>UMLJ01037217.1_pt1 | contig 38047 bp, 34 predicted proteins | sample 1966521 | NCBI WGS metagenome assembly UMLJ01 (sample SAMEA4836199, study PRJEB28245) | human gut metagenome | biome: gut microbiome; material: fecal sample | place: Denmark | collected 2008
GAGTAGATCGTTCTTCTATAAGAAAAATGATACGTTCGGGAGGTCAGTGCTTAAAAAACGCCTTCAGAGTAGAAACTAATAGGGATGTAAATATATTTCTTAAAGGCTGCACTGATATTAATGCTTTTTGTAAAAGAGCTTTACTTAGTCATGAAGACATAGAAGAATTAAACGTATTCATAAAGACATATACATCTAAACGAGAAGAAGCATTAAGCAAAGCCAAACAGTTAATTGATAGTCTATCAAATGTATCTGATGAAGAAAGATATAACAGGTTATTAGCAGTTTCCTTAGACGATATGAATTTTTGTGTTGCTGTATCTAATTGTCTTAGAAGAGTTGGTATTTGTTCAATCGGAGATTTTAAGAAATACACTGAAGAACATGACTTGAACGAAATTAGAAATATCAAAAAGATGCATGCCTTGGATATTATTGAAAAAATACGGGACTATGAAAAGATATATAATGTTTCACTAAATATTGATTTTGATAGTTTGATTAAAGAAGCTAATTCTTTACGGGAATACTATAGATCAGTCCCCTGATTCAAGGGAGTGGTTGACAAGCTCAAATACCGAAACGGTAGTTGAGATATAAGATGACTCCCTAAAACAGGGACTCATCTATAAATAAAACAGTTTTACACAGTGTACAACCCAAACTCGATAGCGTTTTGCTATTGAGTTAGAACGATGAAGATTAAACGGTGAACGATTCGTTCACCCTAAACTCAACGACAAAACGTCGTCGAGTAGAATATATCTCAGTCCTGTTTTGGGATTGAGTTAGAACGATGAAGTCCTGATTTAGGACTACAAAAGATTTTCGGGTCACCAAAATGGTGACTGACTAATTGTTTCACACTATGTTAAACTGATTTGCACTTATGGTACAAGGGGTTTTTAGGGGTTACTGATAAAGAAACGTTTTCTTCTATCAGTAACCAGAAAAACCCCCTCTGATGTAAAATTACACATTCAGATACCTTATTTACATACAGGGGGAGTATGTTTTCAATTCAAAATATTAAGTCCCTATATATAAGGTATAGAGTAAAATATGGGTAGGTGATTTACCCAGTCAGATTGAGTAGCAAAACGTGACCCCATAATTATTGATAACGCCGTACGAATTTCGTACCACGATCAGAAGGACGAAATCAGTACGTCAGATGTACGAAATTCGTACATCCGAAATAATATCTTATTGATCAGGTATCAGATGCGTACCCTATAATAAAGGGGGCGGTAAAATGCAGACCCCTTTATGATTTGATATAGCAAGGCGACGAATTTCGTCGGTTTGGTTTCGTCTGAAAAACGGACGAAGCAAGCATTAAAGCTTTAATTTAATACATTTATCCCTGTATCCATTGTGGACATATTTGTGACGACGAAATTCGTCGGCTCAACTGTACGAAAAACATACGGTTAGAATAAAGATTGTGCGTCCGAATTTCGGACGCACAAAGTCACTACTATGCTATAACTGGCGACGAAATTCGTCGGTAGTTCCAAATATGCAAAATTAAAGAAAATAACTATAAATTTAATCCTATGTATGAGCAAGTCAAATTATATTAGCAAACACAATGATGTTAAAATGCAAAGACGTACTTGTTTTGAAATGGGATAAAAGTGCATACGATACTAAAATACTCAAATCTGCACACGATACAGACACTTTACGCCTTTATAGGTGAAATTATACTATCAAAGTTAAAGTGGCTGAAATCAGTTCAGATTTGAGTATTTCTATATTATAAAGGAAGTCCATTCAATTGACCCCCTTTATTATGTAACTGTTACCGTTTTGGTTACAGTTAAGGGTGATAAATGTTGAATATAAATTTAGGTACTCCACAGAAAGTGTGGAGTGTTTTTGCAATCACTACACAGAAAGTGTGGAGTGAATTTCAAAAATAGTGAATTTACTCCACAGAAAGTGTGGACTCTACTGGAACGTAATTAGACAGATAACATTAAATAGACAGATATAAAGAGTAGATTTGGGCGTTAATAATTTTTTGCAACATTAAGCTCATCATACACCTACTGTTCAACTGCTTGATTCAAAATTTATTAATATAGTATTTACATAAATATATTTATTTCTCTATCAGATAATTGTATTATATAAGTAAGAATTATTACTTATATAAGTTTAAACTTAACCAAGCAAAAGGAACTGATAAAAATGTTAGGATTAGAATATATACGCAAGCTTTATGGTGATACAACTATTGCTCTGGCTGAGAAACTTGGAGTTACCAATGCAATTATATCTCAGTGGGAGAATGGCAAGAAACCTATTCCTGAGAAAAGATTAAGTGAATTATCAAAAATATATGATAATCTTCCACCCAAAGCATTTACAAAAGAATTGACTAAGTTACAAGAATTGAAGATTGAATATAGAATGCTTTCAAAACAGTATGAGGAATCATTTGAAGAGTTTGAAACACCAACTCGTTATGTTAATGATGAACCTACTGATTTTATTACTGTAAACGAAGGTGATGAAGGCATTCGTAAACAGATGGAGTTTGTTGAAACTCAGATTCAAATTGAAAAAGTAATGCAGGAGGTAAGAGATATTATTGACTATCAGAAAAGAGAGTATGAACCTTTTGGAGGGGATTCATTCATAGACAACAGAGAAAAGAAATTACAGCTTATAAAAAAGTTTGTTTCGTTAGTCAAAAATTACGATTCTATATTTATTGCTTGTATCTTCAGAGCTATTGAGCTTTCCGAGGACGATGCCGAAGATTGGGGCGAAATTCCTTATCTTGACAGGAACGGACTGACTAAAAAGGTAGCTACTGTCATTAAGGAGTGGAAAGCAGATGAAAAGAAACGTCAAGATGCAGAATATCAAGAGTATAAAGAGCTTTTTGGTGTTGATGATGAATAGGAGGAATGTTGAAAATGGATGGAGCAGAAGAATTATGGATGCAGAAACTAAAAAAGTTTAATGTAGAAATCCCAGATATGACTTTTGAGGAATGTTATAATGATTTATTTGAGGATTGTGATAATGATTCAAATTTATTAGAAACATTATTTTGGTTTTCAAACGATTATTATATGTATCCTGAAATATATCAGATGAAGCTATTATTAAAGATTTGGGTGAAATTAAACATAACTTTTCCAGAAGATAGAACAATAGTTAATAACACAATAAAAGCCATATATCAATCAGAAACCAAAGAATTTAAAAAGGCTCGAACAGAATTTATAAGAGATAAACTTGAAGCAGATCATCTTATTTCTTGTGATGATAATGGAAAAGAATATATTGTTGTTTACAGAGGAGTAAATCACAAAAGTGCTTCTTCAGATATTGCTATATCGTGGACATACAACCTTGATGAAGCAAAATGGTTTGCAAATAGATTTGCTTATTCACATAGAGATGATAGGTGTTGCAAGGTGCTTAAAGGCAGAATTTACATTAATGATATTTTGGATATTGCATACAACAGACAAGAAGATGAAATAATTGCATTTCCAAATAAGGTATTTGATATATCGGAAATTGACGGTTTTGTTGCAAATTATAATTACAATGGATAACACCACCTTGTGGCGGAACTGCCACAAGCTGTAATGGCAAATCCTATTTGTAAAATAGCAACAAAAGTGAGCTGTTACTTTTGTACAAAACATAGAAAATTGAGAATTTCACTCAAAATATCACAAAAACAAGCATTAATCAAAAAAACGAAAAAAACTCGCTTGACAGATCAGATATAAAAATATATAATATAGTCAGTAAAGCAAAAGTCCTCAAAATGCTGGTAACATTTCAAGGACTTTATGAAAAATATGTATCTGAAAGCTGGTGACTTTCAGAGTAGGTAGGATAAGCTGGTAACTTAACCATACCTAAAAACACATCGTAAATACCCCCAAAATAAAATATTTAAGGCATTAAATAAAATATTAGAGGCATTCACTACAATGATTGTACCACATTCAATAATCAAAGTCAAGGTGTTTGCTGAAATATCCCTACTATTTTTAGCAGGGAATTTTAACAACACCTTTTTTCTATCTACACACACTTTACTGCGCTAAAGTACAGAGGATATACTATATATAATGTAGAGGAGATGATAACAATGGGGATAAGAGATAGTCCTAAGAGTGAAAGTATGAGTAAATGATAAAAATGAGTAGAAAGGAATTATAAAAATGACCACAACAATGACAAAAACACCAAATTATAAAGATGCAAAGAAATATACACCAGTATTCAAGCTTCACCTTGCAGGTTGGCTTATGACACAGGGATTTGTACTAATCTACTGCAAACAGCACGAGTATGTCAACGGCAGAATAGTATATTACTTTATGTCAAGTTTATCACTTGATAATGCAATAAAGCAGTATTCTAACAACGGTTATCGCCTTTAATACGAATAGAGGTGACTTCCGTGGAGAACAAAAGGTATATTTCAGACATTATTTCATCAAACGATATAGATAACTGGCATAACGGTGAAGCTGTACTTATTTCTGCTGGATGTGGAGCAGGCAAAAGCTATTTTATAAAAAATATTCTCTATGCCAAAGCTCGACAGCAGGACAAAAAAATCCTTATGCTTATCCATAGGACAAACTGTGTAAATCAGTTTCAAATGGAAACTGAAAAGGATAACAAGACAGACGTGATTGACATAAAGACATATCAATCTGTTGAAGCACGAATTATAAAGAGTGGAAACTATTCATTCGATGACTATTCTTATATAGTATCAGATGAATTTCATTACTTTGTGGAAGATTCGGGTTTTAACTGCTACACAGACATCTCTTTTAATGCCATAATGTGTTGCAATACAGCAGTCAAGATTTTTATGTCAGCAACTGGAGACAATTTAAAAACTATTATAGATAGACGTATTGGCAAAAAGAAAATACCAATGCACAACTATTATTTACCTACTGATTATTCTCACTTGAAAAGTTTGACATTCTATTATGACGATGCACATACAGAGAGATTAGTAGACTATTTTTTGAAGAATAAAGAAAAAGCAATATTCTTTCTTGATTCTGCACAAGAAGCAAACAAACTATACCACAAATATAAATCCTTTTCATTATTTCTTTGTGGAACAAGTTCATCATCAAAATATGGTGACGATATGGATATACCATTAATCAATGAAATGCTTCAGAATGAAAGATTTGAAAAACAGTTTTTGTTCTGTACTACTTGTTTTGATGCTGGTGCAAACATCATAGATTTGAATTTACACAACGTTGTATTAAAAGTGAAAAATATTAGTTCCTTAATACAATGTTTAGGCAGAAAGAGAAGTCAGAGTAAAGATGATTATTTGAATGTGTATATTCGTAGTCTGCCTAATAAAATAATAAACGGAATGCGTTCCGTAAGATTAACAGCATTACAGAAAGCGGATTATCTTTTGCAGAACAACACACAAGCGTTTTTAAACAAATACCCTCGTGATAACAGAAATAGTGCTCTAATTTACGACGATCCAATGTCAGCAAGAAATAAAAACACTTGCACCAAAAAGGTAAACATGATGATATACAACAAATACAAACTTGATATTAGCTTGTTTACACAAATGTTTGAAGTTGGTGGGTACATTGAATATGTTGCAGACTTGCTTCAATTCGGCAATGGTTATACTAAGAATTATATTGTTTGGAATAAAGTTGAACTAAAACAATATTTGGAATTTTTAGTTACCCAAAAACAAGTTTTTCTGACAAGAGCAGATCGAAAACCTTTAATTAATAAAATTAACGTAACAAGAGATAGTAAAAAATTAAAAAGCATAGATAGTTTGAATGCTGCATTAAAGGAAAACAAGTTTAACTATAGAATTGAAAGTTTTGAAACCAGTCGTATAGTTGACGAAGTTAAAAAGAATTATAAATCTGCTTGGAAAGTAATAAAACTTGACGAAACAAAGTAATTTTACCCCCCTAAATGAGCGATTACCTATATATTAAGCAATCGCTCATTTAGGGGGGTAGAGAGTGATCAGTGATCATAAAAAATTAGCATATGATTCTTCTTGCGCAAGCAAGAAAATCGTTACCCGAAGCTTGCGAGGGTAACGCCTAAAGAAAGGACTACTACAATGAATAAGAAAGATTATAACGAAAAGTGCAAATCTTTTATACAGGAACATAAGATTGACTTTGATATGTTGATACAGTCATACGCCAAATTAGATAAACAAGTCAGCAGATATGCTTATCTGAAAAAGAAATTTGAACACAGTGGAATTTTAAACGAAAGCAACATAAACGAATTTAACATAGCCATTCAGAAAAGAAATGTCATTGAAAAGATACTTAAATCAGAATATAAGCTTTCAGTTGATGATATCAAAAAAGGCATTAAAGATATGTCTGTACTTATTTCACAGAGTTGTTGCGATGAACTTGTAAAGTTGATAAACACTAATGATTTTGAAATCGTATCTTGAATAGTAGGCGCAGCTTTGCTACGCAAAACTGCGATTCTCTTGCTTGCGCAAGAGGAATTAACTTAATGAGATGATAAAAGTGTTTTAGTGTGAAGTAATTTTACCCCCCTAAATGAGCGATTACCTATATATTAAGCAATCGCTCATTTAGGGGGGTAGAGCAGAAAAATTCTCTCCAAAAGTATCTTTGTCTACGGTGAACAACTAATGCAATAAAAGCGCACTATTGATATTTACTTTTTCTTTTTCAGTAAATCATATGCCTTTAATGAAATATTAGCTGAAAAAGAAAAAGTGAAGTGTGTGAAATTTTAAAATCAAGGTGGTAATTTTTGAGGTTTTTAAAGAAAAATTTATTGATGAAAGGATAATACAAGTTAATAATGGTAAAAAATCAAACATTATATGATATCTTCACAGAGTATAGGAACGGAAACAAGGATATCTTAAACAAATTGTTTGATATCAAACGACAAGAGGATGAAATGCGTTCTGTTGTATGCACAGTCCCAGATGTAAATAGAATGGTAAGGTGTGCTTATAGATGTTATTCTTTGAATGGAATAAGCTTAAAAGGGCAATATTGCAAATATTTTTACAATGCTTTCAGTGGTTCTGAGGAAGATATGATGAGTATTTTTGCCGAGACTTTGCAGGATATATTTTTTGATAAACTGGATAAGCCTGTTGAGGTTACAGATAATAAGTCACTGTATGCTCTCCTGAAAACAGAGGTGAGCAAGCGTGTTAATGCAATGCTCAAAATTCAAGATACCGAGATCAGTGCTGAGTACCAAAGAAACGAAACAAAGGAGTTTCATAAGGACAAGTACGATAATTACTCAATAGACAAATTTGACGAATATGCTGTGATGAAATATATGCAAGGGAGTGGAAGTCTTGGACATTTGGATTTTTTTGAACACTGTCAAAGAATACTGAAAAGCTATGATATTACAGAAATGCTTCAGATGAATAATGTTGTCACCAAAAACATAATACAGCTTTTTGATATGCCTGAGACTGGTACTATTAATAAGTACGGCGATGCAGATGTTATATGTCACAGGGAGCTTGTTGACCTTTACAACAGAATATACAACGGCAACATTACAGATGAAAGAGTTTCAGAGAGCTATAATATTATTTTTGACCTTCTAATGAAAACATATTATGGTTATGTTCCTATTAGCAGAAAAGAGTACAGGCAAAAGGATAAGGCACAAAAACATACTATTATAAATAAATATGAGTACATTGCCACTGAAACAAAGGTTCATAAGGCAACGGCTGAAGAAGTCCGTAATATTCAATATTTTATTCAAAAGGAAACACAAAAGAGTGAGTATGTTAGACTTATGGAAAAGAAATTCAAGGAGATGACAGCTAAATGAATGATTATGGTAAAATCTTTGGAATTTATAACTATCACAAGATGATTACTGATACCACAGCAAACAGAAAATTTTGTCAGTGCTGGGATAATGTCAGAAATATTATTGATGAGACTGCTTGTCTGTTGGCACAACAGGGCATTGTACTTGATAAAAAGAAGGTAACTGATATTATGGCTCACAAGTATAATGAGAAAAGGGCTGTTTATTGGTATCTGAATAAACGTACTGAGGATAAAAAACACCGTACTGTCAAAGAGCCAAACAAAATGGAACTGACACAATACTATTATCGAACAGATGGTACATATAGTATCCGTGGCAAGGCGGTTGTGTTTGAGGATATACCTGAAATTTATGAATTTGGCAATGCTGTTGTTATTATTGATACAATGTCAAAGCAGGTGTGGTATATGTCAAAGGTGAGGAGACTTATCCACACCATTAAACGCAGAAACAGCTATGTAGGTTTTAGACTATATAATAATACTGTGAAAGATAAAAATATTTTTTATAAATCTGCCTGATATTTTAACATTTGTCCGTAAACTCATATATTACCTATTGAGAGGTAAGGGCGAGACTTCAAAACATCTCACGTCTTATGTTGGTATTTAGCATATGACACCCTTACCGATCATATTTTAACAGTTACATGTAAATATACCCTGCCTTACCGTCAAAGAAATTTACTCGGATGGCATAAGGCAGGATATATTTTACTAAGTGTTTCAATAATAACATTATCGCAAAAATGAAAGGTGGTGATAAAATGACGCTGAGAGAAAAAGTAAATACATTTCTTGAAATCACAGGAATGTCAAAAACAAGATTTGCACGTTTATCGGGAATACATCCAACAACTATAAGTTTATGGCTTAATAATGCTGGATATGAAATTACATCTGATAATATCAAGAGAATTGAAATTTGTCTTGATATGCAGAAATCCAAAATCGGCAAGTATCTTGAACAGGCAAATTAAAGAAAGGAAATGATAAAAAATATGATGAGAAAAAGCACACTTATTAAACTTTCACACAGCGGAAAGATTGACCACATTACAGTTGAAGAACTCGGCACAGACAGAGTTATTCATTGTGCAAGTCTCTATGTTTCAAAAAGAGGCATAGTGTATTTTAACGATGAAAACAGAAAAGCACTGCTTTCATTCAGCATTGGAAATGTGATCATCATTTCGAGAATGGACGATGAGCCAGTCAAGGATAATGAATACATATTCCTTTTTGAACTCAAGGATTGCACGGCTTATAAAATAAGGATATTTATGCAGGAGGGTTACACTCCATTCCTTACCAACAAGAATGACATTGCAAATTTCAAGGCTATTTATGAAGCTATACCAAAGAAGCTTGATAAGCTGAAGGGAAAGGCTGTTAGAGTAAAACAGACCTCTGACAGCGAGATGTTTAACAGCTATATTGCTGAAAGTGACAACGAAGCTCAGAGTATCACAGGACTATTCTTTATTGAAAAGTTTGATTATACTGCTGAGATGAGGGAGAATGTTCCTATAGTAAAAATCTTTGACGGTAAAAATCTTAACATAAGTTGTACGGCTCTCAAAATTGCAATGATTACAAAGGCACCAGATGATACTATTATAATAAGTGCTGATAACTGCGACTTTTATTTGGCTGAGAACATAGATTAAAAGGAGTTTGTTATGGATTACAAAAGACAAATTTTAAATTGCGCCAACGAACTTATACATAAAAACAATTCACAAATCAATAAATCTAATTTCGACAAAACCTATATTGGTAAAGTAATAGGTTCAATAAAAGATGATAATGAAAAAGTAGTACGTTGGCAAATATTCGCCAATGCTTCTACTTTTAATGTACTTGCTGAGAATTGTAACGTGACTGAAATAGGTCAGCGTGTGAGAATGTTTATACCTAGCAATCAGAGAGATATGGTTTATGCGGAGGTTATAACCGACTATGAGTTTGACCATCCGTCAAAAGTAGTATACGATGATGAAAAGGGTACAGTAACCGAGACTTGGTTACTTTCTGACAAGACGGAAGAAACAAGGGTATTGACTTTAACTATTGAGGGCAAGGATAGCCCTACTGAAGAAGTCACGGCGATCACTTTTCCAGATGGCAGTGTTATGAACTTGGAGGGATTTTGATATGACTACAAAAGAATTATGGGAACATTGGTGTATGACATATGCAAGTATTCCTAATGTTGTGTTACGTTTCCATAGCAATCATGAACATGACAGTAATGACGAAAATGCTATAATCAATAATGCTGTTGATATACTTGATGCAAGTGAATTTTTAAGCGAAAAGGCAGAGACAGAATAAGATATGAAACAATGATTTTATTGGATTATGAAAGGGGGTGGTTATTATGATTGTAGTAAAAAATAGACTGTACCATTATTATATAGTACAGCCTATAGTATTTACCATTTGTAGCCACATTGTTTACAGTGCATAGTCTTTCCAAAATTACTACTGAACACACCTACAGTGGCAAAACCTATAGCTTTTTTAGCAGTAGAAATCTTCTCTACATTAGAGCTTCCACAGGTTGGACACTTAGGAACAGGAATGTTAACTGTTTGCGGTTCAAGTGGTAAATATCGTGCTTCTTCAGGTTGAGTAGATCCACATTGATCACAAGTGACCTCTACACCTTCTTTAAGGATAACGTATTTGGAAGATATTTTTTCAAATTTATCAGTGTTTATTTCAACAACATTATCACATTCAAGACAACGTAATCTTACAAAAAAGAATGGTGCTTCAGCAAAGCTTGTAGTTCGTAATATAAACATACGATCGCCCCTCTAAATTTATTACTTATATTATACTATATTTTATACAACAATGTCAATGTATTTTTTATGAAAGGAAGAAAAATATGACAAATAATTTAAATGTTGCTGTCACAGCAGGACTTGACAAAACAAAATCAGTAGCACAAATCAATCAAGATATCCAGAAAATCGAAGCGCAGCTTAAAAAGCTTAAATTACAGGCAACACTTGAAAAAGGGAAGTCCATTTCTGAAATACAGAGCCAAATAAGCGCCCTTAACAAGCAGAAAAGAAATCTTTATGTTGATTTAAAGATACGCCAAAAGGACTTGAAAAGGCAGTACAAGCAGGTAATCGCCAATATACAGGCACAGTCTTTAAATGTTGATGTGAATACCAATACTGCACAAAAGCAGATATCAGGGCTTGGTAATATAATTAAGTCAACAACTAATGCAACCAATACTCTCAGTGGAGCATTAAAGGGTACGCTGTCAGAAACAGGACTGGCGATATCGGCACAACAGGCGTTACAGTTAGTGAGAAAAGCTGCACAGGAAGCAACAGCTGCTATCAAGGAATATGACAAGTACGCAACAAATTTATCCATTATAACAGGCGGTTCAAAGGAAAGTTCCTATGAAACAATAGCCGATCTGTCGGAAAAGAGCTTTGATTTTAAGGTTGATGTCTCGGAGCTTGAAAACGCTTATGAAACACTACTGAGAACGGGCAAAGCCGCAGGAGAGCTTGACGATTACCTCAAAAGTACCGTGTTTCTCTCAAAGGTAGGCTTTGAGGATATGGACACATCGGCAGAAAACCTTGTGACCATTGGTAATGCGTTTAAATTACAGTCTGACGAGATCGACAATGTGGTATCAAGCCTTGTTGCTCTTGATACAGCTTCTAATACTGTTGCAGGTAAACTTTCAACGGCAATGAGCAAGACAGCACAAAATGCACAGCTTGCAGGGCTGAACATTGACCAGCTTGGAGCAATAATTTCAGGACTGAGAGATACAACGGGTAAAACGGAAGATGCCATTGCAACGTCTTTAAACGGTATTTTGACAAGACTTTATAACGTAAAGCTTGGCAAGTATAAGATAGAGCTTGAAGACGGTAGCACTGAGGATATCACAGAATCGCTGAACAACGTTGAAGATATGCTTAAAACGGTGGGAATGAATATCCGTACAAGCAAGGGCGAATTTAAAGATGTGGCTGATATCATTGACGAGCTTGTTACAAAGTGGGATAAGCTTAATGATGTGCAGAAAAATGCTGTCGGATTTACTTTTGCAGGCACTTATCACAAAAATACATTTATTTCCCTTGTGGAGAACTGGGAAAGAATAAAGGAGCTTACGGATATAAGTGCAAACTCCGCTGGTCAAGCTTCTGAGAAGTACAATGCCTATCTTGACAGTATCGAAGCAAAATCCGCAGCACTAAGTACTGCCGTCAAGGATATGTGGAATGACCTTATTCCGAATAATCTTGCAGGTGACTTAACAGACGCAACAACGAGTGTTGTCCAGTTTACAGACAAGTATCAGATTTTGCAGACAGCTTTAAAATCAGCAGCGTTTTATGCTCTTGCAAAGGGTATTATAACAGTTAAAAACGGTTTCGCTGGTATGGTCACTGATATAAAGAATGTTAGTACTGCTATGGATATGGTAGGCAGATATTCAAGTTTGACAAAGCAGGAATTTGATACATTACAAGCAATTACAAAAAATCTTTCAGATAGTCAGTTAAAGCTTGTACTTAGCACAAAAGAATTAACATATAATCAAAAATCAAATATAATTAAAACCAAAGAAATGACAGATGCTGAAGTGGAACAGAAACTTGCCACACTCGGTATCACACAGGCAAACACAGCAGCCACAGCGTCAACGTTCAGTCTGTCAGGGGCGTTCAAAGCATTATGGGCTTCTATAGCTGCAAATCCTATAGGTGCATTGACCATTGCATTCACGGGACTTGTGACTATATATCAGACAGTAAAACGCAAGCAGGAAGAAGCAAGGCAAGAAATCAAGGAAACTGCTGACAAGGCTAAGGAGCTTACGGACAATATCAACGAGCTTTACAATGCTTATACTAATATGAAAATTGGAGTGGAGAACGGCACTGAGAGCAAGGAAAACCTTACCACAGCTACAAATAATCTGCTTGAAGCTCTTGGATATGAGGGTACAGCGGTCGATGACCTTGTTAATAAGTATGGTAACTTAACAGATGCCATAAATCAGACTACAGCAGACAGCATTAAAAATAGTCTCCCAGACTTGGCAAATGCTGTTGATGTTGAACTTGGTGAACTCCTTGAAACTGGCGGTAATGGTATTTCATTCACACTTGATGATACTAAGGCAAACAAGGAGCTTAACGATTTTGTTCAGAAATTCAGCGACAAGACCGCAGGGCTTAATATGCTTCACGGCACAAGCGACAGCACATTCAGAGTTATTGTTGATACCGATAAAAATTCGGCAGATGGATTGAAGCAGGAGCTTGATATCCTTAACAGTCTGAGAAATGAGCTTTTCGACTATTACGGCGCTGAAAATATTCAGGATATCGACTTTTATAAGCAGCTTACAGACAGAATTACAAAGCTCACAGAGGCGTACAATGATTATTCCCAGTCTTTGAAAAATTACAATGACACTGCTGCACAGGCTCAGATAATAGAGTCTCTTGTTGGAAAAGAAATTCCCCAGACTGTTGAGGAATACAAGGCATACAGACAGGAGCTTATAAATTCGGCTAAGAACAGCGATCAGTTTATCGGCAGTCAAGAGGATATAATCAATGCCATTGACGGCACTCTTGGAAAGATGTCCGAGTTTGAAGCGGTTCAGAACAGGCTTAACAACCTTGACCTTGCAAAGACAATGTTTGTAGAGGGTAAATTCAATGCAAAGCCTATTTCCGATTATATCAATTCTCTGTCAGATGAAAAACTGGCAATACTCGTTCAGCTTGATAAAAATGCCTTTGATAATGGAATTGAAGGCGTTGAAAAAGCTATAGCAGATTTTAAGGCTGACCCCGATAACACTGTTAAAGTAGAGACAGACACATCAAGCCTTGATGATCTGAAAAAGGCTTATGAGGATATTTCAAAATCGGCAGACAGCTTCATAAAAAATCAGAAGAGTTTGAAATCTGCTCTGGAAGAACAGAAAAAGCACAGTCAGTTGTCGGCAAGCACCATAAGAGAGCTGTCGGAAGCTGGCTGCAGTGAAGCACTTGTTACTGATAAGGTCACGGGAGCGGTCACATTGGATGTGCAGGCTTATGAAAAGCTTAATGCTCAGAAACAGGAAAAGATATGTCTTGATCTTGTGAACGAGAAAAACAGTCTTGAAGATAAGCTCAAAGATGAGCAGAGCGCCGTATCGGATTTAAGACATGAATATGAAGCCCTTGCAAAAGCCGATATGGAAGCCAATGCAGGCAGATTATCTGAAATTACGCTTGAACTTGCGAAGCGTGGAGCGAATATTGAAGATATCCGTGGGCTTATCTCCCAGATAAACGGTGACATAACAAGTCTTACTGCTCCATCTTTTGAAAATGACAATACAGACAAAAACAAAGAAGCCTTTGACAAGCTGTATTCCCAGTGGAACCATGACCTTGAAATGAATAGGGTGACACAGGACGAATACATAAACTGGCTTGACGGTGCATATAAGCAGTATTTCTCTGACCTTACCAAGTATCAGGACGAATACAACAAATACGAAGAAGAGGTTTACAAGTATCGTACCGACCGTGAGCAAAAGCTCTTTGATAAGAAAATTGATAACCTTGAAAAGCTGGCTGATAAGGCACTTGATAATTACAAGGACGGAGATGACAACGAGCTTACAATTACAGCAAGCTTTGATTATGCCCGTGACCAGATAAACAAGGCTATTACCGAAACTCAGGCAAGAATTGACGGTATCAGAAACGGTACTATAAGTGGAAATAATGACGATATAGAGACACTTATAGATAACCTTGACAGTCTTAATGACAAGCTTATCGATATCAATAAGAAAGAAATCGAATCAGAAAAGGACTATATCAGTGAACTTAAAGACGATTATTCCGATATGATGGATGAGCGTATTGATAAGGTCGATGAACTTTCTGATAAGATTGAAAAGAGCTATAACAAGCAAATTGATGCTATTGACAAGCAAATAGACGAGCTTGAAAAGGTCAAGGATACTGAGGACAGAATCAAGAAAATCAAGGACGCTCAACTTGCTGTTAAGGAAAAGGAGAAAGCTCTTGATGAAGCTAAACGTGAAGATGCTAAGAACAATTACGTTTACTTTGATGGTGCTGGAATGTCTGTGCAAACCTCTAATGAAAATCAGAAAAAGGCACAGGAAGAACTTGACCAAAGCAAGAAAGACCTTGAAGAAGCCTATCGTGATGAACAGATCAATGTGCTTAAAGACCAAAAGGATATTCTTGAGGAACAGAAAGACACTGCTAAAGATTATTACGATAACGTAAAGGATAATCTTGAAAAACAGAAAACACAGGGTGAAAAGACCTATGAAGCTGTTGAAAAGATTTATGAGCAACTTGGTGGTGACAAGAAACAGACTTCTTCTAATACTGGACTTCTTAGAAGGCTTTTATTTTCAGGCAATATATCTAAGGCAATGTCTGAATTGTCTGATACTGAACGTCAGAAAGTTATTGATACAGGTGTTGTCAAAGTACAGCCTAACGGTGATTATACTTTTGATTAGAAACGACCACGCACACTCGTGACTTTAGTCGTGAGTTAGTGGTCGAATATAGTTAGCATATACGGAAACGTGTATGTAGTGGCGTAAACTACAACGCACAATACTACTTGAATTGCTGGAAACTCCTAAAGCTATTCAAACTACAACGTAATACCTTAAAGGGTATAAGCGTGAATGTTGCAAAAGCAGAAAAAATTGAATAGATAGTACAAGGTTAAATCCTAAACACTTTAACAATGGATAATCAGCAGCTAAGACCGAAAGGTAAAGTTCAACGACTATTCCTCTTGAGGGAAGTAGGTACAAGCGTACCGAAGTGGGTAGACCCTAACAGGTAATGCTGAGGGATAAGATATAGTCTGTGCTTAATGGAAACATTAAGAAGTTCATAAGAGAACTGCATAAATGGTAGCGTATTTATGTGAACGACAACCTCCCAAAACGATTAAAGTAAGACTACGGTTCTTACATATGTTATATTAAAATAAAGCAAAATTCCTTTATCTACTTGACATTTTCAATTACATTGGAAAAGTAAAAATCGTCACAAACTTATACTAAGTGTGACGATTGATAATTACTTTTTATGTTCAATAACATCTTCAATTTTACAATTCAGCAGATTACAAATATCATCTAAAACTTTCATAGAGATATATTCATCTTTTGAAATCTTAGCAAGAGTTGCCATACTAATACCGAGTTGTTCTCGGAGCTGTGTTTTAGTCATATCTTTATCAATAAGTAATTTCAATAATGGTTTGTAACTAAACATAGTATCACCTCGCATTCATTATAGCATATGCAATATTCATTTGTCAAAAAAAAATATTTAGAAAAATGAATAAAGCACTTGACAAATTGTTTGCAATAGTGTATAATATATTTAGAAACTTGAATATAGCGTTTAGAAAAGTGGTGAATATAATGGTAAATAAGGCTTATAAATTTAGAATTTACCTAAATAAACAGCAAAAAGAAATTCTTGCTAAAACATTTGGATGTTGTAGATTTGTATACAACCATTATCTTGCAAAGAAAATTGAATTATACAAAGCTTCAAAAACAACATTATCATACAATCAATGTTGTGGTGATCTAACTCAACTAAAGAAAGAATTAGATTGGTTAAAAGAAGTTGATAAATTTTCACTTCAAAACTCCTTGAAAGATTTAGATAATGCTTATCAGAAATTCTTTAAAGAGCATAGCGGATTTCCTAAATTCAAATCCAAGAAAACACACAGTTATTCTTATAGAACAAGTTTTACAAATAATAATATTGAGTTTTGTGGCAAACATATTAAATTGCCAAAACTTAAAATGGTAAAAATCAGAGACAAACAGATACCACAAGGCAGAATACTTAATGCTACTATTTCACAAGAACCAAGTGACAAATATTTCGTATCGCTTTGTTGTACTGATGTTGAAGTAAAATCATTAGAGAAAACTGGTAGTATGATAGGTTTGGATTTAGGAATAAAAGAGTTTTGTATTACGAGTAATGGAGAGATGATAGAAAATCCTAAATATCTTAAAAAGTCTTTGAATAAACTTGCTAAGTTGCAAAGAGAACTATCTCGAAAATCAAAAGGTGGTTCAAATCGTAATAAAGCAAGAATAAAAGTTGCAAGACAGTTTGAGAAAATTGCTAATCAAAGAAAGGATTTCTTGCAGAAGTTATCCACCCAATTAATCAAGGATAATGATATAATCTGTATTGAAGATTTACAAGTAAAAAATATGATTAAGAATCATAAACTTGCACAGGCAATATCAGATGTATCGTGGTCTGAATTTGTAAGACAACTACAATATAAGGCTGATTGGTATGGTAAGCAAGTGGTTAAAGTAGATAAATTCTATGCAAGCTCTCAGACTTGTAGTGTATGTGGTTATATCAATAAGGAAACAAGAAACCTTTCTGTAAGAGAGTGGACTTGTCCTTGTTGTAATACACATCACGATAGAGATATAAATGCTGCTATAAATATTCTGAATGAAGGATTAAAACAAATAGCATAATATAACATATATAAGAACCGTAGGAACTACGGGGATAGCTTGGTAAATATTTTCTCAGTAGAGAAAAGTTCCCAAGAATCCTGCGACTTTAGTCGTGGGAGGTTCAGTATTCTGCCTTTGAAAAGTATTCAAGTACAGTAGATGACAATACCCTTGCTACACAGGATTTGACTTCTATTCTTAAAGACATAGTCACTCAGGCTGATACTGATAAGGATAAGACTGATAATTCTATGGTTGCAGGTGGCTTTAATCTTGTCGCTGACCCTAAGACTGGCAAACTTACTAAGAAGCAAGTTATGGTCAACGGTGAAGTTGTTGAGGGATTAGGTCACAAGGTCTATGCTACTTCTAAGGAAGAATGGCAGGAACATAACAACAGTGAAAAGACAAGCAAGGGAAGCTTTGCAGGTTATGACACGTTTATTGACTTTATGAGAGCAGTTAGGGCTGGTAAAGTGGATATTAGTCCTATTACTAATGCGTTCAATAGTAACTATAATCCTATTGTTGACAAGATGAATAAGTCCGTGAGCGATACCATTAACAATGTTTCTAACAGCAATGTTAATAACGTAAATAACAAACCTGTTGTAAATCTTACTGTAAATGTTGAAGGCAGTGCTGATAAAAAGACTGTTGAAGCATTTAGAAATGTGGTCACTAAAGAAATTGGCACTGCTTTTGATGAATTTGGAAAAGCAGTACGCAATGCTAAAGTTTAATAATGTTTATGTGCTGTCTTGAAATATAGACAGCACATTTCTTCTTAGGTAACGTGTATGCAGAGAAATAAGAAACGAATAAATAATAAAACATCTGTTCTTTATAAATGCCGTTGGTGCAATAAAGAAAAGTCAGATAAAGCCTTTTATAAATGCAGTATTGAAAATCACTCTTATATTTGTACTGAATGTATCACTCAAAAATATAAAGAGATTATTTGCAAACATGAAAAATACAAGGCTTTAATGGTATGCTGTCATTACTTGGATATTGCATTCTTTTTCGATATCTATAAGTCATTGGAGATAGGTCAGGGATTAGGATATTATATAAGGCAACTTAATCTGTTGCAAAACAGAAATCCAGATAACTATTTGAATACGCCCGTAGGCTTGAAAAAATTGAAAGCGTGAAGGCAAGAGAGAGAATGGCAACGTCAACGGGCGGTGCTAATCCACAGCCTGTGGAAACATTTCCACAGGCTGAAGGTAAGGTTAGAGATGTAGTCGCTGAAAAGGTCGGCATTGGTTCTGGTAAGCAGTACGAAAAAGAAAAATACATAGTCGATAACGCCGACACACTCACACCCAAAGATTTCACCGACGAAAAAGGAATTTTAAAAGATTGCAATATAGACTATACACCTACAGAATACAGTAATACCTATGTAAAATCAAAACTGGATGATGTTATAAAAGAACTGGAGATAATAAAAAATGACATTTAATAATCTAAATGATCTGTTTAAAAAGATTGAAAATGACATTCAAGACACTATGAGAAATGAAGTTGCTGATACTGTAAAGGCTAACATGGCTGAAGCTATACAAACAAGTGTTTATAGTGTTTACAGTCCCGAATACTACAATAGGCGTATGAATAATGGTGGCTTGTCTGATACGCACAATATGAAAGTTACAGAAATTCAAAATGGTGTATCTGTTCACAATGCTGCACCGTTGGACAATGGACGTAATGACTATGACCTTGATGATATCATTGTTAATCGTGGTGTGCTGGGATATCCACATGGAAGAGATTTTTATTCTGAAACAGTCGAAGAATTAAGTGAAAATAAAGAACATATGCAAGCGCTAAAAGATGGACTTAAAAAAAGAGGATATTCCTGCAAATAAGCTACAAAATGTGATTATATATTAAAGAATCGTAGCATAGAAATATTACGGGGTGAATGTATGAACGACACAGAGAATAATAATGAGATTAGTGTAAGTGAAATAATATCTGACGTCCCAAACAACAAAGAAAGTACGGAAGATAAGCTATATAAGATATTTGCAAAATACATAGACAAATAATTGACACGCAAAGGTTAATGGTGATATAATGATATTGCCATTAACCTTTTGTTTTACATGAAAGGTTTGATAAATATGACTGCGATATATGCAAGAAGAAGCGTTTATAATGCTGACAGCATTTCTATTGAAACTCAGATAGAAGCTTGTAAAAATATAGTTAAGGGGGAATCGATACAGATATATAAAGATAATGGCTTTAGTGGAAAAGATACAGATCGCCCAGATTTTAAAAGACTTATGACTGATATCAAGGCAGGTGTAATCAATAAGGTTGTTGTGTATAAGCTTGATAGGATAAGCAGAAGTGTTCTTGATGTTGCAGAACTTATACAAGAGCTTGAAAAGCTTCATGTTGATTTTGTCAGTGCTACTGAAAATTATGAGACCACTACACCTATGGGAAAAGCAATGCTTAATATGTCTGCTACATTTGCACAGCTTGAGCGTGAAAATATTGCTGCAAGAGTTAAAGGCGCATACATAAGCAGAAGTCATAAAGGCTTTTATATGGGGGGGCGAGTGCCTTATGGTTTTGAACTGACCCCAACAGTTATATGCGGTGTAAATACCAAAAAATATATCATAGAACCAATAAAGGCACACACGATTCAAAGAATGTATGAGATATACGGTCAGCCCAATACATCACTTGGAGATGTTCGCCGTCAGCTTATTTCTGAGGGGATTATTCGAGACGATGGAAGCAACTGGACAACTGCAAAGCTAAGTGATCTTATGCGAAATCCCGTTTATGTCAAAGCAGATAGCAGGGTATATGAGTTTTTTCAAAATGAAAGAGCTAATATTGTAAGTCCTCTTGATGAATTTAATGGCATTAACGGCTGTTATCTTTACACAGGAGAGAACACAAATAGAAAAACATGGGATTTAACAAATCAAACGCTTGTAGTTGCTCCACATGAGGGCTTTATCAGTAGTGACCTTTGGCTTTATTGTCGTAAAAAGTTACTCGGAAATCATCAAATAAAGTGGACTAAGGCAAAAAACAGTTGGCTGTCAGGCAAAGTTAAATGTGGTCACTGTGGTCATGCTATGGTAATAAGAAAGGCAAATCAAAAAAGAACACGTTACTTTGTGTGTTCAGGAAGATCAGATTATAATTGTAAAAAGCCTATGCCTACAATATATGCAGATGAGTTTGAAAATCTGATAAAAATGTATATTTCCAGAAAGCTTGATGATTTGAATTTAAAACCAAATGCTAAAAAAAGTGAATGTGATTTACAGATACATAAGCTTGAAGCGGAAATTGCGGGTATTGACGCAGATATTAGAAAGCTTGTTGATATGCTTATGCAGGTAGATGAAGCCAGTATGAAGTACATACAGGAAAAAATTAAGGATCTCGATAGAGATAAGCAAAACAAGCTTGATGAAATCCAAAAGTTAAAAAGCAACAGTACCAATAATCTTAATTTAGGTGAGTTACACAATGTTATGACTTTGTGGGATAAACTTAGTTTTGATGATAAAAGGGGAGTTGCTGAACTGCTTATTGAGAAAATAACGGTTTATCCGCAAAGCGTTGAAATCATTTGGAAGGTATAATTGTTATATTTTGTTTGTTTTGGTGAAGCTCTTCGCATAAGTCAGGATAACCTCAACTCCAGAAACTTCTACGCATTCAACCCTGAATTTGATGTCCGCTGAGAAGCGGACGAAAAAAACGTCGGATACACATTTGTGTGTCCGACGTTTTGCATTATCAAACTATAAGCAGTATCGCAGCCATTACAGCGTATGTGGAAAGAAAGTACAGAACGATAAATGTAACCAGCAGCGCCGCTGAGGTTCCGCCTGCGCTTTTGAGAGCTTCCGATACGTTTATGCCGCTTGCTGCTGCGCTTTTCTTTATCTTGCTTCCCTTGGAGATAACGTTTTTGTAGTAGAAGTAATTTGAAAGCGTTGCAAAGATGAATATGACTACCCAGCTCACCAGCGAAGATATGTTGTACAGCATATTGAAGCTTCCGCCGGTGACACTGAACTCGGCAACTTTGGTAAGCGCCGCTTCAAACGAGGGATACATATTAACAAGTGCGTCCTTGAAACCGTATTCCGTGAGCATTATCTTCATGCCCATAAGCGATGAGGGAATGGATATGATGGACTTTATCAGCAGCACCAGAAACGCCAGCAAAGGCATCTTTCTGTAAGCAAAGTAAAATTCGGGGAATAGCATTGCGGGGATATTGAAGCTCAGCTTGAATTTTGTGGCTTTCATCACCCTGAACTTGGGAAGATAGAACCTTGTGTTGCTGCCTATAAAATCCGCAATGTCCTTGGTGGTCATGTCCTCGTCGTACTTTTCATCGGGACTGAATCCGCAGAGAGGATCGCTGTAGTTGAGCATATACGGATACATGGTCTCCATAGCGTTCTGCTCGGCGTTGTTGAAAAAGGTATCGCCGTTTGAAAAGCTTTCCTGTTCTTCACCGTCCGCTTTGTCTTTCTGTGAAAGGTAATAGGGAGTGGGAGTGCCGCACTTGTCACAGAAAAGCTGGTCATTTCGCAGAGTATTGCCACAGACTGAGCATTTAAGCCCCTCCGCCTGCTCTTTTTCCTCGACCTCTGCTTTCCAGCTCATGTGCTTGCTGTGCAGCTCGTCATTTATACATCTGCCCTCTTTTTTGTAGCAGTCCCTGTGATAGGGAGTGCCGCATTCGGGGCATACCACGATATCGTCATCATCGGTAAATTTTTTACCGCAGGACTTGCATTCATATCCTGTATAGTTAAACAAACTATACTCCTCCGATCTGCCATTGGCTGGGTTTGTTCCTTATAGTATATCACATTTTTTTCCAAAAAACAAGACGATTTCATACTTTCATCTTTTTAACACAAAGATATCATTTTTTGTGAGAAAAAATTACACATTGCAGGTGTAATATAAAATGAGGAGAATTATATAATCTCTATGGAAAGAATGATGAAAAATGAGATCAGGAAAGATCATTAAAAGAATTATTCAGCTGGCGCCTGTGCTTATGATCGTTCTTATGGCTGTGATATATTTTACCGCCCTTAAAGACCTTACCTTTGAGCAGGTGCTGAACTATACGCCTACAGCTCCCTTGGCTGCTGTGGCTGTGATACTGCTTATGTATGCACTGAAATCCCTGTCCTATTTCTTCCCCATGCTGCTCATTGCCGCAGCTGCGGGAGCGGTACTGCCCATATATGCGGCTATCCCCGTTAATCTGCTAGGAATAGTTATAATGGCGTCCATTCCCTATGCAGTGGGAAAATATGCCGAGGGAGAAGTGGTGGACAAGCTTGCCGCAAAGCACGAGAAAATAAGCATCGTTCGTGAATACAGCACCAAGCACCAGCGGTTCGGAGCATTTTTTCTCCGTATCGTCAGCTGCCTGCCATATGATGTCGTAAGCCTTGTTATGGGAAGCCTGCGCTTTAATTACAAGGACTACATCATCGGTTCGTTTTTGGGCACAGCTCCGGGAATAATACTTACTACTTTTATGGGCTCAGCCATAACCGAGCCGCTTTCGCCCGAGTTCATCATCTGTGCTGTCATTGAGGTCATCATTGCCGTTTCGTCTGCGGTGGCTTACAGGATACACAGGAAAAAGCAGGGTAAGATCAGCGGTGAGGGTCAGGAGTAAATGCGGAGCTTTCTCCGTTCAGATAATTGTGAGCTTCTGTCAGGAAGGCTTCACGCTGCCCTGCCAGAACCTCTGAATGTTCGTTTTCCTCGATATATGCCGTTACCTGACTGAGAGCCTCGGCAACAGTTTCGGGATCGGTGTCGTTAAAGAACTTGAACAGGCTCATATAGCAGTATCTCTGCTTGCCCTCGCATATGCGCTTTGCTATATCCATGCAGAGCTGTATGATGTCCTCGTCATTTTCAATAAGACCGCACACCCGCAGTCCCGCAAAATCCACTTGATTTGCAGCTATTACCGCTGACTTTTTGAAATAGTCGGAGCATATCCTCATTGCCTGCTCGTTTTCGGGATTTATCATGCCGAAAAGCTGTGCGGAGAACTTGCGGCAGAACAGAGGAATGAAGAACGGGTCGCTTACGGTGAAGCTTTCTGTATCTGAAAGGGTCTTGTATGCAAGGAACTCGTACCACCTTATATCCAGATCGTCGATATCAATGGTAAAGTGTACCTTTTCATTGTCGGGAGCGAAAAAGGCGGTGGGGGAGCCTTGGGCATACTTGCCGTCCGCATAGTCCAGACCGTCCAGCACCCACATCAGCTTGGGATAATCCACAGGGTCTTTCATAAGATAGCTGAACTTGTCATACGCCGCATAGTTATCCTTGATGAAATAGGCGAAAAATCCTGCCGAGGCAAACACATCGGGATAATCTTCATACAGGCGCTTTACCTTGTCGGTTACGGTCTCGCTGTCCTTATCAAGCATTATGGCATAGCTCATGGTGAGGATAAGCGTGTCGGTGAGAAAGCTGAAAAACGAGCTTTCCGCATCAATATCACGTTCAAGGAGATACCTTGCATAAAGAAAATCGGGCTGGCTCTTTTCGGATATTATATCGTCCGAAGCCCAGCCTATGCCCATATCGGTTATGAGCTTATATTTTGAAGCAAGCCTGCCGTATGCGGCAAAAAGCTTGTCCGATTCTTTGAACAAACAGGTGTGGAGCAGGAAATATGCCTCGTTTACTGCATCGGAGGGATTCATACCGCTGATCAGCCTTTCCAGAAGGTCGTTCAGGCGGTTTGCAAGATAATCGGAAAACTCATTGCTGCGGCACATCATAATGTAAGGCAGATAGCTTTCGTCACGTATTTTCTCTCTCCAGAATTCATCTGCTGCGGCAGTCTTGAACTTGCACAGCTCCTTGAGCAGCTTTTTGCGCTTGCTGCCGAAAGAAAGCTTTACGTCCGTTACATACTGCGAGCAGAGGTTTTCATCCTCATAATAACTGACCATTCCCGTTGCCTCCGTAATATTTGTTTGTATAATTATATAATAATTTGCCGCCTGCGTCAACCGTTTCACGGCAATATATGGAAAAATTGATAAAAACCGAAAAAACACTTTAAAATAATTCGGTTATGTGATATAATGTAAGATAACGTGTTTGTGCCCAAGCATATCCCTTATAAGGAGGAAAATATTTTGAGCAACGAAAAGAAATTCTCCAAAAAAGCCGCTGACGAAGCAGCTCCCAAGCATATGGCTGAGGCGGCTCCCGCTCCAAAAAAGAAGAAAAGAAAAAAGAAGAAGGCAGGCCCTGTTAAAAAGACCTTTACCGTTATCGGAACCGTGCTTCTTACGCTTATACTTATAGTTGTCATCTCGGTGTCTATCATTGCGGCAGCTCTTACCGTGTATGTAATGCAGTTCAGAGAGAATACGCCCATAGATATCGACCTGGACAGCCTTAACCTTGCCTATACGACCTTTATTTACGGCGATGACAAGGACGGCAATCAGGTAGAGCTTGCAAAGATAAGCCGTGGTGCCAACCGTATCCCCGTATCCATCGACCGTATCCCTCAGCATGTCCGTGACGCTTTCGTATATATCGAGGACGAGCGTTTCTACGAGCACGCAGGCGTTGACTGGAAGCGTACCTTCGGTGCTTTCCTCAACGAGCTTACCCATGGTATGCTTTACGGAAGCAAGCAGGGTGGTTCCACTATTACCCAGCAGCTCGTAAAGAACGTTACCGGTGATAAAGAGCAGAACATGGACAGAAAGATGCGTGAGATATTCCGTGCGGCTGACCTTGAAAAATACCGTACCAAGGACGAGATCCTTGATGCATATCTTAACTGCGTAGGTATGGGCGGAAGCTGCTCAGGTGTTCAGGCTGCTGCTCTCAAATATTTCGGCAAGGACGTGTCCGAGCTTGATCTTGCAGAGGCTGCCTGCCTTGCGGCAATCCCCAAAAGCCCCGAAAGCCTTAATCCCTTTGCAAACAAGGAAGCAAACCGTGAGCGTCAGCTCCTGGTGCTCAAGGCAATGTACAATAATGCGGCTATCTCCAAGCAGCAGTATGACGATGCTGTTAACGAGGAGCTTCAGTTCAGAGACCCCAACAGCGAGACCAATTCCAGCGAGATACAGAACTGGTACATTGATATGGTCATTCGTGACGTTACCCTTGACCTTATGGATCTTTACGGCGTTGAGTTCGATGAAGCCAGCGATATGCTCTACAACGGCGGCTACACCATCTACACTCCCATTGATATCGAGATGCAGGAGGCAATAGAAGCCAAGTACAGAGACTACAGCACATTCTCCAACAACGTCCTCAGCGACCCGCCCCAGTCCGCATTCATCTGTATGGACTACACAGGAAATATCCTTGCGGTAGCAGGCGGAATAGGCGATAAGGCAGGCTCCAACATCTTCAACCGTGCCACCATGGCAAAGAGACAGGCTGGTTCAAGCTTCAAGCCCATTGCAGGTTATGCTTATTCCATTGAAAATAACCTTGCCACATGGTCATCAATCTACCCCGACCTGCCCATTGAGATACCCGATGAAAACAACCCCGGTCAGACAAGAAAATGGCCTACAAACTACAGCTCCACAGGTGCAAACAACGTATGGAGCGGAAGATCGTACTTTACATTCCAGGCTCTCCAGCGTTCGCTGAATACCGTTTCCGCACGTCTCGTGCAGGCGGCAGGCCCCTCAAACGTGTTCGAGTTTGTAATGAACAGGTTCCAGATATCCACACTTACCGCTTACGATGCCGACCTTTCGCCTATGTCCGTTGGTGCGCTCACTCAGGGCGTTTACCTCAGAGAGCTTGTTGCGGCATATCAGCCTTTCGGAAACGGCGGAAAGTATTTCGCTCCCACCTCATATACTTATGTTCTTGACCCTTCGGGTGAGACTATCCTCCAGCACAATTACACACCTATCCAGTCCATCAGCGAGGAATCCGCTTATGTTATGAACAAGCTGATGCAGCAGGTAATCGAAGGTCCCAACGGTACAGGTAAGGCTGCAAAGCTCAACAACGTTCCCGTTGTAGGTAAGACAGGTACATCGCAGGAGTGGAGAGATAACCTCTTCATCGGCTGCACTCCCGATTACGTCAGCGGCGTATGGTATGGCTATGATGATAACAGAACTGTAAAGTCAGGCACATACTACAACACCGCACAGCTCTGGAAGAACATCTTCGGCGACATTGCGGACGCTGGGGAGAGAACTGAGTTCCCTGAGTGCGAGACCATCAAGGAGCTTTACTACTGCTCCAACACAGGCCTTATCGCCAGCGGAAGCTGCCCCACAGGCAACAAGGGCTACTACAAGTCCACCAACGTTCCCCCTATCTGCACAAAGTGCGGAGGCTCGTCCGCAAGTGCCGCTAATGATGAAAGCACATCGAATTAAAGGAAGTTTTATATGGATAATAAGATAACACTCAGCTGCCCCTGCCATTTTGGTCTGGAAAGCGTACTTAACTTTGAGATAAAGAAGATCGGCGGCGAAAATATCACCGTCACCGACGGACGTATCTCATTCGAGGGCGGATATGATATCCTTGCCCGTGCAAATATCTGCCTTGCCACAGCTGAAAGAGTGCAGATAAAGCTTGCTGAATTTCACGCCGATACCTTTGACGCTCTCTTTGAGGGTGTTAAGGCTATCCCTCTGGAAAGATTTATCGGCAAAAGCGACGCATTTCCCGTCAAGGGTCACAGCCTGAACTCAAAGCTTTCCAGCGTTCCCGCCTGTCAGTCCATTATCAAAAAGGCAGCGGTTGACAGGCTGGCTTCCGTTTATCATCTGAATTATTTCGAGGAAACAGGCTCTGTTCATCAGATACAGTTCAATATCCTCAAGGACACCGTAACCGTTTATCTTGATACATCGGGTGCGGGACTGCACAAGAGAGGCTACCGTCGCAATTCCAACGCTGCTCCTATCAAGGAGACCCTTGCGGCAGGCATAGTTGACCTTGCAATGGTCAAGAGAAATACTATTTTCTGCGACCCTTTCTGCGGAAGCGGAACCTTCCTTATCGAAGCCGCATACAAGGCGCTGAACATTGCTCCGGGACTTAAAAGGACATTTGCAGCCGAAAAGTGGGACGTTATCCCCCAGGATATCTGGCGTGAGGAGCGTGTCCGTGCAATGGACAGCATTATCCGTGACAGCGATTTCTTCGCATACGGCTATGATATCGACCCCGAGTGCGTTCAGCTTTCCATCGACAACTGCGCAAAGGCAGGCGTGAAGAAGCGCATAAGGATAGAGCGTGCCGATATCAGGGATTACGACAACAAGGACGGCGAGATAACAGTCTGCAACCCTCCCTACGGCGAAAGAATGCTGGAAATAAAGGAAGCCGAGAAGCTTTATACCGAAATGGGCAAGGTGTTCAAGGCAGATAAGGAGCACCCCTGTGCAATAATCTCGCCCCATGAGGACTTTGAAAAGTTCTTCGGCAAGACTGCCAACAAGCGCAGAAAGCTTTACAACGGCATGATAAAGTGCAATCTTTACTCATATTACAAATAATTTCAAAAATCGCTTGACAAAATAAGTTTAATATGTTAAACTTACAATATTGTGAATATGTACCTGCGTGGGGGAGTAATCTTCTTAGACTGATACAAGGTTTAAGCGGCAAATCGACATACCGACCGAAAAGGTCCGGTTTGCCTTAATTGATAAGACTCATGTACAGATGTAGCCGATGTTTCGGTTCTGTCTGTATATGAGTCTTTTTGTTTTGTACGGAATCAAAGACCGCAAGGTCATACAAGCAGCGGCATATTCATAGAATGTATTATTATTCTTGAAAGGATTTGAAAAATGGATCTTCTGTCATTATTTCTTATTGCTGTGGGTCTCTCAATGGACGCATTTGCTGTCTCAGTCTGTAAGGGGCTTGCCACACCTAAGTACAAGCTGAAATATTCCATGATATGCGGCGCATGGTTCGGCGGATTTCAGGCGCTTATGCCTGCGGTGGGCTATCTTCTCGGCGTAAATTTCAAAAAGTATATCACAGCCATTGACCACTGGATCGCATTTGTGCTGCTTGCTCTCATAGGCTTCAATATGATTAGAGAGGCGCTCAAAAATGATGACGAGGGCGCAGACCCGTCATTCACGGCAAAGTCAATGTCACTGCTTGCCGTTGCTACCAGTATCGACGCACTTGCTATCGGCATAACCTTTGCATTCCTTGATGTTAATATCGTTGCTGCAGTACTTTTCATCGGAGTCTGTACATTTGTTATCTCAGCCGCAGGCGTTAAGATCGGCTCTGCTTTCGGAACCAGATTCAAGTCCAAGGCGGAGATCGCAGGCGGTGTGATACTTATCATTCTCGGTTTAAGGATACTTGTTGAACATCTGATGAATTCCTGAGTGACATTAAAATCCCATTAGAATTGCGACAGAATGAAAAGAATAATGTGATAAACAGCTGAAAATTATGATTATCGGTTGACGGTTGATTTTCTGTGTGTTAAAATAAAAGTATAGCAGAATGCTCTATTTACACGATAAAAAGGAAGACTTGATATGAGTGAAAATCCCTATGCAGTTCTCGGTCTTGAGCCGGGAGCTACCGATGATGAAATAAAGAAAAAGTATCGTACACTGGTAAAGCAGTACCACCCCGACCTTCACCCCGATGACCCCGAGGCTGCCCGCAAAATGAGCGAGATAAACGACGCTTACGAGCGCATAAAGTCAGGGGATACGGGTCAGAGTCCATACGGCAGTGCGGCATACTGCAGCTCCGCTCCCAGCGGAACCTATACCAGAAACGGAACAAATTATTATTACCGGTATGCCGATATCAATGATTTTGATGATATCTTTAAGGCGTTTTTCGGCGGATTTGGCTTTAATATGCACACTTCCGATACCATGAGCGCCGAGGAAGCCTTTGAACGTATCGACAACTACCTCAGAAGCGGCGATTATCGGAACGCTGCCTCTGTGCTGAACCGTTTTTCTGTCTCCGCAAGAGATGCCAGGTGGTATTTCTACGCAGCCGAATGCAGCGAGGGCATGGAGAATTTCTCCGATGCGGTGCAGTATGCAGAGCAGGCGGCACGTATGGACAGCACCAACAGGGTGTATGCTGATTATGCGGCACAGCTCAATAAAAAGCATGGCTTTAAGCTGAAGATACACAGGTTTATCCCAAGACTTTTGTCAGGTATTGCAATGGTGCTGGCGATAATGTTTATTGTAAGAATGCTTGGTTTTCTTTTCTTTCCCTTTTTAACTTTTTAATGAAAGGCAGCGTTTAAAATGGACAAGCTCAGGAATAAATTTATAAACTTTATGTATGGCAGAAGCGGCCCAGACAGCCTTTATAAGGCGACTATGATAGCCTGTATCGTGCTGATGATAATCAATATTTTTGCCCGCTCGATCATACTCAATCTGCTTATATGGGCATTGCTCATATGGGGAATGTTCAGGGCGTTTTCCAAGAATATCTACAAGCGCCAGCAGGAAAATATCAAATTCATGCAGCTTACCGACAAGGCAAAACGCAAATTTAATATGACAAAGACCATGCTGACAGATAAGGAACACTGCTATAAAAAGTGCTCCAAGTGCAAGACAGTTCTGCGGCTCCCCAAGCAAAAGGGTGAGCATACCGTTCAGTGTCCTAAGTGCAGGGAGAGCTTCAAAGTTAAAATAAGGTAAGGGATAATTAAAAATGTCAGGCTGGATAATAACAATAATCGTCTGTTTTCTGGCAGGAATGGGCGCAGGTCTGGGAACAGGCTTTGCGGGAATGAGTGCGGCTGCGGTGATAACCCCAATGCTGGTAACGTTCCTCGGAATGCCCGCATATGAGGCTGTGGGAATTGCCCTTGCCTCAGATGTGCTTGCCAGCGCAGTTTCAGCATATACATACGGCAAAAACAAAAATCTTGACATTAAAAACGGACTTATAATGATGGTTTCCGTGCTGGTATTCACAGTTGTGGGAAGCTATGTTTCAAAGCTTGTGCCAAACTCGGCAATGGGCGGATTTTCCGTCTGCATGACGTTCCTGCTGGGTATCAAGTTCATAGTAAAGCCGGTTATGACCACCAAGGAGAAGATGGAGAGCGTTTCTCCCAGGAAGAGAGTTATCCAGTCTATTGTCTGCGGCGTGCTTATAGGCTTTATCTGCGGATTTATCGGTGCAGGCGGCGGAATGATGATGCTCCTTATCCTTACAAGCGTTCTGGGCTATGAGCTTAAAACAGCTGTTGGAACCAGCGTTTTCATCATGACCTTTACGGCGCTCACCGGTGCTGTTTCGCATATGGTAATGGGCGGAATGCCCGATATCCCGGTGCTTATTCTCTGCATTGTGTTCACGCTTATCTGGGCGAGAGTCGCTGCGGTATTTGCTAACAAGGCGTCGCCAAAGACGCTGAACCGTGCTACAGGCGTTGTGCTTGCGGTGCTGGGTCTGGGAATAATGATAGTTAATTTTGTAAAATAATGCAAAGCAAAAGGCTGTATCATTTTTCGTGATACAGCCTTTTATATTATGGCGGAACGTTATGTAGCTCCGCCTGAACCTAATCCGAAGCTGATGGATAAAGCGTTGTCAACACGGTTCATTGACGGCGTATCCAGTTCGCCCATGCGTTCTTTTAGACGCTTTTTGTCAATGGTCCGTATCTGCTCCAGAAGCACAACACTGTCCTTTGAGAGGCCGCATTTATCAGCGTGTACCTCGATATGGGTGGGCAGCTTTGCCTTTTCACGCTGACTTGTGATGGCAGCCGCTATAACAGTGGGACTGTGACGGTTACCCACATCGTTCTGAACGATAAGTACAGGACGTATGCCGCCCTGCTCGGAGCCTACCACGGGGCTGAGATCGGCGTAATATATTTCTCCTCTTTTAACAGACATTTTTGCTATCATCCTTTCCTGATATCGGAATTTATCGTCTGTTTATATTTTTACCGCTTATCGTGAAAATAAACAGCGGCGGAGAAATTTTTCTAAAAAGAAGCGGGGGATGGATAATGATACTAATCCCCAATAAAACTATAGACAAAAAATCATCGCATAATCCATATACGCAAGATTATGCTCGATTTTTTGTATAGTTTTTAATTGGTTCTTAGTATGATATCCGATGCCCCCGTTGATATTATATGTTTATATGCTGATAGTTGTTACAGTGCCGTAAAGCATATAGGCGATTACCACAAGCCATGGTACCGATGTGAAGAAATACTTCCATGTGCGCTGTTTTGTGTAGAGCGATGTGCGGAACAGCTTTCCGCCCGATGAATAAAACCTGATAATGATAACTATTGAAGCGATTATGCAGGCAAGGCGCAGAGCCACATTCAGCAGGGAAGCTATTACCAGCGGCATATATCCCATGATGGTGGCTTGCAGGTTGCTGATGTCTATGCTGCTGTTTTGTATCAGCACCATAAGCACTGCCGACATACTGTTGTTGATTATATGCAGTATCATTGAGGGGACAAGCGAGTTGTATTTTACCGCAATGTACGCCCATACCAGACCCATGCAGACCGCCGGGAGACACTGTGAGAAGTTCTGGTGCATAAGTCCGAACAGCACTGCGGACATTATTATTCCAAATGTGTTGCCGTATTTGCGCAGTCCGTCAAGAAGTACTCCACGGAAGATAAGCTCCTCCATAATAGGCCCCAGCAGGCAGATGTAAAGGTAGATAAGTATTTCAAGCCATAGGGGATTGTTTTGCGGCGCAATGTTAAGTGCGCTGGTGTTGTTTACGGAAAAGTCCGACAGCTTTCCGCTGAGAGCCGCCGCAATGGCTGAGATTATTACATTTATGACCGAGCCGACTGTTACAACTCCGAAAGACAGCGCCGTGAATTTCAGGAAGCTTCCGCCTGTGATACCCTTGACTGTGAATTTCTTCCTGATATCCGTCTTTGTCACCAGCAGACCCACGCCGAAAGCTGCAATATCCGCAATAAACGGGAAGACGTAGGAATATATGGCTTTCATCAGGGGAGTGCTCCTGATGATTTCCTTGCCTGCGTCTATCTGCTCCTTGGAATATCCGCCGCCCAGCATTGCCGCACATAGCTGCAATATCAGTGTGTTAAGTATGCTGAAAACGAATATCAGCGTTACAACTATCCATGCTATCCTGAAATAGTACCGCCGCAGCTGCTTTTTTTCGTCCTTGTCAGGCGGCGGACACATCATATTCGACTGCTGATAAATATATCCGTTCATATTATGTCCTTTCTTTTTTATTGTATAAAAAATGCCCCGAAAAAGGGGCATTTATTCGTTTCTGATAATTTTCAGCACGGCAGTTCTTTCGGGAACAGGCTCGTCGCTGAACGAAAATACATCGTGGAAATCACGCTTTATTTCTTCAAGGTCGCATTCTGAGGAGGTCATCACCGTTCCCAGAACATCGCCCTTATTTACGCAGCTGCCAACATTGCAGCTGAAAATAATGCCTGCGGTGCTGTCAATGTCGCCGCCCTTGACCTTTCGTCCTGCGCCCAGAGCCAGCGATATAAGACCTGTCTTTTCGCAGGATATCTTTGAGATATATCCGCTCCTGTCAGCTCTTACCTCTGCTGTGCGCTTCGGCTTTCCGAAAAGGGAGTAATCGTCAAATGCTCTTACATCTGCGCCCTGCATCTGAGCCATTGTCCTGAATGCTTCAAGTGCCTTGCCCGAATGTACTGCATCTTCCGCCAGCCTGCGACAGCAGTTTTCATCGCCCTTGCCTGCAAGCATGAGCATTTCTGCGGAAAGGGTAATGCTGACTTCATAAAGGTCAGCGGGAGCATTGCCCTTCAGCGCTTCTATTGCTTCAATGACCTCCACTGAATTGCCCACCGCATGACCCAGGGGCTTATCCATATCGGTAAGGACAGCTGTGCATTTTCTGCCTGACAGCTTTCCTACAGATGTCATTGCCGAAGCAAGCTTCATGGCATCATCGCAATTTTTCATGAAAGCACCATCGCCCACCTTTACATCGAGGACGATACCGTCAGCGCCAGTTGCAAGCTTCTTGCTCATAATGCTGGAGCATATGAGGGGAATGCTGTCAACCGTGGCAGTGGCGTTTCTCAGCGCATATATTTTCTTGTCCGCAGGAACCAGCGTGCCTGACTGCCCTGCAATGGAAAAGCCTGTTTTTCTGATTATCTCAATAAACCTTTCATGGCTTATTGAGGTGCTGAAGCCCGGAATTGATTCAAGCTTATCGATCGTTCCGCCTGTATGACCGAGACCACGTCCCGACATCTTTGGAACATAAATTCCACAGGCAGCGCATATAGGCGCAGCGATCAATGTAGTCTTGTCTCCGACTCCGCCTGTGCTGTGCTTGTCGATGCAAATGGCTCCAAGCTCCTCAGACGGGTGGAATGTGTCGCCTGAGTGCATCATTGCCATTGTGAGGGCTGCCGTCTCCTCAGCTGTCATTGACTGAAAGCATATCGCCATCAGCAGTGCCGACATCTGATAATCGGGGATCTCGTCCCTCACATATCCGTTAACAAACCATCTTATCTCATCGTCGGAGAGGATACCTCCACGGCGTTTTTTCATTATGATATCATAAGCGGTCATATAACGGCGTCCTTTCTGTAAGCTTACTCTATTGTGATACCGGGGAAGTAGTAAGCAAGTATCTGATCGTATGTATAACCCTGTTTGCCGAGAATATTTGCACCGTTCTGGCTCATTCCTACGCCGTGGCCGTAGCCATATGTAATAAAGGTGAATTCACCGTCAGCATAGCTTACGTCGAAGCACCAGCTCTTGATGCTGTATTTGAGCACCTTCTCACGAAGTCTCATGCCGGAAATTGTGAGCTGATTATCAACATTAAGTCCGCTTACGTAATTTCCGTCAACTCTGGAGGTTACTGTGAGCCAGTTTGCGGGATCCTCGGATAAGGTGATGCCTAAGCTGCTTTCAAGCGCTGTGCGGATCTGATCCTCGGTAAATACGGTGATAACACCATAGTTGGGGTCGGACTGAGCATCAAAGGGAGTGGCAACGCTTGTGAGATAGGGAACATCTGCACCGCCCCATACATTTACGGCAGAAGCTGTAGTGCCTGCGGAGGAAGCTGTGTAAACTGTCTGGGCAACCTTGCCGTTATAGTAGCAGCATTTGCCCCATACAGCGTTTACTGCGTCGGTCACTTCCTGGGGAATATCTCTTTTTACCAGAACGGTAGGTACAAGTCCGTTTACGTTGTGGTATTTAACATATGAATATGCCGCAACAGCCTGAGCCTTGAGAGCTTCGGGGCTGAACGAGGGCGACATTTCAGTGGAAACTATCATTGATACCAGCTGATATGCGTCAAACTGCTGAACGGTTCCGTCAACTCTTGCGGTGAATATCTCTCCAGCTTCGGGGTCGAAGGCGGTAAGAGCTGTATCGGAGGGGGCAGTTTCAGACCATGCGGGAGTAGTCTCAAAATAGTCCGAATAGTCGTAAACGGAGTCATCGGTAGGCTGTGTGGAAGCGTCTATGTCCTCCTGCATCTGCTCCAGTCTGCGCTCGATATCATCGGTGGAGTCGGTGACAGCCTCATCTGTAACAGGAGTTGTTTCTCTGTCCAGCTCGGAAAGCAGGTCTGCCTCGCTTTCGGCAGCGTCTGCAAATGCCTCGGGAGCCTCAACAGTTACCTCCGCAACGATATGGTCGGTGAACTCTTCCTCGGCAGCAGTGGTTTCGGAAGCGGTCGTTTCGTCTGCCTCCTCAGGCTGAGCCTCTGTAACTTCCTCCTCGGTCATTGCCTCGGGTACTGCTGTCACAACAGCTTCAGTTTCTGCCTCGGTAACATAAAGGGGAGTTATGACCACCTCGTCGGGAGCTGTGGTCACAGCCTCATATTCGGGGTTAAGGTCAAATCTCTTGTTTACCTGTGCTTCTTCGGCGCTTTCGGGGATATCGGCTTTCTCCTTCAGTACCTTATTATGTGCGGCATCAGAAAAAATATCTATTGATGCTTTTTCTGTCTGAACAGTGTCAGTCTGCTCTGTCTGTTGTGTTTCGGCGGAAGTATCGTAAAAATTTCCCGAAATACTGTCGGTGTTTACCTCGTCCTTCATGCAGAAGGCAAAGGTGTAGAGACCACCGACAACAGCAAGCGCAGCTATGCCGTTGAGTACAGTTCTCAGTTTCATAATAATATCCTTTCTCGTAGCTTTTATCTCTTTTTTTCAGGGAACAAAGTGCAGAAATTCCCTCTGACGGTCGTTACTCGTCTATATATGTTCCGCCGTTATATTTATAGTAGATGGCGGGCCATTTCGGATTGGGGTTCTTGCTGAATTTTGTGGTGTCGATAGTGTCTGTGGATTCATCAGCTCGAAGCTTTCTTGCCACGATAACATGGCGGGATTCGTCCCACTCGGTGGAGCAGGTGGAAAGTGTGAGGTACTCATCGTCTTCAGTGCAGTCAATACCGGTAATGATAGTGCTGCGCTTTGTTATCTCGTCCATGAACTTGTCATAAGGATAATCGTCGTTGAAATCAATATAATTCTGATAATCGAAGACGGGATTTTCATTGTCATGCTCAGGGAGAGTGTTTATTACAAAGGAAGCGATTATAACATAAACGTCTTCCGAGTAATTGGTGTTAAAATAAACAAAAGGATTTTTCAGCCAGTAAGCGGGATCCCAGCGGTAGTAGTCCAGATTTCCGAACATAGTGCCGTCCTTCTGGTTGTGAGCGTAAAGGATAATGTTGTCCGAGCGCTCATATCCGCCCACCTTGTTGCGGTAATCCGCAAAGCAGGTTCCACACTGGCGCTGATTGTTGTAGAAGTTGTGCTTGAGGTAATACTCATTGTCCGTGCCCTTGACAACAGGCTCGTCAACGCAGTCGGGGATACGAACATATCCCACTGTGTCGGGGTTGATCGCCAGCAGCTCTTTTGCCGCAGCCAGCTCTTCAAGGGGAGGAAGCTCCTCGGGAGGAGTGTTTTCATCGGTCTCGGCAGGAACGTCATCGGTCTTGTCCTGAGAGGACTGTGACTGCTGGAGCTGCGCCTGCTGATAGATGACTTTCAGAGTATTGTGGTTCTGCTTTGCCTCATACATCTGGTAAAAGTAATCGCCCAGAAGAACGGCGCAGACTATCAGGACAACAATGGAGATAAGTACGATTATCTTATTGATGATCTCTGATGAAGAGTCGCCCTTCTGCGGAAAAAAGGATTGCGCAAAGGTTTTCTTGGGACCTTTTTTCGCAGGCTTTCTTTCAAATCTTACTTCATCGCTCATGGACATAGCAAAAACCTCGTAAACTTCAGAATATCAATATTATTTCTTGGATTTTCTTGTGGTCGTGACCTGTGTTGCAAGAGAGGGAGCAGTGTTGCGGGAGCTTGACTGTTCAGTCTCGGATTCGGGTACGGTGGTCTCCTCTCCGTCGAAAACATCGGAATCGGGAACTTCCGTTTCGCTTTCAGGCTCGCTGTAAACAGAAGCGGTGGTTCCATTCTCAATTTTCGGAGCAAGGCTCAGCTTTGAAACAACAGCATCGCTCTGCTTGGTCTTGACGGTGGTGGTCACGGTGGTAGGTTCTGTCGTTACCGTTGCGGTCATTTCGGGAGGTGCGGTTATGATCGAAGTGGTGATAGCAGTCTCGGAAGTGGTGGTTTCCGTTGTGGTCTCCTCAGAGGTGCTGTTCCTTGAAAGGATAGCGTCCCAGTCGATCTGCTTTGCGTTGGGATTGAGCCTTGCGGTTGAGAAATCAAAGCTGTCAGCAGTTTCTCCCTCTCTCAGCTTTCGTGCCAGCACAACAAATCTGGAGTCCGAATACTCAGTGCTGCAGGTGGAAAGCAGCATGAGCTTGTCGCCGAAAGCAACGTCAACAGGGGAGATTATCTGATTTCTCTTGCCTATCTCTCCCATGTACCAGTTAAAGGTAGCTTCGTCATTCAGCGTTTCGATATAATCATGATAGTGGAATACTTCGCCGTTGGAATCCTGCTTCTCGTACACATTTGTAACAAAGTAGCCGTAAATAACATAATCGCCTACTTCGTAATCGGTGTTGAACGAGAATATGGGATTTTCACGGTAAAACTCCACATTGTTTTTGTAAAGCTTCAGGTTTCCGAACATGGTGCCGTCTTCCTGATTGTGACCGTAAAGCACCACATTGGGAGAAGTGTAATCCTCCGAAACGGTGCAGCGGTAGTCAATGAAAATGGAGCCTGCCTTGTTTTTCCTGTCGTCATAGGTGTGGGTCAAATAATAGATGTTATCATCGCCCTGAACAACGGGAGCATATATGTCGCAGGCAGGGATCTCAAGGAAGCCCTTAACATTGTCGGAGATATTCACAAAGTCGTTCATAACGCTCTCGGCGTGGGACTCACGTTCTTCCTGAGAGGGGAGAATGGTAACGACCTCGCCGTCATCGAGAATAGAAGTGGCAACAGTGGTAGTTACCTTTTCCTCTATCTCCTTTGCGTCCTCGACCATTTCACGGGACTGTATGAGCGTGCTGATGAGCATTATGGCAG
>UMLJ01007966.1_pt1 | contig 37752 bp, 40 predicted proteins | sample 1966521 | NCBI WGS metagenome assembly UMLJ01 (sample SAMEA4836199, study PRJEB28245) | human gut metagenome | biome: gut microbiome; material: fecal sample | place: Denmark | collected 2008
CATATCCGCGGAGCCTGTGCCGGAGACGCCGGTCACAAAGGCACCGGCAGCGCCGGAGCCGGAGGCATATTCCGTGGACGAGATACTGCGGGAGGTGCACGGCGGAGCGCCGCAGGCAGACAACGCGCCGACGCCTGCCGCGCCGGTATACAGCGGCGCGCGGGTGCTGGAACGGCTGCTGGAGGATCCGGAGAAGCTGGCGTCCGATCTGGACGCGCTGACCCGGGCGATACAGGGGCTGTCCGACGATCTGCGGCGCGGTGCGGCGGAGAGCCGGGAAGGGCAGGTGGACCGATGAAGAACATCTGGAATATCTTTCGCGCCGACTGGCGGCGGCTGACGGCCAGTGTGGTGGCGGTGGTGGTGCTGCTGGGGTTGTGCCTGGTACCGTGCCTGTACGCCTGGTTCAATATCCTGTCCAACTGGGATCCCTACGGCACGGCGTCCACCAGCCGCATCAGCGTGGCGGTGGCCAGCGAGGACGCGGGCTGCGAGGTGCTGGGCCTGGAGGTGAACATCGGCGCGTTGGTGCTGCAGGGACTGGAGAGCAACGACCAGATGGGCTGGGTGTTCGTGGACAGCCGGGCGGAGGCCCTGGACGGGGTGGAGTCCGGCGACTACTACGCGGCGCTGATCGTGCCGGAGGAATTTACCGAGGACTTTGTGAGCATCCTGTCCGGCGATCTGCGCCACCCGCAGATACAGTATTACGAGAACGAGAAGAAGAACGCCATCGCCCCCAAGATCACCAGCAAGGCCAAGACCGCCGTGCAGGAGCAGATCAACACCACGGTCATCGGCAAGGCTGCTGAGGCGCTGACCACGGCGGGCTCCGTGTTCAAGGCCATGGGGCTGGACTCGGAGGCGCTGGCGGACGGCATTATGGATAAGCTGACCGGTGCGCGGCAGGAGATGGCGCAGCTGCAGCAGGTGCTGCTGTCGCTGAAGGACGTGATGAACGGGGCGGACGGGCTGCTGACCGCGGCGTCCGTGACCATCGCGGACGCACGGGGAACGGTGGAGGACGCTGATGCGGCGGCGGGCAGCACGGTGCAGCTTATCAGCACGGGCCTGAGCGCGGCGGACACGGCGTACAGCGACCTGCTGACGGTGCTGAACAACACGGATAAGGTACTGGGCGACATCGAGGATGCCCTGCGGAGTATGGATACCTCTGCCGCCGACGAAGCGTTGAAGGCGGACCTGCACCGGAAGATACAGGCGGCCATCGCCGCGCTGGAGGACCAGCTGGCGGCCGCCGAGGACGAGGCCGTGAAGGCGCAGCTGGAGACGGCTATCGCCGATCTGGAGGCACTGGACGCACTGGTGGATACGCTGGAGCCGTCGGCCCTGCAGGGACCGGTGCTGGATATGCTGCATCAGGTGCGGCAGGAGCTGCTGGCTGCGGCGGTGCAGACCAATAAGGAGGTCAACGAATACCTGCACACCACCGGGGCCCAGGCCCAGACCACGCTGCGGTCCGTCCAGCAGCTGCTGGGGGCTGTGGGCGGCAGCCTGGGGGAGGTGTCCGGCACGCTGGACAGCTACGCCGATGCCATGACCACCGTACAGCCTACGCTGGACGCGGGCATCACCCTGGCCAACACGGTGGAGACGTATCTGGCGGACATCGAGGACGATGTGCGCCGGGTAACGGAGAGCGAAGCCTTCAAGCGCTTTACGGAGCTGATGGAGAGCAGCGATGCCGAAAGCATGGCGGACTACCTCAGCTCGCCGGTGCAGCTGAACACGGAGATCATCTATGAGATCAAGGACTACGGCGCGGCCATGTCGCCCTACTACGTCATGCTGGCGCTGTTTGTGGGCAGCCTGCTGACCGCCGTGATGCTGAAGGTACCGGTGACCCAGCCGGAGTTTGCCGGGTGCCGGGCCGTGGAGCGGTATTTCGGGCGGTTCGCCACCTTCTTCCTGATGGCCATGGCCCAGGCGCTGGTGACGGCCTTTGGCTGCCTGTACTTCGTGGGGATGGAGACGGCGGAGCCGGCGCTGTTCGTGCTGGCCTGCTGCCTGTGCTCGCTGAACTTTGCCAGCATGAACTACGCGCTGGTGTACGCTCTGGACAACGTGGGTATGGCGTTGTCGGTCGTTATCATGGTCATTCAGGTGGCCGGGTCCGGCGGCTCATACCCGGTGCACGTGCTGCCGCAGCTGTTCCAGACCCTATATCCCTTCATGCCCTTCCACTACGGCATGGATATGATCCGGGAGACGGTGGGCGGTATGTACGGCGACACATACCTGCGCTGCGCGCTGGTGCTGCTGGGCATGTGCGCGCTGTTCACGGTGTTCGGCCTGCTGGTATATTACCCGGCCCGAAGACTGAACGCGGCTATCGCTGCCAGCAAGGAAAAGTCCGGTATCATGTAAACAGAGAGTGCCCCCCGCAGGCCCATGGGCTTGCGGGGGGCACTTATGCTGTCGAAGCCATGAAAAAAAGTTATGCCCCCTTGCTTTTTGCCGTTTAAGGCAAAAAAGCGGGGACGTTTTTGTGCAGGGTGGAGAAAAGTTCGCACGGCGAGAATTTCCCCTCTTTTGCTGTTGCAAGGCGGGCGGGCCTATGGTACAGTACGGGTGGAGTGTTAGAAAATTAACAGGCTAAGCGACACGGCGTTCAACACGTTTTAGGAGGAGAGAGCATGAGATCGGAACAGGAGAAAACGGTGGCCATCGTCCGGGCCCACGACTGCGACAGCGCGAAGCTCATCGCCATTTTGCAGGAGATACAGGCGTCGGAGAACTACCTGAGCCAAGAGAATATGGAGCTGGTGGCGGATATGCTGCACATCAGCGTCTCACGGGTGTACAGCGTGGCCACGTTTTATGAGAATTTCTCGCTGGAACCCAAAGGAAAGCACATCATCAAGGTCTGTGACGGCACAGCCTGTCATGTGCGGAAGTCCGGGCCTATCTACGACGCGATCTATGAGTACCTGAAGCTGGACGGTAAGCGCAGGACCAGCGCCGACGGCGTATTTACGCTGGAGACGGTGGCCTGTCTGGGTGCCTGCGGTCTGGCGCCGGTGATGACGGTTGACGGCGAGGTGTACGCCAAGATGACGCCGGAGACGGCGCTGGCGGAGTTGGAGGCCATTCGCGGAAAGGAGGCGGCGAAATGAGCAAGCTGACACGGGAGGGCTTCCGCGCCATGCACGAACAGGCGGCGGAGGCGCTGGAACGGAGCAGATCGTCCCTGAACGTGCTGATCTGTGCCGGTACGGGCTGTATCGCCAGCGGGTCCATGAAGGTGTATGAGAACCTGCGGGAGGAGTGTGCCCAGCGGGGACTGCAGGTGTATGTGGGCCTGACCCACCACGGCGACGCGGAGAAGAGCCTGCACATCAAGATGAGTGGCTGCCACGGCTTCTGCGAGATGGGACCGCTGGTGCATATCGAGCCGCTGGGTGTCATGTATGTCCGCGTGAAGCCGGAGGATTGCCGCGAGATCGTGGAGAGAACGCTGCTGGGCGGCGAGGTCATCGAACGGCTGACCTATCATCAGGACGGCGTGTCCTATCCCCGGCAGGAGGATATTCCCTTTTACAAGAAGCAGCACCGGGTGGTGCTGGCCAGCTGCGGCGCCAGTGACGCGGAAAATCTGGAGGAATACATTGCCAAGGGCGGGTACATCGCCTTTGAAAAGGCGCTGTTCGACATGGATGGCGCGGCGATCTGCAGGGAGATCTCCGACTCCGGTCTGCGGGGCCGGGGCGGCGGCGGGTTTCCCGCCGGACGTAAGTGGGAAAGCGTGCGCCGGCACATAGAGGAACCGGTGAAGTACATCGTCTGCAACGGCGACGAGGGTGACCCGGGCGCTTTCATGGACCGCTCCATCATGGAGGGCAATCCCCATTCCGTGCTGGAGGGCATGATGATCGCCGGCGCAGCCACCGGGGCCACGGAGGGCTACATCTACGTCCGCGCCGAGTATCCGCTGGCGGTGAAGCGTTTGCAGGTGGCCATCGACAAGGCTGCGGCGGCCGGACTGCTGGGCGACGACATCATGGGCAGCGGGTTCAGCTTCCATATCCACATCAACCGCGGCGCCGGCGCCTTCGTCTGCGGTGAGGGCAGCGCCCTGACCGCCTCTATCGAGGGCAAGCGGGGTATGCCCCGGGTAAAGCCGCCCCGGACGGTAGACCAGGGACTGTGGGGAAAGCCTACGGTGCTGAACAATGTGGAGACGTTCGCCAACGTGCCGAACATCATCAACAAGGGCGCGGCGTGGTATCGGGGCATCGGCACCGAGGGCAGCGCCGGCACCAAGACCTTCGCCCTGACGGGCAACGTGGTGAACACAGGACTGGTGGAGGTGCCTATGGGCGCCACCCTGCGGGAGATCATCTTCGACATCGGCGGCGGTATCCCGGACGGCAAGAAGTTCAAGGCCGTGCAGATCGGCGGGCCCTCCGGAGGCTGTCTTACGGAGGAACATCTGGACTACCCTATGGACTTCGACTCGCTGAAGAAGCTGGGGGCCATTATCGGCTCCGGCGGTCTGGTGGTCATGGACGAGGACACCTGCATGGTGGAGGTGGCACGGTTCTTTATGCACTTTACCCAGAACGAGAGCTGCGGCAAGTGCACCCCCTGCCGGGAGGGCACAAAGCGTATGCTGGAGACGCTGGAGCGCATCATCAATAACGAGGGGAGTCTGGCCGATCTGGATCTGCTGGAGTCTCTTAGCGATACCATCACGGACACGGCCCTGTGCGGCCTGGGGCAGACGGCCTGCAAGCCGGTGATGTCCACCCTGCGGAACTTCCGGCAGGATTATCTGCGCCATGTGGTGGATCACCACTGTCCCATCTGCAACGGGCGCAAACGCCGGTTGGAGATCAAACCGGAGCTGTGCAAGGGCTGCGGCAAGTGCGCGCGGAACTGTCCCATGGAGGCCATCTCCGGGCAGCCCCGTATGCCCTACGTCATTGACAACGAGAAGTGCATCCACTGCGGCGCTTGCTGGGGCGCGTGCCCCTTCGGCGCGATCGACGCCATTGAGGAGGAGTGAGCCATGGCAAAGGGAATTATGGTCATCGACGGGCAGCGGGTGCCCTTTGACGGCGAGCGCAACGTGCTGGCGGTCATCCGCAAGGCGGGTATCGACATCCCCACGTTCTGCTATTACTCCGACCTGTCCGTTCACGGCGCGTGCCGTATGTGCATCGTGGAGGACGTAAAGACCGGGAAGATCGACGCCTCCTGCTCCATGGAGCCCCGGGACGGCATGGAGATCAGGACCAACACCGCCCGGCTGCTGAGGCACCGGCGGATGATACTGGAGCTGCTGCTGGCGGCCCATGACTGCTCCTGCACTACCTGTGCCAAAAGCGGCAACTGCCGATTGCAGGAGCTGGCCCAGCGCTTTGGCGTGCGGCATATCCGTTTCCCCAACAATAAGCCCCGGTACGAGAAGGATTACACCAGCTACGCGGTGTTCCGGGACCCCAACAAGTGCATCCTGTGCGGCGACTGTGTGCGGGTGTGCGAGGAGCTGCAGGGACAGGGCATTCTGAACTTTGCCTTCCGGGGCAGCGAGCTGCAGGTGATGCCGGCCTTTGACAAAAAGCTGGGCGAGACGAAGTGCGTGGGCTGCGGCCAGTGCGCCGCCGTGTGCACCACCGGCGCTATCACCGTCAACGATCAGATCGGCACCGCGTGGGCGGCCATCCACGACCCGAAGAAGCGTGTGGTGGTGCAGATCGCGCCGGCCGTCCGTGTGGCGGTGGGTGAGGCCTTTGGCATCCCGGCAGGCGTGAACGTCATTGACAAGATGACCACGGCGCTGAAGCTCATGGGTGTGGACGAGGTGTACGACACCAACTTCGGCGCGGATATGACCACCATACTGGAGGCGGAGGAGTTTTTGCAGCGGCTGAAAAACGGCGGGCCGTTCCCCATGTTCACCAGCTGCTGTCCCGCCTGGGTGCGGTATCTGGAGTTCAACGACCCCAAGTATCTGAAGCATATCTCCACCTGCAAATCGCCCATGGAGATGTTCGCGGCGGTCATCCGTGACAAATACGCCGAAAAAGATGCCGCCGACGGGCGGACTACCTACAACATCGCCATTATGCCCTGCACTGCCAAGAAGATGGAGGCGGCGCGGCCGGAGTTCGTCCATAACGGTCGGCCGGATGTGGATCTGGTGCTGACTACCCGGGAGCTGGTGGACATGATGCGTGAGACGGGCGTGCAGCTGGACGAGCTGGAGCTGGAGTCCCCGGACCTGCCCTTCGGTTTGGGCAGCGGCGCGGCGGTGATTTACGGCGTCACCGGCGGTGTGGCCGAGGCGGTGGTGCGTCACTGCCTGCCGGACAAGAGCAAGAATGCGCTGCGGGCCGTCCGTGTCACCGACCTGCGGGGCGACGGCGCCATCCGCCATGTGGAACTGAACGTGGACGGGCAGGAGCTGCGTATCGCCGTGGTCAACGGGCTGATCCACGCCAAGGAGCTGATCGCGGATATCGAAGCGGGCAAGTGCTTCTACCACCTGATAGAGGTCATGACCTGTCAGGGCGGCTGCGTGGGCGGCGCGGGACAGCCCTATGGGCTGAGCAACGTGAAGAAGAAGCGGGGCGAGGGACTGTATGCCGCCGATGCCTCCGCTATGTTCAAGCGGGCGGAGAAAAACCCCATCGTCACGTCTTTACTCAGGGAGTACGGCGAGGAAAAGTGTCACGCGCTGCTGCACGTGCACTACGGAGAATAAAAAAGCAGCCCCCCGGCTCACACCGGGGGCTGCGGGTAAAGAAAGAGCATGGCCCCGCCGGGGCCATGCTCTTAGCTTGCCTTTTTATCCAGAATATACACGGTGACGTTGCGGCGGCCCCAGGAGTAGCAGTCCGCCTTGGTGGGGAACCACAGGTCCACGATGTTGCCCTTAACGGCGCCGCCGCAGTCCAGGGCGGTGCCCATGCCGTAGACACGGCGGCCGTTGGTGGTCTGGATGAACATTTTGGTGTAGTAGGGGATCACCTTGGGGTCTACGGCCACGGTGCCCACGCCCACCGCGGCACCCACCGCCGTGGTCCAGGCCGCGCCGCCGTCGCCGCCGCTGTAGTAGGCGGTGGAGGAGCAGAGCATCACCTTGTTATAGGTCATGGTGTCGCCGGAGGCGAACAGCAGGTAGCCGCCCTCGCCCGCCTCGTTGGGGAAGTCTTTTTCGATGGTGTCGCCCTCCTCCACCTCGTAGACGCGGGTGCCGTAGCGCACCAGCTCCGCGTGTGAGGTGTCGTGGCTGGCACCGATATACTTGGTGGATACCACCTCGCCGCTGACCACAGTGTCCTCATACGTCTCCACGATCTGGCCGGGGATACCCTTGCGGATGATCTCCTCGGTGCCCTTGTCCATCAGGGGATCCGGTGAGCGAAGGATCTTGTAGTCCGTCTCCACAGTGACATAGTGCTGGTAGGTCAGCGTATCGCTGATGCGGATGGCGGGGTCCTCGCCGGCGACATTCAGCTCCACCATCTCGTCCTCACCCAGACGGATGCCGCTGCGCCGCAGCAGGGAGGACAGGCGCTCGGCTTCGGTGGTGAGGGTGTGTGTGTCGTCGCCGTGGGTGATGGTGACGGTGCGGCCCGGCTCCAGCAGCAGCTGCATGGACTTGTCGCCCAGGCTGCGGCGCAGCAGCAGATCGTCATAGGTGCGCTCCTCGCTGCGCTCGTCCAGTACGTGGGGACCGTCGCCGTCCACCACGATGCAGATGGCGTCCATGGTGCGTACCGGCTCCGCCATAACGGCAGCGGCGAAGATCACCGCCGTGGCGGCGATCATGGTGATGGCGCGGATAGAGGGATGATCGTGCATGATATGGTGCACCTCCCGCAGGGCCGGGGAACGCAGGGCGTCACGGCAGCCGGTCACCAGCCGTCCGCAGCAGAAGGCGCGCCAGTTGGCCCTGACGTCGGAAACGATGGCGTCCCAGGTCCAGGCAAAGCAGTGGCCCACTGCGCGCACGGCGCGGATCAGGGCCCGAGCCACGATGTAGGGCACATCGTGGATGGCCTGGCACACCGTGGCCGGCGTGATGCGGCGCCGCGGCTTTTTCGGCCGCAAGCGCTTCGGTTGTGTGACGACTGTTTGTTCCATAGTACCTCGCAGTATAGCCGCCCCGGGAGGTGTTCAAACAGGGCGGACAATAAAAATTGAAACAATTTGTAACTTTTGTTACCGATTAGCAATACCCGTGGAGTATAGCACTATCTTCCAATTTTGTCAAGTTTTAGGGGATGCGGCACGGAGAAAGACAAACTTTTTCCGGCTTTTCGTTGCGCGGGTGGGGAAAAGGTGGTACAATGGCGGCAATATGCAGTGAAGGAGAAACACGATGGATCTGTGCGATCGGAACGATATACAGGCACTGCTGGCGCGGCACGGCTTTCACTTTGCCAAGGCGCTGGGACAGAACTTTCTCATCCGGGGTGACGTGGCGGAGGATATCGCCGCGGCGGGTTGCGTTCCCGGCTGCGGCGTGCTGGAGGTAGGCCCCGGCATCGGCGCACTGACGGTGCAGCTGGCCCGGCGGGCGGAAAAGGTGGTGTCGGTGGAGCTGGACAAGCGCCTGCCGCCGGTGCTGGCGGAGACCATGGCGGACTATGACAACTTCACCCTGATCGAGGGCGACGTGATGGCGCTGGACCTGGCGGCGGTGACGGCGGAGAAGTTTCCGGGCTTGCCGGCGGTGCTGTGCGCCAACCTGCCCTACAACATCACCACACCGTTTCTCACGGCCTGTGTCCGGGCCGGGTGTTTCCGGCAGCTGACGGTGCTCATTCAAAAAGAGGTAGCCCTGCGGATCTGCGCGAAGCCGGGCACGGCGGATTACGGCGCGTTTTCCCTGCTGATGCAGTACTACACCGTGCCGGAACTGCTGTTCGAGGTGCCCAACAGCTGCTTCATGCCGCCGCCCAAGGTGACATCCGCCGTGGTGCGCTGCGTTACAAGAAAGGCCCCGCCGGTACAGGTGCGGAGCGAGGAGGCCTTCTGGCGGACGGTGCGCGCGGGCTTTGCCCTGCGGCGCAAGACGCTGGTGAACAGCCTGCAGACCGGCTGGCAGCTGCCTAAGGAACAGCTGGCGGCCATCGTCGCCGGCTGCGGCTTGTCCCCCACCGTGCGGGGCGAGGCCCTGGGCCTGGAGGAGTACGCGAGGCTGTCCGATGCGCTGCTGGCGGCAGCGGGTGAATAAAAAGCTTCCCGGCAAATGCCGGGAAGCTTTTTATTCGCCTTTTTCTATCTTTGCCTCCGTCTCCCGCCGGATGGCGGCGCGAAGCGCCGTGAGGTATGGGGAGAACGCCACGTGTTCGTCGGCGTAGGTCAGGTTCAGGTCGTACTCCCGGGGCAGCCAGGAGGAGATGGGGGACTCGTTGTGGGCGATGACGGCCTCCAGCTTGTCCAGCGCCTTGTAGAGCCGGGCCTCCGGCGTTTCCAGCGCATCCATCTCCGCGTACAGGGCGGCCATCTCCGAATGGTAAGGCTGGGGCAGCATCTCCACCCATTGGATCAGGAGGGCGTCCTCCTTCGCTGTGTCGGCGTCGGTTTTCAGAAAGCTGGGGATGTCGCCGGTAAAGCACTCGCCCAGGTCATGGATCAGGCACATTTTAATGACCTTGTCCATATCCGTCTCCGGGAACTCGTCCCGAAGAAAGAAGGCCGTCAGCGCCAGCCGCCAGCTGTGGTCGGCCACGCTCTCGTGACGGTTCCCAGGCGTCCAGCAGTGGCGGGTGGTGTCCTTCAGACGGTTGGCGGTGTGCAGGACGGAGAGCAGCTTTTCGGGCTTCATGGCGGGGCCTCCTTGCGTTTTTTCACAGTATAGCACGGTGCCGCGGTGCCGTCAACGCTTGCACTTGCACGGCGGAGAAAAGTGTAGTAGAATAGCGGAAGAACATAAAGGAGGGAGACTTTATGGGAGTTTTGTACGCGCTGGAGAGCATCCGCACGCCTGCGCTGGATAAGATCATGTCGGTCATCACGCTGCTGGGCGGCGAGCTGTTCTTCATGGTCATCGCCGTGACGGTGTTCTGGTGCGTCAGCAAGCGCGAGGGCTATTACCTGATGATCGTGGGCTTCTTTGGCACGGTCATCAATCAATTCCTGAAAATACTCTGCTGCGTGCCCCGGCCGTGGATAAAGGACCCGGATTTCACCATTGTGGAGTCTGCCCGGGCGGAGGCCACGGGGTATTCCTTCCCCAGCGGTCACACACAGAACGCCGTGGCCACCTATGGCGGCATCGCCCGGTATACTCGCCGCGGCTGGCTGCGGGTGGTGCTGGTCGTGCTGACGGTGCTCATCGCGTTCAGCCGGATGTATCTGGGTGTCCACACGCCGCTGGATGTGGGCGTGTCGTTCCTGATCGCGGCGGTGCTGGTGCTGGTGGTCTATCCGCTGATGGAGGAGGCCGACCGGCGGCCGGTGGTGCTGACGTACACCATACTGGCTATGGTGGTGTGCAGCGGGGCCTTCGTGGGGTATCTGTACCTGCGGGGCGATACGGGTGCTGCCGCTGAGGACACCGCCAACTACCTCAGTGCTTTGGAGAACGGCTGGAAGCTGCTGGGCGCCACACTGGGTATGCTGGTATCCAACATCGCCGACCGGAAGCACATACGGTTCGAGACACAGGCGGTGTGGTGGGCGCAGATCATCAAGCTGGCAGTGGGGTTTGGCTGTCTGCTGGCGATACGCTCCGGGCTGAAGGCCCCGCTGATCGCCCTGCTGGGCGGCAACGCTGCCATCGCCGGGGGCATCCGCTACCTGCTGGTGGTGCTGTTCGCCGGGTGTGTCTGGCCGCTGACCTTCTGGTGGTTCAGTCGCCTGGGGAGAAGATGAACAACAGAAAAAGCGCATCCCCCGGCGTGTGCCGGGGGATGCGGTGCGTTATGGGGGACTGTCTCACTCGGTGACGGTGAGGGTGGGGTGCATGAGCGGGTCAAAGGTGGCGAGGACGCGGTCGCCCTCCACGGTATATTCGCTCCACAGGCGGATCTCGGCGCAGCGCTGTGTCCGGTCAAGGGTGATGCTGTGGATGGGCGTGGGTTCGGAGTAGGCTTGGTCGCGGCAGTAGACATCGGTACTCTCGTCGCCGCGGAAGATGACGCAGAGGTCGTCACACTGGAGTACACCGGGTATGTCGCAGCTGCCGGTGTATGTACTGCGGCGGAACGTGCCGTGGAAGGACACGGGAACCTCCTCTGCCGTGCCGTCGTTGGGGACGGTGCAGAGATAGCCGTTGCCGTCGTAGTCGATGGACACGCCCCTGTCCCAGCAGGCGAAAATGAATACGGCGGTGAACAGCAGCAGAATGGGAAGCCAGACCTTGCGGGATGTACATATCTGTCGCATGGGGAGCCCTCCTTTACGGTGTTGTACCTACTGTAAGTATACTAAAAACGGGAAAAAATAGCAAGAAAAAAGTTGTGTGACGCTGTGCGGCACACAACTTTTTCATATAGAGGTCAAGTGCTCTCCTTGGGCTTTTTCAACGCCACGATGACGCCTACGGTGATCAGCACCGCACCGATGACGCTCATCACCGTGATCTGCTCGCCCAGCAGCAGGTAGCCCACCACCAGCGTCACGAAGGGGGAGGCGTACAGATAGTTGTTGGTGATGACCACGCCCAGCCGCTGGAAGGCGATGTTCCAGATGGCGAAGCATACGGCGTTGCCGAACACGCCCAGGAACAGCCAGCTCAGCAGGACGTTGGTCTGGGTGAACAGGGGGTGCAGGTCGGGCATACCGTCCGTCAGCAGCATCAGCGGCACAGCGGTGATGAAGGCCCACAGCATGACCCGGCGGGTGACCAGGAAGTTGTCGTACTGCTCGGTGTATTTCTTGATAAGGATGGAGTACACGGCCCACATGAGGGCGGCGGCCAGGGCGATCAGATCGCCCAGAGGGTTCAGGTGGAAGGTCAGCTGGCCGTTGAGCACCACCAGCACCACACCGGCGATGGCGATGACCGCGCCGATGTACACGAATTTACCCAGGCGCTCGCCATTGCGGGAGAACAGCTGGGCCAAAATGACCGTCAGGATGGGGGACAGGGCGATGATGATGCTGACATTGGCGGCGAAGGTGTAGGTCAGCGCTGTATTCTGCAGGAAGAAGTAGAAGCTGCCGCCGGTAACGCCGATGAGGATGAACATCAGCTCGTCCTTCCAGGGGAGCTTCAGAGTCTTGGGCCGCAGCGCCCACAGCGTGATATAGGCCAGGCCCATCCGCAGGGGGATGATCTGGATAGCGGTATAGGCGGTGAGCATCTGCTTGGTCAGCACGAAGCAGCTGCCCCACACCAGAATGGTGAAAATGGCGTACACATGGCCCATGACTTTTTGCGTGGCGGACATGGCGGTTCTCTCCTTATGACTCTATTTCTCTCATCTCACGCGGCAGCTGGCCGCAAAAAATCATTATACACGGCGGGAAAGAAAAAATCCAGTAGTTCCCGGGTATTTTCTTCCAAATGCCTTAACTTTCTATTAAGACGCTTGAAATGCGCTTGTTTTTTTTGCCATCCGTGGTATGATGGTAGCTATGAAAAATCAAGGAGGAAAGACTATGCACGCAGCGCTGGTCATCATGGCGGCGGGGATCGGTTCCCGCTACGGCGGCAGCAAGCAGACCGACGGCGTGGGGCCCCACGGAGAGATACTGATGGAGTACGGTGTGTACGACGCGGTGCGGGCGGGCTTTGACAAGGTCGTGTTCATCATCAAGCCGGATATGCGGGAGCTGATGGAGCGCCTGTGCGGCAATATGGCGTCCCGGCTGCACACGGCGGACGGGCGGCCCGTGGAGGTCCGTTACGCCTATCAGGACGACACGACACTGCCGGCGTGGTATACAAAGCCGGCGGGGCGGACAAAGCCCTTCGGCACGGCCCACGCGGTGCTGTGTACCCGCGATATCGTACACGAGCCCTTCTGCGTCATCAACGCCGACGATTTCTACGGCGCGGACGCTTACCGCACCATATATGCGGAGCTGCAGCGCCTGCCGAAGGCGGGCGCGGCCACCATGGTGGGCTATCTGCTGAAGAACACCGTCACTGCCCATGGCACCGTGTCCCGGGGCGTGTGCCATGTGAAGGACGGGTATCTCAGCGACATCCGCGAGACGCTGAAGATCGCCCTGCTGCAGGACGGCGTCATCCGGGACGAGGATACCGGAGCGGTGCTGGACGGCGACACGGTGGTGTCCATGAACTTCTGGGGCTTTGCCCCCTCCGTCTTCGACGCGTTGGAGACGTATTTCCACGACTTCCTCCGCAGCGAGGCGGGGCAGTCGGTGAAGGCCGAGTGCCTGCTGCCCACCATGGTGGGCGACCTGCTGGCGGCGGGAGAGCTGCGTGTCAGCGTGCTGAAGTCGGCGGACCGCTGGTTCGGCATGACGTATCATGAGGACCGGGCCCGGGTGGCGCAGGCGCTCAGCAAACTGCATGAGACGGGGGCATACCCCGAGGAATTGAGGTAACAGAATGGATTACGAAAGAGAACGCCGCCGGCAGAAGCGCTACCGGGAGGCCATGCGGAACCGCATCATCGCCGCCGTGTTGCTGGCCGGCATCATCGTGGGTGCGATATTCATCATTAAGGGCTGCAAAAAGGACGATGCTCCGGCGGACGACGCCCAGAACACGAATCAGCCCGTGGACAATGTAGGCGACACTACGACACCGGATAACGTCATCGTGGACGACGAGCTGCTGACGCTGGTGAACCCCTGGAACCCGCTGCCCGATGACTGGACGGTGGACCTGGTGACACTGGATGACGGCCACCGGGTGGACAGCCGCTGCTATGAGGCGTATATGGAGATGATCAACGCCTGCAAGGCGGCGGGCTACAGCCCGGTCAACTGCTCCAGTTACCGCGCGCAGGAGACGCAGCAGAGCCTGTACGACAACAAGGTGCAGCGGCTCATCAGCAGTGGCATGAGTGAGGAGGAGGCCAAAACCGAGGCGGCCAAGGCCGTGGCCATCCCCGGCACCAGCGAGCATCAGCTGGGCCTGGCGGTGGACCTGGTGGACGCCAATATGCAGGACCTGACCTCTGCTCAGGAGAGCACGGAGACCCAGAAGTGGCTCATGGCCAATTCCTGGCGGTACGGCTTCATCCACCGCTACCCCAACGGAAAGACCGATATCACCGGTATCATCTATGAGCCGTGGCACTACCGCTATGTGGGCAAGGCCGCGGCACAGGAGATCTTCAACCGGGATATCACACTGGAGGAGTATCTGGGCAAGACGGAGCATTGATGGATATAAAGGGAGGGGCCGTCCGGCCCCTCCCTTTATACGAAGACATGAAGAAGTTATTTGCAGTTTTTCGCGTTCTTGGCGTTCTTGGTATTGGTGTTTTCCGTGTTGTCGGTGGTGTTGGTGTTCTTGGTGTTTTTGGTGTTCTTCGTGTTATCCATGAGATATACCTCCATTTTCTGTACCCTTTGTACCTCAGGTACAACCATAGTTTCACCGCCGCCGCAGAAAATATGTAAAAAAATTCTGGAAAAAGCCGTTGACAAACACGCAGGGATAGTATAAAATATCCGAGAAAACAAAGAAGGTCGGTGCATCCGCCTCACCTCCAGCAACGGCAAAGAGGTCAACAGCGTCATACAAGCGCCCGAAAGGGCTGTTTGTGTTGTTTCGCGGATGCCCGGAGCGTCCGCGTTTTTATTTTGGATTGGAGGTGCTTCGGTATTAGCAAGGTACAGCATCAACTGAACGAGGAGATCACCGACAAGGAGATCCGACTGATCGGCGAGAATGGCGAGCAGCTGGGCATTGTGTCCGGCGAGGAGGCGCTGCGTACCGCAGAGGAGCAGGGCCTGGATCTGGTAAAGATCTCTCCGCAGGCAACGCCTCCGGTGTGCAAGCTGATGAACTACGGCAAGTACAAGTTCGAGCAGAGCAAGCGCGAGAAGGAAGCCAGAAAGAACCAGCACGTTGTCGAGATCAAGGAGATCCGTATGTCTCCGGGCATCGACGTGGGCGACTTCAACACCAAGCTGAAGAACGCGCAGAAGTTCCTGTCCGACGGCAACCGCGTCAAAGTCTCCGTCCGCTTCCGCGGCCGCGAGATGGCGCACACCGAGATCGGACGCGATCTGCTCAACAAGTTCGCCGAGCTGTGTACCGAGGTGTCCACCCTGGACAAAGCCGCCAAGCTGGAGGGCCGGAATATGTCTATTTTCCTGTCCCCCAAGGTCGGCAAATAAGCATTTCATTCGCAAAGGATCATATTGGAAGGAGAAAACAACTATGCCTAAACTGAAGACCCATAGCGGCGCAAAAAAGCGCTTCAATCTGACGAAGACCGGCAAGGTCAAGAGAGCTCACGCGTTCAAGAGCCACATCCTGACCAAGAAGGACACCAAGCGTGGCCGTCGTCTGCGCAGCACCACCTATGCTGACTGCACCACCGAGGCGACCATCCGCAAGATGATCCCCTACAAATAAGATACGTTTTCGTTAGAATAGGAGGCAATTAGAATATGGCACGTGTTAAAGGCGCAATGATGGCGCGCAAAAGAAGAAACAAGACGCTGAAGCTGGCTAAGGGCTACTGGGGCGCCAAGTCCAAGCATTTCAAGATGGCCAACGAGCAGGTCATGAAGTCTCTGACCTACGCCTATGTGGGCCGCCGCCTGAAGAAGCGGGACTTCCGTCAGCTGTGGATCACCCGTATCTCCGCCGCTGTGAAGCCCAACGGTCTGAACTACTCCACCTTCATGCACGGTCTGAAGGTCGCCGGCATCCAGATCAACCGCAAGATGCTGTCCGAGATGGCCATCAGCGATCCCGTGGCGTTCGCCGCCCTGTGCGAGATCGCCAAGAAGGCGTAAATCTTGTGCACATACAGCGCTCTGCCGAAGGCAGGGCGCTGTTTTTTGCATTTTGCCGCTGGTAAAAGCTTGACATTACTGCTATAATACCCCTGAAAAGATCATGGAAAGGATGAATGACCATGTATTGCATCAGAAAAGTCAACGACGACTACACCTGGGTGGGCGCGGATTGCCGCCGTCTGGCCCTGTTCGAGGGCGTGTTCGGCGTGCCCGACGGCGTCAGCTTCAACAGCTATCTCCTGATGGACGACAAGACTGTCCTGTTCGACACGGTGGACAGCGCCGTGCGTACCACCTTCCGTGAAAATGTGGCCCACGTCCTGAACGGCAGAGCGCCGGACTACCTGGTGGTCCACCACATGGAGCCGGACCACGCCGCCGAGATGGCCGACCTGGCCCGTCAGTACCCGGACATGGGCATCCTGTGCAGTGCCGCCGCCAAGAACATGATCGCCCAGTTTTTCGACGCGGAGCTGGCCGGCCGCGTCACCGTGGTGAAGGAGGGTGACACCCTCTGCACCGGCCGCCATACCCTGCGCTTTATCGCCGCGCCCATGGTCCACTGGCCGGAGGTGCTGATGACCTATGACGAGATGGACAAACTGCTGCTGTCCGCCGATGCCTTCGGCAGCTTCGGCGCGCTGAACGGCGCCCTGTTCGCCGATGAGGTGGACTTCGACCGGGAGGTGCTGGACGAGGCACGGCGGTATTACACCAACATTGTGGGCAAGTACGGCGCACAGGTCCAGGCGGTGCTGCAAAAGGCCGCCGGACTGGATATTCGTATGCTGCTGCCGCTCCACGGCCATGTCTGGCGGCAGGACCTGGGCTATATCCTGGGCAAATACGACCTGTGGAGCCGTTGGGAGCCGGAGGTCCGCGGCGTGATGATCGCCTACGCCTCCGTGTACGGCAACACGGAGAACGCCGCCAATATCCTGGCCTGCCGTCTGGCGGAGCAGGGGGTAAAGGTGAAGATGTACGATGTGTCCGTAACGCCCAGCTCCTATGTGGTGTCCGACGCCTTCAAGTACAGTCACCTGGTGTTTGCCGCACCCACCTATAACGGCGGCGTGTTTATCACCATGGACGAGGTCCTGCGGGACATCGCCTCCCACGGCCTGCAGAACCGCGGCTTTGCCCTGCTGGAAAACGGCACCTGGGCGCCGGTCACCGCCCGGCAGATGGCCGCCCTGCTGGAGTCCCTGAAGGGCTGGCGGCAGGTGGGGGAGAGCGTGACCGTCCGTTCCGCCGCCCACGCGCCCCAGCTGGCGGCCATCGAGGGCCTGGCCGCCGCCCTGATTGCGGATATTTCCGGGGAAAAGCAGTAAAAAACTGCGGAAAACGGGCAAAAACTTCTTGCATTATGCCGTGCCGCGTGGTATTATATTGCGGTAAATCCGCACAGCTTCAGACTTTCGGTCGGTGCCGCAAGGTTGGCCGGAGGGAGGAAGAGGCTGGAGGTACAAACTAAAATAAAAGGAGAAACAAACCAACATGGCAAATCAGAACGTCGTATCCATGAAGTCCCTGCTGGAGGCAGGTGTCCACTTCGGTCACCAGACCCGCCGCTGGAACCCCAAGATGGCTCCCTATATCTACACGGAGCGCAACGGCATCTATATCATCGACCTGCAGAAGACCGTGAAGAAGCTGGAGGAGGCCTATGCCTTCGTGCGTCAGCTGTCCGAGAACGGCCAGACCCTGCTGTTCGTGGGTACCAAGAAGCAGGCCCAGGAGGCCATCAAGGACGAGGCTGCCCGCTGCGGCCAGTACTACGTCAACGCCCGCTGGCTGGGCGGCATGATGACCAACTTCAAGACCATGCGTACCCGTATCGACCGTCTGAACCAGCTGAAGACCATGCAGGCTGACGGTACCTTCGATATGCTGCCCAAGAAGGAAGTCATCAAGCACCTGGGCGAGATCGAGAAGCTGGAGAAGTACCTGGGCGGCGTGAAGGAAATGAAGAAGCTGCCCGGCGCCCTGTTCATCGTGGACACCCGCAAGGAGCGCAACGCCATCGCCGAGGCGCACCGTCTGGGCATTCCTGTTGTGGCTATCGCCGATACCAACTGCGATCCCGATGAGATCGATTACCCCATCCCCGGCAACGACGACGCCATCCGCGCCATCAAGCTGATCGCCTCCGTTATGGCCAACGCCATGATCGAGGGCCGTCAGGGCGAGCAGGTGGAGGAGGCCGCCGAGGCCAAGGACGCCGAGTAAGCCAACTCGATAGATACCGCGTAACGCACGGGGCAGGGAAGTGTCCCTGCCCCTTTTAATTCAACTTTTACAGGAGGAAATACAAATGGCTTTTACTGCTGCTGATGTGAAGACCCTGCGCGAGATGACCAGCGTGGGTATGATGGACTGCAAGAAGGCGCTTGTCGAGTGCGACGGCGATATGGACAAGGCTGTCGAGTGGCTGCGCGAAAAGGGCCTGGCCAAGGCCGCTAAGAAGGCCGGCCGCATCGCCGCCGAGGGTATGTCCTATGCCCTGACCGAGAACGGCGTGGGCGTCGTGGTCGAGGTCAACTGCGAGACCGACTTCTGCGCCAAGAGCGACCTGTTCGTGGCCTTCGTCAAGGACATCGCCAAGGTCATCGCCGAGCAGGATCCCGCCGATGTGGACGCCCTGATGAACTGCAAGTATGTCGGCTCCGACCTGACCGTTTCCGAGACCATGCCCGAGAAGGTCATGTCCATCGGTGAGAACCTGCAGATCCGCCGCTTCGTCCGCTTCTCCGAGAACACCAGCGTGGGCTACGTCCATGCCGGCGGCAAGATCGGCGTGCTGGTGAACCTGGCTGTGGACGGCGGCATCGACGCCACCGAGATCGGCAAGAACGTCGCCATGCAGATCGCGGCCCTGAACCCCCGCTTCTGGGACAAGTCCCAGGTCACCGATGAGGTGCTGGCCGAGGAGAAGAAGATCGCGCTGGCCCTGATGGACACCGATCCCAAGATGGCCTCCAAGCCCGAGGCCGTCAAGGAGAAGATCGTCATGGGCAAGATGAACAAGTTCTACGAGGAGAACTGCCTGCTGCAGATGGAGTTCGTCCGCGGCGACATCTTCCAGGGCAGCGTGGAGAAGTATATCGCCGACGCCGCCAAGAAGCTGGGCGGCAGCGTCAAGTTCGTGGATGCCGTTCGCTTCCAGACCGGCGAGGGCATCGAGAAGAAGCAGGAGGACTTCGCCGCTGAGGTCGCTGCGCAGATGAACATGGGCAAGTAATTGCAGATGCACAAAACACCCTTCGGCTCACGCCGAGGGGTGTTTTTTCGCACATAAAAAGGACCGCCGTGAGGCGGTCCTTTTTATGTGCGGATATGTCAGGAAACGAGCACGTGGATGCGCCCCGCGGGCTCGCCGTACTTGTCGGCGGCAACGGTGCCGTTCAGCACGGTGGTGATGTAGTCCATGACCACCTCATCCATGGGGATGCCCAGGTCGTAGTTGGCGGTGGCGTTGATGAAGCGGTAGTAGGTGTCGCCGCCGCTGGCCATAAAGTCGTTGGTGGCGATGGTGTACGTGGCCGCCGGGTCAAAGTCCTTGCCGCCCACGGTCTTGATGGTCACACGGTTGATGGTCTTGGGGGCGAAGTAGGTGGTGCCGGGATACTCGTCGCCCTGGTCATAGCCCTTGGTGGTGTCCACGGTGAACTCGATGCCGGATACCTGGGGGAAGCCGCCGATAGCCTCCGGCGTGCAGAAGGTGGAGGCCTCCAGCACCTCCAGCAGCTCCGTACCGGTGATCTTGATGATGCTCAGGGTGTTGCCGAAGGGCAGCACGGTGTTGACGTCCTTCTTGGTGATGTCGCCGGCCTCGATGGTGGCGCGGATGCCGCCGCCGTTGGTGATGGCCGCGTCAACGGTCTCGCCCTGCTGTTCGGCGCCCCACACCAGCGCATCGGTGATCAGGTCGCCCAGATTGGTCTCCTGCGTGCGGTTGCCGGGGTCCTTCTCGCCGTTCAGCGTCACCTCGGTCTTGGCGAACACCATGCCGTAGTCGGCCTCGATCTCGGCGATGATGGCGGCGGCGCGGGCGGCGATGGCGTCGTCGTCGGCCACCTCAATGCCCTCGGTGGGCACGCACGTGGTGGTGATGGTGCTGTCCTTGATGGTCACAACGCCGATGTTCTCCAGCTTCGTGCCGGTAGAGGTCAGGATAGTGTCGCCTACCTTGCGGTCCGTGTTGGTCTTCTCAACGATCTCCTCCTCAGTGGAATGAGAGTGACCGTCGATGAACACGTCGATTCCGGTGACCTTGTTCAGCAGGTCGATGGAGCGGTTGCCGGTGGCGGCGGTCTCATCGTCGATGCCCAGGTGGCCCAGGCAGATGACGTAGTTGCAGCCCTCGTCCTCACGCAGCATATTCGCCATATCCTGCGCGATCTGGTACAGCTCCTCACCGCCGGCGAAGGTCACGCCCTGGATCTTACCGGGGTGGGCCTTTGTGGCGGTCTCCGGGGTGTCCAGACCGAACACGCCGATCTTGGTGCCGCCGGGGGTGGTGAACACGGCCGCATCATCAAAGGCCAGCTCGCCGTTGTACTTCACGTTGGCGGCCAGCACGGGGAACTGGGCGTTCTCCATGTTCTTCTTCAGCGCCTCAAAGCCGTAGTCGAACTCGTGGTTGCCCAGCGCCACAGCGTCGTAGCCCACCATGTTCATCAGCTCCACAGCCGTTGCACCCTCAGACACACTCACAGCGGTGTCGCCCTGACTGAAGTCGCCGGCGTCCAGGATCAGCACATACGCGCCCTCAGACTCATACTGGCTGGCCAGCGCCGCTACCTTGGCGTAATTGGAAACAGCGCCGTGCACATCGTTGGTGTGCAGGATGACCACCGGCTCCGTGGCGGTGGCGTCCTTGCCGGGGTCGGGTTTCTTTTCGCCGCAGGCCGCCAGGGTGAACACCATGGCCAGGGCAAGCAGCAAAGACAGCAGCTTTTTCTTCATACTCCTTATTCCTTCCTTTCAGCGTTTTTGCACATTTTCTGCGCCTGCTGTATGGCCATTGTACCGTATTCCACGGCTGAACGCAAGCTTTTCCCGGTTTTTATTTTACATGGATTTTACACCAGCGGGATTTTTCCCTTTACATTGGGCACTTACAATAAAAACCGTACAAGGGAGTTATCCAAAACGACGAAAGAAACGAGGTAATACATATGAAGAAGATCATTGCACTGGTCCTGACCGCCCTGCTGGCCCTGAGCCTGGTGGCCTGCGGCAGCGAGACCAAGACCGACGACGCCGACAAGACCGAGGACAAGACCTCCACCGAGCTGACCGGCACCGTCTCCACCGACGGCTCCACCTCCATGGAGAAGGTCATCGGCGCCCTGAGCGAGTCCTTCATGGCGCAGAACGGCGCTGTCACCGTTAACTACAACCCCACCGGCTCCGGCTCCGGCATCACCGCCGTGCAGGAGGGCACCTGCGACATCGGCCTGTCCTCCCGTGCACTGAAGGATGAGGAGAAGTCCGCCGGCCTGAAGGAGACTGTGCTGGCCTATGACGGCATCGCCATCATCGTTCACCCCGACAACCCCGTCAGCGACCTGTCCGTTGAGCAGATCGCCAAGCTGTACACCGGCGAGATCACCAACTGGAAGGACGTGGGCGGCAATGACGCCGAGGTGGTCCTCATCGGCCGCGAGGCCGCCAGCGGCACCCGCGATGGCTTCGAGTCCATCACCGGCACCAAGGACAAGTGCCAGTATCGTCAGGAGCTGACCTCCACCGGTGATGTGATCACCGCCGTCAGCCAGAACCCCGATGCCATCGGCTACGCCTCTCTGGCCTCCATCAAGGACACCGTCAAGGCCCTGAACGTGGATGGCGTCACCCCCGGCGAAGCCACCGTCAAGGACGGCAGCTATAAGGTCCAGCGTCCCTTCGTGCTGGTAACTGTGGACGGCAAGGCCCTCTCTCCCGCGGCCCAAGCGTTCTTTGACTACGCCACTTCCTCCGACGCAGCTTCCATCATCGCCAAGGCCGGCGCTGTGGCAGTCGCAGGTTAACAAGTAAGGCACGGACACAGGCGACATCCCCGCGCGGGGTGCCGCCTTGCCCCGTATCTGCTGAGGTGCATATATGAAAGCAAAACGATTTATGGAGAACGCCATCCATGGCTTCTTTCTGCTGATGGGTCTGGTGACGGTGGGCTGCGTGCTGCTGATCTCCGTCTACCTTGTCGTCTCCGGCATCCCCGCTATCCGTGAGATCGGCCTTGTGAAGTTCCTCTTTGGCCCCGTGTGGAATTCCAACGCGGCGGAGCCTCAGTTCGGCATCCTGCCCTTTATCCTTACCAGTATTTACGGCACCGCCGGCGCGATCCTGCTGGGCGTGCCCGTGGGCTATATGACCGCCGTGTTCCTGGCCAAAATGGCCCCGCCGAAGCTGAAGACCGCCGTCTCCGCCGCGGTGAGCCTGCTGGCGGGCATCCCCTCCGTGGTCTACGGTCTGGTGGGTATGCTGGTGCTGGTGCCGGGCATCCGTCAGGTCTTCCATATTCCCGACGGCTCCGGCCTGCTGGCGGCCATCATCGTGCTAGCGATCATGATCCTGCCCTCCATTATCAACGTGGCCATGACGGCCCTGGAGGCGGTGCCCCGTGAGTACGAGGACGCCTCTCTGGCACTGGGTGCCACGGAGACGGAAACATGGTTCAAGGTGTCTGTCCCCGCCGCCCGCAGCGGCATCGCCGCCGCGGTGGTGCTGGGCGTAGGCCGCGCCATCGGCGAGGCCATGGCTGTGATGATGGTCTCCGGCAACGTGCCCAATATGCCCTCTCTCTTCCAGAGCGTGCGGTTCCTGACCACCGCCGTGGCCAGCGAGATGGGCTACGCGGCGGCAGGTCTGCAGCGTCAGGCGCTGTTCTCCATCGCGCTGGTGCTGTTCCTGTTCATCATGCTCATCAACGCCGCGCTCAATTTCTTCCTCAAGCGCAGTAAGGAGAAGTGACCATGGACAAACATCAATTCTCTGCCCGCCGCCGTATCTGGGGCGGGACCATGCGGGGCCTGATGGTCCTCTGCGCCGCCGTTACCTGCGCGCTGGCGGTGTTTCTCATCGTCTATGTGCTCGTCAAGGGCGTGCCCAACCTGAGCTGGCAGCTGCTGAGCACCAAGCCCAGCTATCTGGACGGCTCCATCGGTATCCTGCCGGATATCATCACCACCGTCTGCACGGTGCTGACCACGCTGCTGGTGGTGCTGCCCCTGGGCGTTTGCGCCGCCGTGTACCTGACGGAGTATGCCGCCAACAAGAGGGTAGTGGCCGTTATCGAGTACGCCGCCGAGACGCTGTCCGGCATCCCCTCCATTATCTACGGCCTGGTGGGCCAGATGTTCTTCTGCCAGTTTCTGGGGATGAAGAAATCCCTTCTCGCCGGCGCCATGACCCTGGTCATTATGAACCTGCCCACTATCATGCGTACTACGCAGGAGAGCCTGAAGACCGTGCCCCAGTCCTACCGCGAGGGCGCCTTCGGTCTGGGCGCCGGCAAGTGGCGCACCATTCGCACGGTGGTGCTGCCCGGCTGTGTGGACGGCGTGCTCACCGGATGCATTCTGGCCGTGGGCCGTATCCTGGGCGAGACGGCGGCCCTGCTGTACACCGCGGGCTTTGCCCACACGCTGTACAACAGCCTGCGTGCCACGCTGGAGGGCTCCGGCGCCACACTGTCCGTGGCCCTGTATGTCTACGCCAAGGAGCAGGGCGAGTTCGATGTGGCCTTCGCCATCGCCGCCATCCTCATGGCGCTGGCCCTGCTCATCAACCTGGCGGCTATGCTGACCGGGCGTTACTTCAAGAAACGGAGGAGCCTATGAGCGATATCATCACCGTAAACGATCTGAACCTGTGGTACGGTCCCACCCAGGCGCTGCACCACGTCACCATATCCGTGCCGGAGCACAGTATTACTGCCCTCATCGGCCCCTCCGGCTGCGGCAAGTCCACATTTCTTAAAACGCTGGACCGTATGAACGACCTGATCCCCGGCGTAAAGGTGGAGGGCCAGGTGCTCTACAAGGGACAGGACATTTACGCCCCCGGCGTGGACGTCAGCCAGCTGCGCCGTGAGGTGGGCATGGTGTTCCAAAAGCCAAATCCCTTCCCCATGAGCATCTACGACAACGTGGCCTACGGCCCCCGTACCCACGGCATCCGCAACAAAGCCAAGCTGGACGAGCTGGTGGAGCAGTCCCTGCGGCGTGCCGCCATCTGGGACGAGGTGAAGGACCGCCTGAAAAAGAATGCCCTGGGCCTCTCCGGCGGCCAGCAGCAGCGTCTGTGCATCGCCCGTGCCCTGGCGGTGGAGCCCACCGTGCTGCTGATGGATGAGCCCACCTCGGCCCTGGACCCAATCTCCACCTCCCGTATCGAGGAGCTGGCGGTTGAGCTGAAGCGGCATTACACCATCGTCATCGTCACCCACAATATGCAGCAGGCACTGCGTATTTCGGACCGCACCGCCTTCTTCCTGCTGGGAGAGCTGGTGGAGTACGGCGACACGGAGACCATGTTCTCCACGCCCAGCGAAAAGCGCACCGAGGATTACATCACCGGGAGGTTTGGATAATGCGTAGTCAATTCGATAAACAGCTGGCCCAGCTCCACCGCGAGCTCATCGAGATGGGTGCCCTGTGCGAGCAGGTCATCGCTCTGTCCTCTCAGGCCCTCACCAACCGCGATACCGCCCTGGCGGAGAAGGTCGCGCCCCTGGACCACGAGATCGACCGCAAGGAGCGCGACATCGAGAACCTCTGCCTGCGGCTCCTGCTTCAGCAGCAGCCGGTGGCTGGCGATCTGCGGCAGATCTCCGCTGCCCTGAAGATGATCACGGACATGGAGCGTATCGGCGACCAGGCCGACGATATTGCCGAGATCCTGCTCTGCCGCGCCGGCCGGCCTCTCAGCGCCGGCGACACCCTGCGGGATATGGCCCGGGCCACCATCCGCATGGTCAGCGAGAGCGTGGACGCCTATGTCCGGCAGGATGTGGACCTGGCCCAGCAGGTCATCGCCGCCGACGATGAGGTGGACGGCTATTTTGACCGGATCAAGGCCCATCTCATCGACCGTATCGCCAAGGACGTGGATGACGGTGAAGCCACACTTGACTTACTGATGATCGCCAAGTATTATGAACGTATCGGCGACCACGCCACCAACATCGCCGAGTGGGTGATGTTTTCCGTCACCGGCGTGCACAAGACCGAGGCCACTTGAGCCAAAAGGAGGGACCCCACATGATCTGGTGTGTAGAGGATGACGCCAGCATCCGCGATATCGAGCTGTATGCCCTGCGCTCCGCCGGGCTGGAGGCCGAGGGCTTTACCGACGGCGCCGCCTTCTGGCGGGCCCTGCAAAGCGAAAAGCCCGACCTGGTGGTGCTGGACGTGATGCTCCCCGGCATCGACGGCACGGAGCTGCTGGGCCGTATGCGCGCCTCCACGTCCCTGCGCCGCATCCCGGTCATTATGGCCACCGCCAAGGGTGCGGAGTATGACCGCGTCCGGGCGCTGGACGGCGGCGCGGACGACTATCTGACCAAGCCCTTCAGCGTCATCGAGCTGGTCTCCCGGGTCAAAGCGGTGCTGCGCCGCTGCCAGCCGGAGGGGGACAGCTCCATCCTCCGCAGCGGCGAGGTGTCGCTGGATACCCGTGCTCACACCGTCCTGTCCGGCGGCGAACGCGTCGACCTGACCTACAAGGAATACGAGCTGCTGCGCCTGTTCCTCAGCCACCCCGGCACGGCCTACACCCGTGACCGGCTGATGGAGCTGGTCTGGGGCATGGATTACTGCGGCGAGAGCCGTACCGTGGATATGCACATCCGTACCCTGCGCCAGAAGCTGGGCAAGGCCGGCGCACACATCACCACGGTCCGCGGCGTGGGCTACCGTTGGGAGGAGACCATATGACAAAAAAGATATTTCGCTCCACCGTGGCGGTGGGGCTTGCGGTGCTGCTGGCCAGTCTGGTCATTATCATGGGCGCACTGTACACCTATTTCGGCCATGTCCAGGAGCAGCAGCTCCGGGATGAGCTGTCCATCGCCGCTGCGGCCATGGAGTCCGGCGACGGCGAGGCCTATCTGTCCAAGCTGCACTCCGACAATTACCGCATCACCTGGCTTCGCGCCGACGGCACGGTGCTCTATGATACGAAGGCTGACGCTGCGGCAATGGAGAACCACGCCCAGCGCGAGGAGGTCCGTCAGGCCCTGACCAACGGCACCGGTGAGTCCAGCCGTTACAGCGCCACTCTGCTGGAAAAGACCCTCTACTACGCCCGCCGGCTGCCGGACGGCACGGTCCTGCGTCTGTCCGCCAGCCGCGTCACCATGGGCGTGCTGCTTCTGAGTATGCTCTCCGCCATCCTGGCGGTCATCGCCGTGGCCCTGATCCTCTCCGGCATTCTGGCCGGCCGCGTGTCCCGCCGCATCACCCGCCCCCTGAACACCCTGGACCTGGAGCACCCCCTGGAAAACGACGCCTACGAGGAGCTTTCGCCCCTGCTGCGCCGACTGGAGCACCAGCGGCGTCAGATCGACGATCAACTGCGTTCTCTGCGCCGCCGGTCCGAGGAGTTTGAACAGATCACCGCCAGCATGACCGAGGGCCTGGTACTGGTGGATAACGGCGGCACCATCCTCAGCATGAACCCTGCCGCCTGCGCCGTGTTCCACACCGATGCGGCCTGCGTGGGCCAGCCTCTGCTGACCGTGGAGCGCGGCAGCGCCGTCAGCCACGCCCTCCACGATGCCATGGACACCGGCCACGGCGAGACCCGTATGGAGCGCGACGGCCGCGAGTACCAGTTCGACATGACCCGTATCCAGGCCGACGGCGAGGTGGTGGGCGCGGTGCTGCTGACCTTCGACGTCACCGAGCAGGCCTACGCCGAGCGCAACCGCCGCGAGTTCACCGCCAACGTCTCCCATGAGCTGAAGACCCCGCTTCAGGGCATCATCGGCAGCGCCGAGCTGCTGGAGAACGGCATGGTCCGGCCTGACGATGTGCCCCGCTTCGTGGGCCATATCCGCGGCGAGGCCCAGCGCCTGGTGACGCTGATCAACGACATCCTCCGCCTGTCTGAGCTGGACGAGGGCGGCAGCCTGCCCACCGAGCCGGTGGAGCTGCTCTCCCTCTGCACCGACACGGTCAAGTCGCTGGAGAGCGCCGCGCAGCAGCGCCAGATCACCATGACCGTCACCGGCGAGGCCGTTACGGTCCCTGGCGTCCGCCGTCTGCTGACCGAGACGGTCTTCAACCTCTGCGACAACGCCATCAAGTACAATAAGGACGGCGGCAGCGTCGCCGTCACCGTGGGCCGTGACGGCCCCGACGCCGTGGTCACGGTGGCCGATACCGGTATCGGTATCCCGCCGGAGCACCAGGGCCGCGTCTTCGAGCGCTTCTACCGCGTGGACAAGAGCCACTCCAAGGCCTCCGGCGGTACCGGATTGGGCTTGTCCATCGTCAAGCACGCCGTGGCTTATCACCACGGCACCGTCACGCTGGACAGCCGTGAGGGGGAGGGCACCACCTTTACCCTCCGCCTGCCGTTGGAAGCGTAAACGCGAAAATGCCCGCCTCTGCGGGCGGGCATACAAAAAGACCACCCGATAGGGTGGCCTTTTTTGTCACAAATGCGCCTTTGCGTGGGCACAGATGGCGTCAAAGGTCTTCTGACTGATATCGTGTTCGATCTTGCAGGCATCTGTCTCCGCCGTAGCGGCGTCGATGCCCAACGCCATCAGGAATTTCGTCAGCGTGTGGTGCCGGTCCAGCATACGCTCGGCGATGGCCATACCGCTGGCCGTCAGGGTGATGAGTCCGTCCTTGTCCATCGTGATATAGCCGTTTTCCCGCAGCCGTTTGGTGGCGTAGGTCACGCTGGGTTTTGTCACGCCCAGATGCTCGGCTACGTCGATGGAACGGATGTAACCATGCTGCTGCTGCATCATCAGCATCGTCTCTAAATAGTCCTCGGAAGCGCGCAGTATCTGCATAAAAAGTATCACCAACTTTCCCCAATACACTTTTAACAGCATACCACAATTTTCACAAACTTACAAGTGCGGGAAAAATTTTTCGTACACCCTCTTGACAAAGTGTGTTTAAGGAGTTAAACTGCACAGTGGTTAGGGAAGGCTAACCGTCGTGGCCCGCTATGGACCGGGAAAGCCCTTTCAGAACCGCTTTTTTCAGACACAGGGTTAGCGCAAGCTAACCGTGAAACGGAGGGATATACATGATGCCTTTGATGCTGGCAGACGCCGGAACGGAACAGCTCATCCACAAGGTGGGCGGCAGCCCGGAGGTCAAAAAGCACCTGGAGGACCTGGGCTTCACCCCGGGCAGCACCGTCACGCTGGTGTCCGCCATGGGCGGCAACGTCATCGTGAAGGTCAAGGAGTCCCGCGTGGCCATCAGCGAGGAAATGGCCCGCAAGATCATGGTCTGATAGCCGCGCCAAGCGGTTATTGTATTTGAGAAACAGAAATATCACATAGAAGGAGAGCAGAAGCATGAAAACATTGCGTGAAGTCAAGATCGGCGAGACCGTCAAGGTCGTCAAGCTCCACGGCGAGGGCCCCGTCAAGCGCCGTATCATGGATATGGGCATCACCAAGGGCGTGGAGGTCTATGTCCGCAAGGTAGCCCCTCTGGGCGATCCCATGGAGGTCACTGTCCGCGGCTACGAGCTGAGCCTGCGTAAGGCCGACACCGAAATGATCGAGGTCGAGTGATGACCTGCGGCGCCGTGTTCCGGTGCCGGAAATACGTCCGTTATTTAAATTCATCTGTATATAGGTTCAACAAGATTAACCGGAAGGAGAGACACTATGGAAAAACAGATAAAGATCGCGTTGGCAGGTAACCCCAACTCTGGCAAGACCACCCTGTTCAACGCGCTGACCGGCTCCAACCAGTTCGTGGGCAACTGGCCCGGCGTTACGGTGGAGAAGAAAGAGGGCAAGCTGAAGAAGCACGATGACGTGGCCATCATGGACCTGCCCGGTATCTACTCCCTGTCCCCCTACACCCTGGAGGAAGTGGTCGCCCGTAATTACCTCATCACCGAGCGCCCCGACGCCATCCTGAACATCATCGACGGTACGAACCTGGAGCGTAACCTGTACCTGACCACCCAGCTGACCGAGCTGGGCATCCCCGTTGTCATCGCCATCAACATGATGGACGTGGTCCGCAAGAACGGCGACAAGATCAACGTGGACGAGCTGAGCCGCGAGCTGGGCTGCAAGATCGTGGAGATCTCCGCCCTGAAGGGCGAGGGCATTATGGAGGCCGCCGAGGCCGCTGTGCAGGCCGCCAAGTCCACCAAGACCGTTCCCATGCACACCTTCTCCGGCCCCGTGGAGCACGCCATCGCCCACATCGAGGAGGCCGCCGTACATAACCTGCCCGAGGAGCAGCAGCGCTGGTACGCCATCAAGATCTTCGAGCGCGATGACAAGGTGCTGGATCAGCTGAAGATCGACCCGACCGTCATGGCCCACATCGAGGAGGACATCAAGGCCGCCGAGAAGGAACTGGACGACGACGCCGAGAGCATCATCACCAACGAGCGCTATGTGTACATCGCCGAGATCATCAAGGCCTGCTACAAGAAAAAGAACGCCGGTCAGCTGTCCGCTTCCGATAAGATCGACCGCATCGTGACCAACCGCTGGCTGGGTCTGCCGATCTTCGCTCTGGTCATGTTCCTGGTGTACTACATCTCCATGGTCACCGTTGGCTCCGCCGCTACCGACTGGGCGAACGACGGCCTGTTCGGCGACGGCTGGCACCTGCTGGGTATCGGCTCCAAGGCATATACCGAGGCCAGCGACGAATATACCGCCGCCACCCAGGCCGTAGACGCCTTCCTGGGGCTGGACACCGAGGCGGAGGACTTCGATGCCGGCGCCGCCCTGGCCCGGATAAAGTCCTTCGTTCCCACCTCCGACACCGCCACCGTGGATGTGGAGGATGAGGAGACCCTGGCCGTCAACACCATGACCGCCTACTATGACGCCCTGCCCCAGGATGCCGACAAGCGGGACGATGTGGTGCAGATGACCTATGTGGACGCCGCGGCCTATCTGGAGGCAAATGGCTTTGAGGCCCCTGACCCCGCCGACTACGGCGTGTGGGTGCCCGGTGTTCCTGTGCTGGTGGGCAACGCGTTGGAGTCCGCCGGTGCTGCCGACTGGCTGTCCGGCCTGATCCTTGACGGTATCGTCGCCGGTGTCGGCGCGGTGCTGGGCTTCGTGCCCCAGATGCTGGTGCTGTTCCTGCTGCTGGCGTTCCTGGAGGCCTGCGGCTACATGGCCCGTATCGCCTTCGTGCTGGACCGTATCTTCCGCAAGTTCGGCCTGTCCGGTAAGTCCTTCATCCCCATGCTGATCGGTACCGGCTGCGGTATCCCCGGCGTTATGGCCTCCCGTACCATCGAGAACGAGCGCGACCGCCGCATGACCATCATGACCACCACGTTCATCCCCTGCGGCGCCAAGGTGCCCTTCATCGCCATGATCGCCGGCGCCATCTTCGGCGGCAGCGCGTGGGTGTCCACCTCCGCTTACTTCATCGGCATGGCCGCCATCGTGATCTCCGGCATCATGCTGAAGAAGACCAAGATGTTCTCCGGCGAGCCTGCTCCCTTCGTTATGGAGCTGCCCGCTTACCACTGGCCCACTCTGGGCAACGTCCTCCGCTCCATGTGGGAGCGCGGCTGGTCCTTCATCAAGAAGGCCGGCACCATCATCCTGCTGTCCACCATCTTCGTGTGGTTCACCAGCTACTTCGGCTGGGTGGATGGCACCTTCCAGATGCTGTCTGACGAGCAGATCGACTGCTCCATCCTGGCGGCCATCGGCGGCGCCATCGACTGGATCTTCGCACCCCTTGGCTGGGGCAACTGGCAGGCGGTCGTCGCCTCCATCACCGGCCTGGTGGCCAAGGAGAACATCGTGGGTACCCTGGGCGTCCTGTACGGCGGCGGCGACGGCAGCGTCTACGACGCTATGGCCGCGGCTTTCACCGGTATCACCGCTTACAGCTTCCTGGTGTTCAACCTGCTGTGCGCCCCCTGCTTCGCTGCCATCGGCGCCATCAAGCGTGAGATGAACAGCCGCAAGTGGACCTGGTTCGCCATCGGCTATCAGTGCGTGTTCGCCTATGTGATCGCGCTGATGATCAACCAGTTCGGCGGCCTGTTCACCGGCAATGCCAACATCCTGGGCGTCATCGTGGCGGTGATCCTGCTGGCCGGCATCATCTATATGCTGTGCAAGCCCTACAAGGAAGCCACCAAGCTGTCCGTGAAGTAAACTGTCCCCGTAATTACCCTCTTACCCCATAGAAAGGAGTGAACTTCCATGCTGCAATGGCTGTCAGCAAACCTGGGCACGATCCTCATCAGTGCCGCCTTACTTGTCGTTGTGATCCTCATCATCCGCTACCTGCTGCGCCAGAAGAAGGCGGGAAAGTCCTCCTGCGGCGCCGGCTGCGCCCACTGCGCCATGCACGGCCAGTGCCACAGCCAGAGCTGCAAGCACTGAATAGAGCAGGGGGGAGGCATCGTCAGTGCCTCCCCCTGCGTCTAAAAGGAGATGTCACTATGACAGAAACCATCCTGAAGGTGGACGGCATGGCCTGCGGTATGTGTGAAAGCCACATCAACGACACCGTCCGAAACAAGTTCTCCGTCCAGAAGGTCACGTCCTCCCACACCAAGAGCGAGACGGTGATCCTCTCGGAGCAGCCCCTGGACGAGCAGGCGCTGCGTGATGCCATCGCCGCCACCGGCTACACGGTCACAGCGATGGACGCCCATCCCTACGAGAAAAAGGGCCTTTTCTCCTTCCATAGAAAGTGACCCGTCAAAGAAGCGCCCTCCCCAGGCGCTTTTTTGAAAACCGATAGTTAAATTACTCTAACCAAAGTTAGAAGAAGCTAACCGCGTATCATCTGGAAGAAACGAGCAAAAATACCGTCGAGCAATATTCGGCGGCACGGAACAGAAAGGAAGTGCGATATGAGCGTCGTGATCTTAGGCGGCAACGAGTGCATGGAGCGCCGTTACAAGGACCTGTGTCAGTCCTACAAATGCTCCGCCAAGGTATTCACCAAGCCCTCCGGCGGCCTGAAAAACAAGCTGGGCAGCCCGAACCTGATGATCTTCTTCACCTCCACCATGTCCCACAAGCTGGTGCAGAGCGCCCTCAGCGAGCTGAAGGGCACGCCGACCCGTATCGAGCGCTGCCATACCAGCTCTCTGTCCGCCCTGCGGAACATTTTGGAAAAACACGCCGGTTAAGGAGGAACCCCTATGTCCGAAGAAATGGTCGTGCGCCAGTGCGCCCCCACTCTGGCCGGTATCAAGACCGGCAGTCTCTTCCCCTGTCCCTGCACGGACCGGGATGCACTGCTGGACGAGGTGCGGCAGCTGAACCGCCGCCTCTCGCCCAAGGGCCTGTGCCTGCTGCCCCTCCGCTTTACCGAGGGCAGCGCCCTGCTGTACCTCTACCGCCCCGCCACTCTCCACCGCGACCTCAGCGACGATCTGGCCCGCCGCCTGCTGGCGGAGGCCGGCTATGACGGCGGCAGCTGCGGCCGCTGTGTGGCCACGCTGATCCGCCGCTTCCGTCAGGGTGCGGACTTCCCCCACGAGATCGGCCTCTTCCTCAGCTACCCTCCCGAGGACGTGCGCGGCTTCGTGGAGAACCATGCCTGTAACTACAAGTGCGCGGGGCTGTGGAAGGTGTACAGCGACGAGGCCCGGGCCCGGCGGCTCTTCACCCGGTTCAAGCGCTGCACGGACACATACTGCAAGCTCTGGCAGGCCGGCGCGACGATCGATCAGCTGGCTGTGGCGGGGTAACGATCGAAAGGAGAAACGACAATGAAAAAGACTGCTGTGATCTATTGGAGCGGCACCGGTAACACCGAGGCCATGGCCAATGCCGTGCTGGAGGGCATGACCGCCGCCGGCGCGGACGCCAAGCTGCTGACGGTGGACCAGGTGAACACCGCCGAGCTGAACGGCTATGCCGCCATTGCCTTCGGCTGCCCGGCCATGGGCAGCGAGGTGCTGGAGGAGATGGAGTTCCAGCCCATGTTCGACGCCTGCAAGAACTGCCTGGGCGGCAAGGCCGTGGCTCTGTTCGGCTCCTACGGCTGGGGCGACGGCGAGTGGATGCGCTCCTGGGAAAAGGACTGCGCCGATGCCGGCGTGAACCTGGTCTGCGACAGCGTGATCTGCTGCGAGGCCCCGGATGACACCGCCCTGGAATCCCTCCGGGCCATGGGCAAGACCCTGGCATCTTGAACGCTTTGCATCTTCTGCGCCGCCGTCTGCGGCAGCGCGGGCAGACGCTGCTGCCGCTGCTGGCCGCCCTCTCCGCCGCAGCGGTGGTATACAGATGAAAAAGCACCCCTCAGGCCAGGCGGCCTGAGGGGTGCTTTTTTACAGCCATTTCTTGTGCCTGAAGAACCACAGCAGTCCTGCCACCAGCAGTATGCTGGCGGCGATGATCACGGGATAGCCCCACTCCGACTGCAGCTCCGGCATATTTACGAAGTTCATGCCGAACCAGCCGGTGATCAGCGTCAGCGGCAGGAACAGCACCGTCACAATGGTGAATACCCGCATCAGGTCGTTCTGCTGGATGGCCAGCTGGCTCTGATAGGCCTCCCGCAGCTGGGCCACCAGCTCCTGCAGCGCGCATACCTTTTGCAGATACCGGCCCGTCCGCCGCCCCAGCACCTCCAGCCGCGCCAGAATGTTGGCTTCGATCAGCCCGTTATCGTTGTCGCACATCTCATCGAAGATGGCGTCCAGCTGCTCATAGTACCGCTTCAGGTGCAGCAGCTCCCGCCGCCACGCGGCGATGCGCCGGGGCGCGTCGTCCTTGGCCTTGCCCTCCAGTATGGTGCTCTCGCCGCCGTTGATCTGGGCCTCCAGCTTTTCCAGATACGCCATGTCGCCCTTGAACAGCCCCGCAAAGAACCGGTACAGCAGCTGCTGGTCATTCAGCGGTCCGCCTGCGGTCAGCGTGTCCACCGCACCCTGCACATACTGCTGTGCCGCCTCGTTCCGGCAGAAGAAAAACAGGTCCTCCCGGTCGATGTATACCAGCACCTTGCCGCTTTTCCCCGCCTTCCGCACATCGTACCAGTCAAAGGCCAGCAGGTCGAAGTCGGCAAAGGCCTCAAAGCTCTCCGTCTGCAATTCACCCACATATTGAAATACGGCGGCGTCCATCTGCTCCGCCACCTGATCCATATCCTTCCACAGCAGCACGCTCCGCATATTGCCACCGTCCTTTCTCCTGCAGTATACCCCACCGCGTCCCCTTCGTCAAGTTGACTTTCCCGCGGCGGACTGGTACAATAGAGCCAGCGCAACACCATTCTGAAACAAAGGAAGTGGTTTTATGCAGTTGACACCCCAGCAGCAGGCTCTGCTGGACGGCGCCCAGGGCGAGACCATGGCCAAGGTGGTCAAGACGCTGGTCATGTACGGCGATACCTTCGGCGCCCAGCGTATGGTCCCCGTTACCAGTGAGTACGGCCACACCGTCATCTCCTTCGGCCTGGCGGTGATGAAGCCGGTCTACGACCTGTACGACCGTCTTATCGAGTCCGGCCTTACCAGCGGTCAGAAATTCACCGCTGACCCCCTGCCCCTGGATAAGCACGTCCCCACCAGTCTGTTGGAGGACATCGTCTTCCGCAAGATCATGTACACCCAGCAGGACCGGTATGAGCAGCAGCTGAAAAAGCTGGGCATCACCGCCGATAACGCCTATACCTGTACCTGCTATCTGGAACAGGTGGGCAACACCCCAAAACAGGGTGATATCCTCAGCTGGGCGGAGTCCTCCGCCGTGGTCTACGCCAACTCCGTCCTGGGCGCCCGCTGCAACCGCAACAGCGGTATGCTGGAGCTCATGGGCAGCATCGCCGGCTTCGTGCCGGAGTTCGGCCTGCTCACCGACGAGGGCCGCAAGGCCCATTGGCTGGTGGAGGTCAAATGCACCCGCCGGCCCGAGGCTCAGCTTCTCGGCTCCGCCATCGGCATGAAGGTCATGGAGGACGTGCCCTACATCCGCGGCCTGGATGCCTGGCTGGGCACGGAGCTGAACGACGAGAACCGCGCCTACCTCAAGGACTTCGGCGCGGCCACCGCCTCCAACGGCGCCGTGGGCCTGTACCATGTGGAGCACCTGACCCCCGAGGCAAAACAGCAGGGCGAGGCCCTGCTGCGGGAGGGCTATCGGACCTACATCATCGATGATGCCGAGCTGGAGCGCGTGAAGCGCAGCTATCCCGTCATCTGGAAGGACCCCGCCGCCGCGCCGCAGCTGTGCTTCGTGGGCTGTCCCCACCTGACGCTGGAGCAGCTGAAGGACTGGACGGCGAAGCTCACCGACGCCCTGCGGGCGCAGAACCGCCTGCAGGTGGCCGTTCCCACCGTGTTTACCGCTGCCCCGGCGGTGCTGGACGCCTTCAAGGACACCGTGGAGGGGCTGAAGCTCCAGAGCATGGGCGTGATCCTCAGCTACATCTGCCCGCTGATGTACATGAACAACCCCCTCTGCAAGAAGAAGGCGGTCATCACCAACTCCAATAAGCTCCGCACCTACACCAGCGCCCGGTATTATACCGATGCGGAGATACTGGACATCCTCACCGGAAAGGAGGGACGCTGATATGCAGCAGTTCAAGGGCCGCGTGGTGGTCCCCGGCACCTGCACCGCCGAAGCGCTGGTCAGCCATGGCGGCTTCAACACCCTGGCCAGCTACCAGATGGCCATGATGTTCGGCGACAAGCAGGTCAAGTGCGGCGACCAGAATAACCCCGACATCTACAAAAAGCCCATGATCGGCAAGGCCCTCTGCCTGCCCCAGACCATCGGCTCCACCACCGGCGGCATGGTGCTCTTTACGGTGTGCTCCCACGGCAAGCAGCCCGCCTGTATGCTCTTCTCCCTGCCCATCGACTCCCTGGCCGCCTCCGGCGCCATTCTGGGCGATGTCTGGACCGACAGCAAAATGCCCGTGGTGGACTCCCTGGGCGACGAGTTCCTACAATATGTGCAGACCGGCATGACCGTCACCGTGGGTGACGACGGCCTGGTCACCGTGGAGGACTGACATGGACGATATCTACACCAAAAAGCCCGAGGAGTGCGCCTACTCCTTCACCCAGCACACCGCCTGCGAGTTCTTCCCCTGCCACAAGACCAGCCACCCGGAGGACTTCAACTGCCTGTTCTGCTACTGCCCGCTGTATACCCTGGGCAGCAAGTGCGGCGGCAACTTCAGGTACCTGGAAAACGGCGTCAAGGACTGCTCCGACTGCCTGCTGCCCCATGGCCGCGGCAGCTACAGCTACATCAAGTCCAAGTATCCGGAACTCATGGAGCTGGCCAAAAAGAACCGATAAGAAAAGAGACGGCTCACGCCGTCTCTTTTTTCATCATTATTCCAGCAGCAGCAGCTCGTGGTCGCCCTTGTTGCATTTGTAGAGCATCTCATAGCGTACCGGCTTGCCGGAATAGCCTTGAGCGCCCGTCTCCCGGACCAGATCCACGCCCAGCGTGCCCGCCTGCAGCGGAACGACGGTCCCGTCCGCGAAGGTGATCTCCGTCAGGAAGCGCATATTTGTCTGGTCGGCCTCGCCGGTCAGCATCAGCTGTGTCTGCAATTCCGCGTAATACGCCCGCACGTTGGCCATGTCGGCGGCCACCTTGGCCTTGTGCAGGCTGCCGTTGAACACAGGGATGGCAACAGCCGCCAGCACAGCGATGATCGCCACCACGATCAGCATTTCCATCAATGTAAAGCCGCGGTTCCGTTTCATAGTCTATACCCTCCGGAATCGTTTTTTTTGATAAGTTTTCCACATTATACCCTACCGACACCCGGATTGCAACCCTATTTTCCCGTCACTACCTCCGCAAATCCCTCTCCGAACACCCGCACGGCCTTCAGCGCCTCGTCCAGCGAGTTCCCCGCTGCGCCGATCTCCACCAGCAGGCTCCCGGGCGTGAAGTACTCATTGTAGTCCGAATTCCGCAGCGTCAGCGGCCGCATCAGCGTGGGATAGCGCTCCGTCAGGTGCTGCTGCACCGCCACGGCGAATTTCAGGTTCTCCTGCCAGCCCTCCCAGCTGCTGCCCATTACCAGGCTCACCTGCGCACAGTCCGGGTCCTCCCGCGTTACCACCTTGTACTGGTGCCCGGCCTTGTCCTCCAGCGCGTCCCGGTGCACATCCAGAATGAACCCGATGCTGGGGTATTTCTCCATATACGCCTCGATGGCGTCCTCCGCCCGGTAGTACGCCCCGTTGTACTCCGGGTCGTCATACAGCGCCCGGTCGTGCAGCACCGATATCCCGTAGCCCGACAGCACCCTCGCCAGCTCATCGCCCACCCGTATCACGCTCACGCTGGCATCCGCCGTCCGAAAGCTCCCCGTGTCCTCGTATTCCTCCCCCGGCGGCATGGTGTACGCCTCGCTGCCGTGGGTGTGGACGATCAGCACCTGCGGCGCGTCCTCGCCCAGCGCCGCCGCGAACGTCCCGTCAAACACGATGCCCTCCACCGTCTGCCGCGAGCTGTTCTTGATGAACACGTCCCCCACCCGGGTGTACCCGTTCTCATCCGCCGCCACCACCGACAGCGGCCTCGACTCCCCCTGCCCGCCGGTGTTCTCCGTCTGTTCCGTTGTTGGGGCCTCCGGTGTTTCCACCGGGGCGGGGGAGGGCGTCTCCTCCGCGTTCCGGGGCGTCTCTGCCTGCGTCACCTGCGTCTCCGCCGCCAGCAGCATC
>UMLJ01023512.1_pt1 | contig 37576 bp, 13 predicted proteins | sample 1966521 | NCBI WGS metagenome assembly UMLJ01 (sample SAMEA4836199, study PRJEB28245) | human gut metagenome | biome: gut microbiome; material: fecal sample | place: Denmark | collected 2008
AAGCCATAATAATAGAGACGCACATTGGCAAATATAGTCCAATAGCTTGATTCGGAATTAGTTCCTTTCAAACCTATTGTCAGCAGACGCTTTGTGGATTGGTAGAACTGCACAGTATTGTCATACAAGCCTTTGGCAAAGTAAGCACTGGCAGACTGCATATCATTAGGAACATACTGAGTGCCTACAGTCGATTCCTTACCCTTTCCTTGCTTTTGGTCTTGTGCATCCTGCATAATATTGCAGATAACTTGTTTGTTTCTGGCATTACTCAGATAGATAAATGGATTTACGTTATTATTACCATTCGCATAGTCAGTAAATACTGTTGAAATAGAACCTGGGCGTTGGAAACCTTGCACCTTCATTTCATACGTACCTTTTGGCATACTTGACAGTTTCTGAGAAACATCCAAATTCTTCTCATAAAACTCACCACAAGAATAATTGATTGTAGGCAACTCAGTTGAGTTATTGGCAGTCCAACCATCTGAAGAAGCCAATGTAGGATTCTTCACAAAGAAGGTGATGTCGAAAGGTTGATTAGGATCAGTTGCTTGTACTTTTGACAAGAATGTACGAGCAGCATCCTCTGCATCAGTAGCTAAAGCATCCAACTCATCTGCAGACAAACCTTGTGTCTTGCTAGCCAATTCTTCCAAGGAAGCCTTATATTCTGCATCAGCGCCTTCGGTCAATTCCGAATGAGGCACATGAAGCAAAGCTTCCCACTTCACCATCTTCTCATTGAACTTATCCAAAGCAGGACGGAAGCTCTCACCTAACACCGATACCTCTTGTGAATTGAGCAGCAACCAACGTTGCGCACCTGCGTTCTGAGCAAAAGACAAGTTTTCTACGGACAATTGGGTCTTATTATTTTGAGCAGTAAGGCAATTAGCCGTATTGCTACTCACAAACGCAATCCAAAAAGCACTTCTCGACTCACCATTGATGGTAGCTACCTCCACTGGTGAAGGCAAAAAGTGGAATTTCTCGAAAGCCGTAGGTACATCCACATCCTTAGTTCTGATGTCATTGGTTCCTTTAGAGTAATAAGTCATGTAACGTCCTGTTGCCGCATTCTTCAAAGAATAATAGCAAGTAACAGGATCAAAGGTAACATACCAAGCAGCATTGTCGTTAGTCAAAGCCTCGTCAGATGGCATCTCTTCCCAACTCAAATTGCCATCACTAGTGACGCTGAGGAACTTGGAACCTAATCCATAGCTCTCATTCTTGATATAATACTTGGTATTATCGTCTTGTTCAAAGACGTATGCAGGGATAGCAAACTGGCTATTCGTTGTTGGCAATCCATCCTCACCTAAAGCCTCAGCCAAGACGGAATTACCAATATATAAAACCTCAGTATTACCCGTATCCTCATGTGCGCCATTAATACCATATGGCCACATGTGGGTTACATCACCATTCAATTGTTCCGTAGGGTTATTATCCCAAAAGCGCAAGGCACGTGTGGTACGTGAGCCCAACCAATACCCACTGGTACTATTGGCACGCAAGAATGAAGGACCATACCAAGTGGCATGGGTTCCGACACCAATGGCATGAAGCATCTCATGGAGCAAGGTACCCGTCTTCTGATAAGACGCATTAGGACCGACACGCATCCAACCACCATAGCTACAGTCAGCGGTCGGAGTATCTGCGCCATAGCCGATGTTGACATAGAGTCCCTTGATACCCGTATATTCATTCCATAAATCAATTGCCTGCTTAGATGCACTCTGAATACGGTTCAAGGCATCAGCAGGAAAACCATCACGAATGCCATAGGTTACACCACCCTTTGGTCGGGTAATTGCCTTAATAGGTTCACCATAAACCACATCCCCATTGGTCTTCTGCACATACGCACGGATATAATACACCGTGGATGGAGTTAAGTTAGAAATGCGATAGATATAGCCATTGTTCGACAAATAAGCAGTACAGGTTTGGTCATCAACGGTAGGACGCTCATTCGTCTCAGAATAGCAAAAGCCTTGGCTCTTGATTCCAGATGTAATACCAGAGACCGTCATTCTACCAAAGATATGGGTAGCACCGCTCAACCACACCTTATTGGTTACAACGGAAGCTTCTGCTGCAAAAACTGGCATAGCGGTGCTGATTCCACAAGCCAGCACCAATGCCATCAAAAACTTTTTATATCCATTCATAGGTTTTACGTCTTATTATTTCTTAGTTATTTGTTTTCTTCCTTTAGTCACATAGACTTTACCCTTGGGAACCATGCGAAGACGAGTGCCATCCAATCCATAGATGGCTTTCTGGGCTTGCGCCTTGTCAGCCTCAACTCCCTTGATGCCTGTAGCTGCATCAAGATAAGTCAACTTGAAGTTATCAAAGCAGCACCAGTCTGCGTTGAGATGGTTGCCACTCTTGATACCCAATGTCAAAGTGCCATCCGTCACCACACATTCCAAAGAGCAATGATACAAATCCTTCGTATTGAAAGCCTGGTTGGCTTGGGTCACATTGTCTGGATAGGTGTAAGGTGACAAGGTAAACTGGTCGTTGTCATACAGAGAGCAAACAGACTGCTCCACTCCATTGGCATACAAGTGAGCATTGATTTGTTCTGTGCCTGCCTGATGAGCTGCAGAAGCCACACTAGTATTACCAGCACGATAGAAACTTTGCACCTCTACACGATAGCGACCATTTGGCAGATGTGTCAATGTTTGGTAAAAGTCAAATGTCTTATTGTAATGCTCTGCCACTCCATTCGATGCAGCCGTAAAGGAAGTACCGCTCCATCCTTCTCCACCATTGGTAAAGTCTGGATTTTGGAGCAAGAAGGTCATATCCGATACCTTACCTTCTTCTGCCATTTGGCGTAAGGTTTCCTCGTAATCAGCCAAGGCTGTTTGCAATGCCTGCTCAGCAGACTGCATCGCCTCTACCTCTTCATCAAAGGTACCTGAGGTCGTCAAGGTTTCCTCACCTTTACGGATGGCTTCATCTAGAGCTGGCACGCTCACTGCACTCTGCAACTTCTTGGCTTCATTCAAGAGGTTCACCACCTTTTCCCATGTCAACAGATGATTGTACTCACGTTCTGTCAACGTCAAGAAAGAGCCATGCTGCGCCTTCACATTCCCCTGGATATTCTCCTTGTCCTGTGGATTCTTGCAATGCTCATCCAGCGATACCATACGATAGCCACCGCCACCATAGTTCATATAAGCCAACTTCCAGGTCTTGCTACCGATAGGACGGAACAAGCTTGGAGCCTCCACTGCCTGACCATTATCACTGAAGTCAAAGTTAGGGTCTATCTCCCACTGACATACACCTGTGGTCTTGTCACCAGAAGGTACCAAGGTCTTAGCTGTAGCCTGTCTGAGATGGTGCGCTCCACTCTCAGTCTTGTAAATCATCACATACTGATCATCCAACTTGTTGTAAGCGATGTCAGCATCGATGATGTCGTAGCCAGGGTCGAAGTAGAGCTTTGGAGATGTGAAACCACTCAAGTCCTCATTGACCAGAGAATAATAGATGCGATGACGATCTGGGAAGCCAACTGAATAATAGACCACATATTTACGTGTCACTGGGTCGTAGATGACCTCAGGAGCCCAAGCAGCCTTCATGTCTTCCACATCGGTCAATCCCAACGCCTTCATATTTTCCTCACTCTCCAAGTCGATGGAGACGCTCTTGTCCCAATGCACCAAGTCGTTGCTCAACATCAAGACCATGATGTGATTGCTCGTCCATCCATATCGAGAAGCCATATCAGTACCAGCCAACATAAACTTACCATTCTCCATACGAGTTACATAAGCATCTCGCATTCCACCGGTTGATGTATATTTCTTGGTATCAAATACCTCACCACTATTGAAGAAGTCATCGAAACTGTTACCATAACGGCTCAACGCAAAGCAAGTCGTCTCATTGGAAGAATGCATGTGGGCATAGAGATAACCATACTTATCTGCATCCTCGTCCAGCACTCCATCCTTGACCTCGGCTGCCACGTCACTCACATTCAACTTAAATACATTCAGTGAGTAAGCAGGAACAGAGAGGATATTGCAATCATTGAGTTCCTCCTCAGCAGATGGGGTTACCTGTGATGGCGAGTCCATCGTATTCTCGTCCGTACCATTGGCAGAAGCCAAGCGAACGACCGTACCACTCTCCGCCTTCATGTGCTGGAGATGGAGTTGAAGGGTGGCACCAGTAGCATTTGGGTTGACCACCTTGAGATAAAGAATACCCTTCTCATCATCAATCTGTGCTGATTGATACAAGAGTTGCTGTGCTGGCAAGGTGAACTTATGTATGGTGTTTCCATCCAATCGGCAAGTCACTTGATTGCCATCCACCTCTATCTCGATGTTATACCATTTACCAGTCTCGATGGAGCCACTAGCAGAAGCCATCGTGGTTTTGCTTCCATTGACACACATTTCCACACCATGCTTGCTGTTGTTCCAACCACCCAGGTTCCACCAACAGTAATTGTTGGCATCCTTATAATTGAACACCACTAAGAAGCCTTCATTGCCGCCTGTCTTACGAGCAGATACCTTATATATATAATGGTTAGCATTGATGACGGTCTTGTTCATATAGGTACAATTCTCGGCACTGCCCTTTTGAGAAACCACGCCATCAGAAACAGACCAATTGCCTGTACCTGCAGTCCACTGGCCCGATGTATCGACAAAGTTGTCAGATAAAAGTGTCGTACCCTCACCATCCATCACAGCGGCATCATCATACTCTACTTGGGTTGCCCAGGAGCCTACGCCCACTTGCTTGCTACCCGTAGCCACAGCATTACCCGTCTCTGTCCAACGGAGATTCTGCTTACCGAGGTTATTACCGAGAAGTTTCTGCACATAGTAGGAAGGAGTACAGAAGTTCTTGGCGGCATTGAAGTAAATCATATCGTATGCCCAGCAAGGGTCTTGCTCATGCGTGAATATTGGCGCAAAGCTAGCCAACTTGCAGACATCGGAGTTTTTCTCCATACCCAACATATAGATGGCTTCACCCAAGGCACTGTTCATATTACCATACTTGCCGTAGGTTCCACTGGCATTGGCTGCATATTCACCATTATAGACACCAATGGTACGATTATAACGATCATACTTGTTGTAGTTGTCACGCATCCAAGAATGAGAGCGATAATAGTGCTCATCCACCAAATCCACAGGACTGTTGAGTACCCATTTAGGATTGTCCGTTCCCCATGCCTCCACGTTGCCGATGATGGTCAACTCTGGATACTTGGCATGAATGGCATCGTAAAACTTGGCGTAGCGACGGCTATATTCTGCACGAGCCTCTGGTTGTCCATTCTCGTTGCCCACCTCGATGAATTTCAATCCGTATGGATGAGGGTGACCGTTGGCAATACGCTTACGTCCCCACTCCGTGGTCTCGTCTCCATTGGCATACTCAATGGCATCCAAAGTATTTTGAACCAAGGTATCCACTTGTTCAAAAGGGATGGTAAAACCATGTCCCAAACCGACATTGACCACAAACATTGGGGCTGCGCCCAAGTCCTCGCAGAGTTGGAGATACTCATCATATCCCAAGCCATCCGAAGAACGATACTTCCAGTTATTGTTCCAGTGTCCAGGGCGCTGCTCTATAGGACCGATGGTTTTCTTCCACTGGAAGGCATTGTCATAATTATCTTGACCTTCCACATAGCATCCACCAGGGAAGCGAAGGAAGGTTGGTTTAGTTTCATATAGAAGTTGAGCCAAGTCTGGACGCAATCCGTTGGCACGACCCTTCCATGTATCAGGCATCAGCGATACCATATCTACATAGACCGTACCATTACTTGACATCAAGAGAGCGAAACGACCATCCGCGCAATCAGCGGTAGCCTTGATTTCTGCGGTCAGTTTCACCCAAGTATTTGTTTTCAAGGTTCCCTGGAGTTGCACTTCCTCAGAAGCCGCACTTCCATCCGCCTTTTGGAGTTGACCATATATTTTGCCATTCAAGTTCTCTGCTCCTTTCACCCACAGTGTGAGATGATAGGTAGAACCAGTTGAGAATCTCATTCCCCAGAAGCCTGTGTTGCAGACACCTGCCTTTCGGGTTTCACCAGCACCAGATACCGTCATTCGAAGACTGGTATTCTGAGCCTTGTTGAGCAAGTCGCTTTTATTCAAGGAAAGCGATACATTTTGCGAACTGCTTTTCACTGCCGACCAGTACTCTGGAGAAGTCGAATTGTCCTCAAAGGAGCGGTTACGAATCAATTCAGCATAAAGACCGCCATCACCAGCATGGTTGATTTCCTCGAAGAAAAGACCATATTGGTAATCACTGATCATTGCAGCACGTTTCTGAGCATCCAGCGTCATCGACACCTGTGCATTTGTGGAAAGAGAGGCGCAAAGAAGAGAGCTTAAAAGTAAATTCTTTCTGATGTATAAGTTAATCATATTCACTCGTCGTATTAATAGAGGTTTAGGAAAAGGAAAATAGGCGGTAACAGACAGTTAACCACTCTCTGTTTACCGCCTACCTATTAAGATGCTAGGTCTATAAAGACTTAGAATTACTTGACAACTACCTTTCTAACCTTTACAGAACCATCGCTCATGACAGACTTCACGATGTTGACACCTGGCTTCAAGCTGTTGTACTGAACACCATTGATGTCATAAATCTTAGTAGATACTACATCACCAGCCTTCTCACCATTGATATTCTCAATGCCTGTGGTACCCTTCACGTAAGACAACTTGAATGACTTAACAAATGTCCAGTCGCTGCCTACCTTCTTGTTAGTATTAGCTACACCAATATAGAATGGACTAGTACCATCATAGTCGAAGGTGATTTCCTCTGAGTCATACTTAGGACCGATTTCATCAGATGTAAGGAATCTCTGACCAGTAGTCATATTGTTTGGTACATAATATGAACCATTATATTGGCTCATACCCTCTGTAGAAGTAAGATTAACCTTACCCACCTCATCTGCTGTGATGGCACCTGTATAAATTGACTTCACATCTGACTTTGCAACAGGTTCAGCATCAGCCTCCTTAGAGTTAGCGTAATATACAAATGCGTTGATGGCATCATCAATATCACCACTGCCTTTCAGGCGATAGTAAGCACGAGCAGACAACTTATAAGTACCAGCTGGCATACCAACCAATTCCTGATAGAGGTCAAAGCCCTTATTGTCATAGAACTCTACCGCCTTAATATTATTGTCCTTTTGGAAACCGCCAGCAGCATTCTGAGTTACCTTGATAGTCCAACCTGTCTTGTCCATCGTAGCGAAGTCGTAGTTGTTGATAACCTTACTGATATCAACACTAGCACCATTCCCAGCGGCAGCAACCACATCATAGATGAAGTACTGAGTATAACCCTTATTCAACTCCTTGATAGCAGTCTCGATATTCTCTTCGGCTACAGTACCATTGCTATAAGCATCCTCAGCCTTCTTCAAGCTAGCATTGTAGATAGCCTTAGCCTCAGCAGAAGTAGTAGCAGTAGTCTCATTACTCTCGTAACGTGCCTTGACATTCTCTATAGCTGTAGCCAATGGCTTGTAAGCATCAATAGCAGCCTGAGCGTTCTTAATTTCCAAAGCCAAAGCCTTGATGTTGTCCATGTCGAGAGTTGCATTCACAGCAGCAACAGCTTTCTGCAAAGAACTCTTTGCACCCTCATACATTTTGCCTTCCAACAGAGCGTTTGCTTGCTTTATCAAAGGAGTTACACACTGCTGAAGAACTGCCACGCTAGTACCTCTATAAGTAATCTTGAAATTGTCAAAGATAGCCCAGTCACTACTATGACCAGCAGGTCTAGCCTCTTCCTTAACACCCACACGGAGAGTACCATCAGTAACAAGTGCATAAACCTTGGTCAAGTAAGCTTCGTTACTCTCAGCGCATGCTGCAGCAAAACCCTGCATAGAGTTAGGGATATACTTGCCATTGAATGCATAGTCTGCATTGCCAGAAGTTACCTTCTGCTCTGACATACCATAAGAGTATGGAGAAGCGAACTTAGCTGTGATGTCATTACCATAGAGGCATGCTGTGATCTCGTTCACGTCATTAGGATGCAACTTAGAAGCATTATCGTTGTTATCAACACGATGCATAGCCTGTACGGTGATCTCATATACACCATCAGGAATATTTGTTATATCCTGATAGAGATTGAAGGTACCCTGATAAGACTCAGCATTCTGATAGGTCGTATTGATGGCTGCGCCTGTATTGTTCCAACCAGTAGCACTCTCGAATGTAGGATTGGTGAGCAAGTCCTCCGTGCAGTCAGCACCCTCCTTGACAGCAGACTTGCGAGTAGATACCATCAATGTCTGCAACTTCTCGATGTATGCCTTCAAGTCAGCAGTATTGAGTGAATAAGAACCGCAAAGGTCTTCATAAGTTTCACCAGTACCACAATTATCATAAGCAGCTAGCAAGTCTGTATTATCATACTTACCATCTTCATTTGTTGTCAAAAGAGTAAGTTCATCACGCAAACTTGTCAACTTCTCATACAATGCAACATTTTCGTCTGCATCAGCCATAGCAGAACGCAACTGATTCAACAATTGATCAACCTCATCCTGTTTGGTAGCAGTTGCATCCAAATTTTCTATTTGTCCTTGTAAAGCAAAGACTGCATTTTGATAGTCTTCCTTGCAAGAATATCCACTTACCTTATCTGCAGCTTTTGCTGCTTCGTCTTTAGCAGCCTCCACAGCCATTACCAAAGCATCAGAACCAAAGTACTGAACGGTTACATCATCCAAGAACACCCAGTTAGCTGTGGTTTTTTCTGTCTTCATACCGAAGGTCATCTCAGACAAGTCTGTGCCGCCCTCCACAATCACAGAAAGTGTCACCTTCTCAGGCTTGCCTGCAGCGGTCGCTACCTTTACGGTCTTTTCATTGTCTCCTGCTATAGCATACAAATAGACGCCATCAACACGATAAGATGCGTCAGCTTCCTGCTTACCCTGTTGACAAGCGTTGACATAAGCTGTAATCTTGTAACCACCCTTTGGCAAGTTCTTTAAAGTCTGAGAAACAGAACTATTGCTCAAGTGACCATTATTCGTGTCTGTTTCCTCCTTGTTGGTACTATCATATTTTGAATTTTTATGAACCCAACGCTCAATGAAACTTGTACATTCATGCGCATCTTCATCAACAATATAAGAACCACCACCATGACGCCAAGTAAAGCCATGACCTCCAGAACCCACATTACCATCATTGTCTGCATCTGGGCAGACGATGTTCCAACCAGTTGCGCTGTTACAATCTGCGTTAGGGATATACTCTGTGATATCAATTGGGTTGCTAGAAGAAGCACCTTCCATAGCCTTGTTACGAGTCATATCTTTCACATACTGAGCAGCCTCTTTCAACTGAGCCAATGTTGAATTTTCGTCATTATAGACCGTGACTGCATTGCCAACATCGATACCTGCATCAATAGCCTTGTTGATAATGTCCATCATCTCATCTTTACGATACAAGTAACAATCGTAACCCTCTTGTGAAACTGCCATCCACTCAACACCGTAATCAGCCTTATTCGCAGACTTCATATCCAAAATTGGACGGAAGATCTCGTCAGTAGCATCCTTTTCTCCAGACTCATTGATCTTCTTAGGATCGTTTTTATTCCATCCGGCACGAGTGCAAGTAGTCTCAGACTTGAATTCGATGGTATCTGCCTGAAGTTCAAAAGTTTTCTTCTCGTTATTAAGATATACTTCCCAATTACATCTATTGATGCCTTGACTACCATAATCTACATAAGAATTGCCACCATTATCGTCCTTTGCATTATAGAATACTCTTCTTGTCCAATCACTAGTTGAGTTATTATATAAGGAATAGGTATTATTTGGAACACCATTTGATTTGTTAGGTACAAAAAGTACCTTCATACCCTTCTTGCACAAACTGCTCTGTGTGCCCCAAGCGTTACCTGCGTTCAGCCACAATTTAGCTGCAACGTTATAAACATACACGGTGTCCTTGCCATCCAAGTTCAATTGAACTGGAACAGGAGCATCAGGTGCAGTGACCTTGTCCTGCGCCTTTGCCTCATTGGCACTGACTGCAGCTACCAACATGGCTGAATAAAGTAAATGTTTGTTCATTGTTAATTGATTAAAAGTTGTTTATTATTGTTTAGTTGTTATTTAAATGGCATCAACCAATTGTTAGGGTCTGAGAGATCCAACGCTGGCTTCTTGAATGCCAACTTATCTCTAAGCCACAGCGAACCGAAGTTGGCTGTATATGGATTGTCATTGTTCTTGTGGCGAGCAATACGGCAAAGGTCACCGAAACGAGAACCCTCGAAAGCCAATTCCAATGCCATCTCATCACAAAGCATATCCTCTACTGCATCTATCTTTGCCTTGAGCGTATCAGCAGCGGTAGTAGGAATTTCGTAACCCTTCTGGCGCAACGCACTCCATCGCTTCTCCAACTCTGTGCTGAGTCTATACTCAGACAAATTGCCTGCGGTATAACCACAACCACGCATGTGGATGCCTTGGTTACCCAAGCTATATTTCAAGCCATGATCTTCATCATTGAAGATGACCTCATTCTCATCTGTCAAGAAAGGAACGGTAGTCTTCAAGAATTGAATACCCTCAGCTGTCATGTAGGTAGTATCCTTCTCCAAGGTGCTATTCCATCCATCCTTGAGCACAGCGAAAGCTACATCTGGATGTCCCATACGGTTGACTGCCTCTGCCAACTTCAAGTAGATTCCAGCTGTACGATAAATCTGAATGTTGGCATTCTGATACTTCATGATGACATAAACAGGCTCAGCAGCAGTTGTCTCTGCTGATGGAATCTGATTTTTGATGGCGTGATAACGCATATCACCAATTACCTGTGAACCTACTGTTGTGGTCTGACCATTGGTGGTCTGATAATAATAGGTCTGGTTGTTGGACAAATCCAAGAATGCAGAAGAAGGCTGCAATGACATCTTCTCATTATAGGTATAGCCATCTGAAGCAGAATAGTAGTTATAACCAAACAAACCTGGCAGTTGAGTAATCTGACCACGCAATTTATTGGTAGCCATCGCTACGTATGTCTGAGTTTCATTGTCAAATGAGAAGATTGATGACCAACTATTATAGTTAGGGTTGGCATAAGTATCAGCATTTATTACATCTGACGACAGATTCAAATAGTCAGGATAATTGTTCAAGTGTGCCACATAATTGCCGCAAACAGCCTTTGCCTTCTTCAAGTACTGGAAGTAGTGCTCAGCTGCCTTGGCGTACTGACCTGTCTCCAAATACAAATCGCCAAGTACCAAACGTACTGGGAACATCATCTTAGAAGTGGCAACTGTCTTAGAGGTACCTGCATCCGTAGTACCTGCATCAAAGTTACCCCAGTTAGGAACAGGAAGATTCACATACTGCTCCAAGTCTGGTGCCAAAGCATCACAGATACCCTTCATATCCTTGCGCTCCAATTTGGCAGCCTCCTCCACACTAGCGATATTGGTAAGAGGAGTGGTATAGAATGGAACGGAACCGTATGTACGAGCCAACTGCATGTAAGCCCATGCACGGATTGCCTTTGCCTCTGCGTACTCCTTCATTGCTACCTGGGTAGAACCCGTTGCCAAGGTGGTGTCACGGTGAGCTACATAGTAGTTGCAGTTGTTGATGATGCGATAATACACGTATGCGGAGTCATACTGGTTGCCATCGGCATAGTCGAAAGCTGCCAATCTGCGCAAGTCGGTAGAGGCATTGGCAGAAGTGGAGAGCAAGTCGCCACGCAACTCGTTGGTCAAGACAGTCTGGTCGATTGCCTGCTGCACACCCTTCAAGATACCATTGATGTAGAACATGGAATCCACCTTCTGGTCCAAAGCAGGATCATAAACATATCTGTCAGACTTACTGTCAAGCATATCACTGCACGAAACGAATGATACAACCATCAAGGCTGCCGCAATGAAATATATTACTTTCTTCATGATTTTATGCTTCTGATTGTTATATTACAAATTGATTTTCAAACCTACAGTGAATGCTCGTCCTGGTGCTACACAACCGGTGTCGATACCCTGGTAGAGCACAGCATTGGCTGCCGACATCTCGGGATCGCCACCCAGATACTTGGTGATGGTGAAGAGGTTGTTTGCCTCTACCCAAACCTGAAGTCCCTGGAGCCATGAGAAGTTGACTGGCACCTTGTAGTTGAGGTTCAAAGAACGAAGACGCAAATAGCTGCCATCCTCTATCCAACGGTCACTGAAACGTGAGTTGCCAATCTCATCATTGTAAGAGATGCGAGGAACATTCGTTACCTGACCTTCATTTCTCCAACGATTGACCATAGCTGTAGTCTGGTTGTAGAAGTTCTTACCACCCTCCAAGACACTGCGCTGGTAGTTGAAGATGTCATTGCCCAAGGAATAAGAGAACACTGCTGAGAGTGTGAAGTTGCCCCATGTGGCACGTGCGAACATATTACCATATACATCTGGGTTAGGATTACCGATGATGGTCTTATCTGCATCAGAGATGATGCCATCACCATTGAGATCAGCGAAGTGAACATCACCAGCCTTGAACTCCTGACGAGCACCTGTCTTATCTACCTGATAGAGATAGCCATCCTTACCAGCAGCCTTCGCCTCTGCATCAGATGCAAATACACCGCGGGTCTTGTAACCATAGAAGACACCTGCACTCTGACCTACGATTGTAGCCACATTGTCGGTACCATAGATGGAAGAGGTATAACCCAAACCACCCTTCTCGTTACCATCCACAGCGAGGTAGGTCTCATTAGGAAGACTCTTGATGGTATTCTTGTAGTGACCTACGCTAGCACCCAACTCCAAGGTGAAGTTGCGATTGACCACTGGCTTGCCACTTACCTGTACCTCGAAACCCTTGTTGTCGAGTGAACCTGCGTTGCTCCAATAGCTCTTCACGCCTGCCACAGGAGTAGTAAAGTTCTTGATGGTAAGCAAGTCGGTAGTATGGTTGAAGAAGTAATTGGCACTGAGGCACAAACGGTTATCCAACCACTTGCTATCAAAGCCTACATTGAAACGATGGGTCTTCTCGAATGTCACATTCTCATTACCAATGTTGTCGAGCTGTACAGCAGGAATTGAGTTGTGGAGGAACTTCAATACCTCAAAAGAGGTGCGGGCAGCATTGCCATTGATGTCATCATTACCACTGATTTCATAACCTGCGTTCAAACGCAAGTAGTTAATGCCTGCATTCTTAGGGAACCAACTCTCATTGGTCATCACCCATCCAGCCTGTACACTTGGGAAGAAGCCCCAGCTTACGCCACCCATGCGAAGGCTTGTCGCCTTGTCACCAAAGGCACTGCTGCTCTCCAAAGATGCAGCTACCTGCAAGAAGTAACGGTTGCGATAGTTGTAGTCTGCCTGCGCATACCAAGTAAGACTTGCATTCTTGTAATCGTCGCCGGTAGCATCCTTGAAGTCCATCGAGTTGGATACATTAGGAATCTTATCGTTACCTGCTGTCTGATACTGACCAGATGGATTATTCATCTCATAATTATAAGAGAGGTAACGGAAACCACCCATCACCTTCAACTGATGAGCACCAAAGATGCGAGAGAAATCCAAACGAGTGTCACTCATCAAGGTTTCCTCCTTGGCGAAGATGGAAGCAGACATCGTCTGTACCTGACCCAAACCTGCCACATAGTAAGTTGGCACACCACCCTTTGGACGGTAGTAACGCTGTGAGTTACGGTTCAAGGTATAGTTGATGTTTTCTGAGAGGTAGAAACCATCCATCAACTTGAACTTAGGAGCCAATCTGACATGGAACATAGAGTTCTCCATACGGTTTTTGTTGTTGCCCTCACCATTCTTCAACAAGGCTGTTGGGTTAGCCAAAGAGAAGTTCTGACCGAGTGGTGACAAGAAATCATCTGCCTCAGACAAAGTCGAAGAGAAACGACCCAAAGTATTGCTATATACGTATGGGCTGAGGAATGGAGACTTGATGAGTGCCAACAAAGTTGGAGCGGTCACCGTTCCCTGTGAGAAATCACTAGGTGTGCCATCATCAAAGATGTCACGTGAGATTTTCACGTAGTCAATGTCAAACTGAGTAGTGAAGCCCTTGGTAATCTTGAAGTCACTATTGAAACGTACATTCAAACGACTGAAACCATTCTTCTTCACCGTGCTCTGACCATCGGTATAACCCAATGACAAGTTGTACATACCTACATTATCACCACCTTGCACATTGATGCTATAGTTCTGAGAGAGCGCAGACTCATATACTTCCTTGCTCCAGTCAGTATTGTTGTGATAAGTATGGTAATAATAGTTGTTAGGATCATTCGTCAAGAAATTGAATGTCTTGTTGGTCATAATATTACCAATCTCTGGATAAGTACCCAACATCTCAGTAGCATAGCTCATATACTGGTTGGCATCCATCACCTTAGGCATACGAGGTACAAGATTGACACCTACACCTACATTTGCCTCGATACGAGTAGCAAGGCTGTGCCCACGACGCGTAGAGATGACGATGACACCATTGGCACCCTTTGCACCATAGAGAGCTGTACCATTCTTGAGCACGGTTACGTTCTCGATGTCAGCAGGATTCAAGTTCAACAAGATATTGTTGTAACCACCGGTCTGCAAGGTGGTGGCATTGTATTGCATGCTCTGAGGCACACCATCGATGACAATCAATGGTTGTGCATTGGCGTTCAATGAGTTCAAACCTCTAATGAACATGGCGGAACCGATACCAGGAGTGCCTGAACGCTTCACGGTACGAACATCAGCACCCAACTGGTCTGCTATCAAGTCATCCACACTCATTTGGGTGGTAACATTTGCCTTCAAGTTGGCAGCGTTACCCATCGGTGTGTCACCCTTGTACATTTCATTGAACTTATCACTCAACATCTTCACCTTGACCTTGTGGTCGTTGCCAATAGCCACCTGCACGCTAGCATACTGTGAGGTGTGCATGAAAAGTGAAGTAGTGAAATTAGGCACCTTGATGGTGAATGTACCCTGTTCGTTGGTCATAGCAGCATAACGTTCATTACCCAAAGCCTGTACCTGCACACCACTCAATGGTTTGCCAGTAGCAGCATCGAGCACTGTACCAGACACCTCAATCATAGGGTAACTAGGTTGTTGCTTTGCAACAGGAGCCTTGCGTTCTCCTTCAGCGGCATCCGTAGCTTGGGCTTTGACTTGCGCAGCGGCAACCATCAATCCCATCATTGCCAATATTCTGAAATTTATCATTGTCTTCAAATATTGAGTTCGTTATAATTAATAGGTAACCATGTTGAGATGCCAGAACAACTCAGGCATTTCATCAGTGTAGTCAGTAATGACACCCTTTTCCATGTAATAATCCACTGCATCCATAGGCACCAAAATGATATTGGCCACACCCAAGGTAATCTGACGAGTAGTAGTTGGAATAGCTGTCTGAGAAGTGGCAGATACCGCAAACATAGGATAAGCGGTGATACCATTTGGCAAACCTGTATAACAGATATTAGGTGTAAACTGTCCCATGTACTTCGTCATCACACGAGCACTTTCCTGTGTTCCATAAGCAAACTTCACACCTGTCTTACCTGTAAGATTTCTAGGGTTAGGCAATCGACCATTACTACCAGGTGCTACACCTCTCATAGTATGAACAAAACTTTTGATTTGCATCGTTTGATCAGCAGGAGTCTTTGTCTCATCATCAATATTCTCAGGAACCATGGTGAGATAAACAGCATACTTGGTCTTTACTACATTTGGAATATAGAAGTAAAGTGTAGGACGCAAGTTCTGAGTACCTGATACCTTATAATATGAAGAAGTATGGAGTGAACCTTCTACTAACGGATTGCGATCATCAGAGCTGAGTCGTACTGTCTGTGTACGAGCCACATTGGCATTGGCAGCCTGATAGTTACCACTGGTTGCACGCAAGCAAATCAATGGTGCTGCATATTGCCAAGGCTTGAAGCGCAAACTATCTGTCACCCATGCCACACCATTGGAGAGGACTCTCTTGTTGGCACCCACAAACAAGTCGGAAGCATCTGAACCATTGAAAGCCATACCTCTGTAATCCAAAGTATTGCAGAAATAATTACTTCTTGTACTACGGATAGAGTCGAGCGCTGATGTTGGAAGACCACCATCACGAAGACAAGGGTTGGTCGTATTGCTGAAAGTCAATTTACCCAGCATTCTGCTTTCTCCATTCGCATTGGTCAAACTATCAGCTGAAATCTTCTTCTGAGATTCGACTACATATTGAGCATTACCATCCTTATCGAAGTTATAAGTAAATGGAGCTAACTGTGCTGGATAACGATAATACTCCCTCATCTTCTTCATTGCTACTTCCCAAGCATGGTCGGTAGGAAGAATCATCGTATAAGAACTATCCTCTGTAGCCAACTGTATGTTCAACTCATCATACAAGTAGTTCTTATCGACATAGACAGTATCCAAGTAAGTAATCATACCATCCTTCATCGGACCCTTCACACTGTTGTCCAAGTCCATCTCACGATGTTGGTTACTCTTGAAGATAGAGTCGAGTACGGTAGTAGCGTAACCATCCGCACCACTACGAGAGAAATAGTCATAGAAGTTAGGACGGAAGTCGATCAACTGGTTCATCACATGCATAACACCATTCTTGCCTACCACGTTGGAAGTCTCGACAGGAATGCCACCGATTTTGTAGCTGCCATCGCCCTCAAAGTCCATGACTTTCTTGTTCAACAAATAGACACGCTCATCTACAGCACCCACTGCACGATGGTAACCACGTGCAATATGGTTGTTGAGGAGCTCTGCCTTCAAGAGACTATCGCTCATCGCTTCATACTTATCATAGTCGAGCGCATCATTGGTAGGAGCCCAAACTGTATAGCTCTGACCTGAAGACAAAAGCTGGTCATACCCTACTCTCTTGAGGAGTTGGGCGAACTGACTCATATCCTCACGGCTGCTGATTTCTTCCCACAATGACATATTGGATGTCACAGAGCCATCTGCACCACCATTGTCATAATGATCGTCCCAGTCACTGCAACCTTGGCAAGCCAAGGCTACAGCAGCTGTCAATATCATATACCTTAATTTCATATCTGAATCGTTTACTTTGTTATGACTAATCAATTAGAACACGTCTTCACTATAGACTGAGTTGTTATAAACATTCACTGGAACCAACTCGATGTAGTCCAACTCAAACTCAGCACTAACATCTTCAGGCTTAGCTGTCTTGCAACGCAACCAGTATTCCTGCCCCTGTGTAAAGTTGGCCTTGGTTACGATACGACGGATGTGTCGCTGTGACTTATCTGAAGAGAAGAAGCGAGCAGACTTACCAGTACCATTCTTGAAGTGAGTGAAGTAGTGAGGACCACGCATCCAACCACGGTTGTGCATTGCCTTATCAACAGCTACACCCGTCATGTCATCATCAGTCTCAGGGTCTGTCCAACCTACTGTAGCACTCGATGGATCCACGTTCTGATCCAATGGAATATCCACTGGCATCATACCTGCACGGTCGGAAGAGTTACCGAGGTAGAACTGGATGATGGTACGCTTACCGTTGGCAGTATAGCCGAAGCGCAACTCGTAGGTACCATCCTTTGGAACTGGAGGCAACTTGATGGCGAAGTCGAACGCTGACTTAGAGCAGAACAACTCATCACCCTGATAGTCGTTCCAACAATCATAGCCGTTGTAACCATTGGCATGATCCTTGGTCAAGTAAGTTACATTGGAAGCATTGCCGTTGTAAACCACCATGTTCTTGAAATATCCACTAGGGAAGCGTACGCTTCTGATCGCCTCTGAGCGACCGAAAGTAGATTTCAAATCCTCACCCGTGTAACCTCTGAAACGATTTGACATACTCTCATCCATCAAAGACATGAAGTCGAACCTCATACGCTCATTCAGCACATTGTTTGGAACGTTGGTATTATAGACGAGCATATTATTGATTGGATGGATATAACCATTCACTGCCTGACGGGATGGTACATCATCATTACCAATCTTATTACCTTGATCCACCACCATGTTAGGATTGAGGTAAGCAGAAGAATTGAGGTTGGTATTACCAGGAGTCTCTGTCATAGACGGATTAGCCAACTGACGGTTGATATACAAACCATCAAGTGTACCATGATTCTTAACACCTGTCACCTTGAACATCGTATTTGGCAACAAGGTGCGATAGTACTCATAGACATCCAAGTCTGCCAACTCATTGAATGAATAAACCAACTTATCTGATGATACAATATAGTTGATGATGTGATAGCGCAAGAACATATTCAAGGCATTCCATTGGTTGGTGTAGTCTGAACCGGTGCTTACGTTGATACCTTCATCCTTCACATAGCTATACCAATCAGCACAATTTGCGTAAGCAGAATTAGCATAATTTGCCAAGTCTTGCACACTGTTGATACCATTGTTCTTCAATACAGCATCAGGCTCTGCAAAGATAGTGAAACCGACCTTACAAGCCTTAGGGTAGTCCATACCAGAAGTAGTCTCGATGGTCAACCAGTCGATACCTGTGGTACGCTCCGTCTCAGTCAAGAGCTTGTCCAAACCAGTCTCTCTCAAAGCCTTGAGCCAGATAGAGTAAGTACCCATATTTTCCATCTCATCAGTCAGCAAGTTGCTAGAACGATAGAAGAGGCGGTCGATGATATGTACGATACCATTCTCCATTTCCAAGTCTCTCTCAGTAAGTTTGGAAACACCATCCATATAGATGTCGTTATCCACACGCTTAGGAGTCTGGGTATTGCCGAGCATCATGGTCACGTCGGTACCTGCATAGAGGTCGTTACTGGTCTTCTTGTTACCGGTAACCTGTGATTCCACGATGTCTTTGCAGAGGGAGTCTTTCTTCTCCGACTGCAAAAGTCGCTCTACCAAAGGAAGGCTCTCGTCGGCAACGAGTTTGTTGTGGTCGTTACGACTCTTGTCATTATAAAGAGAGTCGAGGTAGTGATCCACCGCCTCATTGGTAGGTGCAAAGCAAGTATAGGTGCCGTATGCCGACAAGCGGTCTGACATACCAGCGGCATCAGAGATCTGCACAAACTCTGACAGTTGGTCATTGCTACGTAAGTAGTCGATGATGGTTTGACCTGTGAAGGTGTAAAGATTGCTCTCGTCGATCTTCTCAGAGCAAGACACCAAGGCCATCGCACCCAGTGCTCCGCCCATCATCATGCGACCTATCTTATTCATGATTGTTGTCATAAAGCTATACATATTATATTTATATGTTCTTTGTTCTCTACTTTTCTTCAGTTCGGTCAGAGGTCTTGGTCTCTACCCATACTGGATTCTGATGAATCAAAGGATTGTTCTTGGTCTCCGAATGAAGGATTGGCCAATAGAGATGACCCTCATTGCTCAACTTGAAGATGTTGGAAAGGTATCTTGTAGCAAGAATGGTCGTCAAGTCGTTGTCGCTCTCCTTCAAGGATGGCAAAAGACTGCCGTTAGGGTCAAGCTCATACAAGGTCTTGGTAGGGTCAACGCCCTTCATGTGACGATAACTGTAACGTACCAAATCGTACCAGCGCTTACCCTCATAGCAAAGTTCACGACCACGCTCCTGCAAGCACAAGAGTTCCATCTTCTTCTGAGAATCGTAGTTGGACTTATAGACCAAGGTATCAGCCTTGTTGTCACCTGTAGCACCCATGATAGAACGAGAGTTCACCATACGCACGATGTTGCAAGCCTGCTGTAGCTTGGTATCATTGCCACCCGAGAGCTGCACCTGAGCCTCAGCCTTCATCAACAAGAGGTCGGTAATACGATACACAATCCAATTCTGACGATAGTTGTCGAAAGTACGTGTAGGGTTATAAGAATACCCCTTACCATCTGATGGAATAATTGACATAGACGACAGATCCACCATCTTACGAACCTCGAAAGCAGTGGCATTGCCGGCGTTTACACCATAACTGTTGTCATAGTAACGATAGTCGTTCTTTGACTGGTAGTAACTACTGACAGATGCACTGGATGCCGCAGGAGTAGGGTTATCACTCAAAGCCATACCTACCAAAGAGGTACCTACGAGCAAACCGTGGCTAGCACCGTTCTTCTCCTTATAATAATAGGTGCGTACTTGATCATTCGAGTTATTGGTTCCATTGAACTGCAACTCCAAGATGCTCTCCTCTGAGTTACCCTTGCCAAAGATATTGTAGAAAGCTTGACGGCCATCATACAAAGAGTATGGATTGCTTTCTGAAACCTGGACACGTGGATGGTACTTCTTATAGTATGCCTGATGAGAAGCCAACACCTTATCTACACATTCGATACATTTCTGATAATATTCCTCACTCTTGCTCTTATCGGTGCCGCTCCACATGGAAGCACGCCACAAGTAGATGTCGGCAAGTGTGGCATTGACAGCGTCCTTGCTGAACAAACCATAGTTCCGCCAGTCGCCCTCACCGAAGACACCATACTGATAGCAGCCTGTCTCAGCCTCCTCCAAGTCGTTAATACATCTTTGCAATGTAGAGTCTGGTGGCAACTGACCATCCAAGGTCAATTCATCGGTATTCTCATATCCCTGTGTCACATAAGGTATGTCACGGAAGGAACGAACCAAGTAGAAGTGGCAAAGCGCACGCAAAGCCAGCATCTGGGCACGTACCGTCTGCATATCACCCTCGGTGAAGTTAGGGTCGATCTCGATAACTGCTGGAGCATGCTTCATCACCAAGTTACAGGTGTTGATGACATTGTAGAATGCAGCCCAGGAGTTGTAACCGCTACTTGGATAGAGGTCGAGATTGGAGATGTTATCCAATGTAGAATTGTTGATAGACTGATACTTCTGCAACTCATCAGAGCGATAGTCACCCCACATGATGAAACGCTCGATGATACTACCACTCAACATCTTGTAGTAAGCACCATTCACCATCTGATCGACATCATCCTTTGTCTTCCAGTAATCCTTCAACACCGTCTTGTCGGAAGGGGTGATGGTCAGGAAATCATTGCATGAGCAAAGCGACAACACACCAACTGTTGCGATAGCTGCGCTTCTTATGATCTTATTTATTTTACTTTTCATTGTTAGTCACTCGTTAAAGAATTAAATTCCAATGTTCACACGCAATGTAATGGACTTGCTACGTGGTGTCTGAGAACCATCCCACGCAAAGTTCCAACCACTTGTGGCATGCTCAGGATCAGTACCGCTATAGTTACTGAACACCAAGATATTCTGGGCATTCAAGTCGAAACGTAAACGCTCCAAACCGATGCGAGAAAGTATCTTCTTAGGTACATTGTAGGTCAAGCTGACATAACTGAAGCGGAGGAATGATGCATCCTCTACGTATCTGTCGCTACCCAACCAGTTGTAACCTGCATTGTAGAGAGCACGTGGTATCTCAGTCACATCACCGTTCTTACGCCAACGCCAGTTTACAGCAGAACTCTGGTTAGTAGTATCATACATCTTCTCCAAACCCATACGGGCTGCATTGATGACCTTGAAGCCTGTACGATATACGAAGTTGGTACGCAATGACCAGTTGGAGTAACGGAAGGTGAATCCGAAACCACCAGAGAACTTAGGGTTGGAGTTGCCCAAATATACCATATCCAATGCGTTGATGGTACCATCATGGTTGACATCCTCGTACATCGTATCACCACCATCGAATTTGTAAGTCTGACTACCATTGCTAGAGTTGTAAGTCATACGCAATGGAGTACCATCATAACCTGTGATCACCTTACCTTCCTTGTTGATGGCGATAGGTGCAGTCTTACCAGATGGCAAGAACACATTATTAATATAGTTGACAAGATCCTCATTGTTGTTGATAGGGATTCGCTTGTCACCATCCATGGCGAAACCTTGACGACGCAAGTTGGTCAAGTAGTCGTAGGTGTATTGATAAACACCTTTGTTGCGCAATCCGAAGATTGAACCCAGGGCGTTACCTATCTGTACACGCTTGAAGTACTTACCACGGCTATCGGCTGTCCAGTCCTCATTGATACCGTCCAAGACCGTCTGGTCCATCTCGGTAATCTTATTGAAGTTCTGGGAGATATTGAAGCTGGCGTCCATAGAGAACTTACCTGCCTTGATAATCTTGTTGCCCTGGATGTTCAACTCCCATCCGTGGTTCTGCATCGCACCAATGTTGCTCCAAACCACAGAGGTGAAACCTGTCTGGGAAGAGATGCTTACATTTTTGTTCAACAAGTCGCTGGTCTTCTTATAATAATAATTGAAGTCTGCCTCAATCATGTCATTGAAGAGTCCAAGGTTGGCACCCAAGTTCCATGAAGAGGTACGCTCCCACTTCAAGTTGCTCAACTGCAAGCCATCCACTACGGTGACAGGCAAGTTGTTGGTACCATTACCATAGACACTACCAGAGGCATACTTAGAATACTGCAAGTACTCACGGTCTGGCTGACGACCATTGACACCCCAAGAAGGACGGAATGACAACATAGAGAGTACCTTACGAGACCACTTCATCCAAGGCTCATCGCTGATGTTCCATCGAGCAGATACACCTGGGAAGTAACCCCACTTATTCTTGTCACCAAACTTGGTAGTACCATCGGCACGTACAGTGAAATCGAGAGAGTAACGAGTCTTGTAAGACAAGTGAGCAGAATAGATGGCAGACATGCTGCGCCACTGACCATTGCTGGTGTACATGTCACGAAGCTGTCCATCTACGGTAGATGAGTTGACACCCTTAGGAAGGTTCTTCTCCACTACCTTCTGGTCATAACTGTTACCACTGGTCATCTCCCATCTACCCAACATAGTCAGGTAGAGATCGTCAGTTTTGAACTTTGGAGTAAAGATCAACTGATGACGTGTGGTAAATGCCAATGAGTTATAATCATACATCGTATAGATGTTATAATTGTCATCTTGCCATCCGTTGGTATTCAATGTACCAGGATAATATACTGGGTTACTCTTGGAATAGACATCGAGATAAACCAAGCCTTCATAGTCGAGTTTTGTCTTGCGATCATCTGTTCCCAAGAGATAATAGTTGAGTTTGAACTCTGGTGTGATACGATAGGTACTCTCGTTATCCCAAGCCAAGTTGGCGATAGCAACAGGGTTACCCAAGTCACGTACTGACTTCAACTCCTCAGAAGAATAACCAGGCTGTGTGGAATTTCCCTGTGGAAGCATGATATAATACTCATTACCATCCACACCATTAGCATCCTCACGATAGATACTCATGTTAGGAGCCATCGCCAACGCCTTACCTAAGATGTTGTTACCATAGTTACGCTGGTTCTTGGTATAAGTCAGAGGGAAGGTGGTAGAGAACTTGATACGGTCGCTCACATAGTAGTCCAATGCCAAACGAGTGGAGAAACGGTCGAGCACCTGCTTGATGATGGTACCTGTCTGGTGGTCATAACCAGCAGACACACGGAAGGAAGCCTTCTCACCACCACCATTGATGGTCAAGTAATGGCTCTGGTTCCAACCTGTCTTGGTCACAGCTTTCACCCAGTCGGTATTATCGTTCCAGTTGTTGTACTCAGCCCAACTCTTGTTGTAGTTCAACTCGTTGATATTGGTTGTAGCAGAAGGATTCTGTGTAGGGTTGTAGAGTTCCTCCTTCATCAACATGGTATATTCATCACCCGTCAAGAGGTTGTAACCACTTGGCTGCCATGTACCCTGGAGAGAGTAAGAGTAATCGACTCTAATCTTACCACGAGAACCACGCTTGGTCTTGATGCTGATGACACCATTGGCACCACGAGAACCCCAGATAGCGGTAGCAGCGGCATCCTTCATGACGTCGATGCTCTCGATATCGTTCACGTTGATGGAAAGCAAGGAGCTATAGGTTTCCTCTGTCGCTGTAGAGAAATCGACATCCTTGGCATCTGGCACATCCATGATGTTGCCATCGACAACGATCAAAGGCTCAGAAGAACCATTGATGGTGGTGACACCACGCATACGCATCGTAGTACCTGCACCCAAGTTACCAGAGTTGGCAACGATGTCAAGACCTGCGATCTGACCTTGCAAAGCCTCATCGGCGCTGGTGAAAGAAAGACCTTCGACATTGATCATGTTCATGGTCTGTGTAGCTACAGAAACCTCGTTCTTAGGAATGCTCAAACCATTGCCACGGAAGCGTGACTTCGCTACGACGGTCACCTCCTTCAGGGCGGTCTCGCTCTTCAAGGTGATATTAAAAGAGGTACGAGAGCCGATGACGGTAGAATAAGGCTTGCAACCTACGAAGGTAACGACAAGCTTATTCTTTGGGTTCTTGATGGTCATGTTGAAGTTACCATTGATATCGGTAATGGTAGCATTCACGTTTCGGTTGTTGGCATCCTTCTCGACTACGTTACAGCCAATGACTGGTCCCATATCATCGTTGACGACACCGGAAATACGCTGTTCTTGCGCAGCCACCGTCAAAGCACTGCACAGAGTTCCCACCGTTATGTATGTTCGTAAATTATTCATCATTGTTACATACTAGATAATACATTATTTATAATACTGAACACCCTTCCTCTGCGCCTTCAAGACGGCAGCACGATGTTGGGCGAGGCGCTGCTTGTCAGCAGCAGAGTTGCTTTTCCAAGCTGCGTCATAGCGACCACTCTTGTCATAGCAAAGAGGTGTGCCGATTTCATGCACTACAGCAAATGATGAGGTTTCAATCTTACCGGTATTCCTACTTCCACTAAACACATAGTCACGTGTCATAAAGTTGGTCACCTTGCCTGTGCTCGCCGCTTTGATTTGCACTGCATTATCAGCGTTGTCTTTGACTGTCATTACATTGTTACCACCAGAGACATTCAGTTTCTGATAGACACCATTGATGTTGCAAGAGGTCTGATATACTCTTCCACCATTCTCGGTAGGTGCATCTCCGTAATCCAATTTATTGTCAGCATAGATGGAATAATCCTGGAAATGATAGCGCACAAAGTTTCTGATTGCCTCCAACATAGCAAGTCCCTTTGCCTTGGCAGCAGCTGCAGTCTCTGCATCTACGTGTTGATTATTTTCCATCAACTGTGTCAAATCATCCCAAGAAGGAAGTCCTTTCTCTTGATGGGCTGCACGCATAGCTTCATTATTTGGTGCATATACAGTATAGTTGTAACTATTGAAGAACGAAATATTGTAGTCGATGCAATCATTTACATCATCAGTAAATACTCTAAACTGATTCTGATCTCTTACATTTGTAATACCCAACCACTTAAATATTTCATTGATATTATTTGGAAGCATACACATATTGACAAAATCAGAGAACTGACTATGTCCCTCCAAACACCCATTGACACTGATGACTGGAGCTTGAATCAAATGATCAATGATGTAGCTCTTACCATTACTATACACAGAAGGTGTTTCTGTAATCTTAGCAGCAGGCATTTTTTCATCTCTTGATGTACCCAAGCCATTAATTTGAGCTCCACTCATTACTTCATCACCCAAACCTGCGGTTCCAGTAATACGAATCTCACCACCATGCTTTGTCTTATAATACTTATTAGAACCAAGACTCTCACCTGCATTCAGTGATACTGTATGATAGTTTAATATATCTATCAATCTATCATGTATATCACTTAATCTTGTAATTCTTGTTGAATCTTTTGATACTGCGCCTGTTGCAATAGTATAATTAAAATAAGATGCACTTATATTATTGTCACCTGCTTTCTTGTAGAAGTGATACAATCTTGCACGGCCATTACCACTACCATTATTTTTACCCAAAGACACTGGGTCAAGATAATAAGCATCAAAAGCCTTGTTGTTTGGCAAGAACAAAGCATAGTTGGCAGTACTTGCGCGAAGATAAGCGAAGAAGTTGATGTTCAAGTTATCTTTATCATTACTGCTTGCTTGCTTACTCTGGATAGCCCAGTTGATCACGCTCAAGTCCATGTTACCACGCAAAGAGGCTGGAGTGGATACAATATTATATGTAATAGGAGGCACTACTCTATCCAACATATAGATGACACCATTGTTGGCCACACGTACATCCTTAGAACCATCGGCTGCATTCACAATGTCGGAAGCTGTAATACCGATTGGGTCGCTCGCCTCATCCAAGATGGTACCAAACTTGCTTGGCACTGACTGTACGAAGGAAGTGTTCATCATATTGTTGACGAACGAAGAGATAATGTTGTTTGGGATACTGTCGATGTTCTCTCCCAAGTTCTCCAAGGTGTTTGGCTTCTTGGCATACAAGCTGATGATGTTGTAACCACCAGAAGAAGGATTCAAGAAGTAGTCCTGCACAGCCTTGTCGGTAGGCACGAACATAGAGCCCATATCTGCGAGGTTGACACCGAATGCACTATAATACTGGTTCCATCCTGGGTCGAAGCGCAAGAGCTTGTCGTTAGCCACGGTCACGCCCTTAGGGTCTCTGAGCAATGGCTGAGCACCCTGGGAACGCTCACTGAAATAACGCCACTGGAAGATGGAGTCGATGACTGGACGACCATTGAGCACAGCATTATCATTGTAGTTCAAGGTGGTGACTGCATCATAATAAGGTGCGCTGAAGCGATCCATCATACGGCTGAACCACTTGGTGTCGCTACTCTCACGGATGACCTTAGCCAGGTTGCCCGGTGGCAAGATGACACCATCCATCTGGTTGATGTAACCATTCAAGCAGGTTACATCTTGCGCGATCACCTTATTCTTAAATATAAAGGTAGCTCTCTCCTCATAAGGCTTGCCAGTGATGATTTGGAAATCATTGGCATTGATGCTGTTGTTCAGCATCTGCTCTTGAGTGAAGTGTACGAGCATAGGACGAGTATTGTCCATGACAACATCGATGCCATGTTCACGATACTTCTCCCAATAAGAATTGTTTTTTGGCAGATTACTCATCCATACATGATAGATGGTATCTGTAGCGTTGGCTGCGGTCTGATGCTTCAAAGCCACACCTCTGGAGAGGCCACCTTGACCATCATCTACGTTTGACAATGCCTCGGTCAAGATGGCATTATCCAACATGGAAGCATAGAATAGTTGCTTCTTCATAGACTCAGTCAACTGGTCGTAAGAAGAAACGCCCCAAGAATTGTTTTTGAAGAATTCATTGTAAGCAGAATCGTTGGCTACAAATACGGTTTTGGAACCCGTCTTCGACATGACCTCCTTGTAACCGAGATCGTCAATCAACTTCAAGTAAGTGTGGAAAGTACCAGTGAGCGCACCCTTAGGATTTTCCAATTCCTCGTAGATGCTCTTTCCTAACCAACTTGGATTGTTGCCCTTCTCATCAAGGTCGTAATCATCCGAACAAGCTCCCAACCCCATCAAAGCGGCTGTAGCAAAAATACCGACTATCGCACACTGCGATTGTTTGATAAAGCGATTACTCATTTTAAATATTGTTAGCTAGTTTTATTTTAGATTTATATTCTTTTTAAGTTCAATTTACAAAGCCTTTTTATCGGTTTTTGTGTTATGTACGTGCAAAATTGGCGTTTTTTAAGCAATTATAGGGGAACAAATCGCTAGAATAATGGAACAAAATGCTAAAAATAGCCAAGAAACGTGATTTATATGGGAAAAAGTATGTAACTTTGTAGCCGAGTAAACGAGTAAACAAGCATAACAACACAAATGAGACAGGTATATATTTTATTATTATTCATACTTTTTGGCTTGCCTTCACAGGCACAAGTATTCCCTTTCCGCAATTTGATGTCGTTCACGCTCTCTGCGAACGAGGAAAATAATTGTATGTTTTTCGACAAGGAAGGCATGTTGTGGGTGGGTACCAACTCAGGTGTCAAATCGTATGATGGATATACCGTGAAGACCTACAAGTCGGACATCTATTCTCCTGGCATTCTGCCCAACAACACCGTACGCTCCATCACCGAAGACCACGACAACAATCTCTGGTTGGGTACTCGCAATGGTCTCGTCAGGATGAACAAACGCACTGGGTCTTTCAACACATTCCTTCTTCCATCCGAAAGTCAGCGTATCATATATACCCTTTTCACCTCCAAGGATGGCACAGTATGGATTGGTACCGATGGTGGTTTGTCTTATTTCAACCCTAAGGATGAGACCTTCTATACATTTAATAATAAGAACACATGGCTTGTAGATTCCAATGGCAAGAAAACGAAGATGGGAGGCTACAGCGTAAAAGCCATCGTGGAAGACAAAAATGGCGACCTGCTCATCGGTACTTGGTCGTCTGGCTTGTTGCGCCTGCATCGTGGATCGCATACCTTCCTGCGCTATCCCGTGCTCAATAACATGAACTCCGCCTACTCCCTCTTCTTCGATAGCAAGCAGCGTCTATGGGTAGGTACATGGGGCTATGGAGTGATACGCCTCGACAATCCTGGCGATGTCAGAAACCCGAAAATATACAAGTATCCATACAAGACCAACCACTTCGACATCTTCTACAAGATTACGGAAGACCCCGTCACCCATACCCTCTGGGCATGTACAAGAGAGGGTGTCTGCTATATCTATGAGAGTCAATTGGACAATGGGTGGCAGATGCACACCATGATAGGCGACAACGCACTCAACTTCAACAACGACATCGCCAGCGACGGGCATGGCAACATCTGGCTCTGTACACAGAACAATGGCATCGTGCAAGTCAACACCACGCCTTCACCTTTCGTGATCTGCCACCTCGATACCAACAAGGCGGGATTCCCAATCAACTATGTCTATTCGATGTTCACCTCCGATGGAGAGCACGTTTGGTTGGGCTTAAACCCATACGGCATCGCCCTCTACAACAGGAAGACGGGTGTCACCTTATATAATAAGAACATTCCGGGCTTCGGGTCGCTCAACAGCCGAACCCTTACCACCAGCATATCCAGCATCACGGAAAGAAGCAACGGCGAGCTATGGTTTGCCGTCAACAACTATGGCATCATCGTGAAGCCGAAAGACGGCAACGCCAGGGAAGTGGATACCCGCACCGCTCCCTACATCCATGACAATTTCGTCAACACCCTCTTCGAATCACGTGACAAGACGATGTGGATCGGTTCGCGCAACGGCATGAGCGTGGTGGAGCCTGACAACAAAGGCTACGCCCTCACCATGCGAGAGGGCAAGACCGATTTCACGAGCTGCGACATCCGACATATCAGCCAAGATAGGCAAGGACGCATCTGGGTGGCTACAGACAATGAGGGCATCATCTGCATATCCGGCAACCCTCGCAACATCAAGTCGCTCCGATACAAGCAGTACAGCTTGAAACTGAAAAACATCGATGTCAACGATGCCAACTGTTGCATGGAGGACAGCAAGGGACGACTCTGGGCTACCTCCAACAGCGGCGGTCTCTTTATATATAATAAGGTGGAAGACCGATTTGAGTCGAAGAACAAGGCTTACCATCTTTCGGACGACCGTGTGATGGCAATGGAAGAAGACAGCTATGGAAGCCTATGGTTGACCACTGGCAAGTCGCTAGCTAATATCGTATGGAACAAAGACGGAAATCAGCCTCAGAACATCACCTATTACACCCAAGAGGATGGATTGGGCGACTTGCTCTTCTCGCCCAACGTGAGCTGTCGATGGGGAAAGGAACTCTTCTTCGGAAGCAAGACGGGCTTCTTCTCCTTCGTTCCTACGCCCAACATGGGGAAAAGACATCACCAGAATGCCAAGCTGGTCATCACCGACCTCTTCATCGACGATGAGCCATACGCCAAGCTCGACTCTACCCTGCGTGAAGACATCTCACAGGAGACTCCTGCCTACACCCAGCGCATCGAGATTCCATCGAGCGTGAAGAAGTTTGACATCGAGTTTGCACTCCTCACCTACGGCAATGCCAAGAAGAACGTATATGCTTATCGACTAGATGGTTATGACGACGACTGGCAGTATTGCAATGGCGAACTGCACCATGCCACCTTCCAGAACTTGAGTTCGGGCACCTATCGCTTGCACGTGAAAGCCACCGACAGTTATGGTCAGTGGCAGGAGTTGCCATACGCCATCACCATCAAGGTTTTGCCGCCTTGGTATGCCTCACGATGGGCAGGCATGATCTATATCCTGATGCTCATCATGGGACTGTTTGCCGCCTTGCGCTGGTACAAAGATCGCTTGAAGACCCGCAACAGCCTGCAGATGGGCGTGATACTCACCAATATCACCCACGAGTTGCTCACCCCTCTCACGGTCATCTCGGCTACCATCTACAAGCTCAAGAGCATGGCTCCGCAATATGAGGAGGACTACTACGTGATGGACAGCAATATCAACCGCTCTACCCGACTCCTACGAGAGATACTCGAAGTGAGAAAGTCGCAGGCAGGACAGTTGAAGTTGCTCGTGAGCCGTGGCGACATCGGCTTGTTCGTCAAGAATGCTTGCGAGGGTATTCGTCCGATGGCTGAGCATCAGAAGATTACCATCACAGAAAACTATCCTAAGGGCGATTGCAGCGCATGGTTTGATGCGGATAAGTTGGACAAGATTCTCTATAATCTCTTGTCAAACGCCATCAAGTACAACAATACGGGGGGGCAAATTGCCGTCTCGCTGTCGCTTAACAAGGAGGTGGCATCGATTTCTATCCAAGACCATGGAATCGGCATGTCGAAGAAGAAGTTGAAGCATCTCTACACCCGCTTCTTCGATGGCGACTACCGTCAGCAGAACATGCCGGGCACTGGCATCGGACTGTCGTTGACCCACGACCTGGTGAAACTGCACCATGGCGACATCCTCTGCGAGAGCACGGAGGGCAAGGGAACCACCTTCACGGTCAACCTGCCTTATCACAAGGGCGACTACCGTGACACGGAGATAGACACTTCGGGCAGCAGCAGAAAGACCAACGACCTCGCCATCCAGCAAGCCAAGGAGGAGAAGGAACAGACGGAGCACAAGCTCAACCCTATCCACACCTCCATCTTCATCCGCAAGAACTCCAGCAAGATTCTCGTGGTGGAAGACAACGAGGAGTTGTTGGCGCTCATGCTCCAGGTGCTCAGCAAGAACTACCATGTGCTCACCGCCAAGAACGGCAAGCAGGCGATGAACATCATCATGAAGGAGAATCTCGACCTCGTGGTGAGCGACGTAATGATGCCGGTGATGGATGGTATCGAACTGACCAAGCGCATCAAGGAAGACAAGAGTTTCTGGCAGTTGCCTGTCATCCTTCTCACTGCCAAGAACAAGGAGGAGGACAAAACGGAGGCTTACAGCATCGGTGCAGACGGATATATCACCAAGCCATTCAAGTTTGAGGAGTTGGAGGTTCGCATCAACGCCATCCTTGACAACCGCAAGAAGGTGATAGAGAAGGTGGAGAGCGAGGTGGCTTTGGCAGCCCAGTCAGCCTCTGTCAAAGGCGGCATGGGAAAAGGTAGCCAGGAGGGTGACAACCAGAAGAAGTCGCACCTCAGCAACCCAGACCAGGCCTTCGTGATGCGTGCCACGGAACTAGTAATCAAGAACATCAGCAATTCGGAATATGGCCGTGACGAGTTTGCCAACGACATGGCGATGGGTAGCTCTACATTATATAATAAGGTGAAGGCGACAACGGGTCAGACCATCGTGGCGTTTATCACCTCCATCCGCATGAAGGAGGCGAAGCGCATCCTGGAGGGCGATCCCGACATCCTCATCAACGACTTGGCTGTAAGGGTCGGCTTCAACACCCCGAAATACTTCTCGAAGTGCTTCAAGAAGGAATTCGGCATCTTCCCGAAGGAATTTGCCGAGCAGATGCAAAGCAAGGGATGAAACTTTATTTCTTCAAGAACTTCTGGGCAGCACGACTGCCATCCTTGGCGATAATCTTCACGACATATACGCCATTGCTGATGCCAGACAGGTTGACAAACTGTGAGCCTTTGCTTTCCGCAACCTTCTGTCCACCCATGCCATATACCTGCAACTGAGCTATCTCGCCATACACGATCAAGCCATTGCTGGTCTGATACAACTGATACTTCTTAGCAGAAGCAGCCTCATCGTTCTTCACATCACTGATGCCATTGACGACATTGCCATCCTCGTCTATCTCCTGATATACACCGAGGGTGAGGTCGGTGAGATACATATCACCCTTCTCCTCCACATTGGTCAAGGTGATGCTGATAGGCTTCTTCTCCACCTTGCCTATCTTGGAAGCGATGTCAACCAATGCTACACCTTCGCTGAGATTAACTGATACGGTACCATTACCAGAGCCATCCACATACTTCCAGTCTATCTTGAGCGTTCTGCCACCCGTGCAATAGATATTCGACTGCATCTGAGCCAGAGAAGACAGGGTGAACTCCACATTGGTATTCTTTGGCAGATAATAAGCACCGTATGAGGCATTTCCGTATTTCTTGCCAGGAGTCGTATTATCATCAACATACTCCACACTACCCTTTCCACTGGAAGGCTTGCCGTAATATCTAGGCTTCACACCCTCAGCATTGCCACCTGTGATATATTTCTTCACGTTGTCAGCTATCACCTCGTCCTGGAAGAGATAGTCGTTGACCACGGTCTCCACCTGATAGTACTTGCCATCATCGGTATCATCCACAGCCTCATCCTCCAATGTGCCATCGTTCTTAGGCATCACGAGGGTATAGGCATTGTCATCGCCACCATACTCGTATGGACCATAGTCGGCACTTTTGCCCACGTAAGGGATATTGAGCGTGACAGACCAGTTGTCTGGGGCATTGTCGGAATAGTTGTAATGATTCTTGTGCGCATCCACCGTCTTGAAGTCGGTGATTGGTGTACCTGCATCTATCAACTTGCTGCCAGCTTTCAGTCTGCCGAACTTCAGTGGCAACTCACCGTTTGCCTGACGAGGTCCGATGGCAGTCTCATAGCTTAAGTCCTCATACTCAGAACTATAGTCATTGACTGTCTTTGAGTAGGTAGTGCCAGATGTGCTAGCCTTCTCACCCAAAGGATTGGTATTATCGAGCGTTGTCCAAGTACAGAAGTCGATGTCAGGCTTTTCTGTGAAGGCTGAGTTACGTTCCATTTTCTGCGAACCATACGCAAATCCCACACAGTTGCGCAGCACCCAATTACCATAGTCGGGAGTTTCCATATTATACCCATAATTGATACCATTGCCAAAGGAGAGGTCATTGATAAGATAAGAGCCTTCACGGTGATGGTTCTGATCGAATCCCTTCTTCGGATGGAAGGCGGCGATGCAGTTCTTGAACACATGAGCACCTACGGAAGTGCCTCCCTGCTTGCATCCTCCCATTTTGAAGCCATTGCCATTACCCTTGTCAAAGCCATTCTTGAGCACCCAACAGTTATCCACCACAATAGGGAAAGCTGTGTAATACAAGTCCCAGCCATCATCGGAGTTATGCCAAGCACGGCATCCATGAAACTCATTGCCCGGACCAGGGAAGAGCTTGATGGCAAATCCATCGGCATTGCCGCCATGCGTCCATGGGTCATAGTTATCATAGGCATCACAGTTGACGACGATGTTGTATCTACCATATTTATATTCTTGGTTACGGGTGTTGTTGCCATTACCATCCTTTCCGAATCCCTGCTGCAAACCCGTATCTTCATTGCCATAGAAGCGGCAGAGTTCCACCACGCAGTAGGAGCCTTCGAGCTTCATGCCATTGTCGGCGGAGTTGCAGATGTCGAGCCCACGATAATGCCAATAGTTGGCACCTATCTTGTGCATGATGCCACGATAGGTGGAAGCCTCAGTCTTATTGGAGCGAGGCTGACTGGAGAAGTCGAAGACAGGTCGCTCGGCATCGCCAGGATAGGCGAAGACACAGATACGATTATCGGCAGTACCCGTCTGCGTCACGTTGATGGTCTTCGAGAGATGATAGGTGCCACCTCTCACATAGAGGATGTCACCAGCCTTCAGAGCGGCGAATGCCTTGATAGGGTCGCCGAAAGGTTTGTCGATTGCCATACCGTTGCCGGTACCGCCTGGCGCCAAGTAGTAGTCCTTGGCATCAGCCTGCCATGAGGCAAGCAGACACACCCCGATGAGGGATGTCTTCCACAAAGAGTTTGTTTTCATCTTGAATCAGTAGTTTGTTTTTAAGTCGTATTTCAGTTTGTTTGTTCTTTCTTTCGCTCCATGAGCCTACATACAAAATAGGTTTCTGTTGATATTGGTTGCAAAGATATAGCAAAATCTCCAACCTACCACCATATAGCCTCATCTTTTAAGATTTTATAAACATTGGGTCAGCAAATCTCCCATTTTATCACTTGTCAAGCACTGTGTTCGCAAACGTTTTCGTTATTTTTTGCAAATTATATGCAAGTTTTTACGTGTTTTTATCAATTATTAGTAATTTTGCAGCCGCAAAAGATAATATGTAGCCATTTCGGTGGCAGCAGATTTAACAATAATAAAAGGAAAAATAAAACGTATATATAAACTCTTAAACAAGTAAAAAGATGAAAAGATTTACATCTACAAGACTATTCGCTATCGTATGTATGATAGTGATGGGATTCGTGCAGACTTGGGCACAAGACAATACGCCCGTTACGGTCAAAGTCCCAACCATTACCCCTGAAAGTTGTGGGTATAATGGAACCATCATGCCAGTCATCACTGCTGATGAGGGTTGTTCCATCGTGTATGTAAAAAGCACCAGCAAGCTTAACACAACTGTTGAAGACATCGACAAGAACCAGGGTGTAAAGACAGAGAATTCTAACAAGGCCACCATTACCGATATTATCAACAAGACTGGTAACCGCTATATCTATGCGTATGCGACTAAAGATGTAAATGGTCAAACTTACAAGAGTGCAGTTACAAATGTAACTTACACTTACAATAAGGATGCGAACACAAAGAAAGACATCACCTTGTCTGCAAGTTCTATCAAACTCGATATGGCTAATCCAAGTGCGACACGAAACCTCAATATTATTGCTAAAGATGCCTATGAAAATACCATCAGCGGATTGACATATAGCTTTACCGTATATCCAGAAGGTATTGTTACAGTTGCTAGCGATGGAACAGTAACTCCAAAGGCAGCTGGTACAGCTAGTATCAATGTTATTTTTGAGGGAAATGATAATTATAATGCAGCAACCTGTGTTGTTGACGTGAATGTGACTAGTAATGCAATAGGTAGAGTGTTTTATAGCATTGCAGATATTCGTCATGCGACACAACCTGGAGATGACGTAGTCTGGGATAAGAATACAAGAAACACCATAATAAAAAACACACAATGCGCATTAATTTTTAAAGAAGACAACCCAGCAACGGTCATAGCAGTTATGCAGAAAGAAGATGGAAATATAGACAAAGATAAATTTATTAATTCTTTCTTCATCATTGATAATTCGAATCGTGGTTTGTGGATTACCAACAACACCATTATCAATCCACAAAAAGACAATTTGATAGTAGGAACTAAAATCATAGGTACGTTTTTGGGAACTTACGCCGAAGGAGAAAAAGGGATTCCCTCAATGACTGAATTCAAATCTGATTTAACTATCAATAAAACAAAATATAAAGCGACATTTACATTTGACAGAACCGGAGAAGGCAAAAATAATCTTCCTGCAACATATCCATATACAGAAATTACAGATGTCAATACTATTGCCAAACAGGCACATGAGTTTGGTGACATACAACGCACATCTTATGGTGTCTATTTGAATTCTATCATTAAAGTTCCAGGAACTATCCGTAAGAATGGTAAAGACTACTATCTTATGTTAGACGAGACCAAACCAACTACAGATGATAAAAATCGAATATATTTTAACAGTTCCCAGATTGATGTAAATATAGACAACTACATTGGAACCTCAGGAGAATTTGAAGGAATCCTTATAAAACGCAACAACACAGAATCAAAACTTATCATCCTCAAGAACAACTTCTTCCAAATCAACAAGATTTATCTTGATGAGAACGATGACGAGAAGCGTATTGATGACTTGGTAAACGCAGGCGCATTCGATGACGAAGTAGATGTATATGTTCATCGCACCAAGTTGGTAAATTCTAATGATACTTGGGGGACACTTTGCTTCCCTTTCGACTTGACAAAAGAGGAGTTTAAGACAGCCTTCGGCTGCGATCTTACTGCCTTGGCTGCACCAAAATGGGATGGTGAACAACAAGACAATGGTAGATTGACTAAGATTGGCACTGTCAATGACAACAATCTTGTCTTTGAGAAAGTCAGCAACTTGAATATTACTGAAGGTATGCCATACTTATTCAAGGCATCTGGCGAACAATCAGTCTGCACCAACAACAACATCAAATACAAGAATGATGATGGCACCATCAAAACTCCACAAGATTTGATCAAGGAAGATAAGAGCTATTATGCACACATCGGACAGAAGACCATCACAGTCGTACCTCCTCACCAGATTAAAGGCAATATCAACAACAACGTTGTTAATGGCGACTTCTACTTCCGTGGTCTTTATGGTAGCAAGCAATATACAGAAGAGGAAAATGGTAACCTTACTACCACCCCTATCTCAGACAACGGTAGCCAGAAGTACCAGTTCATCAGTACAGCCGCAGGCAACTACTTGAAGTATCTCAAATCTGGCAGTACTTCAAAGTTCCCTGGTTTCCGTGCCTACTTCTACTTCCCTGGTTGGAGCGCAGAGGAGAACAACAAGTTGCACTCTCCTACCGATACCAATAACTCCAAGGTATTCCTCTTCGTAGAGGGTAGCACCACAGGCATCAGCGACATCCGCACTGACGAAAACAACAATGACGGTCGCATCTACAACCTAGCAGGTCAAGTAGTTGACGAGTCGTATAAGGGTATCGTCATCAAGAACGGTCGCAAGTACCTTGCCAAGTAAGGGAAGCCTCAGCAAGTCCCCTGCTCATCCTAAGGCAGGGGAAGTTCAAACAATCAGTAAAAGAATACAGAACTAGTAAAAGATCATGTAAGATGAAAACATATATCAAACCATATACCTATTGCACACTCCTCACAGAGGAATCTCATATTCTGGCAGGTAGCAACCCTGCGTCAACCAAGCGGAACCAAGCCAACAGCCAGGGAACTGGTGTCTTCGCAGGTGGTAGTTCATCAGAATATACAGGTAGTAGTGATGCCAACGATAACGTCTCAGAGATGTCTAAGCACTACGTCCCATGGACTTCATGGGACGACTTCGACCTCTAAGCCATCCGCATCACAGTAGATAACTTTTCAGAAAAGCAGTATTATATATAACAAGGTGACGGTCGGGACTTCGGTCTCGACCGTTGTTTTGTGCTAAACTAAGTTAATCAAGTCCTCATTATCACGCTTTCTTCATTTATTTTCCTTATCTTTGCCAACGTTATCTCGCAATAGTGCGAAAACGACATCATAAATTCATTTATATGCC
>UMLJ01035649.1_pt1 | contig 36462 bp, 28 predicted proteins | sample 1966521 | NCBI WGS metagenome assembly UMLJ01 (sample SAMEA4836199, study PRJEB28245) | human gut metagenome | biome: gut microbiome; material: fecal sample | place: Denmark | collected 2008
ATGGCTTACTATGAGACCAATAAGTCTCTCTTTATCTGCTCTCACAATTTCGTAGAGGGTATTGATATGGATGCCAGAGGGATTCTCATCTACACAGATAAAGATATGGAGAGTGCACTCTTCCTCAATACGCACTTCTTTGCTCCTGAGAATCTCAATTCTCGGATTCATCCTTATCGCACTCTTCTCTTCCATATCCAGGAGTCTCATGTCTTCTCTACCAAGTTGGCATACCCGGATGAGACCAATGCAGGTAGATTTGAACTCTCGGAAGCACCCTATGAGTTCCATGAAACTCTCTGGAATGGAGAAGATTATCAACTCTTTATCACCAGTAAGAAACCCGTTTCTATCTATAATGATGGGTATCAGAGTGGAGAACCTGAGGATGAGGATCTGGAAAAGAGAATCTATTCCACCTTTGTGAATATCGCGGAATCTGTATCCAGTTCCTTCTCTAGCTATACACAGTTCTCCTTCTCCTATGCCCGCGTCTACTTCCTTGACAATGGCGAGTACATCGTTGTCAAGGAGCAAGATGTAACCAGATAAGAATCTATATATCTCCCTTCTATAGGGAGATGAAAAGAATGGATACCCGAGAGACTTAATCCAGTCTCAGAGGTATCCTTTCTTTTTTGTATATTTACTCCCCATTTCTCTATCGAATTACTCATTTTACAATTTCTAAAATGTCAAATATATTTGACATTCTGTAAAACATACCAGACAAAATGTAAAACGAGATATAGGATTTTCAAAATTCTGGAAAATGGTATTTACTCTGAAAATTAGAGTTGAATTACTACCAAAATAATATGCCTCCGTATTACTGTGTGAATATCTGGAGACGAACTGCCTAAATGAATCATTTAATCTTCTAAAAGCTTAATAGACTATACGAGTTATAACCAAATCAATGGTTTCTCTCGTATAGTCTATTTTATTCTTACGCAGTTCGTCTCCAAATATTAGCTGTTAAAAATGGAGGCATGTTATTATGGGCATTCCCTCCACCAGCATCATTTGTCTCCCCAACCTGAGATTTTGGAAGATTAATCCAAAGTGGTCCAGGTTGGAAGCCTTCTTTGGTTTCTGACTCTTGAGTGTTCGGCGACAAAATCAAAAAAATTACCGCCAATTTTTGAAGTATGATGATGCCTTGGCATCTCAGAAAGACTCAGAGTATGTACCAATTCACCACCCTTATCACCCACTTTGTAATTCTTACCAGATCCAAAGATGAATATATCTATAATAGCAGTCCAATTACCTCCAAAAAGAGATGCGGGTGATGTAGAGGAACTGGAATAGTAGTAAGTCCCTACTGGATACACATCCAACTTGGATGCTTTTCCATTGATACTACTCTGAAGCGAAGACTTCATAGAAGACAGATATTCTTCCAAATTCTGATTGTTATTCATAAAAACAGAGGTCGATCTGGTAGCTGGTAGTATATAGTTACCAGATCGATTCTTTAATTTCCGTGCATAGGATGCCATACTCTTTATACACAACCTTTGAAGAATCACCCATATACAGATAAAAGTTCATTGGAAGAATCAGGAGAGATACAACTAGATCCCCAGATAGTATTGTATCTCTCCCTCTTCTATATCTATAATAGTAAACTATTATAGTGCATCGGTTTTAATCTTTATATCAGACAAGAAAAGAATACCAGGTATATCCATATGCTCATATAGAGTAAAGATATACTTGGTATTCTTCTTTTATATTGGTGCTAGAGATGGGACTTGAACCCATATGAAGTATTACATTCGGTAGATTTTGAGTCTACTGCGTCTGCCAATTCCGCCACTCTAGCATAGTCAAAAATAACCTCAGAAATTTCTGTATATTATTTAGTTAGTCATATGCATATATCTTGAATCTGGAATCTTTGATTAGAGGATCATGCACTGATACCCATCTCTACAGTTAAGGTTGCTCAAATAAAAATAGTCCATATGAGTCCTACCTCATATGGACAGAAGAGAGGTATCCAGTATGAATCTGTTAAATCATCCGATGTTGTATTCTACTAAAGATGGAATCATTTCGATTATACAATCGATCAATCCATCTAAAGTGAAGATGACTGATCCTGACATGTACCATCTTTGGTTATATGGAAAGGATCTTATTCCTGGAAGTAAAGACTTCAATTATTATGTAGGTACTAACCAAACCTACTTATTGAAAGCCTTGAGTCGCAATCAAGGCTTTCAAAGATTGATGTCGTTATATCCGGGATTAAAGGATCTCTATAATTATGCGATGAGGTTGATCACGTAATTATAGAAAAGATACAGATCAGGATATAGTGCATATGACCAAGGTGTACCTCTCTTATCAAGATGGTACACCTTCTTTTTTCTTTCTATTATCATAGGTGATAAGATAAAAAGACCCATATGAGTGGCATTCATATGGGTCTAATACGAGAGGTGTATTTTCATGAATGATAATATCTTACTCTTTTCTTCTAAATGGGGCATCATCCGAACCATTGGTATGGTTGACCCTAGCAAACAGAAATTACAGAATCTCGATCTGCATTACCGATGGTTATATACCTCTCTTACTAAAGAGGTACACCTTCTTTTTTGTTTTAATTCCTAAACTTAGTGGACTATATTAATTTATTAATATAGATATAGAATAGGGGAGAAGTAGATACTATATAGGGGTAGGATCTACTTCTCATATATCATTGGGGATGATCTTTATAGCTACCTATAAAAGAAAGCTAAAGGATCATAGTGGGAATTATGTAGTACCTACTACCAGAGCATCTTGTGTCTACTTTGATGACAATACCACTCTGTCTAAGTTGACCTTCTATCCAGTAGGTTCCATCTATCAGAGTGCCAATGAGACTTCACCTGCATCTCTCTTTGGTGGAGACTGGGAGAGACAGTATGACAGATTTCTCATTGGTGGAGGTAAGACCTATAAGATGGGAGAACAGGATGGCAGAGACACTGTATACATTGATACAGAAAACCTTCCTAATCATGCACATATGATCGGTGATCCTGGGTGGAGACTGATGATCTGGGATGAACCTACTATATCAAACAAAATCTGGGTTGATGCTGGGTACGATCAAACTGAGGATAGATCTATTCCATTGTATTATAAATGGAGAGATCAATATACCTCTGGAGTAGGTGGCAACGTCCCTCATAATAATATGCCTCCGTATAGAGCTATTGCTATGTGGATTCGTACTGCATAATTCCTAAATAATCACTCTATGATTTCATAAAACTAATGAAGTCATAGAGTGACTTTATTCTATCCTATACCTTATATACTGGAAAGGAGTATATAGAAAAATGAATACCATCTTTGATACTGAAAATAACCCCAATGAAATCTATAGGATTCCTATTCATACATATGCGCCAAATATTTACTATATTGATGATGCTAGATTCTATAGAATGGGAACTCAGATTCTCATTGGATCTATCAATTTCCGTATTGATATAGAGAAAGCTATGGAGATAGTAGAGAATCCAGGTAATTATCCTTTTATCAACAATGCCTTCTTTTTAGAGAGAAGCAATACTCGAGGTCTAATTCCTATGATGTTTACTGCAATTCCCCATATGCCAGATGTACCTCCTATATTTGGTATCATCTACCCTGATGGTAGCATCAGCTTAGATTTAGCCAAGATCTTATCCATAATTTATACACCAGAAGATATTGAGAGATATAAGGAGGGATACTCCTCTGTCAGACTACACTTCTCTACCTTCTATCGTAAATCTGAGTAAGAGGATCGTCTTAGATTCTAAATGGGAGCTCTTTTCTGATCTCTATTAACAACTTAAAACCCCGTATACGAGGATTGTAAGAATCTCCGTATACGGGGTTGATTTCATGAAATTGATCAGTCGATAGACTTCAGAATCAATTACCGAGTCAGAGTCTCGGGAGAAGTGAAGTCACGGCCATCGATGGTCATGCGACCCTGAACAGGCAGAACCTCGAAGGTCAGAGTACGCTGAGTGGCCATGATGTTGGGCACCAGGGTGTGGACCGGGTTACGGTAACCACGATCGATCACCATGTTGTACTTGTAGTGCTTGTAGGTGATCAGTTCCTTGGTGGTCGGGATCACGATGAAGTGAATGCCGGTATCGGCCTTCAGATAATGGGAAGTGATGATGTGCACACGATCCTGGGCAGTGGTCAGAATGCCGAACTTGTAGGCAATCTTGATGCCAGAAATCTGGGTGTCATCAGCAAAGACCCAGTCGATGCCATCCTGCAGGAAACGGATCAGCTCGGGATTCGCCACGGCCACGATGATCACATCGGGGCTCTTCAGCTTCTGCTTCAGGGTGTTGATCACACGCTCGAAGTATTCCCGAGAATCCTTCATCCAGTCGGTGATGTTGTTGGTGAAACCGTCATACGGCAGAGCGTTGAACTTCGCAGTGACAGTCAGCTTCTCATAGCCGTACGGGCCAGCACCAGCAGCTTCCTGAGCCTGATAGCTCTTGTCCAGGAAGGTACGGATCTCGTAGTCCTCCAGCTCAGCCAGAGAACGACCCATCATGTCGACGTTATCGGCGATCATGTCGATGCGCTGCAGAGCCAGAGCGTCAGCAGCTTCCTCAACGGTCACAGCCGTGTTCATACGAGGACCAGACTCAGGCATCTGCTTCTGGATCTGCTCGTTCTCACGGATGACGGTCAGGCCGCGCTCGTTCCAACGGTTGCTCAGCTTGCCGTTCATCTTGATCTTGTCGATCTTGTCCGCCGTAGAGACAATGGTCACGCGGCCGCCCTCAAAGTCGACATTGCCGACCAGAGTATCGGTCTCGGGAGTAGCCTCGCCATCAGAAATGACCTTCGGCGGGAAAGCATGGGTGGTAGCGTCAGCGGTGATATGGACAGGAATCCACTTGTCCTTAGTCGCAAAGTGAACCTCGGCGATCTCCAGGCTCTGGTTCAGCATCTCAGCGCGATCAACGATAGCGCCGATAGCCGGGAAGTAATCCGCAACCAGCAGATCCTCATTCTTCAGAGGCAGAGCGATCTCCTTGGTAGCATCCATGGGGATACCCTGAGACTCTTCAGACAGAGTCGCCATCTTCTCGTCATCATAGAAGACATCAGGCATCTCGTACTTCTCGCCAGACATCGTCTTGATGTAACGACGCTCGAAGGCCAGGTTGATCACAGGGCTGTTGGGAACTTCGGTCATCAGGACATCCTTGAAGATGCAGGCAACCCACTGCTTCTTCAGGAAGAAGGGGTTGTAAGCAACGATGGGATGATAACCCTGAGTGACAGACTCGATGGCAACACTGGTCAGAGAGTTGTCCAGCAGCAGGCCGAAACGTTCAGCGTAGTTCCCGTAGAACACATCATGGGAAATGCGGCTGTCGTTGAACATCGGATCGCTGGCGAAGCTCTCCATGATCTGGTCTTCGAACTCACGACGGTCGTTGGCACGAGCAATGATCTGAGGCAGATCAGAGGTCAGGTCAACGCCCTGTCCGGCATAGGATTCAAAAATGCCTTTGACTTCAGCCTTGAAGCCCGCATCTTCGTTGGAAGCATGATCGTTACCGATAATGCGGGTTTCCTGGCCAAAGCGATTGAGCAAATTAGCCATGGTATTTAACCTCCAATTTATTGAAGTTTAAGTTTTACACAAATGGATGAATCCTTGATAAGGGGATTCACCGCTTTACGGTATTGTTTATTTCCACAGAGTGTGTGGTTCGCTATATCGCAAAGAATTCTGGCATTTATGTAAAATTTATTTAAGAGGCTGTTATACATGGTCAATTTTGAGAGCTTATAAGAGCTAGAGAATCCTGGATGATATTCACTTTATCACTCCAGATGATTCTCTAGCTCTTATTTTTGTATCTTAGATAAGACCTAAGACTCTCCAGTATCTCTCTACTTTCTCCACTTCTTTATCTTCCAGACGATAGCAAGAATATTATCGAGACAATACATTCTTGATGAAATCAAACATTCTCTTTCATCTCCTATATAGAAGAATTGCTAGTATACTCCTTATGAATAGAAGTATACTAGCAATATAGATTTTCTTACATGACCTTCACATTATTCCGGAATGCAGAAGGTCCTCTCTTTCTCTTCTTGACATCTTCAGGTTTCTTAATGAGGATGGTATTGAGATATTCGACACAGATGGAATAAAGCTGATTCAAAGCAGAATATCTTCTCAGAGAATCTTCATACGGTTTGGCATAGATGTCATTCGTAGCAATCTCATAGAGGATATTTCTTGCTTTGGTCATCTTATCCTGGAGATTGTAATACTTGGTAGAAAGATTATCATCTGCAGGAGGAGTTCCATTGATCATAGCATTGATGGATCCTTCATAGGCATTGATCAGAGCAAGAATCAACTTTCTTAGATTGATTCTTCTCTCCATATCGGGGTTATTGGGATCTCCACTATTGGTGTCAACATCACCCATGGAGTCTCCGCCTTCTTCATCCCCGAATTCATCCTCATCTCCCATGTCATCTCCCATACCGGGATCTCCACCCATATCTCCACCAGCAGGATCTTCATTCATACCAGGGTCTTCCTCTGTATCCGGAGGAGTATCGGCATTGACATTCTGAGGAGGATTGGTAGCCGGTGCTTGTGTACCAGCTCCACCACCAGCCGCTTCGGGATTCTCTGCTGCATTGGTAGTAGGATCTCCACCTGCTAAGATATCCAATTCCATCGCAGGATCCAGATCCTCACTATCATCGAGGAAGAATTCAAAAACTTCATCCAGAGTATTCATAAGAGGATCATCTCCTTCCACCACTTCTGGCAGTTCTCAAACTATCATCCGGAGCAATCTTACCACCGCTCAAGGCACGGTCTGTAACCTTACGGACAGCAGGTTGCTCTTCATCTTTGAGATCGACACCATATCCATACTTCAGTTTATTCAGAGCATTCTGCAACTGATTCTTGGATCTCATAAGAGCATACTTAGCCTTACGATCTCCATCCGCAGATGCATCCTGGATCTTCTCCTCTGTCATCTGAATCTCTTCCTGAAGCATCATGATCATCTTTCTTCTCGATGCCTTATTGGCTTTCTTCTGTTTGGCCCAGAGGAAAATCCATGCACAGACACCAGCCACGATATTGACATGAAAGAGACCATAGCTCAAGAGGATTCTCTTGATCAATCCGGGGAAGGTAAACTTTCTACCATCCAAGACGATTTTATCCTGATTCTTAGTATCAGAAGTAATCCATTTATAGACAGCAGAAGAGATCTTCTTAAACTGAGAAATGATATGAGCAGCTCCTTCCATAGCATTCTGAAATGCCTTAGAGATATTGGAGCCAATTCGAGATCCTTGCTTCTCTTGATACTTTATAGAATTCTTACCCTCAATTGCAATTCCCCAAGGATTAACATTCATAGGAGAACATACTGCCTTAGGATGATTATCCTCTTCTTCGTAGGCATTCTTGAGTTCATCGAGTTCTTTGTCTGCGAAGCTGATGAGATACTTCAAGTATTCTTCACTACTATCCACAGTCAGAGTATCCACTTCACCGAAGTCGATGGAGTTGAAATTCTTTACCCAGTAAGTAGTAAAGTAAGACCAGAATCTCTCAACGAATCGATTCAGATAATCGGACTCGATATAGGGTCTAGATCTCTCCCAATTCTGTACCAGAAGATCTGCAATGGTTCTGAAGACTCCATTGAAGACATAGGCACAGTTATTGTCACTTCCTGTAGAGGAAGGCATAGATCCAGAATCACTCTTATGATGTCTGAGATAATCCGGATAAAAATCCCTCTTGAAATACTCAACGAGTTCCTTCATGAATTCCTTGAAATTCTCATCTGTGAGATTCTCAAGAATACACTTCTTGAATCCTACCTCATTCTGAGGATAATTTCCAATATTGGAGAAAGACCTGATGGTTTCAACAAGGAATCCCTGAGTAGCTTTCGCTACTTCAATTGGAATATACTTAGCAATAGGAACATAGGTCTTCTCATTGAGAATTTCATTGATTTCCCTATATGTCTCCTCTGCCAATCTATCCAGAGTAGACTTATAAAGAAAGAGACATGTATCAGTCATATAGATAATAGCTTCTGTTACATACGGAATCTGAGATGCTACGTATTCAGCATCATTATCGTGTGAGAGAAGGTCCTTCTCCAAAGAAGAAGTGATGCTATCGAGAAAATCTCTAGACATAGGATCTTGATTAGAATTCGTAGGGATATGCTGAGTATGATAAGTCTTCTCTCTGATGAGATCAAGAATTCTCGGCATAATCTCAGCACTCTGAATTTCTTCCCAGGTCAATGCAAAAGCTTCGTAGTCACTGGGAATGTAACTGATACTAGCGCACAAATCGCAGAAGTATTCACATACTTCTTTGGTATTGAGCATCTTTCTATCTTTCTTCTGATGAGCAATCTCAGCATAGACACCCAGGAAAGGTGACAATACACCAAGAGTGACATCATCATTGGAAGTATAACTGCGATCGTAATGAGCTTCCAAATATCCAGCCAAATAAGATCCCATAATAGCGGAATAACATTCGGAAACGGTACGATCATTTCCCTCAGCAAACTTTTGGATAGTCTGCATTAGATATTTGACCGTATTCAAATCCATAAACCCATTATTATAGGAAACATTAAAAGCAGCGGTATACGGACTCGCTGCTACTGGAGTATTGAGAATCACGGAACCAATATTCTTCAGATTATTCAGAAGAGTAGAGGTTCCGAATGATTGTGAAGCTCCCACATGCGGGACATTAAATGCCTCTATTTTCATTATGTGAGTCACCTCATTTCTTAAGATAGGGTTCTTGGGGTTCCAATACCCAGAAAATAAAAGAGATATACCGATTTGTATAATTTCGGTATATCTCTTTCAATCAATAAAAAGACGGAGCGATATTCAGGTATATCACAAACCTCATGCCAGTAATAACATGCTTTCATCATCTTACACATACGGCAAACGGTATCAAATGATACAGGAATCCGTATCCACAGCCCATCCCTCCTGGATGATGACTTCAAGTAGGTTATCAAGCCACTTATATCCGTCTCTCCTGTGTGCATCTATAGGGTTGATAGACTCCTACAGACTTTCTTGCTTAAGTGAGGGAATTACTCACTCCACACAGATTACAATTCCGCATCTATAGAGATATTTATCGCGTATGTCTCTATAGAGTCAATCTAGCCCATATGGACAGATTCAGATTAAATAGCGACCCTGAATCTTATTGCTCTTCCTATATGGACAGCATCATACGGTTTTTGACAAGATAAATCTCCGGCGATAAATACCAGGGCGACATTCTTCTTGGCCAATATATCCAAGGGGAGGTTAGACCCTGGATGGAAGCAGTGCCACAAACTATACCGATATCCCAGTCCCAAAGATTCATCCCGTCGGGGTATAATCCACCGTAACCAAGGCTCGTTTGATCTAACGAGAAACCCCATGTAGGTTTTACCACAGAGACAAAACATCGCTTCTTATAAAGACTCTATATCATCTCTATAAGAAGCGATGCTATGATGTGCTTAAACTTAGGGATTACTCGCAAGACCACGTATGTGTATCAGTTGCTTCATCGTAATCGCAGGAGACAGTAGTTGTATCTTCGCCATCTTCTGAGATATCAGGAGATTCGCAGATCCAACTATTGGTACCATCATCATTCGTCACGCAACGAATCATGGTACCATCATTCAGCGGATCATCTGTATCGTCAGGATCATCCGGAGCACCAGTATCCACATTGGAGACAGGCACCAGAGTAATGAAACGATCAGAGACCAGATTCCACCCTTTGAAAATCTCCAGAGGATTTCCAGAGGGAACTGCCAGAGTGTAGCTCGTATGATAAGTGTTATTGCTCACCATAGAGATCGAGATGCACCCATCGGAATTGATGTAGCAGGCATGAGAATATCTCTTATTCAGAATCTCGGACTTCGTCATCTGAATCCGATTGGTAATGAAAGAAGAGATGATATTCTGCACCCATGCAGCACCTTCCAGATCCATGTCTACAGAAGCATCTGTCGTAATCGTGATACGATTCGCAGTCTCCACCTGATCGAGAACGACCTGGGAGTAATGCTGACTCCAGAGCTTACGAACCTGGATCGGAATATAATAGTAGGAAATGAGATTCGATCCATAAGTGGGATCGCCGGAAATCCGAACCTTCATCAGAAGATTATCCGAAGTCCCTTCTTCCGCACTCACATACAAATCCCGAAGTGTTGAGCAGATATTCTGAAATGCGGACTTATAGATGTCCGTCATTGTGAGAGTAGCCATTTTTATCACCTCGGCTATTATTCTTTAGCATTATTAGAAAGTTTGGTAACAGCATAAGAATCCATATATAAATGATTATCCGTATCCGAACGTGAGACTAAGCGGATTTACACTTTTAGCATACGCATAGGAGATATGAAGTATGACAATCCTCGATTACCTAACCAACCCGGCTGGGAAAGGTTCGAATGTCCTGGGCGATCAATCCACTACTAAGCAAAAGTATGCGGATGAAGCCCAGAATTTCATTTCTTTAGGTAAGGGCATACCCGTACTTTACCAGTATAAAAAGCGTTATCTGATCTTCCATTACCAACTGGAATCCAAATCCGGATCCAAATATGGAGAAGGATTGCATTATGATGTCTTATTGGAATTGGATACCAAGGGATTTGATGATACTAAAGTCAATGATATGGAATTCAAAGTCTATTCCAATTGCCCTTCTTTCCTGTATACCTATGCCAATCTCTTCTATAGAAAGAATCTCATCATAAGCTGGACCCGCAGACTCTATGAGAAGGATACTATCAAGAAGACAGCAGAAGTTCGGAATAGTTATGGGATCATTGGATATGAAAGAAGCCTCTATATCACATCCTTACTCGTTCACTATGCCTATGGTAATATGGCTTGTAAGGACGTTATGGTCTTAGCTACACCTATCTCTACCACCAATACCATTCTTCAAAAGATTCAATCGCAGGCACAGATGAAGAATTCATTTGCGACTGCGAGAGATCAATATAAGAAAGCCCAATCCATGCAAGGTACTACCAGAAAGGAGAAGAAGAAAGGAGAAGAATTTTCAGATCTTTCTCCGGAGTCTCATACAGTCAAGAAAACCGTCACGGTTAAAAAGACTAAGACTACGAAAAGGTCAAAGAAAATTTAAGATGTATATCATCTGCTCGTACGCTTTAGGAGGAATGCCGTTATGCCAAGAAGAAAGAAAACCGACGCCCAACCAAATGACAAGATTCAAGAGAAAGTCGAGTTCCAACCTCCGCAGCTGGATCATCCTAGGCTGAATGAATGGGTACCGGAAGACGATGACCTGAAATTCATCTACGTTGACGAAAAGGTACATGCTCGTTTCTCTGATATCTTTGGTAAGCAATTCCCGAAATTCGAAACGTTCAAAATCAATAAGAAGCATTACAAAGAACGTATGACTGATGTGTGTATGCACATCAATTACTTCATGAAGTATTATGACACCAAACATGATTTCCTGATCAATGTGGCCAGTGTCAAATATCTGATCGATCGCAACCCGGGTATGAGGCCCAATCAGTTTAAGAATGTATTAATCCGTACCGTCGTCACAAAGGATTTTGTCCATGACATGATCCATATGGCGAAGGATCTTTACACTGTCAATATCAATACCGATGATGATGGAAAGTATCGGACCACTCCGAAGATCACCAATGAGCAGGCTAAGATGCTTCTCGGCATCTCGTTTGCCATTCGTGCCGTTCTCCCTCTGTGCGTCCACTTCTCCAACATCTGTGAGTATATCGTGTCTTCTCACGATTACATCGAAGCGTTTGATTCCATCTTCATGGATATCGTAGATCGCTTTGAAAAGAGTGGGGATGATTTCTTCCCGATCTTCTATCCCCTCTGCAGATTTGTGAACTATCGATTGGAGAGATCCTTTAATGTAGACTCTCCTATCTGGAATAAGAAGAAGCAGCTCTATGGAATTACCTTTGAGACGGTATTCCAGAATATGATTCATGAAGTGATTCTGGTCAAGTCTCTCTATAAAATCGCTTACGATAGAAGCGTAGTCTCGTATATCGATGGCGTTGTAACGAATAGCTACAACCATTTCCGCTTCGAGAACTTCAAATTCAAACCCATTGAAATTGATGCAGACTCTGGCGGATCGGATTCGGATGACTATCTAACTCATGCAGAAAGTCTTGAGATGTCTATCTATCGTATCGATGAGTCTAACCAGATCATCAATGATGTCAACAATGAGATGGTATTGAAGCAGATCTATGAAAGATTTGAGTTCGATATCCCACAGGAAGAATTGGACTTCTACTATGAGAACTGTAAAATCAATAACCTGATGCAGTATTTCCTGCATACCTTTTACAGTGGTTTCTTCCATTCTTCTACAGCCATTCAGACCATTACAAGAAGAGATACCATCAAGCTTCTGGTCATCCTGAAGAAATATCTCCAGGCTGCTAGAATGGTTGTCCTTCCTCAGTTGGTCACTGCCGTCGTAAGAGGGCGGTTTAAAGAAAACATGATCAAGAATACACGCTTCCAGGAGAAATATGAATCTTCGGATGTCTACAAGAGCGTCATTGAGGGTAAATTCCGGTATATCCAAGAGATCGCACCGAAAGAGAATCCCATTCAGAAGAAGCTCTCTACCATTATCAACTCCAGCTTTATACTGGTAGATTATGATCCGGAGATTAATGGACGTGTCTTGACAGATGTACCTATTGATACTGTCATGGATGAGTATTATACTTTCCTCAGTATCATCTAAAAAAATAAATGGGTAGTATCCTGAAATATGGATACTACCCATTTATTTTTTTGTTAAGAGACCAAAATCTGTCCCTTCAAAAGTGCAAGACAGCAGGTTCTTTGTTAGATGCTCGTTTCACACAAAGTGTAGGAAGTTGAGTATTCGCTTGAAACAGGCAATGAGAAATTGAATTTTAGACAGGTCGAAAAACATAAGGAAAGATATTTGGATGAAAAAGATAAAAGGATAATTTAGATGTAAATAAATGATGTTTGATAGGACGTGAGTTAGAATGCCTTAAATTGAAATCCTTGTGTTACGTAGAAAAAGTGGTTGACAATTGCTGAATACATGGAAAAATAAATGCCAGTTGATGACAGTGCAAGCCTAAGAAAAAACTCTAAAAACTTAGGCTTACCTCATCGTTCCTGCATTATATAATTTTAAATATAGTCATTGAGATCAAAGGTATTCGGATTCTGAGCCTCATAATCACCGATAGAGTCAAACATATGATCATAGAATCGATCTGTCTGAGCTCCATCCATCATGACATCATCAGAAGACACTCCTCCATCATAGTCATAATTATAATCTACTTCAGAAGGAGATCTCTGTCTGGTACTAGAGGCAATCAATCTCTTATAGTCATCAACAGTCTCATCCTTGATGAATTGAGAAGCCGTCTGTTGCAGTTTCATCTGCTGCACAGAGCTCTTTCTCTCTTCCTGCTCAGACTTCAATCTTACTCCCTTCATACCGAAGAGATTGTCTTTCAAGAGAGCTTGGATATCAGTAGGAAGATCTGGATACATTTCTCTCAATTTCAAGATTTGATCTTCTTCAGTAAGAGGTTTATTCTCTTCTGGTACTTGTCTGATATTCCCCATCAGAGATTCCTCATCTGGGTCTATATCATGTACATCAATGCCAAATTCTTCCAGATTATTGGAATTGAATTTGATATATGGACCAAAGAGATAGGCCATGATATTGTCATCATGTTGACCTTGAGCTGCTTGGATTTTACCAGAAGGAGTACGAATCAGAGCACTAATGTCATCTACGACATACTCTGATACGAACTTTCTCTTCTCTTCATCCATCATTCTTTCAAGGATACCCATCATGACAGCTCTACTGGCATTTGTGGTAGACAGACCATATGCTCTTCTTTCCAGAGCATCTCTAGCCTGCATACCATACTTATTCAATTTCTCAGATACATCCAGCATCTTACCAGTATCATACCAGATACGGTTTGCATACTTGGTCTTTCTGAGACAGTTGATCAATTCTCTACCCTTGTTATTCTCTATAATGAGAATAGCATTGGGACAGAAGAGATCCATAAACCTCACAAGCATATCGGATAGATCTGGTTGGGAAATATATGGATTCTTCATCTCACATACTACTTCAAGGGTATAAGGAGATTCAATCTCGATCGCATTGTTATCCAGAGCAAGACCTTCCGATGGGTCAATGCAGATAAAGTAAGGAATGCTTTTCTTCATCTTCTTATAGAATTTGAAGGGGCACATATTCTTACTAAGATCGATTTCGCCAATCGGAGTTCTTTTATTCGCTTGGATATACATGATGTCTTCTCTAGAGAAAGGAGACAGAGAAGAACCATGCAATCTCTTGAGCTCAATCTCTCTCGCGATTACTTCCAAAGACCAGTTTACGAGACGGCACTGATTCTCAAACCAAGCCTGTGTCTTCTTTAATTGCTTCCAGGAATGCTCGATCCACATGACACCATTCCTCTTGGATTGGTTGTCGTTGACCATAGCTCTAAGTTTCTCAATAGGGACATCATAAAATTTTTCTTCCCACTTGAGAGTATGAGAAAGCCACTCAGTAGCAGCAGCTCCATCTCTAGAATCTAAGTCACCCATTGTGTCCATGAGAGTCGCTACACTCTCACCGGTTTGCATAAGAAACCCGCCCATGTCACCATGGGAATCAGACTATATCTTTATCTCTATATGGCGATATATTATATCCGTCCTATAGAGATACTTCGCACTTCCATTTAAAGGAATTACTATAGGCTACTATCACCTATATACCTACCCAATAGCTTGGCTGTACTCTACTTGCTCTACGACATATGGATTGCTCCTATGCCTGTGCTTTCGATAGTCGTTGAACCTTCTTCTCTCTATATAGAAAGAAGCTTGGCTGCTGATCGTCTCTAATAAGAGATATCCCAGCAGTTCACGAAGATCCCATATAATATCACTATTATATGGCCCTTTTCGAAGTATTCACTACTATCAGCTTCTTCTCCATCTATAATTTCATTAGTGGGAGTTCGTAGTAAATATTCGTCTTTAAAGGAGTTGAGGAATATATACGGCTGTATAGCGATCCTGACTTAGCAGCATTTTCACTCGCTCTTGAATATGCAAAGGCGGCGCTATTCATTATTTCGACTTGGTAGGGTATAAAGTCCCATTCGTCAAAATACATCAAAGACGATGTAGCGCCACGTCCACAGGTCATAGCAGAATCTTTGCTATTTGCTCTCGGAAGAAGTTTAATGTTATTATTATTCACAGGATTGCGAATGGTCGTAACACTATTCTTCTCCTTAATGAGATTTCCTGCCATGTCTATGGTCGTCTTCATATGCATATAAGAGGGAAGCATATCTCTATGACATTTCAGTCGATAGAGATTCATCTTATTATTCTCAGCATCTTTATTAGCAAAGAGAATGGTAGAAGACTTACATCCAAAGGTATACCCATAGTCAATCTCTGATAAGGCACAATGGGTCTTACCAGTCTGACGAGGTTTACATAGATAATGGTCGATATGGTTAATAAAGCAATACCAAGCAGCAGCTGAGGTTCTATCTATCATGAATTCAGAACCTCCTCCTGGTTCAATGGCAGAACCATCCTGAGGAACCCTACAAATCTCTCGTAACCAGTACCAAGGATTCCGCATACATTCTACGATAATTCTCAGTTTGGTAGCTAGAGGCAGAGCTTCAGAGAAAGGATCTACTCCAATCAGAGATCTGTCATAGATAACCAAGAAGAATTTATTATTCTTGATACCTAAGGAGTGAAGATCACGATACAATTCCAAGAAGGATTTATTCTTGGTCTTGAAATCGTAGCTCTTTTTTAACTCAGCTACCTTAGGAAGAGTCTTGATATCTGTCTTGATTAACTGCTCGACCTTATCACTGTCTGGGTTTGTCCACCCAGGGGATGAAAAGTCTATGTCTGGGGCTTTATTTTGTCCCTCATCATCACCGAGATTGTCAATCTCTCTGTAGACTTTCCTGTAGTCTACATCTTCATCAATCATATTTACTATCGTAGACAAATATAAATCCCTCCTTTTAATTCAATGGTTGAAATATATGAGAATTAGAGACATATAAATCCCAAGTAATGACTATAGATTGAGTCATTACTTGGGACCTTAATTTCGTTGAAAAATAAAAATCCTCCATGCAATCCCGATGTATGCATGGAGGCTTGGTTAGGAGATATTCATTATGACACAACCTAAATTTTCAACTATTAACGACATTGTTGATATCATGTGATCGATAAAAATAAAGGGAGAAATCTATGTATATTATTCTATTGATTTAATGTCACATAAGCGCCAGTGTCATAGATGGTAAAGATGTATCAATCTTTTGATGGAAAGTCCGGTACATGTTTCTCGATATAATAAAATTGCCCATATAGAATAGCGCTCTATATGGGCTGATCGGAGGAACTATCAATGATTACGTTTTCTACCAAGTATGACATACGTAACATAATTCTATCCATCAATCCGGAATATTACAAGTCTCATTGGTATTATGAAGCTTATGTGACAAACAAATCAAAGATGGTGTATCTCCTTAATCAGAGGTACACCATCTTTTTTGATCTTATTTACATATCGTCATCGTCAGCATCATCAAAGAAGTCGTCATCAATGTCATCATCGTAATCCTCTTCCTTGACAGTGTCACTGACAATCTCAGGATTGATGTCAGATCCCATAGAATACCCATCATCCTCATCGGCAGTGGCATTCAGCAGATCATCGACATCATCATCGGTATCTTCACCCAGATCAGGATCGATACCATCATCTTCCATATCTTCTGCATAGGCAGAATACTGACCCAGGAGTCTGACATTCAGTTCTTCATCAGCATCCTCATTCATAGCGATCTCATCCGCAATCTGATCATTGATGGAGCGATCGTTTTCCATAGCAGTCTGGATATCTTCAAACAGCTTACCCATAGGGATAACCCTCCTAATTCTTTATAGTATTAGACAAGATTGGTACTCTCTCCGGACCCATCATTCTGATAGACATACTCTACATAGACATTCACAGTTCCTTGAATGAACTTGATGAATTTGAGAGTAATGGGATTACCGGAGACACAATCAATGGGCATGTACAGATCGGTGACATAGTCTTCCCCTCTGGCTACATTACCCATATCCTCATTCTTATAGATGACTTGATCTCCATAGATGAGTTTGAAACCAGAGCATTGCATATCATGGACACCACTAATGGTGATCTTCTTCAATACAATATTCCGATTGAATCTCGGGAAATCAACTTCGTATCCGACATTGTTGAGATAGGCATAGTTAAGTTTCTCATTATCCATCTGAGAAATCTTAGACTTCATCTCATTCATAGCCGGGACGACAGTATCTTCGATATACTTGGAAGCTGTCATATCGTCAGTATCCTTTCCTTCGGTTCCAGGACCGCCGACCAATCTAACAGTCAGATCGCCAGATTCATTGAAGATAGCATTGTAGCATTTCTTCAATACATAGATCAAGGCAGGTCCATAGATATAGTCATCCGAAGTCATATCAAAGGTAAGATCTTCGAGCATACCCAGATTCAGAGTGATCTCTTTGGAGGTAATATAATCATAGATGAGTTGATTTCTCTCATCGGTGATCTTCAGTCCTCCTTCTTTGATCCCTCTTGTGAGATCTGTGGTAAAATATTCTCTTGTCTTACCAATGATTCTTCTAGACAGATAATCATCTTTTTCAGTGCTTCTTCCAAATGTTTCCAGATGGATACACTCACAGTAGTGATCACTATACATCAAGAGAGGAGACGACTGTTTCGTACACTCATAAGTATAGTAATACTGGTAAGGAACCATGGTAGAGGCATTCTTCTTTTGAAGAGCATACCACAAGGTTTTTCTATATCTAGAATCAAAGTTAGAAGGAATCTTGTCATCATAGGTAAGAGCTACCACACGATTTGTGATTCCATCTCCAACCTCCCACAAGTCTACCTCTTTCATGAATCGAATCAGATAGATGTCATATAGATAGGTAGGGGTCTGATTCCACATACCAAGACCTACAAAGGTACCGACATCACTGTGATAAAATGTCTCATAATAGTTATTCATGAGATTGGTGATGTAAGTGCCCAAGTATTGTGCCTTGGTATATTGATCATTCTTGACAATACAGGAATCTTTGGTGCCAATATTCTCAAAAATACAGGTATAGTCCTCTACGACCTGTTTCTGTAACTGACTATACGAGGAATTCTTATCGGTTTCTTTTGCAGTGGCATAGATCTCTGCATCGAGTAGATAATAGTCATTCGCCTGGACCGTATTAAATTCTTTAGAAGTTACCCTCCAAAGAATTCCGACACTCATACCAGGGAATTTGAAGTAGAAGTAATCTCCAGGAATAGGATGAATCGTCCCAGGAAGGACAATCAATCCATTCAAATCGAGATCCATATCCATGCCATCTTCATCATAGGTCAGCTCAGGTTTCAATTCCGGCAAACCATAGATAGGAAATTCCTTGATCTTATTATAACGGATCGGAGATTTCCTTCCTATCTCTTCTTTGACAGATTGACTCCCTACATCTGCTCTACTCAGAACTTGGTTGATATGGTAATACTCAACAAAAGTAGGATTCTTCTCCAAGTATTTAGAGAATTGCCCTACTTTATTTTTCGCATAAATCTCAATTTGTTTCTCATAGTAAGGAGATGTCTCTACCGACAGAATTTTTGCCAATTCTATCACCTCTCCTAGTATCTTGAAACTTTAATGTGGTGTTTTAAACGCCTAGCATCCAAGAAACTCGTATACTAAAGGAGGAATCGATCAATATGAATACTATCTATATACTTCTCTTTATGATCTTCATGCATATAATTGATGATTTCAGACTCCAAGGCATTATGGCCAGTATGAAACAGAGATCCTGGTGGGAGAATCAGGAGGGATATAACGATAAATATAGATTTGATTATATCCCAGCTCTATTATGTCATGCTTTCTCATGGTCTATGATGATACATCTCCCTATCTTGATATATTTCCATTTTGATATGGGAGATCGATGGAGTTTATTCATCTTCACGATTATAGTTCAATTTCTATGGCACGCTTTCATAGACAATATGAAAGCTAACTGGAAGATGACCAATCTTGTAGAAGATCAAGGCTTACATATGCTCCAGATTATCATATCCTGGTTCTTCTTCATTCTTTTTATCCCATTCTAATTTGATACTTGGATTCATATATAAAGACAAAATCACCCATATGGATTTTTATGTCCATATGGGTGATTAAATTTCTCGTATATACAGAGATTACGATTTGAAAAGTACCGTCGTAATCTCTGTATATTATTTATTTGTGAAGATCCTAATACTCAGTTTCATTTTACGAAGAAGATTTGTCTTACTGACCTGGATATTTGACATGACCTTCGATTCCATGAATATAATTCATGAAAGAGGGAACCAACATGTTTGATTATCCTATTCAGAATATTTCTGATTTGATTCTATATACGAAGTCTATTGATGTACGTGAGGAGAGACGTAAAGACTCTCTCAAGTATCATCTTTGGAATTATGTGAACCTTCTGGATCCTTCGAGCAACGATCGAAAGTATCTGGAGGGAACACACCAAACCTATCTGGTTAAGAGTGCAATGAAGAAACCGCTCTTCAAAGAATTCTATAACCATTGTAATGGGTTTAGACTCTATGTAGATATGATGTCAGTATATCTTGATTAAAGTTTGACATAGGGTCTTCACAAATGGTGTGTATGATATGGGGATCTCATACATACCATTATTTTTTCGTTTTTACTAAATTAAATCCCCATATGGACTTTTGGTATCCATATGGGGATAAAATGTTTTACTTACTGCTTCGGAGCACGGATCGCCTTGCCATTGCGGCCTTCGGCATTGGTCTGCTTCAGAGCCTTGTCGATCTTGTCCTCCATCTGCTTACCACGGGCATCCTTCACAGAGCCAGCGGTAGCAGCGGCACCACGCAGAATGCGCTTGGCTTCACGAGTGGCCTTGCTATTCCACTTGTCCAGAACCTTCTCACGATACTGACGCATCAGATCACGGTACTTGACATACTTGGCATAGTTCGGGTCACCCGCAGCACGAGCCAGACGGAACGCAGCACGCTTGGTAGCAGCGGACAGATAGCTGTACTTGGTGTACTTGGCGACGACCTTCTTGGTAGCCTCAGTGGCAACCATCTGGGCGTCAGGAATCAGACCATAGATCTCCCACAGATTGGCATTCTCCTGCACAATCTGCTCATACTCCTCAGGAGTGCACTGCTCCTGAATGCCAGCCAGCAGAACACTGGCCATGCCTTCTTTGTCATCGATCAGAGAGACGTTCTCGGTAGCAGGAGTGCTATCGTCGTCAATCAGGAAATCCAACAGATCATTTTTCATTTTATGGAGCTCCTTTACATAGGATATAGGGTTCACTACTTAGGATTGATCAATTCCATGAATATGAGATATACCATTTATGGATTCATGGATAATACCTCATACATTAATGACGTTGTTTCTTAAGAAAGATTTACACCATCTATCGTAGGTCTGTAGGAGAGGTAGACCATAATCCGATAGATGGTGTAAATCTTTTGGTTTAGCGAATCTTACACAAATAAAGTAGAAAGGAAGCATAGCTAAATATGAAGTAGAAGATAATTGGAGCGGCGAAAGGGAATCGAACCCTCGTCCTCAGCTTGGAAGGCTGATATACTAGCCGTTGTACGACCGCCGCATATTGATATAAGCATTATATTTATAAGCATAAGAATCATTTTTCATTAAATATCCTGTATGGATCTTTATAAAAATAAAAAGAATGGATACCTGGTAAGTATCCTATACCAAGTACCCATTCTTTTTTATAATGCCATTACGCAGTTCGTCTATAGTCCACTAAGTTTAGTATAATAAACCTCAAAGAAATGATATACTATATAATTAATCTAATTGGATAGATAGAGAGATGCTAGTGTAGCACAATTGGCAGTGCAGCTGATTTGTAATCAGCAGGTTGCAGGTTCGATTCCTGTCACTAGCTCCAAGTTTTCCCTTGAGTTTGCATCGAATCAGATTTCACCTCAAATGAATTATACCCACAAAGACCTAGGATAGTAAATATATCTCTAGTATCTTTGTGGGTATGATCTCTCTTATATTATATAGAAGAATTGAAGTCTATTATGCAGTCCTTCTCCAGATATTCACTGCATAATAGGGAGGTAGGTTATTATGAGCTCCTCCATTACCACCATCAATGGTATGATTATGCTGAGATGAAGATGCGAATGCCGCATTAGGTCTTCCAAGAGGTCCAGTCTTGAAGCATACGATATAGTCTTCATGACCACCAATAACCAGATTCAAATCTCCTTCCCATCCAGTCCCGCCATTACCAAGTGTGTATGAGTTATTGGCAAATCCGTGATTATGAGTAGGCATTTCCCAAGTTGTTAATGTATGAGATGCCTCACCACCGGTTTGGCCAACTCCATAAGTGTCACCAGCGCCAACCAGAAATCTGTCATACAATCTCTCCCAGTTACCTCCAAAAAGAGATGCTGGTGATGTATCAGAAGTAGATTGAAAGATAGCACCTACAGGATAGACAGTAAGAAGATCAAAATTCTTATCTTCCATATTGTCTATCCAATCCTGTAATGTCTGATTGTCATTCAGATACACTCCCGTAGATCGAGTTGCAGGTACTACATAATTCCCATTACGATCCTTGAGTTTTCTTACATAAGTAGCCAACTTCAAAGATCCCTCACAATCTAGTTAGGAATATACAAATCAATGAGAAGAGAGGGATTACTATAATAACGATCCCCATAGTGATTATAGTAATCTCCTCTCTTCTATATCTATAGTAATAAATTACTATAGTCCACTAGGTTTATAAAATAAAAAAGAAGGCATACCATTGGGATAGTAATCCATCTGGTACACCTTCTTTAATTATGATGAGTTGCTCAATCGCTTTTTAACGTTAATGGCATTTTTGAAGAATACTTGACAGATAGATTGTGTATCAACTTAAGTTAAATCTTCTAAGAGTATCATTATAAAGATCCATAAACCCAGGAAATTGGTGACACAATTTTCTAAATTCAGGATTTCTATAATAGGTTGGAATCAGGTACAGCTGATTCGTTCCTTTGGTATACTCAAAGTTTACATGACCTTGGAGAATCTCCCGACCGTAATACCATATAAGGTATATCTCCCGATTATGCGTCTTCTCATAATCAGGATCTATAGAATATATGATATTGGTGATATCATATTTAGTTGAAAATCTACAGATGTCATTTGTCATAGGTATTTCCTCCAAATGTTCATTAAATTACAAAAGCGAGGTTAATCCATGGCTAATTTGACTCATCATAATCATAGGAATATGATATAGAGAAATATCTCTGACTTTTCAAATTGATAAAAAGAAGGTGCACCATTTGGAGATTCAATCCTCCAGGTACACCTTCTTTAAGGAAGTTAAAGTGTTTTCGAGAGATATCTTATTGGTATCACTCTCCAATCTTTAATTTTCTAAATTGGAGGTTAATAATCACATGGCTAATAGAATACCGAGTAATGAAACTAGACAGAAATAGATCTAGAATCATTACTCGGTATTCTATTTATACTCGAATTACTTCAAGATTCTTCTTAGAATTACTCATTTTACCATTTCTAAAATGTCAAATATATGTGACATTCTGTAAAACATACCAGACAAAATGTAAAACGAGATATAGGATTTTCAAACTTTGTCATTTTCCTATTTACTCATTAATTTACTATGGAATTACTCCCTAATTCTATCTTTATAAACTAGGGCACTATAACTATTTATAGTTATAGAATACTTTAAAGAGACAATCTGGTACCTATAAATATGATGTGAATGTAACATATAATGCTGGTAATGGTACATTATACATCGGTGGGATGATTGTCGGTTATTAATATAATAAGGAATGTATGCGTCTGTGCATACATTCCTTATTATATTTTTATTTATTCCCCGAGATAGTCTTCTTTCAGATGTCTCTTCAATTCAATAATCACCTTATTGGTAAACATTGAGAGAATGACCGAAGGAGTCTTACGAGCAAGAACAGCTCCGGGTGCCATCAGAATAGAGATCTCTTCATCGGGTCTATATTCAGATCTAGGTTCATATCCAGGATCGATGACATTGGATACGATGCCCTTCAAGGCCGTATAATTCTCATCCTTACATATCTCTATGTAGCCTGACTATATCTTCAAATCTATATCCTAGTTACCAGATATAGAATTGCCCACCTTTTCCCAGAAGTATCTTCTTGGAGAGAATCAATGTGTAGGAAGATACTCGGTACTCTACTCGCTTCTTCGTCTATAGATTTCTCTATAGACTATGCTTTCGATAGTCGATGAACCTTATCCTTCTTATATAAGAAAGATCTTGGTTGCTGATTTTCTCTATTCTTTGGATTGTCACTCCGTAGAGTACCAAAGACCTAACGAGACGTTCCAGCAGTTAAATGGGTTTAGAGTCACCAATTAAACGGCCATTTTCTCTCAGTGACTTTATCGCCTTTCTTGACGATATCTTTGTGTTTGATATAGAAGCAGAAGAGAACACCATCCCCGACATTTTCGCCGAGGATTTTCCCAAACTTTGCTTCTACCTTACCAGGAATTTCTGTGATCTGCTGTCCACAAGGCATGAACTTAGGATCATCGGGATTCCGGTATTTTTCCAGAGTCTTATTTCTCTTCTTGATGGTATTCCAATAATCTTGGACGATCTTTCTCAGAGACTTGTCAGAGAGTTCTTCTCCATCCACAGCAGAGTAGATCTTGATATTGGTAATCTCACCAGAGAATTCAGACTTGAATTTGGTAATAGCGACATCTGTAAGAGCTTCTCCATATGTCTCTGCCATATTGGCCCACAATTCTGCCATAGTGGGATCTTCATTGGAGTTATCATACTCAATGAGAGAATCACCAACTTCGACATGCTGACCAATCTTAGACATCATATAGACTACGGCGTCCTTAGACAATACCACTCTCTGCTCATGTACCATGACAGTAGCAAGTCTCTTAGACAGCGCAGTCGTGATAGGAGCAGAGTCTTCATATTCGTCAAATGTAGGACAGATTGCCATCTTACAAAGGACACCGATATTCATAGAAGCACTCAGATCATCTTTATTCTTGGTAAAGGCTCTGGGGTTATAGGCAACGACTTCACCTTTCTTGACTTTATCTCCAACTTTGAGATCTGTCTGGAAAGACGCTTCGATGTAGAAACCACCCGCAGAGTTCTTTTGCTGTTTCGGTACCAGAGAGAAGGAATCATATCGACCATTCTTGTACTGAATGATGACCTGATCATTCTCGATGGCAACCACTTTACCATCTTCTTGTGCTACGACTGTGTAGTCTCTAGACAGGTAGTAGGGCAATGCAGCTTCTACCTTATTACCCATCAAGACAGGAGAAGATCCCTCCGTCAAGACCATGTACTTTGTCTGCTTATAGGCCATAGCCGTACGCTGACTATCATCATGCATAGCACCAGGAGGAGAAAGCAATTCAGCAGGAGAGAAGAGATTGGCTCCCTTCATATCCCGGATCGCATCCTCATCATGATCTCCAATGTATCCTCTGACAGAGACGATGTTCGGATCCAGTGTAAGCTGTCTAGAAACACCGACATTTCTATCGGGAGAAGTAGAGATCGCAATGGTACCAGTCATACCAGGATTGAAAGATCTCTTAGGCAATGTAAGAGCTTGCTCTAATCCGATGCCAGAAGGACCCTTGAAGGAGACTGATCCTTTCTTTTCCATCTCCAATACAGGATTCAGAATAGAAGAGTCTTCTATCATAGCGCAAGAAGGAAGTTTATGACCGGTCTTGTCTGTAGATCCATAGATCGATTTCGATACCACGCTTCTATCGACAGTAACCTTCACGGGTCTCTTCTTATAGATAGACTTCCGATATTCCAGATATCCTCTGACGACTGCCGTATAGATGAACTGGACAAAGATCTCATTGGATCTAATACGGAAGTTCTTCGGATCTGTAATATCCTCCGAAGAAGAGTTATTCAGAAGAATACAAGCAGCAATGATCAGACCTACGATATCAGTAGGCATATTCATATCCCGCAATACTTCTGCACTGATAGGATCAATGAAGAAGTCTTTGAATTGCTCCAATACGAAAAGTGCCTGAGTAGATTTGTAGGTATTGGCCATGATATCATTCCACAATTCCTTACCATCTGCTTCCGCAAGGGTATAGTTACTGAAGTCATACTGATACAGACCATTCATGATCAAAGATGCATGTAAGGGATAATGATCCCAAAGGAGCCATTTGTCTTTGAATTTGATGACACTCTGATTCAAGACATCATACCGAGTATTGGGTTCAATAACCTGATACTTGATATTGGCTCTATTCATAACCTCTGTCAAACCAACACAGAAGCACATGAATCCAACCATAGGAATCATGTGGTTGTACATCTTCCCTCGAGCATACATCAGACTTCTAGGAGTCACGGTATACTTTTTAAGAATTGCAATATCCTGGGGTTTGAAGAGATTATAAATGATATCATTGACGCCCTTTCCATTCTCCTCTTTTGCATAGATAGGATCACCAGACTGGATATTATATCCAACCAGGAGTCCATCATTCGCATCATAGGTAGAAGAAATAGGTTTCTTACCATTCTTAGAGAGTACCTTATTATACTCCTCCAGAAGATAGGAAGTATCGAAGATAAACCGATTTCCATAGATGGTGCATTCGGTAATATTCTTAGCCAGGTTATCATAGTCCAGAGAAGTATCGGTACCTTTATTTTTCATCTGGCAGCTACCGATTCTCACCTTGAATCTAGAAGTATTCTGAGGATTCAGAATATATTTCTTGATGATCTCAGATTTCTGATCGATCTTCATGCTGCTACGCTTCATGATAATCTTATTATACCAAGTAACGAGCTGCACTTCATCAGGACCAGATTTGAGAATAGGAAGAATCAGCATCTGATTCTCAATGACCTTCTTATTACCACCAAGGAAGATATATCGATCCTCCAAGAAGATAGGTACATCAAAGGCAATGATATGGGTATGCCCATCTTTATCCGCCATGGTGTAAGTATACGTTTTCTTCATATTCATGAGATCGGACGTATCTTCCACTTCTTTCTTTTGGATAAAGAGAGGATAGTCTGTCTTAGCAAGACTAGCAACCGCTTTATCGATATCCGTCTCAAAAGTGGTTTCATTGTATTGCTTATAGAAATTCTTAGCCTTAGGCTTCTGGATGGTAGGATTCATCGTATTGATATACGGTGCAAGATTTGCAGGAGGAACGATTTTCTTCTTCATTTCTTGCACAGTCTGATTCATGATAGAATCCTGTGTATCCATAAGAGAGCGAATACGAGCCGTGGTCTTTTCATCAAAGTCAGGTTTGAATTTGGTGATCAGTACCTTCTCTTTCACTCTCTTTTCAGCTGTATCAATGATATCTTCTTCGGAAGCATCCTCATCAGAATCATAGACAACTGAGTCAACCTCAGATTCAATATCGTTATCGATATTATCCTCTTCAGAATCTTCATCCGTGGGATTGGCCTCAGGCTCTGTATCTTCTGCAGAGTCTGCTACTGTCTGATCTACCTTTTCATCCTCACTGAGTAAGAAGTCAATGAGATCATCCTCTGCAGATTCCTTCTTCGTCTTCTTTTCGGGTTTGACAAAGGTAGGCTTCTCTGCAGATACAGGAGCAGGTGCAGGAGAAGAAGACTGAACGGGTTTGGGATTCTCATTCGAGGGGTCAACGGTGATTACATTGGTAATCTCTTTGACCTTCTCTTTATGGCGAATCTCCTTAACCTCATTCTTGACCTGATTATCCAATTTGGCAATATCGGTATCCTTGATATTACCTTCGGAGTCAGATACTTCCTCTTCGGCTTTAGAGAATTTCACAGCAGACATTCTACCCAGGAGATTCTTCAGTTTCGGATACATCTTCTTATTGAAGAAAGAGGAATCTAAGAGAAGAAATTCTCCATTGGTAGGATCTACCAGATAGATTTCGACATTCTCCACCATCTTGATGAGATTAGGAAAACGATAGGCACAGGCACACAGAATAGAAATCGGTGTATCCATATACGCTTTCGTGATACCAATCTCATGGGTAGAAGAAGCACTCATCCAATCCTTGATAGGAAGGACAAGTGTCTTCTTATAATAGGAGAACTCAGAACGATTGAAAGCCTTCATCAGAAATTCGATGTATTTCTGACAAAGGAATTCTACCTTACCAGTTCTCCGATAGGTGAAGAAGATTCGATTCCAATGACTAAAGTCATAAATGAGATTGTAATTGGATTTGATCACAGTCTCCAGCTTAGCAGGGAGAATGAGATTCATTTCAGAATTAGAAAACTCCTCTGCGAAAGTATCTTTCAATACCTTCAGACGATTTTCTTTGATATTGCGATTTCCTACTTTACCGACATACCGTGTATCGGCGGTATATCGAATATAGCGGGCATCACTCAAACCCATAGTGGGATTTTTGATCAAAGAGAATGAGGAATTTTCATTCGTAGCGCACAAAAATAAGAGATTTCCTCTACCTACAGGAGCACCTTTGGGAAAAGGAATGGTCCCTTGATTTTTATACACTCTATTCTTGGCAACTGCAGTAAAAAGCATTTGCGTCACCTCATATCTAGTGTGTATAGGCTAAACTTTATCAGGGTGTTTTTCTGGCCTCCTCTGTAAGCATGATTAAAAATAATAACGGTTTCTAACATAAAAGGTAATGATTGAGAAGTCTCAAAAAGACTTACTTGGTCATTATGATGGGCCGTAATTCTTCCTATACAGAATGAGGATGTATATATGATATTCGACTATCACCAGGTAATCACAACCTCATGTGATAGCTATATCCAAAAGTCTATCTTAGGTTTTCGTGCTTCTATCATTCTTTACCTCTAGGGACATGCTGCACTTATTCTTAGGAAACGAGAATGAGGATAACCTTGAATAGTATCTGTGATTGCAATTACAGGATCGCTTTGTAACGTCTGGCGGTTGATCACCATGTCCTGCCGACTAGAGCCGTTGACATGTTCCGGCTTGTCCGATAGCTGTAGTAATTCATAGATCTTTGGTTTGGTACATGGAGGCATATGCAGAAAGCCGAGATATTGATATTGGATCCAATTGGTATCATTTACATCGCATAATCGCCGCATTATTATATGCCGCTATTCTGTTTATGCGCAACTCCTAATTTTCATGACAGTATATGAGGAATCATCTCGCGATGAGATCGCGATAGGTCCATTCATGAAAACTGGCTTCATTCTATTTCATCTCTTCATTTCCATAAGTCATTGTGAGGTATACTCAAAACAAAGGATACGTTACGTCTTTTCATATGACCCGTTACAACGGCGTCTTGATGCTATGTCAAGACGATTGCGCATTGGTGAATATGGCCAGCGATGGATCTTATACTGGATCGAATCATTCATCTGGGACTTCCTATGTTTGGCTGTTTCGTACAAGTCCATTGCTAGCCATGATTTGAACGTGTTCTTGCGACACTATCCCATGCGTGTTTGTACGTTATGTCATACGCCAGATGTTAAAATACATCAAGGTTAGGAGGCCAAGCTATGTACGATTGGAACAAAGGTGAAGCACGAGCCGGTTGGTAATCCCTCCATAGTGAGATCAAAACTCATTATGGAGGGATTTCTTTTGTCTTTTTCTCATTCTCCAGAAGTCAATAAATCCCGACTCGGAGAATGAGAAAATTTCTATATATAATTATATTGGATTCATGAGAAACTGGTGTTGGATAGATCGACGGACCAGCATCAGAAATACTTTAAATGTCATAAAGGGTATAACACACAAGTGATGAAGAATAACTACATTCTTCTACTGCAATCACGGAGGTGCCTTTTATGAAAAGCTTATCTGAATTTCTTGATCAAATCACTGCTGTCCAGGCAGTGCACGATGAGGAGAGTTTCAAGGAAAACTTCGATGCTCTCTATGCCATTACTACTCCGAAGGATGATCCCGTTGAAATGAGCGAAGCATTCGAGACTGCTATTGGTTGGGATCCGATTACCTTCTATGATAAGAAGGCGATCAATGACCAGATCGATGAAGTGGTCGAGAAATGCAAGGACTATCCGCAGTCTGTCCGTCGTCTGAATTCGATGAGAGGGGCTGCAATTGGAATCGTGATGAAGGATATTGGTAAGACCAAAGATTCCGTCATTGCGAAGAATGTCTGGGATTTCATTGCTGAGCAGCTGAAAGATGTTGGGGAGCTTTCTCCCAGGGACATTAGTCGGATCGGCGATACATTCCTGGACAAGCATGGCATTGGTAATCCCTTTAAGGAGATTGCAACGCCAGTCAATACCGTTCTGGGTGATAACAAACCCAAGAAAGAGAAGAAACGTCATCCCGATGAGTTGGATGAGATGATCGGAGACGATATGGATGATATCGAGATCCCCGATGACTTCATCGATATCGGTGATGATGAATACTAAGAAGAAAGGAGGGAAACTCCATTGAGTGATTCTAGAAAAACGACGACCCCTAGATCCAAAGCAGCAAGGTTGATTCGGACGATGCTGAATCGAATCCGGAAACTTTGCTGTGATCGAACTGGGGCCTGCACTCGAATCCAATATGTGGATCGGGTATTCCGTGATCTGTATGGGATCAAGTCTTTTGCGAGAAGGTCTGCCTCTTGCAAGACGATGTCCCAGGTGGTCCAGGTCTTTAACGAGATCGGCATCAAAGAGCTTTGGCTTCTCCTGAGTGATGATACCTATTATGAGGTCATGACTCTTCTGGTCGATGTCCAGGAGAGAAAGGATCAGCTGAAGAAGGTCATCAAGAAAGCTCAGAAGAAGCTGGCTTCCACTGGTGGTACTCTTCGTGTCGATCAGAAGTCTAAGCACAATAAGCGGATCAACAAGTCTCAGGATGAGATGAAGTGGCTGAATAAGCGGTATCGGGATGCCATCGAAGGTCTTCAGGATAATCTGAATATCCGGAGTTCGGATGTCGATGACTATAAAGATCGCTTTGCTGCTCTCAAGAACTTTGCTGATCGTGGTACGATCGGGAATGTCTCCTGGGATATGGAAGAGGATCCGTATAACTTCGACTTTGAAGAATTCCGTCCTCGTCGTCAGCGTCCCTTCGATGTGGATGACTATGATATGGACAATCTCGACTTCGGTGAGGATGACTCTGGGAATGAGTATGACGAACGGTTCGAGAATATCGAGAAGAGCATCAACACTCTGGCTCAGATGATCATGAATCAGAATCACCAGAATACCCAGTCCAATCCTATGTATGCGAATCCTCCTCAGGCAGCCCAGAAGATCCAGGTTAGTCCCGGAGAGGAAAAGATTCTTCAGATGATTCAGGCTCTTGGCCGTAAGGTTGGAGATCTGGAAGATCGCATCGACGATTTCGATACCGAGGATGAGTATGAGGATCAGGCTCCGAATCTTCGTCCTGGTCGTCCTTACTATGGTCAGGCTCCTCAGGAACCATATACTGGCCCCCAGTTCAATGACATTGCGGACATGATGAATGGGGTTCCGTATACTCCGAATGATCCTAAGATCGCAGGAGTGCCGACCACCGCAGAGATTCTTCAGAGGACTCGTGAGCAGGAAACTGCCCGTGAGCAGACTCCAAAGGAAGAGACTCCGCATCCTACCAATCCGGGAAATCCAATCAATGCCTACAACCGTGAGGAAGTGAATCGGGCTCCGACGGATTATCAGAGGCTCCAGAGTGAAGAAACTCAGTCTGGAGAATCGCCCGGTCCTGTTACACAATGAGAGGAATACTCAGGGGTGTTTGGATAGGTAAATTCAAATATCCCTGAGTATATCATATTAAAGGTTTTCAGGTATGAAGACCGTAATTCAACTCTAACAGGAGGAATATCTTATGAATTCAATCGAATTCCAGAAATATCTGGATAGTCTGAAAGAGTCCACCACTACCCGTGGTCATTCTTCTGGCGTTGCGGCGGAAGTCACCGCCAACATTCTGAATACTCCCGATTTCCAGATGCCGGCCTACAAGGAAGATGGTAAGGGCTCCGTCGAGACCACCACCACTACGCCCATTGCGGATTTCCGTGATGCGACCGCTTCTATCGTCGGCAAGGCTATGGGCCTGGATCGTGCCGAGACTGTGGCTCTGGCTGGCAAGCTGGATTTCACCAAGTCCTATGGCGAGGCTTTCAACAATGCTGCGGATGCGGCTGAGGCTGCCTACCTGAGCACTGGTCGTGCCAAGGTCAAGCCCCAGATCGGTGATGACATCTCCCGCGTGTCCGTCCGTCTGGAGACCGTTCCTGAGAAGGTTGAGGAAACCACCAAGATCGTCCAGAAGGATGACGGTACCTATGAATCTGTCCCGACTGGCAATGTGGTCACCACCAAGGAACACCGCATCGTCAAGGCGAAGAACACCACCCGGGCCTGGATGAAGGACATCAAGAAGAAGTAAGATTCTTCCGACATCCTTCTGACAATCATGTAACCCAATTAGAGAGTACCTATGTATCCAGCATGGGTACTCTCTTTTTTTTATATTCCTAGGAGGGTCCAATGAATATGACTTTGGAAGTTCATTTCATGAACGAGATGCCTGAAGATCTGATTCAAAACTTTCCGGATTATAAAAATCGCCCTTATGTAATGAAGGCACAAAGAGGGTTACATAGTACCCATTATGTGATCTATACGGACAATCCTTTTATCCGTATGAATCCTCTGAAATATGTGGTACGTAAAGATCGATGAATTCTAAATAAGGAAAAATAAAGGATACTGGGAATCTCTGTATTTCTGGTATCCTTTATTTTTCCTTAAAGAGAGACATAATCATAATCGATTGACCTATGAGTGGTACTCATGGTGTCGATTGTCTCAGCTCTATATAAGAGATTATCTGAGATAATTCCAGAAGGTGGATCGATCAGTAGGAGAAGTCTAATAAGATAGATGAAGAATCTACACCTTCCTTCTGAGAGGTACTATTCTATCTGATCTTAGAGTGGTACTCTATCTGGTTGGATAGAATACAAATTGATAGATTTCTTAGATCAATTCCTCTCAGATGTAGACTAAGTATTATACCTGGTCTTTTTTATATACAAAATATTTCTTAGATTCTCACAACTGAAGAAATGCTAAGAGAATACAAATCCTACTTTCTGAATCTGATTCTATGGATAACAGAAGAGAATCTGAATTCTTTTCTATTATACTAGAAGAAGGATGAGAAGAGAGACTTGGAATTTGATATCGATAGATTGCTTGACTTAATTCTTATAGATAGAAAAGGAATCTAGTATCAGATTTCTATAGGATCGAAGGCATTCTCTTAGACTGAGGATAGAGAAGTATAGAGAATATGAAGAAATCTCCAATAGAGATAGATTCCAAAATGAAAGAGTGGAATCTTCTTTATAGAGAGAATCAGAATGGAATCTCTTATCTTCTATGAGGATATAGAAATTCTTCTAGAAGGATATTCTGTCTCTTATGAATCAAGAAAGATTCTAGTGATAGATAGTGTGATTAAGAAATGAGATATGGATCGATATGAATAGAACGAGAATACTGATTTTTTTATCTTATAGAGATCCTATGATTAGAATATCGATAGATAGGATTCATCCAGATACAAATTCATCTTATAGAATAGGAATCGTTTGTTGTGGCACTCGAATTCTAGGATATAGATAGAATGCGTATGAATGATGATATATAATAGATATATTCGAAAGTGGAATTCTTATAGATGGAGATCAATCTCAGACTATTGATAAAGATGCATATTTCATGAGCACTGACACCCTTACCTGGATCTAGAATCTGGAAGGATTGATATAGAAATAGAATCTCTTGATAGAGAGTTTGTATATTTCTTATAGAGTGATATCAGAGGAAAGGAAGAGACTCTTTATAGAGATAGAGGATACTCCTTCATGAGTAAGAATGTATCCCTAGTAAAGACTTTGGAAATAGACCCTGTATTTTTCTATAGGAAGTCAACGAGAATGAAATAGATACTATAGGAATTCATGGTAATAGAAGACAGATCTTCTATATAGAGGAGAAGATTGTGATTCTATAGGTTTATCATACAGAAGAGAATCTCTTTGAGTATCCTGATCATCTAGATAGTAGATATGAGAAGGAAGAGGAATCTTCCCATTGATATAGATAGGCGGGATGATTGTAGGAGTAGGTTCTCTTGATGGATTTGATTGTGAGGATTTTAAATGAGGATATCCGATGTCACATACTGACATGTCTGGGTATCCTCATTTAAATTTCTCATAATAAGCTCCTAGGCCCTCAAAATGCGCTATTTTAACAGCTTTTTAATGCTTAAAGCCAAAGAAAGCGTGGTGAAGCATAATTGGCTCGTTTAAATAGCGTGGCATCTTGGCTTGCTAATTTTGGTAAGTCGATTGGTTACTCTGCCAAGGACGTACTGACCGAGGTAGCGCCCAATACTACCAAGATTACAGAAGATGCTGCGGATGAAATCTATAAGCTGAGAGATTTCATGAGCGACTATCGTGCCAAAGGTAAGCAAGTCGATCGTGCTCTCAACTATACAGAACTTCAAAAGCAGGCCAATGATATCATTGAAGGTACGATCAATGATATTAAAACTGGTAACTTCGCCACTCCCAAAGATGACTTTGGTGATCTTTTTGGTAGTGACGATCTTGATTTCGATTCGAGTGACTACACCACCTCAGAAGATCAAAATGAGAGTGGTGTAGAAGTTCGTAAATTAAATCTTAGCACAGATGCGAAAGCAACTGCAAAAGTTAGTCTAGAAGGAAGTAATCGAATCGCTGAGACATTAGAGAGATCCTCTAAGGCTCAGATGATGGCCCAGGTAAATACCGCCAAAGCAATCATGAATACGACGAATAACATCGGAATGATTGCAGTCAATAAACTGGGTGCTTCTCTGACAGAGACAAATAAACGCCTGGATCAGATCAATACCAACCTGGTTAATATCGTGAAATTCATGAACGAGAACCAGAGTAAGGTAAACCAGGCACATCTGGATTATTTGAAGTCAGCTCATGCCTTCATGAAGGTCCAGATGGAGATGTATAAACCTTCCAAGAAGAAGGGCAAGACTCCTGCTATGGATGCATTCCTGGCAGGTGGTTCTTTCGATCTTCCCTCCTATATTTCCGTCGTCAAAGAGAATTTCCAGAATAGCTCGTCTCTGTCTGAACTGCAGATGATGCTTGGTATGGGTTCCATGATGGGAAATATGATGGGCGGTATGGGTGGACCGAAGTCTATGCTTCGACCTACTCAGATGCTCATGAATGCTGCAATGAAGAAATTGATTCCGAAGAAGATTCAGAAGGCTATCACAAAAGTCGATGATCTGCTTCCTCAGGCTTTGATGGGCGGATTATCGACTCTTTCTGACATGCGGAATGAGACCGGAATCAAAGGAATGCTGGGTCATCTGTTAGGAGCTGGAGCAAGAAAGCAAGATTCTTTCCAGTTAGGGAAATACTATAAGGGAGCAGTGCCTTGGGATGGTAAATCCAAGAGAGCTCTTGAAGTAGTCATTCCTCATTACTTGGCAATGATCGAAGCGAATACTTCGAATATTCCCAAGAGGAAAGGATCTAAGGAACCCGTCTTCTATGATTATGACACTGGGACATTCAAGGACAAGAAACAGATTCGAGAAGGATTGAGAGCTCGCACATCAGATGCATTCCGTGGAGCTTCTGCCGAATCGAATAGTTTCTTTGAGAGTAAATTCCAGGATGACGAGGCTTTACAGGACGAAGCAAAGAAGATCATGTGGAAGCATTTGCAACCTATGATCTATGGTGAGAAAACTCTCGAAGGAGAGAAGAATCTTACCCAAGCTGCTAGAGCCTATGGTAAAGAACTCGAGAAACTGGGATTGAATCCATTTGAGATTTCTCAGTTGGTAATTTATTTCAAAGGAACTGTGACAAAGCTGCGTCAGTATATGATGCAGATGGAACTCACAGAGTCTGAATCCGAGCTATTCAACCGGAGAGAAACCAACCAGTTTGGTTTTATCAAAGGTGGATTCAGTCCGGAAGATCTTGGTACTTCTTATACTGCTACTGATCTCTCTAGAAAACAGGAGAGAGACAAGAAGAAAGCTGAGGAAGCTGCAGAAGAAACCAAGAGATTGATGGATCGTGCAAAGGGTACTGTCTTTGCCTCTAATAAGCAGAAGAATCGATATATCGAAAATATCAAATATGCTGCTAGTGAAGGCGTTGGTACAACTTACACGAGAAACAAAGCTGCTTCTAAAGTGGAAGCTGCTGGTCTGGGATTGATCGGTCTTATTTCAGGATATGATACGATCGATACTACTGGTGGTGTCTTGGGAGTTGCAAACTCCTTCAAGAAGAATGTCAGTAAGTATGAATATGATCATTTGACCGTCGCTGATGTGATGAACATCATGCGGAATAATGCCTACAATCCGGATCAATACGACTTTATCACCGCTGATAAATCTGGCGACAAAGATGGATTATTCGGTTTGGCTGTATTGAAATATAGATATGGTAAACCTGGATGTCTTCGTGTCGTCAAGAGAAGAAACATCGTTCTTGATGGTAAGAAATATATCATCAAGCCGATCGATCATGATGATAGAGTCGTTAAAGGTACCGATCGAGATGCCAATCTGCAACCTCCTGGTGGATCTGATATTTATCCCATGGATAAACAAGGAATCCCCAGAGATGGAAATACCCAGTGGCAGAATGATCAGGCTATTCTGAATAGTCAAGGTGAGATCAAGAAGAAGCCTAAGGATACTCGTACCTTCAAGCAGAAGGTGAGAGATAAAGCCACTCAGGTAATGACTGGTAAGAATCCGAATGCTCCTTCTGATAATACCAATAACGATAATGGAGCTCTTGGTAATGGTGAGCGACTCGGTGGTGCTCCTGCTCGTAGAGCCAATAACCAGAATGCAAGAAGACCTGGATCCAATACCAATGAAGCTTCTAAGAGAAGATC
>UMLJ01048592.1_pt1 | contig 36034 bp, 35 predicted proteins | sample 1966521 | NCBI WGS metagenome assembly UMLJ01 (sample SAMEA4836199, study PRJEB28245) | human gut metagenome | biome: gut microbiome; material: fecal sample | place: Denmark | collected 2008
TGCCGAAAATCTTAAACGCCATTGTCAAAATCCCTCCTTATCATATATCAATGCACTGGAAGACAAAATCATCTGCCAGCAGTTCGTTTTCCATAAGCATATACACGGCGTTTATCAGCGCCACCACCATATCCACCTTGCCCGCACTGCGCTTCTTGTTGACGTACATATTCATGTTGGTGTCATATGTGCAGCGGGCATTTTCAAAGCTGTTTTCCAGCAGAGCATTTCTTTCATAGCGGAAGCTTCCGCCCAGTATACTCTCTTTCAACAGCTTTGTGGCAGGGTGCAGAACACTCGAATGCTGCTTCACTATGGTGCATTCTATAGGGTTGTCCGCACTTTCCACTTTTTGCATCGAGGACAGCGCATTCATTCTGTCCCAGCCTGCACCCGCAACGGTCACACCCAGAGTGCTTTCAAGGGTCAGGATATAGTCCTCCACAACAGCATAGTCGATGACCTCATCACCGCAGGCAATACAGTACCTTGCGGCAACGAATTTGTTGTAGTCAATGCCCTCTCTCATGTTTTTAAGCCATATCTTGTCCGTAGGGATAAAGCCCATCACACGGGCAACAATAACGCCGTCATCATTTGTGACCATAGCAACGGCAGTGTTATCGTCTGTGAGCGAAAGGTCATTGCCCAGATATACCCGCCTGCCTCTCCACCAGCTGTCGTCAGGCTCAATGCGGCAAAGCTGTACCTTGTCAACAGGCACATAGCCCTCGGTTCCCACGGACTTGTAGTGGATATTGCAGTGCTTGCAGAGAAAATTCTCACGCTTATTTTCGTAAAGCACAGCCATCTGCCGCTTTTCAAAGAGATAATCGAGCATCTGAGGCTTTCCGTGTACCGCAGGATTTGCCTGATAGATAACATTGTCGTTATGCTCCCAGTCGTTGATGATCTCTATGTCAGGCTCATACAGCAGTGCAAACACATTTGTGCGCTCGATTATGCCGTCAAGAATTTTCTTGCTCAGATCTATCTGGTCAAGGAAATCATTGTTTTCATTTGGGTATTGGGTAGATATGATAATACCAAGCTTGTTGGGCAGAGTTATCTGTGATGAGGTCATTGCTTCTACGGGATAGCTGTCCATTGCGCCGTCCTCGTCCGCCAGAAAGGCGTTTGCAAGTTTGCCGTCCAGTCGGTCATTTGAGTACGCAAGGGGCGTATATTCAATGTCCGTCAGCTTGCAGGTTATCATATCCCGATTTATTTTAAAATGCTTCACCAGAAGCGGAGAGACCTTGATGATTTTCCTTACCGCCAGTCTCAGCTCCGATGAAAGCTTATAGTCAGGCGCTACGGAAAAAAGCCGGGCGAACCTCGGCTCGGTCAGCATCAGAATAATGAATATGACCGCCGAAACAAATGTCTTGAAATTCTTGCGGGCAATTTCAAGGATAGCCGTGGAATAATACCGCCTGCCGTCCCTGCCCTTGGTGCACAGCACCGCAGTGATGAACAGCATCGCATAATCTTCCAGCCCCGTAAGCATAGGGCAGTTAAGGTCAGGGTGTACCATAAGGCGGAGAATGCCGCTTATCCGCTTGTATTCCGCCATGCTCACATACGCATCGGGGTTTCTTCCGTCCGCAATTTCAAGCCATTTTTCGCACTGCTTCTTTACGTATCGTCCGACCTTGCCGTCGGTCTCATTAACACAAAAAAGGGCGTATCTGTATGCCCTTGTATCGGTGATATTCAAGCAAAATACACCCTCCTTTCGGCGTTTGGGTATAAAAATGCGCCTATGCGTTGCATAAAGCAGCGCATAAACGCATTAAACATATTCGCTTTTACTTATTGAACAGATCGCTGTGGGTACCTGTTCGCACCAGTGACAGCACAAGAACTTCATCAAACAGACGGTATATCAGCAGCCAGTCAGGCTCAATATGAAGCTCTCTGTGTTTGCTCCAGTTGCCGTGAAGCTCATGGTCATCATACAGCAGTTTCAGTTCCTCGGTCTTATCGCCTGCCGCTATCATCTCAACAACGCTTTCAAGCTGACTGATATCACAGCCACGCTTCTTGGCGAGCTTAAGATCACGCTTGAATTGAGATGTCATTTTTATACCGTACTTATTCATCGTCGTTCAGGGCCTCATCAAACATCTTGTGAACATCTGTATAGCTTTTTACGTTAGGGTCTTTGGCTATCTTCTCTGCCTCAGCCATTGCCTGACGTGTTTCCTCATTGGGGATTTCGGTTATTGAGCGAAGAAAAGCGATAAAAGCGTCAAGCTGTTCTGCGGACAGTGTATCAATAAGGTTGTATGCAATTTCTCTTGTACTCATAAAATCAGCTCCCTTCTGCTTATATTATAACTCAGAACGGAACCGAAATCAAGAGTGTTTGAAAAATTTCATTATTGTTCGGGTATAAAATATTGGCTCAATATCCAAAATATAATTTATCCATGTATTCAGACACCTCATCGGCAGAAGCATCAGGATTGGCTCTGAGGAATGATATCATTTTATCCTGACCCGATCTGTCATCTGCAAAAGTAAGCATTACTCCAAGAACAAAGTCGGGATCAGGGTCAGGGATCTTCTCAAGAAGCTCTTTCAAAATAGGATTGGAAGCCATTGCACGTTCTGTTTTGTAGCTCATAATCATTATCCTTTCCTGTAAATGCAATAATCGTCAAAGCCATGATTCTCAAAATAGAACATAACATCAAGCTCCCCCGAATAATACGTACACTTTTTCTTCCTTGAATATCTTTTTTTATAGAACGTATTGACATTTCTGATAAAGCAAGAATACTCCTCATCTGTAACAGTACACTGCGGGTACTTGAACGGACGTCCTTTTTTGTCAAGTTTAACACTGTTGCCACCCTTTGTCAATGAGTTTTGGGATTTTTTATACTTTCTGATGCTGTCATCAAAGTCAAACTGACCGTTTTTCTTTCTTTTTTGCCCTTTGAACCTCAGTTCTTCTGCTCTGAGCGCCATACCTTTCATTCTTATTTCTGCAAGGCGTTTTTCATAAGTGCTGTAATCATTCATATTCCCACCTCACTCAAAAATACTGCTTTTCCTGTGCATAAACTCCCAGCACTCGTTGAGATATGCCTTTCCGCTGCCGTCCGACCTGCCGAGTATTTTTATCTTGCAGGCATCGGCAAGCAGGAGCTTGTAATCAAGGATATCAAGCTCGTTTATGCGGTCAAAGTCAAACCCCGTATGTTCCCTGACAATGCGTTCGCCGAATGTCAGCACAGGGAGCTTTGTCTCTTCCTCGTCATGCTCAAAATCGGGCTTGTCGGGTATGCCGTAGATATCCGCAAAGTCCTCGCAGTAGTCGTTTACAGCCTTGATATAGCCGCTCACAAACTCACACAGGGACTGTATTGGCATATCCTCGGGGATCTCCGCCAGAAGATATGCCGCCCTTTTTATCTCCCTGCCGCTGCGGGCAATGTTGATAACGTCCCATGTGTGCTTTGAGCATACGGGAACATTGATAATGCCCACAGGCGGAAGAGCAACGGGAAAAACAGGCTTTTCAAACGGGGTTATTCCCCACTCGCAGTCCATACATGACCTGCCTTTGCATCGACCATAAGCATGAACTCGCCCGAATCATAAAAAGGCTCCAGGGCATATGCACACGCAAAGGGAGTTACGCTGTCCTGCTTCCATACAGCGTCAAAGCCGCTTGTGTTCTTGCCGATAACAACGACCACGGTATCGCCGTACTTCTTGTCATCGTGCTTGAATGCAACAACGTGAACAGTCTCGTCCATGTTGCCAAGGCCGCCCACAAAAGTAAAGCCAAAGCCCGATGTGGTGTCCTTGGAATGCTTTGCGGTGGGGTACTGCTTTGCGATAGTCTCACCGTTTGCATTAAAAAGCTTGAAGTTTGATGTGCCCTTTTCATCGGAGATAACATCAATTTTCATCTCGCCCAGGTCTGACTTGTCGGAAAGGTTGGAAGTCTCCACCTTTACCTCGTAGCCGTCTTTAAGATAGCCTATCTGGTTATCCTCAACCATAATGCCCGAAATAAACTTGATGATTGCAGCCGCTTCCTCCGGTGTGATGGCTTTGGTATCCGCAACCTTGGGAAATGTACTTGCATCATAATCGGCGCTGTAAACACGGCCCGAGCCGTAATAGGTCTTTTTGGTCATTGCCATAGATCATTCCTCCTCGATATGTTCTGTAATATCAAACACATACTGTGTGTAGAACAGATTGTTTGCGCTGTCGTAGCCCATGGTGCAGGAAAACTCGCCCGCTCCCGCTGCGGCAGCCTCGAAATTCTTTTCTCCCTCAAAATCGCCTTTCTGCTTGCTTTCACGGTAGAAAAACGTAATTTCAAGGGGATAATGGCGGTAAAATGCCATTTCGTCAGCACCGTCAAAGTCCTTTTTGGGAATGTTATAGGTGCCGAAGCGGTGCTCACCGGGAACAGCCCTGAAAGAGTGCCATTCCATGCGCCCGCATATCTTTTTGGCTTCCGCCAGTATCTCTTCAAAGGTCATTGACCGTCCTCCTCGGTGTATATCCGCTTTGCACGGAACTTTATCTCGCTGTGCCTGCTGCCCACATCATCGGCAGGGGAAATGAGCTCATATACCACGCCGCCCGATACAGCTCTGTACTGCATGGGTGTAATGCGCATAAGCGCAGGCTGATATCTGCACTGTATCGTTACCGTCAGCGCCGCCTCATAGCCTGCGTTGGCTATGAAAAACTCGCTTCCGCTAAGTCCGTTGATGTAGCCACGACAGGTGAGGTGGTCTTCCCATACATCGTTCACCGACCGCTGGAAGCATATCACAGCATTGAGCTGACCTGCCGTTATCATAGGTAATTCACCGCAATTCCGCCCAGTATCTGCTTTACCGTGGGATTTTCCCTGCCGTTGGCTATTTCGGCAGAGCGGTTGTCGTACATATCAATGCACAGGCAGTTGAATGCGTGTATCACTTCGGGATAATCGTCCAGCCGTTCATCTGTAAGCCCCGTGTAGGTGCGTATGTAGCCCTTGGCGGCTTCCATAATGCTTTCGATAAGGCTGTCGTCAAGGTCGTAGTCAATGCGCATCGCAAGCTTTACGCTTGCCAGAGTTGCCTCGCTTAGTTTCATGGGCTTCCTCCTTTTCAGGCTCGACTTCGGAAATATATCCGCAGCGGAGAAGCTCGGAAGCCGCCGCCTCGGACAGCTCCCTTACCTCGCCCTTGTACATACTTACCTTGCCTGCGAATGACACGTTTGCTGTGTACATCATCAGCCGCCTACCTTAGGACAGGAAGCGACGACATATGCGTCCTCGTTCACAGGCTGACCGTCAAGCCACATAATGGTAAGGATACCCTTCATGCCGTACTCCGCATACTTTTCGTTGAGTATCTGCATAGACATATTGGGGTTGAGATTTACCTTGTATGCCCTTGCAAAATCGCCGAAAAGGATAGGGTGCGCCTCGCTGCCCATATTGTCCATAGCTTCGGAAACCAGCACAGGCTTGCCGAGAATGGTGCCGACATAGCCGCTTGTAAGATCGTTCTGGTGGAAGATATAATGACCGTCGCCGTCTTTCAGCAGTCTTACAGCGCAGAGGGTGTCGTTGCTCATTATCCATGCTGCGTCCTGCTGATAGAAGCTTTTGAGGGAATGGAATATCTTCACGATCTCGTCAGCTGTGATGGCAGCGGCAGACGCAAGTGTGAACGCTGTACCTGACTTTACAAGTCCCTTGGGCTGGTCTGTGCCTGTGCCCTTGATGATAGCGGTCTCAGCCTTTACAGCCATGTCACGCAGGGTCTGGTTCTCGACTTCTGTTGCAATGTCAAAGGCATTCTGGTTGATTACTTCAAGGGAGAGCTTTGCCAGAGCAGTAAGCTTGTGGTGCTTTATCTCGATGGTCTTGAACTTTGCGGCGGAAGAGGTGATCTCCTCAATTTCGCCCGTCCAGCCTGCGGATATCTTGTTGTCGTTGTCCGCTACGATCTGCTTGTAGGTGCCTGCGCTGTTTACCACAGATACACGGTTAACGATGCCCGAAAGCTCGGTGAACTTGTGAATAATGTCCTGCGAGAACTCTGAGGGGATAATGTTGCCTGTTGTGGAAGTGGTCATCTCTCCCGCTCTCAGCTCATTGCCTCTGATAAAATCGGATACGATATCCTTTGCAGCTCTCTTTTCCTCGCCGTCATCGGTGTCGGAGTTTGAACCGCCGTCAAGGTCACAGCCTGTGTCATTGACCTTCTGGGCACGCTTTTCAAGCTCAATGGAACGGTCAGTGTCTGCGATCTCCTTGTCAAGGGCTTCAAACTGTGCCGCCTCTTCATCGGAGACCGCACGGTTCTCCTCCTTTGCCTTGCCGAGAATAGCGTTCATCTGTGCGGTGAGCTGTCCTCTCTTTTCGATAAGTGACTTTAAATTCATGCTTTTTTCCTCCTTGTTTTGGTCGTTTGGGTATAAAAAAGCCGCCTTGCAGTGCTGCTGTGCAGCCGACTGCAAAACGGTCATTTTGATTATGGGTATAATCGTTTTTTTACTTGCTTTCTTTGAGATATTCCGCATATCTTCTGCGGTATTCGTTCAGGCTCATGCCGTTTGCTCCCTCAGGATAATCGGGTTCATCACGCTGAACGCCGTCATCTTCCCAGCCGCAAACGGGGCAGATCTCAAAACAGTTGTCTTCTTCAAAAGTGTGCTTTCCGCATACAGGACAAATTTCACCTTTCATTTTTGTGCCTCCGTATCTTTGGCTTTTCGCCTTAGGTAATTATCGTTGGTCAAAGGTCGGCAAAATCTCATTCAAATTGCCCTTTTTCCGGATTCCATTTCGGTATGCCGATTATTTCATCTAAGTAGGCTGTGATTTCAGATGAATTAGCCTTTGGGTTGGCTTTTATATACTTAATGAGCTTGTCGGCAACGCTTTCACCCTCATCTCTTACTTCGAGCATTACTCCGTGCACGAAATCGGGATAAGTGTCGCATACTTTTTCCAAAAGAGCTTTTAATTCTGAGTTTTCATTCATAAGCCGCCTCAGTCCTTCCTCTTTTCATAAATATTATATTCGTTGAAACCGTGGATTTCAAATTTGTATGTTTCTTTTGAAAGAGTAAGCCAGCCCTTGGACTTTCCTTCATATTTTGAAGCATACAGATCATCTATCGCACGGATTACCTTACCATATTCTTTTTTAGGCAACCTGAGTTCAGGATATTTATATGGGATACCCTTTGAATCAAGTTTAACATTTTGCCTGTTTCCTGTCAAGCTTTTTTGAGAGCCTGAATGTGAATTATACAAATATAATTTGACAGATATGATATTTGAACCTTTATGCCCGATACTGCCCAAAGCATTAAATCAAGTTCAGATACAATGATCCCCGTCCAAATATACACCTGAACGGGGATTTTGATACTATTATACTCAGTTTCTGCGCCTGTTTGGTTTCAGGCTCTTCTCAGCATACATTCTTTCATCGGACTGCTTCAGCATGGCATCGAAATCAAAATCAATGCGTGTGCTGCACATTCCTATGCTGGCAGTTATGGGGTAAGGTTTTACATGATCCTTGTTAAGACAGGCAAGGAAGTTCTCAACGTGCCGCCTTATAATGCCCTCCGCTCCATCGCCGACATTATCGGCAGCGGCAGTAACGGCGCATACCACAAACTCATCGCCGCCGAAGCGTCCGCATATCTTATTTTCAATAGGGATACTGCGTATAGCATCCGCCACGGAGCTTATGGCAAAGTCGCCCTCGTCATGGCCGTAATGGTCGTTGATGTTTTTAAGTCCGTCAAGGTCAATGGAGGCAACGGTAAAATTCCTGCCCGCATTCTTCCTCTGGAGCCACGAAAGCTGCTTATAGAAGCCGTTTCTGTTGTAAATTCCTGTAAGATAATCGTTTTCGGATATTTTTTCAATGCTCTTGGCCGTGTATTTCAGGTGCATGGCATTTCGGTATCCGCTGAGAGCGTTGTTGAGAGCATACACATACTGGGGTATCATGCAGTAGCCGTTAACATCAGCCGTGAAATGTACGCACATATATCCCATAGGAATGCCATATGAGCTGATCACATTGAACACAACAGGATTTTTAAGGGTCATAACATAGTCGATGTCAATAAGAACATCTTTGCGCATGATGTTCATGGGATATTTTTTTGAATCATCATCTGATTTATAGAGAATGCACATCTCATCGTCAAAGCCGTTCCATTTTTCCTCCAGTGGATTAAGTGCCTCATTCCAGAAGCTCTGATTTACCATAATACAGATGTTGTAGAAATTATATCCCTTGAGATCTTCCACAATGCAGTCTGCACTGTCTCCCGTAACTATTTCCTGTGCCAGTTCGCACAGAAGAGCATTGTCGTCCTGATACTTGCAAAATCTTTCCCGAACAGTTTTAAGAGTGTTGCCCACATTATAAGGAGGGCGGTCAGGATCGCAGCCGCAGGAATTATATACATCAAGAACAAAATCCACATAGTTATCATGAAGAACTTTCCCGCCTGCAAACACCTTTTCAAGAGCGTCGGCAATGGCTTTTGCCGTGTCGGAATAGCTGCACCTGCAGGTGGTTATGGGCGGAGTGCATTGTTTTGCTTCTTCAGTGCCGTCAAAGCCCACCACAGCCACATCATCAGGAACTTTATATCCATGCCGGTTCAATACCGCACAGGCAGTTATCGCCATCATATCATTGGCGCAGATTATAGCCTTGGGCACACGGTTCTCGGCGACCATATCCTCAACAGCCTTCTGCGCAGGGCCTGACCAGTAATCGCCGTAGCTCAGCATATTGTCATTAAAGGGCAGACCATTTTCTGCAAGCACCTTTTTATATACCGCAATACGCTGCTCGGAATGTTCCTCGCCTTTAAGTCCCGCTATCATCGCCGTATCGGTTATGCCGTGATATTCGATGATATGGCGCACTGCCTGTTCAAAGCCCGCCTCATAGTCGAAAATAAAGCTGGTGCATTTCTCTGACCTGTTGCCCAGAATAAAAACAGGCACATTGTGAGCCTCAGCGCCCATACGCAGTTCATCGACGATGGAAGTGTCCCTGAAAGCCTCGCTGAATATCACCACAGCATCTACAATATTATAATCTATCAGGGAATAGACCTTTTTCTCAGCGTTTTCGAACCTGTTGTTGCGATAAAAATCAGTGCAGGCGTTATATACAAAAAGCCGATAATCCTTGGCAACAAGAGCCTTATTAAGTTCAGCCACTTTGGCAGTGGTTTCATCATTGCTAAGTCTGGTAAGACATAACGCAATTATTTTCCGCCCTTTGAACATCTTACATCAAACCTTTCGGATATGGTTATATCATTTTATATTTTAACACAAGCCAGCGAAAATTTCAATAGTTTTCCCAAAATTGCAATATCACCGCAAAACATTTTTGTGCGCCATGACATACTTTAATATTGACAACCACATTATAAAATGCTATTATTATCATACCAAAAGATATTAACCAAGGAATGATATACGTGCATATGAAAAAATTACTGCCGCCCGTAATGGCGGCACTGCTGCTGGCTTCCTGCGGCAATAATACTCTCGGCACTTCCGAAGGTGCGGTTTCCCAGGAAGTAACCGTTACCCTTGGCACCTCCGATACCGTGCAGACATCAGAAGCTGCCACAGTCACGGAGGAAGTCACCGAGCAGACGACAACAATGCCCCAGCTTGAATTTGAGGACACTCCCCAGAACGCCTACACCCGCCTTACCATGTCCTTCCAATCCACAGGCGAGACTGTTTATCCCGATGATTACGGCGGAGTTTACAGCTACGGCAAGAATCTTTTTGTTGCCATCACCGAAAAGGAGCCGTCGGAGTATTACACAAGCCTGCTGTCCGAATACACCTGCGTCCGCTACCAGACAGTAGCTCACTCAATGAATGAGCTTACCGCCATCGGTGAAAAGGCAAAGGAAGTCCTTGACCCCGATTTTGGCGTAAAGGAAGTTTTCATTGATGTTCCCAACAACAGGGCAGCGGTGTCCATCACAAACGGCGACCCCCGTTCCGCACAGGATTACATCAAGACACTCGAAGATGTGGGCTTCACCCTCAACGAAGTGGAAATAAGCATGGCCGATACGGAAGAATAAAAAAACAGCTGCCGCACACAAAGTACGGCAGCTGTTTCATTGTCTGCAAATCCGAAAAATTATTCCTCGGTCTTTTCTTCAGCGGTATCGTCAGCAGCTTCGGAAGCAGCTGCAACGTCCGCATCATCAGCACCGTCAAGAGCCTCAAGCTCCTCAACGTCGCTGCTTACATCGTCAGCGTCATCGCAGTCGTCCTTTTCGGAGCATGAGCGGCAGTCACAGCCGTCATCATCGCCGAAATAGATCTCGTCATCATCATCAAAGCTGTAGTCATACTGTTCCAGCTCCTCACGCTTCTTAACGGCGTAAACAGCGGCAGCAGCACCTGCAGCGGCAGCGATCATAGTAAGCAGAGCAACACCGAATGCACCCTTCATAAATATCAGCTCCTTATTTTTTCACAAAGTTATACGAAGTTTTGACTGATGAAAACTTCCCTGTGACATTATTATAACACACTTAATTATGAATTACAATAGTATAATTCAAATTTTCTCCAAATTCACACATTTCACAGGACAGATATTTGGAGAATATTTATAGTACGTCATAAGCCAGCCCAAATTTCAAACCAGTTTTCAGACATATTTTACGCAGATACTATAATAATTAACACAAAATCTGCCGAATTGTGGCTTTTGCCTCTTGATTTTTGGCACAAATGGTGCTAAAATATTATCGGTATCATCGTTAGATGTAAAAATTGATATAGGTAAGGTGTTATTATGTTAGTTTTAGTAGTTAACGCAGGCAGCTCCTCTCTTAAATACCAGCTCCTGAACATGGACGACGAAAGCGTTCTTGCAAAGGGCAACTGTGACAGAATCGGTATCGACGGTCACATCTCCCACAAGACTGCTGACGGCAGAAAGGTTGACGAGGACTGCAGCTTCCCCACACATACAGAGGCTTTTGAAAAGCTGGTCGAGGTTCTTACCTCCGGCGAGGGCAAGGTCATCGACTCCATGAGCGAGATCAAGGCAGTAGGTCACAGAATCGTGCAGGGCGCTGAGGTATTCAGCGAGACCACTCTCGTTACCGATGAGGTAATCGACAAGATCGACGGTCTGGCAGAGCTGGCTCCCGTTCACAACCACCCCCACGCACTTGCTCTGAGAGCCTGCAAGAAGGTAATCCCCGCAGACTGTCCTCAGGTAGTTGTATTCGATACAGCATTCCACCAGACAATGCCCGAAAAGGCTTATATGTTCGGTCTCCCCTACGAGTGCTATGAAAAGCTCCACGTAAGAAAGTACGGCTTCCACGGTACTTCCCACCGCTTCGTAACAGCAGCTCTTGCTGAGGCTATGGGCAAGGACCTGAAGGATCTTAAAATAGTTTCCTGCCACCTTGGCAACGGTTCCTCCATCACAGCAGTTCAGGGCGGCAAGTCCATTGATACCACTATGGGCTTCACTCCTCTTGACGGCGTTCTCATGGGCACAAGAAGCGGCTCCGTTGACCCCTCCGCTGTTGAGTTCGTTCAGAAGAAGCTTGGCCTCACCGCTGACCAGATGAGCGATTACCTCAACAAGAAGTCCGGCTTCCTCGGCATTTCCGGTATCTCCAGCGATAACAGAGACATTGCCGCTGCCGCAGCTAAGGGCGATAAGAGAGCTCAGCTGGCAGGTGATATGCTCAGATACGAGATCAAGAAGTACATCGGCGGATTCGCTGCTGCTATGAACGGTCTTGACGCTATCATCTTCACAGGCGGTATCGGCGAGAACGCTCCCGAGGTAAGAAGAGACGTTTGCGCAGATATGGACTTCTTCGGAATCAAGCTTGACAACGCTAAGAACGACGAGATCAAGGGCAAGCTCTGCAAGATCTCCGCTCCCGATTCCAAGGTAGAGGTTTGGGTAGTTCCCACCAACGAGGAGCTTCTCATTGCAAGAGATACTCTGGCACTTATCTCCAAGTAATAAAAGCTTAAAATACGAAAAGCCGACAGTATCTGTCGGCTTTTGTTTTAAAAGGAGACAAAAATGGATAGCGAAAGACTTAAAAAGCAGCTGGATTTTCTTATCGAAGCCGATAAGATGAAAAGCCTTTACAGGCAGACATATATCATAGGCAACGAGAGCCGAGGCGCTTCAATGCGTGAGTTTGAGGGCGAGGAACAGAAGTACAAACGCCGTGAGAACGATGCGGAGCATTCATTTCATCTTGCCCTGTTCGTGATAATGCTTGCCGAGTACGCAAACGAGCCTATAGACGTGCTTAAAGCTGTGAAAACCGTTCTTATCCACGACATTGTGGAGATAGACGCAGGCGACACATATTTCTTTGACGACAAGGGCTATGAGACCAAGCGTGACCGTGAAACAAGAGCCGCCGACCGTCTGTTCGGTCTGCTTCCCGATGAGCAACGTGACGAATACCGCACCCTGTGGGAAGAATTTGAAGCGGGCAGCACACCGGAAGCACGCTTTGCCTCCTCCGTTGACCGTATGCAGCCCATGCTGCTGAACTACCTCAAGGACGGCATAAGCTGGCGTGAGCATAACGTAAGCTATGAGCAGGTCAAGGAGCGTGGAAAGTGCATAAAGGGCGGCTCCGAAAAGCTTTGGGAGCATATGGACGCTCTTTTTGATGATGTACATAACAAGGGTCTGCTGAAATAATATACTATATAAATGTGATATATGCCAAATCCCGACAGCACACCTGTCGGGATTTTCCGTTTCAATTCGGACAAAATTTGATTACAAATAGTTACACTTATAACGCCTGTTTGCAAAACCACGTATTTTCGGGCATTTTCACCATATCGGTGCTTTTATAATTTACAGAGATTATCTTATTGTCACGTTGACAGGAAAAAAGTTTTGTTGTATAATTTACAGTGTATTATCATCGGCTGGTGTACAGCCGTGTTCTGAAAGGAAGTCGGTTATGGATTCTGACGGGTGTAATATTATATCCGCTGTTGTGAACAGCACTGCCAATGGCAGCAGTCTTACCGCAGGTATCATCATCTGCATCGTGCTTATTCTTATAAGGGCGTTCTTCACCTGCTGTGAAACCGCCTGCACCGAGATAAGCGACGGAAAGGTAAAAAGCTTTGAAAACGAAAAGGGCGGCAAGGGTCTGCTTTACAGGCTCCTTTCTCACCCAAGCGAGCTTATCTCCGCTTTCTCCGCACACCGCATACTTAATGCAGCAGTTCTCACCATAGCTGCCGAATGGACACTTTTTGCGCCGTTTTACAGCTGCTTTGCAGGTCTTTTCCCTGCTGAGGGAATGTCTCTCCCCGCATTCATCATCACCGAGCTGCTTATAATCTTCTGCACGGTGCTTGCCGCCGAAGTTCTTGGCGGAAGCGTTCCTAAGAAGCTTATCAAGGATCCCGACAGCTTTGCAGTCCGCTGCACTCCTGCCGTTAAGCTCATATATGTGCTGATGAAGCCCTTTACCCTGATAAGCAGCCTTGCAGCCAAAATAGCGGCTGCCGCATCCGGCAACCCCTCCGAGGACGCTGACGCAGTTACCGAGGAAGAAATACGCCTTATGGTGGACGCAGGCAATGAAACAGGCTCTATCGAGTCCTCCGAGCGTGAGATGATAAACAACGTTTTTGAGTTTCATGAGCTGTCGGTCAGCGATGTTATGACCCACAGAACGGATATCGTTGCGGTGGATATAGATGCCGAGATATCGGAAGCGGTATATACAGCCATAAACAGCGGCTTTTCACGCATTCCCGTCTATAGAGACAATATAGATCACATAGAAGGCGTGATATACGTCAAGGATCTTCTGTGCCTTATAGGTACTCATTCATCTGAAAGCATGACACTGAAAAGCTTTCTGAGAGATGCGGCTTTTGTTCCCGAAAGCTGTATGTGCGGCGAGCTGTTCAAGCGCTTCACCGCCAAAAAGCTCCAGATGGCTGTTGCCGTTGACGAATACGGCGGCACCGCAGGTCTTGTCACCATGGAGGACTTGGTCGAGTCCATTGTGGGCAATATCCAGGACGAGTACGACAATGAGGCTGAGGAGATAACCAAAATATCCGACAATACCTATACCATAAGCGGCACCGCTGACGCTGCCGACGTTATGGAAACTCTGGGCGCTCCCCTGCCCGATGACAGTGAATACGACACAATGAGCGGATTTATCACCGACCTGCTGGGGCGTATCCCCGAGGACGGCGAGACCCCCTCTGTCATCTACAAAAACATCACCTTTACAGTGCTTCTGGCGGAAGATATGAGAATCGTCAGAATAAAAGCGGTAATAAATAAAGAAGAAAAGGAGATAGAAAAAAATGATGAGATCAGCAAAGAGCAGAAAGATTAGTGCGGTAATGGCATTCGTAATGTCTCTTTCCGTGCTGGCTACAGGCTGCCAGAAAACCAGTGAGGATACAGGCAAGCTCCCCTCTCTCGATGAGGTAAGCATAACTACCGCCGAGACCGAGGAAACAGACGTTCCCGAGGTAACTACCGTTCCCACCGAGACTACCACCGAAGCCACCACTACCACAGAAGTGACCACAGAGGAGACTGAGGAGACCACCGCTCCCACAGAGACCACTCCCGCCGAGACCTCCGCAGCAGAGACCTCCGAGACCAGTGCACAGACTTGGAGCGAGACCGAGATGTCCGCCACAATGTACGTTACCGAAAACTGCTACTCCAGAGAAAAGGCAATAATCGGCTCCACACCTATCTCCCAGCATTACGCAGGCGACACCGTTGAGGTCGTAGCCATCACCGACACCGAATACTATAAGCTTGCCGAGGGCGGATTTATCCACTCCGACTATCTTTCCGATACAAAGCCTGTTGTTACCACGGCAGCTACCACCGAGGCTCCCGCAGAGACCACAAAGTCCGACAGCGGAAACTCCGGCTCCGACAGCTCTTCTGACAGCGGTTCTTCCGAGAACTTCAACGCCGGCGGCGATCTTGATGATGCAAACTACAAGGTAAAGTCCTCCTCCAGATACGCTTATAAGCAGCTCAATGCTACCGAGCAGAAGCTCTATAACAACATCATTTCTTCCGTAAAGAGCCTGAACAGCGTCGTTGACGTTCCCTCCGGTCTTACCACCGATGATGTTGTAAGAGTATATACTATCGTTTACAACAATGAGCCTCAGCTCTTCTGGATGGGCGGAAGCCTTTCCGCAGGCACATCAAGCGCCATCATCTCCTTCAAGACCTCCGACAAGAACGAGATAAAGGCAATGCAGAAGGAGATCGATTCCGCAGCTGCAAGCATCATCTCCAAGGCAAACAACTACAGCGGAACAGTTTCCAAGCTCAAGGTATTCTATGATTCGATCGTCCTCAAGAACGAGTTCAGCAAGTCCGATTCGGGATACAACTGCTCCATCTACAACGGTCTTACCGGCAACGGCGCTCTCCAGTGCGCAGGCTATGCAAAGAGCATACAGTACCTCTGCGACCTGGCAGGCATTGAAAGCACAGTTGTAGTGGGAACCGACAAGAACGACAACTCCCACGCATGGAACGTTGTTTACTGCGAGAACGGCTACTACAACCTGGACGCTACATGGGGCGACCCCATCAACCACTTTGATTCCAGCTACGTTCAGTACGAGTTCTTCCTCGTTCCCGATGCTTGGATACATAACATCACCCACTACAATGTAAATACCATGGTAAGAGGAAACGGCAACAAGATCCACCTCTTTGACCCTCCTGCCTGCACCAAGGAAGCATGCAACTACTTTGCAGCTTACAACAAGCTCTACAGCACCAAGTCCGAGGCTGAGTCCGCAATGTACGCAGCTATTGACGATGCAGCAGCCAACGGCAAGAACGTTGCCGAAATAAGAGTTACCGACAAGTCCATCTATGACACACTTATGAGCGACGATTACTTCAGAACATTCCAGAAGTACGCAAAGAAAAACCACTCCAACGTTACAAAGCTTATGAGACAGAGCTCCTTCACAGGCGGCGTTTACGTTGTACACTATGACCTGGTATATTAAAAGAGAAAAAGAACAATAAAAAGGAAGGTAATTTCAAAATGAATAAAAGAATAATGGCATTTGCAGCAGCTGTACTCATGGCAGCTTCCGTGTTCACAGGCTGCGGCAGCAAGACTGAGGACGATGCTCAGGCGCAGACCTCCGTCAACGTTATCGAAAACGGCACCACTGCTCCCAGCGGCGAGGAAGTGACCACAGCCGAGGGCGGTTTCTCCGACCCCGCAGCTCAGCTGGGTGTTGAGACACAGCCCGGCGATGTTCCTCCCGAGGACGCCGAAAATCAGGAGACCACTCTCCCTCCCAACCATGAAGAGATCGTAAATATGATTGAAAACGGCGGCGGAACAGTCACCACCAAGGCTCCCATTCTCAAGGAGTACAACGTTGACTATACCACCCGCTACGGCTACAGCCAGCTGAACGATGCCGAAAAGAAGCTCTACGGAGAGATACTCGAAGCTGCAAACTCCATCAGAACAAGCCTGAGAGTTGACGACAGCGTTACCGATGAAATGTGGATAAAGGTTTACGGCTGCGTATATATGCAGGAGCCTCAGCTTTTCTGGCTCTCCTCCAAGAAGGTATCAAAGGGCAAGCTCTGGTACTGGGAGATAGACCCCGAGCTTATCGCTTCCATGCAGAAGGAGATCGATGCCACAGTCAGCAAGATACTTGCAGAGGCTGACGGCAAGTCCGATTACGAAAAGCTCAAGGTATTCCACGATTACATCGCACTCAACAACAACTTCGTCAAGGAGTCGGGATACAACCAGACCATCTACGGTGGATTTGTAAACGGCGAGATACAGTGTGAAGGCTACGCAAAGAGCATTCAGTATCTCTGCGACCTTACAGGTATCGAAAGCACCGTTGTTGTAGGCACAAACGAGTCTGGAGACTCCCACGCATGGAACGTTGTAAAGGTTGACGGCAAGTGGTACAACCTGGACACCACCTGGGACGACCCCATTCTCTCCAACGTTGTCAAGACCAATATCAGATACAGATACTTCCTCGTTCCCGACGAGTGGATACACAACAAGTCCCACTTCAATGTAAACAAGAAGACTACAGGAACCCAGGTGACTTATTTCACTCCTCCTGCCTGCACATCTGACGATATGAACTACTTTAAGGTAACAAAGCAGCTCTATTCAGATGAAGCTTCCGCAGACACCGCTCTCAGAGCAAAGCTTAAGGAATGCGCTGCAAGCAACACAAGAGCTGTTGAGATAAGAGTCACAAGCCAGGCTGTATATGACGCTGTTACCAAGAACCTGAAGGATTACGCTTCATGGATAAAGAGCGAAAACTCTGCGGTAACATCCGTTTCCTCCAACTGCGACCCCAACACACTGGTGATCGAGCTTGACCTGAGCTTCTGATAGCTGAAAATTACGGAGACGGCATGAAAACACACCAACGAATTGTTATCGGCGCACTGCTGTTTGTGCTGACGCTCCCGAATCTGTCAGGCTGCTCAAGAATTAACGAGGACTATTCATTGTCCGAGACCGTTACTTCTGCGGGCAGCCTGTCTGCTATTACGGGCAATGACCGGCGGTATATCTACAGCTCACTTTCACCAAAGGAGCAGCAGATGTATGATATCCTGCAAAATGCAGCGGAGAATTTTCAGCCTCAGGCGGTGTTCCCCGAAAAGCTCCCGCCCGAAACGCTGAAAAAGCTGTTTCTGGCAGTGTATTATCAGGAGAATATCTTCTGGCTCACCAGTAAGTTCTACCGCCCCGACAGTGACAGCGACACTCTGCGGCTCACCTATCGGTATGACGAGGAGGCCACTCATCAGATGCAGGCGGATATCGGTAAAACATCGTGGGAAATTTCCTCAGTCTTTGATGAAAGCACATCTGACTACGAAAAGCTGAAAGCCTTTCATGACTACATTGTCCTGAACTGCACCTTTTCCGATGATGAAAATACGGATACCACCCTGTACGGCGCTCTCTGCGGCGGATATTCCATGTGCGAGGGCTATGCAGCAGCATTCAATCTCCTTTGCCAAAAGTCGGATATCCCCTGCGTCACCGTAACGGGAACAGGCTCGGACGGCGCTTCCCACGCATGGAACAAGGTAATGCTGGATGGAGAGTGGTACAACGTTGACTGCACATGGGACGACCCCATACTCGACCCGCCCGACGAAAATTTTATCCGTCACTACTATTTTCTGGTAAGCGACAAGGATATTGAGGGCATTACCCATTTCCCCGACAATACGTACTTTTCATATCCGGAATGCAGTTCCGACAACAACTATTTCAGGCGTGAGGGACTGTATGCAGATTCTGCCGACAGCGGCATAGCACTGCTGTCATCAGCTGCGGCAGATGCAATTTCAGCAGGGCTTACCGATGCGGAAGCAAGATTTGCCGATGAAAAAGCGTATTATTCCGCCAAGACAGCACTTTTTGACAGAAAAAAGATACGGCAGGTACTGGAATATGCGGACAGCCGGGCAGATAAGCCTGCCGACAAAACGGTGATGACCAACAAATACGTCCGCTACTGCAATGACAGCCTGCTGATAATCCATATAACGATGATCTGCGAAGATACAAGGTAAATGCAATGATAAAAAGAAAAAGAAATGCCGCTGTCATAGCCGCTGCACTTATGGCGGCAACGATGCTGGGCGGCTGCGACACAAACGATAACACTCCGCTTCCCACCGATACCGTAACCGAAACTCAGGCGGAAACATCTGTAACAACTGCAACAACAGTCAGTGAAAAGCCGCAGGAGACCGCTGTTTCCGATAGTACCGAGACTGTGGCAGAGACCACTGTGCCGGAAAGCACCGCCGCTAACGAAACACCCGAAACAACAGTTTCGGAAAGCGAAGCTCAGGAAGAAACATCTGAAACTACCACTGTAAGCATCGCCGTTGAATCGGAGACCGTTTCGGAAGAATCAACGGAAAAAGATATGGACTGGTCAAGCTCAGCCATAGCCTTTTCCGCTGCGGGCAATCCCGTATATTTCCCCGCAAACGGCGAAAAAAGCCCCTACACAGGCAGAAAGACCATCGACCACCCCTACAGCTATTACACCCTGAACGACAGGCATCAGAAAATATACGACGAGCTTGTAACAGCCCTGCTTGACTGCGAAAGCAGCATAAAGTTCAGCTATTACGACGAAGTAACCTTCGATGACCTTTTCAGCATTTATCAGCTTATCTACAACGATGAATACAGGCTTTTCTATATCTCTCCCACCATCGAATACACACAGGACAAGACCACAGGCTTTGTGACCCAGATGCGCCTGCTCTACAATTATGACGCCGATGTTATCGCCGACATGAAAGCGGAGGTCGAGGAGGAAGCTGAAAAGATACTTTCCCAAATAACCCCCGACATGAGCGATTATGAGATAGTAAAGCTTTTCCACGACTCTGTTATAATCTCCTGCAAATATTCGGGCGAGGCTGAAAATCCCAACACCATTTATGGCTGCCTTGTGGATAAGGAAGCCCTTTGCCAGGCGTATTCCCAGACATTTACCTATCTGTGCCACCGTGCAGGCATAAAAACGCTGGTGGTGCTGGGCGTTGCCAACGAGCCGCATATGTGGAACATCGTGGAGATGGGCGGCGATTATTATCACATCGACCTTACCTGGGACGACCCCGACAGAACACGCAATCCCGACTCGGTGCGCTATGATTATTTCGGACTTACCGACGAGCGCATAAGAGAGCTTCGTCAGGTAGATGACTATGAGTATGAAGTTCCCGCCGCAAACGGCACAAAATATCAGTATTACAGCTACAATGACCTTGTTGCCGCCGATACGGAGGAAGCCAAGGCAATAATCACCCGTGAAGCCCTCAAAGCCGCAGAAAACGGCAGCTCAACAGTTCAGTTCATGTGCGCAGACAGCGAAGCATTTGACGAAATAATCTCAGCCCTTTTCAGCAATGCGCAGGGCAACGTCATAACTGTTCTGGAAGCGGCAAAGAAGCAGGCTGCAAGGCTTTTCAACACCGAATCCGTTTACCACAACAGCAACGAAAATACCCTCACCGTAAAAATATTCCTTGATTACCTTGATTGACCACGGAGGCTCCCGAGATGCAAAGCAGCGGTATCTACAACAGAATAAAGCTGATACTGGCAGCGGGCATTGCCATTGTTCTGTCTGCCTGCTCCCGGGAAGAAGTCCCCGACACAGGTGACGTGAGCTACACTATCATCTCAGGCGGAACCGCTGTGACCACGGAAGCTCCCACCGAGACCGAGGATATCTACGCCGATGTTTCCGATACGAAGCTGTATATTCCCGAACACATGGTCACAAAATACGCTTCCCTCGATTACGACAAGCGTATGCAGGACGTTTACGATGACGTGGTGGATACCATGCAGAATTTCCGCACCAAATCCTACGTCCCCCTGACCATAAGCACCGAGGACTACGTTAAGGTGCTGGAAACAGTCCGCTGCGAACAGCTGATGCTATTCTATCTCCAGAACCGCTACGCAGGGGATTTTGACAGCACGGTGCAGACCTATGAGATGAACTTCTCGTATAAGTACAGCATAAAAGAAGTAAACATCATGCTTATGGAAACGGAAAAGGCGGCAAAGGAGATAATGACCCTCACCGACCCGTCCATGTCCGATTATGAAAAGCTGAAAATTTTCCACGATTACCTTGTGCTCAACGTGGAAAGCTCCACCGATGACCCCACTGCCGATTCTATCTACGGCGCTCTGGTAAATAAAAAAGCCCTCTGCGAGGGATATGCAAAGGCTTTTTCCTACCTGTGCAATCTGGCAGGGATAGAAAATATGATAGTCACAGGCTATACGGACGTTGACCATATGTGGAACATGGTAAAGCTGGAGGGCAAGTGGTATCACATAGACGTGGGCTGGGACAAGCCCTCGGCGGCGCTGTCGGAAAGATATCCCGACATGGTGCTGTACCAGTATTTTCTCTCGGAAGACTCGGTAATGGAAAACAACCGCATCATAAGCAATATGCTCTGCGAGCCACCTGTGGCGGACAGCTCCGATATGTACTACTTCAACGTGGAAAACAAGTATGCCGAGACCTACGATCAGGCGCTGGAGATAATAGAGCAGTCCTGCCGCCGCTGCATAGATTCGGGAGAAAAGTATTTCATGATAAAGCTTGACTCCTCAAATCTGTATCTGCAAACCACCTCTGACCTGATAAAGCCAGACAGCGAGGGCGTGACGGACATTGACAGGATAGTCCGCTCCCTTAATTTCAAGGGGCAGATAAGCTATATTGACTATTACAAGGCTTATCGGATAATCATATTTGTATTGGAATAAGCGCTCTATGGGTCTCATAGAGCGTTTTTCTTATAAGAAAAGCGCACAAATTAAAAAATCAGCACAAATGAGAGCAAGGCAAAGGTCAACTGGGGACGGAGCCATCTGGTCGTCCTCCGCAGAGGTAAACTACGTTTACCTGCTAAATCCGTTTGATGGCGGACAAAATAATCAAGTTGGTGACGCAATTTAATGCACATTCTTACAAATTTGCTCACTAATTAGCTAAAGAACGCCAGATAAAAAAACGGAGCGAAGCCCAAACCCATAAACATAGCTATAGAAAAGAGTGCAAATAAACGAAAGGGGTTCGGTCTCCGGTGGCAAGCAAAATGTAGGGGGATAAAAAACGGTAGGGAATAGGGGTTCAAGGAAGAGGTGTGCAGAGGAGAAACCATCAGGGGGAAGGGGAATGCCGTTTTTTGCCCTGGCTTTAGTTTCCTCTTCCCCCTGGTGGTGTCTCCTTTGCATTCGGTACGGACATATTAAATTAAAACGATAATTTGACCGTACCTACGCCTATCGGCGGAAACCAAAATCGCCATTCCTGACGGAATGTCTCTTGGTTTCAAGCCGCCTGCATTTAATAGTTTTTTGTTTATATTGAGAAATAATATTTATTTTCATGGCTTTGAACTCACTGTGCAGTCGGCTTTTAGGATTTTTTTAGTCAGTCGGCTAACGTTTTAATTATTCATACAGCAAGTGAAAGGATTTCGCTGTCTGCGGACAGCGACCAGATGGCTCTGCCCTCAGTGGACCCCCTAAACCCTTTACCTTGCTCTCATTTGTGCGGCTTTTCTTATTTGCCCCACACCTAAAAAAATCGCTCTCTGAAACGTAAATCCAGAGAGCGATCTTTATATATTCGACATTATATTCATCATAGGTATCAGAACCGTAAGCATCATGATACCCGCCGCTGCGGTGAGTATCACCGTCAATATAGGCTCTGCCGAGTTGATGATCCTATTGATTCGTGCGTCCGCTTCTTCCGTAAGTCGGGCGCTTATTTTCTGCCATGCTGAGTCAAAAGAGCCTGAGCCGTATGATATCCGCAGTGTCCGTGAATAAAATACAGGCAGCAGCTCCGTCTGCTCCAATGCGTCCGAAAACGGAACGTCATTCATTACCAGCTCTGCGCATTTTTCTATCTGCTCGTTCACCCACTTGTCCGATGATATCCCCTTTACGCTGCAAAGTGCCTCCGCAGGGGCAATGCCGCTGTTTATCATCATGCTGACGGCGTTTGCGAACTGCGCCGATGCTATGGTCCGTGAGGCAGTTTTGGTAAATGGCATCATTGAGATAAAGCCCGATGAAAAGCTTTCCTTTTTCGCTTTCCAGATAATGAACATCACTCCCGCCGCAAGCAAAAGCACCGCACATATAATAAGCATCACTGTGCCTGCCGCCGATGATATCCTTACGCTCCTGCCGATAACACGGTATATCTCAGGGTCAAAGTCGGAGAATATCTGTGCAAACATTGGCAGCACTTTAAGGGTAAGCACCGCAATGACAACTGCCGTCACTGCCAGCATTATAAGGGGCGAGACCACTGCACTGCGCATTTTCTCTCCCAGCTGAGCTTCACGCTCGTAATATTCGGACAGTTCTTTCAGCGCCTCGTCCAGCTTGCCAGACATTTCCCCTGCCATGACCGCCTTTATGCAGTAGCGTGGAAATGCTCCCGTTTCTTCAAGAGCGGCATAAAAGGGCCTTTCCATTGAAAGGGAATTTGTCACCGCCTTGAGCAGCTCTATTGCCTCGGGAGAGCTGTCCTTCATCTCCGATGTGATAACGGTAAGCCCGTCATATATGGGAACGCCCGAATCCAGTATCACCGCCGCCTGATAGCAGAAGTATGACACCTCATCGGCAGTCAGCGGACGTATTTTTTTTGACATATTATTCCCCCTTTCGCATATCAGTAATAGTAAACAGCGGAATAGCCGTCCTTGTCGGACATATATTCAGCTGCATCGCTCTTGTTGTCGGCGCTGGCGTAGAATGTGGGGTCAAGCAGATTCCACTTGTTTTTCTCGATGAACAAGTCCAGCGTGACCCAGCCTGTTTCCTTTGTATAGACCTCGTTCCATGCGTGGTACATATTTCCCTGAACGTAGCCCATGACCAGCTTTGTGGGTATGGACTGCGAGCGGCACATCGCCGCAAAAAGGGACGCATAGTCAAAGCAGATGCCAGTGCCCTTGGCAAGAGTGCTGTCTGGGTCGGGGATATATCCGCTCTTTACCGATGCCGCCAGCTGCTTATCATACGAGATGTTGTCGGTGACATATTTAAATATGGCAGCGATCTTTTCAGCATCACTGTCACAGCCTGCGCAAAGCTCCGCAGCCTTTTTAACGCAGTTATCCGACTGGCTGAAGCTGATGTACTGGGAGGGCAGAAGATATGGGCTGAAATCGGAAACCTCTGCCGAAAAGCTTTCGTCAAGGGCAATGGCATAGGTCTTGCCCGATATATTTTCCAGCACCTTTACGTTATATTCGCCGCTGCCCGACTGCAGTGGATATACTGCGCTGCCTGAAAGTCCGTAGTCATAAACATTATCCCCCATAGTTATTCTAACCTTAACGTTGCTGCACGAGCCTTTGTAGCTCACCTGCACAACACCGCTGGCGGCATCGGATATATCCACGGAAGCAATGTCATTTTCCAGGGTTTTTGCCCCTGTAAAGTTGCCTGTGGCAATTTTGGGAACGGTCACTTTTACAGGCTTCTCCTCTGCGCTGCTTGTCTTGGCGGAGGAAAATGTGACAGTCTCGCTGCGGATATCATATGCCGCAGTTTCACTGCTTTCGGCAGTGGTTTGTGTTTCGGGCGGAGACGTGGTTTCGGAAGTCTCTTCGGAAATTTCTGTGGAAACCTCAGAAGAGATTTCTGACATAACCTCACTTTCCGATATGCTTTCTTCCGAAACGGGATATTCCTCCGTAAGTATCTCACGGGCAGTAGTTTCGTCAATTATCTCCGTGGCAGATGCTTCTGCAGAAGTTAAAGCTGCCTCCGATAAGACATCGCTGTTATCAGCTTCGCCGCATGAGCATAAAAGAAGCGCAGCCGCAAGCACGGCAATTTTCTTTACATGCATATTGACTGCGCCTCCTTTAAAAAGCAGTGATACTGCATAAATGCAGTATCACCTGTTTGTATTATTCCATCTTATCAATAAATTCAAATCTGGGCTTGATGTTGCCGTGGTCATTTACGTCCTCAAGGAACATTTTGAGGGGGCGTACCCAGACCTTGGGCTTGTCGTATATCTGCATATACACTACCTGCTCTTCATAGGTCTCATGGTCATGAGCCACGTTCAGAACAACATAGTCGCCGCCCTTGAAATGCTTGTAATGGCCGCCGATAACGATCTTCCTGCCCTCGGGTATTCCTGCGGAGGGTGTGCCCTTGGGAGCTTCCTCCTTTACAGGCGCAGGCTCTGCCTTTACCTGTTCAACAGGCTTTTCCTCAGCCTTGGGAGCCCGGATCGCAACAGGTGCGGGCTTTGCTTCCTCAGCCTTTGCAGCTTCTTCCTTTACGGGAGCGGGAGTATTTGCGTCAACAAGGATAACGGAATGGTTCTTGGGAACAGTTACCCTTGCGCAGCCGCCGCTTACATCGTAGTGCTTGCCTGTAAGGCGGTCTGCCAGACGGGCATAGTGAGTGCCAACGTTAAAGGTATAGTCTCCGTCGCTGATGTTAAGTCCGATATAGACCACCTGACCGTCCAGCTCACGCTGATAAAGGAAGGTCTGGTTTTTCAGCTCCAGCTTCTTGTAAGAGCCTGACTGTAGTGCGGGGAACTGGCTCCTGATAGCGCCCAGCTCGCAGATATGCTCGAAAAGGGTATCATCTCTGCCGGGGATATCGTCCAGCTCCAGGCAGGGACGGATAGCCATATCCGCATCTGCGCCATTGCCCTTTGCACCCTTGATGCCGAACTCACTTCCGTAATAAACAGAGGGCACGCCGTACATGGTGTAAAGCAGAGTATAGCAGCAGTATATCCTGTCGTAATCTCTCAGATTGCTTGCCAGGCGGGCAACGTCGTGGTTATCCACAAAGTTGTACATATAGATATTGCCGTACTGACCAAGCTGATATTCGATAGAATGTGCGATCTCAAAGTAGTTGCGGTCGTTGTGGGAGGAATAAATTCCCTTGTAGCACTGGTAATTGGTAACGCAGTCAAACATTTCGGGATTTGCCCAGCGGCGGTAGTCGCCGTGGATTATCTCGCCCATGAGCCAGAAATCGGGCTTCATGCTTCTTGTAAAGCTATGTATGCGCTTGATAAAGTCATTGTCAAGGCAATCTGCGGCATCAAAGCGAATACCGTCGATATCCCATGTTTCTATCCACATTTTGACAGCGTTCAGCAGATATTCAACGACCTCATTGTTTCTCAGGTTCAGCTTTACCAGGTCATAGCAGTTGTTCCAGCCCTCGTACCAGAAGCCGTCGTTATAAGCGGTGTTGCCGCCGAAATTAAGGTTGCAGAACCAGCCACAATATCTTGAACGCTCACGGTTGAGCTTAACGTCCTTAAAAGCAAAATGCTCTCTTCCTACGTGGTTGAAAACGCCGTCAAGGATTATCTTTATGCCGTTTTCGTGGAGAGCCTTGCAGACTTCTGTGAAATCCTCGTTTGTGCCCAAACGTGCATCTATCTTGGTGTAGTCGGAGGTATCATAGCCATGAGCCGCAGACTCGAAAACAGGGCCGAGATAAACGGCATTTATGCTCATTGCCTTAAGGTGGGGTATCCACTCTATTATCTTCTTTATCCTGTGTACCTCGCCCGAGAACTCGTCACGGGTGCGCTCGCAGCCGCAGAAGCCCAGAGGGTAGATGTGATAAATAGCAGACTTTTTGATCCATTCGGGAGAATTTGACATGATAATATCAGTCCTTTCAAATATAGGCTCGAAAGGAGACAGCCCGTCTCCTTTCTCATTCTTATACATTATATCACACAATCGTCGTTTTGGCAATAGCATATTTATACAAACTGCATAATGCACAACAATGTCAAAAAAATTTTGTTACCGCATATCCCCATTTCTGCGATTATAAGGCAGCATATGGGAAAATATAATAATTATGATAATACATTCTATGAAAGGAGATCTCCTTGAAACAGAATATAAAAAAGTATTTTTTTCCCTGCCTGCTGCTGTTCCTTGCCCTGTGCCTGCTGCTGCGGCCCGAGCTGCTGTTGTCGCTGTGGCATAAGCTGTGGGGAGCGGCAGTGCCTGTTGTTCTGGGGATAATATTTGCGGCGGTCATTGACCCTGCCGTATGCACATTTGAAAAAGCGCTGGGCAGGCTGCTCAAAAAACCGTTAAAGGGCAATGGGGGGCGTTTTCTTTCCATAACCCTTGTATATCTGCTGATAGCTGCGGTGTTCTCGGCGGTGGTGTGGATAGTCATTCCCCGCCTTATAGACAGCGCCGCCCTTTTTGCAGGCAGCATTGACGGCTATTACCGTGACCTGCGGCTGCGGTATGACAGCTCTCAGGAAGCATCATGGCTCATAACATGGCTCGACAAGCTGCTGGACTACGCCTCCGACAAGCTCCCCGACCTTTTCGGCAGAACATTCAGCGCCACTGCCGATTTCCTGAAAAGTGCGGCAAATGTGCTGCTGGGACTGGTGCTTTCCGTCTATTTTCTTGCAGGAAAAGAGCATATACTTGATTTTATCCGTAGCGGGGCAAGGTCGGCAATGTCCCCCGAAAGCTTCGGGAAAGCGGCACGGGTAATATCCGCCGTCAACTGCTCACTGGTGAACTTCATCAGCGGTCAGCTGACGGAAGCAGTGGTGCTGGGAACGCTCTGCTTCTGCGGAATGGTGGTGCTGGGCTTTGAATATCCCCTGCTCATAAGCACAATAATCGGTGTAACGGCGCTTATCCCCGTGGCAGGAGCGTTTATCGGAGCGATACCCTCAGCTCTGGTGCTGTTTCTGGTAAAGCCCTCATCTGCACTGTGGTTCATCGTGTTCATAATCGTGCTCCAGCAGCTTGAAAACAACCTTATCTATCCCAAAGTCGTGGGAAAAAGCGTGGGAATGCCCTCGGTGCTCATACTCATCGCCATAATCGCAGGGGCGGAGCTAGGCGGTGCGGCAGGCATAATGCTTGGTATCCCCCTGCTTTCGGCAGTGTATATGCTCGTTAAGGAGAGCATTGAGGAAAAGGCTTGATACTAATCTTCAATCAACCTACAGACGAATCCTCGGCTGAAATAAGCCCATTCTTCGTCAAGCTCCCTTGCCGGGCGGCAAGCCCGCCTGCGGTCACTTTCCTAGACTGGTCTTATTTCATCTGTCGGCTTTGCCTATAGAACGATTGAAGATTAGTATGACCGTACTTTATCTTCTGCGGGATAATTGACATTGCAAATCAGAAATGTTATAATATTAAAAACAGCGTTTTCAAAAGGAGGCTGCCATATGAAAATAAAAACATCAATTATCACCGCACTGTGCCTTGCCCTCATGCTATCGGGCTGCGCAGGCAATAACGATTCCCCTGACGAAACATCAGAGACAACGGCAGCGGAAACAACCGTGCAGACATCTGACGAAACAGCGTCCGAAACTGCCGTTTCGGAGGAAACCACCGCACCCGAAACAAAGTTCACCACAAGCAATAAACCAAGCGAAAACACTTGCCCAATCGAAGGTCAGTGGGTAATGAGCGGCGCAGAAGACGGCACACATTTTACAGTTGACAGCAAATGGAACTATACCGCATATTATGACGGCGGCGCTGTAGAATCACAGGGAACAGTGGCTTTTGACGGCAGCACCTACACATTTTCCGATGAAAACGGCGAGTTTGCGTCATTCTTCCTCAGTTCCCCCACACGCCTGAGCATGAACAGCCGCCTGAATATATCCTACCTGCGCATGGACAACGTTATGATGGGCATTCGTGACATCTGCGGCACATGGTACGAGGACGGAAACGCCGAAAACAATACCCTTACGCTTTACTCCAACGGCGACTGGGAATACACCGCCCCCGACGGAACCGTCACCGCAGAGGGAACATTCAACATCATAAGCGGCGATCCCTCGGATATTGCCGTTGAGCTTACAGCAGACAATATCGCCGCAGACGTGTATCTGAACGATAGCGTTTTATCCGCAAGCATATTTGACGATACCCTCGGCGGAAAGCGTGAAGCACAGTTCACCCGTGAATTTGACGAAAGCTCCGTTGATGTACCCGTGCTTATGAACGGCGTGCGCTACACAGGAATGACCCCAGAACGGAACGATTCGGGCTACAAGGGCGGATATTTCTACGCTGACAAGACCCAGGACGGGGCAACCGTTGTATCAAACGTGTGCATCAATACTGCCGAACTTACGGGCGACAATGACGATGAGCTTATGCTTGCCGCCGCAAAGGATATCAGCGGAAGCGAGTGCGAGGGCTATACAGCAGCACTTGACGATACGCTTACCGCACATTTCGGCTATGATACATATATCGCAAAGTTCAGTGCAGACGGCAGCGACTGGTACATGATGATGTTCAGCGCATATGACAATATCTATGCTTTTTCCTTTGCGGTAAAATCGGATTTTTCTGACGGAATGTATGATGAATTTTATTCCGGCGCACAGATGACGGAGCTTTCCGAGCCAACTGCCGTGGGATAATAAAAAGGCATTGAACCTCTGTGCAAATAAACATAAATGCGGACAAATAAGTAAGTCCACTTAACGAAAAAGGCTGCTGCATCTTGTGCAACAGCCTTTTTGTTATTCACTCTCAAACTTATATCCGCCTATGACCCTTACCGCTCCCGTTGCGTCGTTTGCGGTAAAGATATTGCCAAACCCGCAGGAAGCAAGGATATTTTTCACGTCCTCCGCCTGCTCCGAGCCTATCTCAAATATCATAAGTCCGTCTGCGGCAAGTACCTCGCTCCACAGCCTTGCTATGACACGATAGAACTGCAGACCGTCAACGCCGCCGTACAGCGCCTTATGCGGCTCAAAGGTAACTTCCTTTTGCAGCTCTGCCATTTCCCGCTCCGTGAGATAAGGTGGATTTGATACGATGCAGTCGATGTTTATATACTCGTCAGGCTCCTCGGGATCACGAAAATTTTCCATGATAGCTCCGTTCATAACGTCCCCACGCAGCAGCTTCACATTTGCACCGTTGCGCTTTACGTTTTCCGCAAGATACGGGAATGCGTCCCCCGAAAGCTCCACCGCATACACGTCTGAGCCTTCAAGCTCCTTAGCCAGCGTTACCGCAATGCACCCGCTGCCGCTGCAAAGGTCGATGATACTGTGCTTTTCCGACTTTGAAAGGCGTTTCAGCACCTCTTCCACCAGCACCTCGGTATCGGGTCGGGGAATAAGCACGCCCTCGCCCACCTTAAACTGCCTGCCGAAGAACTCCCACTGCCCCAGAATGTACTGCAGCGGATAGCCCTCAGCACGCTTTTCTGCGGCGCTTATCACCTTTTTTGCAATGTCCTCGGAAACTTCATTTTCGGGGTGGATAAGGCAATTTTCACGGGTAATGCCGCCCATATCCTCCATAATGCAGAACTTGTCGAAGCTTTTGTCGGGGATATCCTTTAAAATGTCATCTAATTTTTTTGAAAGCTGTGTAACGGTCATATTTTCTTCCTTTTATCTGTTTTTTTGCCCATGCAGTATGCGCCTGCACCTATAAGAGCGGACAATGCCATAACAGCCGCCGCATATGAGCGGTTTCCTGTATTGGGTAAGCAGCCGTCTGCGGTGTCCCCGTCGGGGATATCCTCAGCAGGAACTTCCTGTTTCCACTCTTCAACTGTGTGACCAACATAACGGACAGTCTTTTCCGCCATGTTGATTATCCAGTATTTTGTGCCTATCATGCCTGTAACATACTTTCCGTCAACATATGCCATATCCTCAAAATTCACATCGAACTGAAATCTTGCAAGCTCTTCATCGGCTGACAGGTCATATTCTGCCAATGTGTTGTTATCTGCGGGAAAATCATCGGGAGAGGTCGGCTCATAAACACCAACCTCCCAGCCGGTGCTGTTATCCTTCCAATAGTACAGAATAAACTCGGAGCCGTCCTCGGTATTTACATTGATAACGTCGCTGTAGTCGATAGCATCATCTGTGTCATATTCCGCAGAAATGCAGTTGTAGCCCACGTACTGAACTGTCTGAGCTTTCACATCGACCACATAATACTTATCGCCCTCTATGCTGATTACGGGATATTCCATATTTCCGCAGCTGAAGCCGTAATCTATGGGAAAGCAATAGGAATCGTCATAATTTGCGTCAAAATAGCTGTAAAATGTATCGGGATCGCAGTTCGCAAGTGTCGGGTCTATGGCTTCGGGAAAGTCAAAGGGGGAAGTGGGGTCGGTAAAAACAATATCATAGCTCAGCCTGCCGTCCTTGACGGTAACGGTTCCCGCCGAGCCGTCAGCCATAGTCGCTTCAAAGGTGCAGTCATCATATGCTCCCGCCGAAATGCCGAAAGCAGATGTTATCATTATTGCGGTCATTGCCATAACAGATGCTGTGTGTTTCATCGTCATTCTCCTTTTTTGTTTGGTATTACCACTTGTCGTCTTCCTTATTTTCGGGGATACAGGGCTTGAGAGCGGCTATAGCCACTTCTATCTGAGGGTCATCAGGCTCACATGTAGTGATGTGTTGGAGCCATATGCCCGGGGCTGAGATTATTCTTGTAAAAATATTGTCGTAACGTCCCGCAAGCTTTATCAGCTCGTAGCCGATAGATGTTTCGGGGATAAGCATGAGCAGCTGGAGACCAAAGCGAGCCCACAGGTTTTTCCACGGCAGGAACATTCCTATGATAATGCTGAGAAGCACCACAAGGAAAATAAAGCTTGTGCCGCAGCGGGGGTGGAAGCGGATCTGCTTGCGGACATTTTCCACGGTAAGCTCCAGCTCCGCCTCATAGCAGGCGATGGTCTTGTGCTCTGCGCCGTGATACTTAAAGGTCTTATGTATCTCCTTCATGTGGGAAATGAGCCACATATAGCCCACCAGCAGCGCCACCTTGATGATGCCCTCAAAAACGGTCTTGCACCAGTCGGGAGCGCCCAGCAGTCCCAGAGGGAGTGACAGCAGCGCAGGGAAAAACTTGAACGCACAAACGCAAAGTATCATCACCACAACGCACACTACAAGCATTATAGTGTTCATGACTTCCTTGCCGTTTTCGCCCTCGATCTTGGATTCGAGCCACTTGTAGGGTCGTGTCTTGCTGAGCCACTGTTCGAATTTTGAAGGCTCGTCGTCATCATCATCGTCATCGGCGTCAGCCTGCTTTTCGGCGGACTTCATGGTGCATTTCATGCCGTCTATAAGGGAGATGACAAAGTTGAAGCAGCCTCTGATAAAAGGCGTTTTAAGGTACCAGGGAGCAGTCTTGCCGTTGCGTATCTTCCATGTCTCCACGTCAATAGAGCCGTCAGGCATACGGCACGCCATGGCAGAGGTGTCTATTCCCCTCATCATAACGCCCTCAATAAGAGCCTGTCCGCCTATTTTCGATTTGAATTTCTCGTTTTTTTCGCTTTTTTTGCTCATTGCAATTTCCTTTCAAGATCAGTTCTTCTGTATCAGATAGAAGTTATTCCTTACCTCTGTCATGGTCAGGAGAAGATTATCCTCAGTGTCGCCGAATTTTACCATATACACCGCATTATCATCGGAAGCGGCAGCGGTGTAGCCTTCAAGGGACCTTTGCGCCGCAGAATCACGGGTGCATACCAGTATCCTCATAAGCTCAAGGCGGCTTTCGGCAAGCCTGCTGTTGAATTTGTAAAACACCTTTTCGCCTGTCACGCTGTCCGTCTTGACTGTCACAAGCCCCTCCCACCGAACGGGGAGCATAAAGGCATAGCCCTTGTCCGCCTCGGTAAGGGAAGCGTATTTTTTCACCACGGTATAGTTTTCAAAAACGTTCCAGTTGGTGATATACTGTGCGTCCGAAGGGTCACGGTAGCCGGGGAATGCCTCTCTCTGGGGAATCTCCACAATGCCGTCACCGTCAATATCGCAGCAGTACAGCCCCTGAGAACGTGTGGTCATTACAGGGATATCCGAGCCTGAAAGGTTTGCGGGGTTTCTCAGCTCGCCGTTTACGCAGTAGATTATCTCGGTGGAGAGGTTTCCGCTGACCGTCAGCCCGTCAATGAACAGAGCGGGAGTATTATTGCCGATATATCCCCCGATAACGGAAGGCAGGTCGGCTGTGCTTTCGCTCAGGTCAACGGTGCTTGTGCATTCCGTGCCATTTCCCCTGTCGGTCACAAGGGAAACATAGGCGGCATGGTTCTCGTTATTGCAGTTTATGACCGCAATATCCTCGCTGCCGTCGCCGTCCATATCCATGTTCATGGTCTTGTAGTAGGTCTCGGTGTATTCGGTGTTAAGCACACCGTCACCCAGGCTGTATATTTTCAGTGTTTTTTCCGTGGGGGTCATATATCCGTAGCCTATCGCCATGCGAACCCTGCCCGTGCCTCCAAGGTCGGCAAAGAACACCTGCTCAATGTACGAGCCTGCTCCCGCATGGTCATACACCGAACGCCAGCCGTTATTTTCACGGTGAAGTATATTCACCCTGACGCTGTTTTCCGAATCATCGGTATCGTCATAGAACACCACCGCTTCATCGGCACCGTCCATGTCAAGGTCATAGAACACAAAAGCGGAACGGTATGCTCCCCCTCTGGGATATACAAGTGAGATATTGCTTCCTGCCGAGGCGGTGAGAGCGGTATATATGGCCTTCTGCTCGTCGGAAAGCATGGGCGGCAGAAGCAGTGTGTCCACCGATGAACCGATGCCGCAGCCCGTAAGCAGCGCTCCGGTCAGTACCAGAGCCGCAAGCCTTGTTTTTTTCATATTCATATGCAGTATTCCTTAAAAAAGGGCGCACAGGCAATATCCGCCATGTACGCCCCTGTAATTTTTTGCTGTGACGGACAAGCACAGAGCCGAATTACTCGTCGATGCTCTCCATCTGCTGAAATTCCTTGCTGATAGGTGCCTTGCTCCAGCGGCGCTTGCCGAGGTTGAGCTTTGGCATGATGCGGTAAACGTATGTGCTCCAGAAAACCGCAACGATAGTTATTGTCATGAACACGATGCCCACGTCCGATATCTCGGGAATGGACATATCCAGTCTGTCATCATAGTTTGTGGGGATAAGGAGAAGAATGTATCTGGGAATTACCGATACAGCCGCAAGGATAGATGAAACATATCCCATAAAGCACATCCAGAAGCGGGTGTTTTTCTTTTCCATACCGTTAAAGAACCTTGCCGTGCAGAGGAAGAACACTACAGCGGTCATATAGGAAAGCATCTGATATACAAGTCCCGAATATGTGCTGAGAGCTGTGTTCAGGGAAACCATCTTGAATATCTCCACAGTCTTCCAAACAGCATAGGTGGAAAGCGCTGCGCAGTTTGCGTGTGAAAATCCCACGCCGTTGAAGATGTTTATGGCAATGGAAACGAATGTGAGCACAACGAAAAGCATCAGCAGATGGGTAAAGAACATACCCAGATTATAGCCTGTGAGCTTGTTGAAGTCCTCAGCCTCTTCACGGGGAAGGGTCTTCATATACTCGGTGTTCTTGTGAACAAGGTTAATGAAGTCAAACACTATCTGTACAGCCACAAGGAGTGCCATGAACAGCGAGCTGTAGCCTGCTGCGTGTGGGATCTTCTTGTTGAGCCTGTCATATCTCAGACGCATGGGGTTGATAAGGATACAGGAGCTTATTACCTTATCCCTTGCATTGCCCCAGATAAGAATGGCGGCTATTATCGCAAAGCCCGGTATCATGACAAGCAGCGGATAGTTTTTCATAAACGACGGGTCAATGTACTTGCCCCTGTCAAAGTCCATATTGGAGAAAAGCTGGACAGTACGTGCCGCTACCGCAAGCACAAGCACTATAACATATACGATAAGGGAAGCCTTTTTGTTGATAGGCGCCCTTTTATTTGCTTTGGCTGTATTTTTGGCTCTCTCGAGAGCGTCGCTGTCACTGTGGCTGATCTTCATCTTGCCCATAGTCCGACCTTTCCTTTCGGCAGAGGAACTGCTCTGCAATGTCTTTATTTTAATGTTCGTGTGATCCCTGATAATATACTCATTCTTCTGCGGCTGTTATGCCCCTTTTCTGCATAATGCTTACAGCGCCGCAATATATATACATTGTACAATAAAATTAACTTTATGTCAAGTATGTTTTATCTAAATTTATTCACTGTTTTTGTGGTTTTATATCAAGAAAATCAGTGATCACATAAGAAACCAAGGGTAATGTGCTTCTCATAATGAAAGGATGGTAAACAAAAAATGAAAAAATTTATAAAATCAGTTATGCTCTGGTCGGCTGTGATATGCCTTATCCCCTTTGCCGCCAACGCTGATAATGCCAGATCAGCCGAAAAAGCCGCTGAGCTGTCAGCCGTCAGCTCAGAGAGCATAAGCGACGCATCGCAGCTGATACTGCCCACGGACAAGCTGAAAATATACACATCAAACGGGATACGCACAGTCACCGTTGAGGAATACACCGTCTATGCCGTTCTTGAAGAGGTACCATACATAATGGACACGGAAGCCATGAAAGCACAGGCGTGCGCCGCCAGGACATACGCCGTCCGCCGCATACTTTCGGGAGAAGATCCCTCAACAGGGGCGCACATCACCGATGACGGCGACAAATATCAGATTTGCCTTACCGACGTGCAGGCACGGGAAATATACGGAGAAAGCTACTCCGCAGCCATATCCGCAGCCCAAAGCGCCGCCGAAAGCACCTGCGGAGAAGTGATAACCTATCACGGAAGCCCTATCTCAGCACCATTCCACCTCTCCTCGGGTGAATACACTTTGTCTGCGGAAAGCGCATGGGGCAAAGCGTTTCCATATCTTGTGCCCGCAAAAAATCCCGAAGCCGCCGTTTTCTGCAGTGAAAAAACATTCACCTCTGCAGAGCTTCGGGCAAGGATATCTGCCGATTTTCCCGCTGCGGGAGAGCTTGAACACATTGCTCTCACCCACATTGACGGCACGGAAGCCGTCTCGGAGGCAAGCCTTTGCGGCATAACCGTCAGCGGGGAGGACATGGCACGCATATTGTCCCTTGAAAGCAGTGCCTTTACTGTCAGTGAAGAGGGTGACACATACATCTTCACCGTCACAGGCAGCGGGCATCTTGTCGGCATGAGCATAGCAGGCGCCGATGCCATGTCGCAGGACGGCTGCGGATATCGTGATATACTTGCTCACTATTACACGGGTACTGAGGTGAAAAGGGTGGTTTATGGGGAGTGAGAAGTTTATACCTGCTAATAATTCTTTATAAAACTGCACACCAATCAGCCAAAGAACACCAAATTAAAGAACTGAGTGGAGCCCAAGTATGTAAACATAGCTATAGAAAAATGTGCAAACAGATAAACGGCTAACATCTCAGAGCCAAGCAAAACTAACAGCAGATACTTGATATCGAAACG
>UMLJ01020782.1_pt1 | contig 33312 bp, 26 predicted proteins | sample 1966521 | NCBI WGS metagenome assembly UMLJ01 (sample SAMEA4836199, study PRJEB28245) | human gut metagenome | biome: gut microbiome; material: fecal sample | place: Denmark | collected 2008
ACCATCCGACGGCTCCAACGCAGATTGGTCACGATCATTACACTTATGATGCCAACGGTAATCCAACGCTGGTAACAAATGACTCTACGAATACTACTCGTGAGATGTACTGGGACGAGGATAACCGCTTGATTGTACTCTCTGACAACGACTTTTGTAGGAGTGTAGGCGCAAAACAGCAGCTTTTGCCCCCAATCTCTCATTTCTGTAGCATTTTTGTTTTGGAATAATTATAGGTTGCCACTACTGAAGAAATTGCTAGCCATTGTGAGAAGTATCTCACCATATTGATAGCCCACCAATTGGCTCCTTCTTCCAGGATAATTGTCCACATGTGGCATAATATGATGCATAAATTGGTTCGCAACATAAAAAAGTCCACCAAAAGGCGTGAATTTCTCGGGTTTTATTTGTACCTTTGTCATGTCATTCAAAATTTTATTTGTTTTTATTTTTTGCATCACTAAGATAAGTGAAATTTTTGATATGGTAAAATCCTGAGCAAAATTTTGTTGCTCAGGTGCTTATAAAAAATCTTAAATTATATGACTGCGGATTTTAGGTTATACTTAAAACTTTTGGCAAAAATACCATTTTTGTTTGGCATACTTAATAAAACTAATGAAAATTGCGCTTTTGTTAGTTATAATTAACAAAATGGGAAAAGAGCAGGTGAAAAAACGCTAAATATTACCCTAGGGTAACTTACCTTTGGGTAATATTTTGTAATTTTGGGGCAAATTTGAAGGAATATGACAGCATATCAATCACCATTTCAGTTTGGCACATTGGCGACAGAAGATAATTTTATCGACCGCAAAGAAGATAGGGCAATGCTTAAACAGCTATTGTCCTCTCATATCAATGTGATGCTCATCTCGCCACGCAGATGGGGAAAATCATCGCTTGTTAAAAAGGCGATGACGGAATTGTGTGCGGAAAGACAGGATGTAAGGGTATGTTATATAGATGCTTTTAGTATCGGGTCGGAAGCAGAATTCTATCGTACTTTTGCCAGTCAGGTCATTGCTTGCGCTTCGTCAAAAATGGAGCGTTGGATAGAGGATGCCAAGAAATTCTTGACAGGGGTGATTCCTCAAATCGTTGTAAATGATCAAGTGACAGACTTTGTGGCTTTTGACTTGAAGTTTGTGCCGCAAGAACGTGATAAGATGACCATTCTTCAGTTGCCAGAGATGTTGGCAAAGGAAAAGGGTATTAAAATCATCGTGTGCATTGATGAATTCCAGCAGTTGGCTAATCTGCCAGAGTATAAGGATATGGAGGGCAAGATGCGCTCGGTATGGCAGCAGCAACAGCTTACTTCTTACTGCCTATATGGTAGCAAGCGCAATATGATGCTCAATATTTTCAACAACTCCAATAGTCCTTTCTATCGCTTTGGTCAGGTTTTCTTTATGCAGAAGATTGCGAAGGAGCATTGGATTCCGTTTATCCAGACTTCTTTTGAGAAAACAGGAAAGACGATTTCTGCGGAGATTGCTGATAAAATCTGTGATACGGTGAGCTGCCATTCTTGGTATCTCCAGCAACTTTGTTATTTTATCTGGAGTTTTACATCCCAAGAAGTAACAGAAGATGTATTTGCTTTGGGGCTGAAACAGGTATTGAACATCAATACACCTATGTTTCAGAATGATACGGAGAATCTGAGTTCTACCCAGATAGAGATGCTAAAGGCTATTTGTGATGGTGAACAGCACTTTGCTTCGCAGGCAGTGAAGCAAATCTATAATTTGGGCAATCCCAATACGATAGTAAAGAACAAGAAAACGCTGCAAAATAGAGATATTATAGAGAAGCAAAAGGATGATTTCGTTTTTGTGGATCCCATCTATCGTCTTTGGTTCAAGGATGAGTATTGTGGGTGACTCTCATATTAATAATGATTCTCTAATATTGGAGATAAAGAATATAAAAACGACTTAAAAGATAAAGGATTATAAAACAATGGCAAACGATAATAAAGGTCTTACGCCGATGATGCGACAATTCTTCGAGATGAAATCCAAGCACCCCGAAGCATTGTTGCTTTTCCGTTGTGGTGACTTCTACGAAACTTATTGCGAAGATGCGATAGAGGCTTCCAAAGTGCTCGGCATCACGCTGACTCGCCGTAACAATGGCGGTTCGGCTGGCGGGGCAGAGATGGCTGGATTCCCTCATCATGCTCTCGACACCTACTTGCCGAAACTCATCAGGGCAGGCAAACGTGTGGCTGTATGCGACCAACTGGAGGACCCAAAGAAGAAGCGTCAGGAAATCAAGGGCAAGAAAGGTTTGAGCCAAATGGACAAGATGGTGAAGCGTGGCATCACCGAACTGGTGACTCCGGGTGTGGCGATGGGCGACAACGTCTTGAACTATAAGGAGAACAACTTCCTCGCTGCCGTCCATTTCGGCAAGGCTGCTTGTGGCGTGAGCTTCCTCGACATCTCTACGGGAGAATTCCTCACCGGTGAGGGTACGCCCGACTATGTAGAGAAGTTGATGGGCAACTTCCAGCCGAAAGAGGTGCTTTATGATCGTGCCATGAAGTCGAAGTTTGAGCAAAACTTTGGTACCAAGTATTGTACCTTTGAGTTGGATGACTGGGTCTTCACCGAGCAAACCGCCCGACAGAAACTCTTGTCTCATTTCAAGACGAAGTCACTGAAAGGTTTCGGTGTGGAGCACTTGAAGAATGGTATCATCGCTAGCGGTGCCATCATGCAATACTTGGAGATTACTCAGCATACCCAAATCAAGCATATCACGGCTCTCTCTCGCATCGAGGAGGATAAATTTGTGCGCATGGACCGCTTTACCATCCGCAGCTTGGAGTTGGTGGCTCCGATGCAGGAGGATGGTTCGTCACTTCTCAATGTCATCGACCGAACGGTGACGGCAATGGGTGGTCGTATGCTCCGTCGATGGCTTGTTTTCCCTCTGAAGGATGTTAAACCCATCAATGAGCGACTCGACATCGTGGAGTATTTCTTCAAGGAGCCTGAGTTCCGTCAGCTCCTCGATGACCAGTTCCATCGCATCGGCGACTTGGAGCGTATCATCTCCAAGGTGGCAGTGGGCAGAGTATCGCCTCGTGAGGTAGTGCAGTTGAAGAATGCCCTGGAGGCTATCCAACCTATCAAGATTGCTTGCGAACATGCCAAGAACGAAGCCCTCCAGAGAGTGGGCGACCAACTCAACCTCTGTGAGACGCTGCGAGACCGTATCGCCAAGGAGATTCAGCCAGACCCACCACAGTTGGTCAACAAGGGCGATGTCATCGCCGATGGCTATAATGCTGAGTTGGATGACCTTCGTTCCATCAGTCGCCACGGCAAGGATTATCTGCTCAAGATACAGGAGCGAGAGATCGAGAAGACGGGTATCTCCAGTTTGAAAGTGGGATATAACAATGTCTTCGGCTATTACCTCGAAGTGCGCAATACCTTCAAGGACAAGGTGCCAGCCGACTGGATTCGCAAGCAGACTTTGGCGCAAGCCGAGCGATATATCACCCAAGAATTGAAGGAATATGAGGAAAAGATATTGGGAGCTGATGAGAAGATTTTGATATTGGAAGCACAGCTTTTCAATGAGTTGATAGCTGCCATGCAGGAGTATATCCCTCAGATTCAGATCAATGCCAATCTCATCGCTCGTATGGATTGCCTTCTCTCTTTTGCCAAGGCATCGGATGAGAATCGCTATGTGCGTCCTGTTATTGACGATTCCCAGGTGCTCGACATCAAGCAAGGTCGTCACCCTGTGATAGAAACTCAGTTGCCATTGGGCGAGCGATATGTGCCAAACGATGTGCTGCTTGATACCGAGAAACAGCAGATTATGATGATTACGGGTCCTAACATGGCTGGTAAATCGGCTCTCTTGCGTCAAACGGCACTGATTGTACTGTTAGCCCAAGTGGGATGTTTCGTGCCGGCAGAGAGCGCAAGAGTGGGCTTGGTCGATAAGATTTTCACTCGTGTGGGAGCGAGCGACAACATTTCCTTGGGCGAATCAACCTTTATGGTGGAGATGACTGAGGCGGCGAATATCTTGAACAATGTGTCGCCACGCTCGTTGGTGCTCTTCGATGAGTTGGGTCGTGGTACTTCCACCTACGATGGCATTTCCATCGCTTGGGCTATCGTGGAGTATCTGCATGAGCATAAGAAGGCGCAAGCTCGTACGCTCTTCGCCACTCACTATCATGAGTTGAACGAGATGGAGAAGAACTTCCCTCGCATCAAGAACTTCAATGTGAGTGTGAAGGAGGTAGATGGCAAGGTTATCTTCCTACGTAAGTTGGAACCGGGCGGCAGTGAGCACTCCTTCGGTATTCATGTGGCGGAGATAGCTGGTATGCCTCGCAGCATCGTGAATCGTGCCAATGTCATCTTGAAGCAGTTGGAGGATGACAATGAGGGAGTAGGAGGTGCTGGCAAGCCGAATGTGCAGCATCTCGATGAACCGAAGGATGGCGTACAGCTCAGTTTCTTCCAGCTCGATGATCCTGTGCTCTGTCAGATACGTGATGAGATACTCGGCTTGGATGTCAACAATCTCACACCTGTTGAGGCTTTGAACAAGCTCAACGACATCAAGAAGATATTATTGGGGAGATAATTTCTCACTCTTGTAGTAGTGGGCGAAGTTGGCAAAAGGAGCGGTGATGACCTCGGAGCTGCTACCCGTGTAGATATGACCGTATGGGTCGATAGCCTTGATGGTGATGTGGGCATCTGGCGAGGTAGGCTCATAATAGAAGAGGTGATTCATCAAGAGATAACCATTCTGCTTGCTGATGAAGCGATAAGGAGCGCACTGGATGTACTTGTGGTGATAACCCGTGGCAAAGGCATCCTGATTCTTGCTGCTCAGACGCTTCATCGGGTACTCCTTGCCATTTTCCAAGGCATATATCTTCCAACGGGAGTCGGCGTTGAAGACATTGGCTATCAAGATATGCTTGCCCTTCTCCAACTTCCAATCCTCCGCATAACTCTCACCATTGTAGTCGGTGTCGGCACGGAAGAGGGTCATCTGTTTGGTCTTGTCCCAGAAAGTGCCCTTGTAATAGCAATCAGACAGTTGGGTGCCCTTGAAGGTATAGACGTAGTAGCCATTTGGCGTACCACAGATATTGATGTTGGATTGCCAAATATTGCCACAAGCTGCGGCATGGCAATGCTCCATCACGTGCTTGCCTTCATATTCTATCTCGTGGTTGAGGGCGAAGTGGGTGTGGCCGCAGAAGAGTTCATACCCACCCTTGAACTCCTTCAGGAGAGCCAGGAGCGAGGAGAGGCGAGAAGAGGTAAAGTGACCTTCTTCTGTCTCTATGCCCACTGGTTTGGCATTCTTGAAAGGTGTGTTGCCAAAGGTGAATGGGATGTGATAACAGAGGATGACCTTCTTGTCCTTTGGAGTGAGGGCGAGGTCTTCCTTGAGCCATTTCACTTGCGTGGCGTGAAGTTCGCCAGGTGAATAATATCCTTTTCGGGTGAAGAAACAGTTGTTGATACAGACATAGTGCTCGTCGCCACGGTCGAAGGAGAAGTCGGTAGGACCGAAACTGTCCTCCCACTTGCGTTTGTAGAGAGCCTTGCCGTCTTGGTCGTGGTTGCCAATGACAGAGAATAGACGCATCTCCGATGAACCTAAAGCCTCTCTTATCTGGCGCTCCAACTGGGCGTTGTAACCACCATAATATTGAACGTCATCGCCCATGCTGAGACCATATACCGGCGTGCCGTTGGGCAGATTGCGGATGGTGGTCTTGATGTCCTTCATCGTCTGCGTGGTGAATCGCTCCAAGTCGCTTTTCTTCACGGGATTGTCATCGGGAGAAGTGTAATAAGGATTGAAGGCATTGGTTACCTGTGGGTCACCGATGACGATCATCTTATAGTGATTTTCCTTGCCACCGGGAAGTCGGGTCAAGGTGAAGTCATACACTTTCTTGTCGTTGCTTACAGTTTGGTAGAAGCAAGCCGTGCGGTCGGTTTCCGAATGAGTGGGAACCTCGCAGTCGGCAGGTACGGAATAATAGATGAAGCGAGCCAAACTATCTCGCTTCATCTGATAATGTCCTAAGGAATCGGTCTTTACACAGGTATATCCATCACTCACGATGACATCAGCCACTCCGTTGCCATCCGTGTCGGTGAGTGTGCCAGAGATGTTGAAGTCCATCTTCTTGACGGTAGGTTTTACCTTCTTGACGGTATCTACGGCTTGTGGTTTCGGTTTCTGCGTTATCGTCTTTTTGGCAATGATGGGTCTCTGTGGGCTGGTCTTGCGTAGGCGCAAGGTTACCCCGATTGCCACGAGAGCGCAGCAAACCAATGAGATGATGCCTATGTACATTTGTCGCCTATTCATGCTGTGATTGATGTCATGCCTTGGCTTTTCGCCGATAGTCCTTTTTTATTTTTCTAGGAGCTGACTTCTCTTGAAGCTGGAGGCGATGCTCCAAACGCCCAGGAGGATGAGAGGGATGCTGAGTATCTGTCCCATATCCATAGGCAAACCTGCCTCGAATGCCACCTGAATCTCCTTCGTATATTCGATGAAGAAACGGAAGGTGAATATCAAGGTGAGGCATAGTCCGAAGTAGAGACCCGTGCCCACGCTCTTCGGTCCTTTCTTCTTGTAGATGAAGATGATGAGGAGGAAGATGATGAGATAGGCGATAGCCTCATAGAGTTGCCCTGGATGGCGTGGGTATTGGTCTTCCTTGACGAAGATGAATGCCCATGGCACATCGGTCACCTTGCCGATGATCTCGGAGTTCATCAAGTTGCCGAGACGGATGAACATGGCGGCGATGCCAGAGCAGATGCCCATGTTGTCGAGCACCACCCAGCCCTTTACCTTCACGTTGCGGCAGTAGAGCCATATCGCCACAAACATGCCGAATACGCCTCCGTGACTTGCCAATCCCTCATAGCCCGTGAGTTTCCAACTGCCATCGGGCATGTGATGGAATGGTATCAGCATTTCGATGACGTGATCCCACTGTGAGAGGAAATACTCCGGCTGATAGAAGAGGCAATGCCCCAAGCGTGCTCCCACCAAGATGCCGATGAAGATGTAGAGGAAAAGTGGTTCAAACCTCTCTGCCTCTATCTTCTGCTCCTTGTAGAGACGCTGCATCAACAGGTAGCCGAGCAGCAATCCCACGAGCCAGCAAGTGGAGTAGTAGCGAATGGTCAAGGGACCTAGATGCGCCAAGATGGGGTCTGGGTCCCATACGATATAGTTGAGTAAATTTGCCATTATACATTAAATCTGAAGTGCATGATGTCGCCATCCTGTACCACATACTCCTTGCCCTCGATGCCAAGCTTTCCAGCCTCGCGAACGGCAGCCTCGGAACCATACTTGATATAGTCGTCGTACTTGATGACCTCAGCACGGATGAATCCCTTCTCGAAGTCGGTGTGGATGACACCAGCACACTGTGGAGCCTTCCAGCCCTTGTGATAGGTCCATGCCTTCACCTCCATCTCACCAGCGGTGATGAAGGTCTCCAGGTTCAAGAGAGCGTATGCTTTCTTGATGAGTCGGTTGACACCACTCTCCTTCAAGCCGAGTTCCTCCAAGAACATCTGCTTGTCCTCGTAGGTTTCGAGCGATGCGATGTCTTCCTCAGTCTTGGCAGCGATGACCATGCACTCTGCACCTTCCTCGGCAGCGATAGCCTCTACCTTCTTGCTATACTCATTGCCAGTCTTGGCAGATGCCTCATCGACATTGGCCACGTAGAGCACTGGTTTGGTAGTGAGAAGGAACAAGTCGTGAGCGGCTTTCTCCTCTTCCTTGGTATCAAATTCGCCTACGGAACGAGCGTTCTTGCCTTGCTCCAATACAGCCTTGTAAGCCTCCAAGACCTTTACCATGGTCTTGGCGTCCTTATTGCCTGCAGCGGCAGTCTTCTGCTGCTTGGCAAGTTGTGACTCGATGGTCTCCAAGTCCTTGAGCTGCAACTCGGTGTCGATGATGCTCTTGTCCTCCAATGGGTCAACGGCAGCACCGCCCTCACGTACGATGTTATCATCATCGAAGCAACGGATGACGTGGATGATAGCATCACACTCACGAATATTTCCCAAGAACTTATTACCAAGACCCTCGCCCTTGCTGGCACCCTTGACAAGACCTGCGATGTCAACAATCTCGCAAGTAGCTGGTACGATACGACCTGGGTGAACGATTTCTGCCAACTTGTTGAGTCGCTCATCTGGTACGGTGATGACACCCAAGTTTGGTTCGATAGTACAGAAAGGGAAGTTAGCTGCCTGTGCCTTTGCACTAGACAGACAGTTGAACAATGTGGATTTTCCTACGTTAGGAAGACCCACAATACCACATTTTAATGCCATTTTATCTTTAAACGTTTAAATTTCTGCGTGCAAAGTTACTGCAAATTGGAGACAATACAAAATAAATCGTGGTAAATTAACTAAAAAGTGCTACTTTCTCACGATATACCCCTTGTTAGCCAAGTTTCTCCTTGATGATGCTCTCATTGGCACGAGACACCGGTATCTGTTTTTCCAAGCCAAAGAGCTGGAGCTGATAGCCGGAGTTGCGGTCGGTGATTTTCTGGATGAAATTGATGTTGACTAGGAAAGCACGATGGCACTGCACGATGCAGTCGATATGGGCGAGTGCCTCCCTCACCTGTTTGAGGGTGATACGGAGCGTGGAATGATGAATCTCGTTGTCAGAGATATAGCAGATGTCGGCGTAGTTGGCCATCGACTCCACATAGATGATGCTCTGTGCAGAAACTTCCAAATGTGATTTCTGCCCCTGTCCTATGAACTCTATCATCTCTTCCTCTTCCATTTCTTCCTGGCGTGCTTCCAGGCGTTGGTTCATTTGCTCCACTTCCTTCAACCTTTGCAGGAGCTTGTCATTTCTCACTTGGTAGATGACGATGAAAGCTACGATGACGGAAACCGAAGAGACGTTGAGGCTCATGGTGCCCCATGCCCAGATGTTAAACCTACCGTCTTCGAGTAACCAGTAGAGCAGGGGATTGCCGGCATTGAACCAACTCACGAATGTGAGCAGCATGGCACCGAGGATAGGGGTATTGATGAGGAAGAAAACCAAGATGTGTACCATCGCCTTCCCCAAACTCTCCTCTTTGATCGTGCTACGCATGACCACGTTGGATAGAAGCAAGGCGACGATGACGCTCACGAAGGCGCAAGCGGTTTCGGCAAGGATGAAAGGGATGCGCCCTTTCTCGATGGTGTCGATGCCGAAGGGTTGGATGAGGGCGAGGAAGAGCATGACAAAGAGACAATTCTTGATGGCTCCCTTGGTGATGATGGTGAGTTCTTTCATATTCTTTCTTTTGCGATTTGTCGCTGCAAAGGTAAGCAAAATCGTTGAAAAACAGCGTGAATCGCTCAACCATTTATCCCAAAACGCTACCAATTGTCCCTATTGATAGATGAATGTCCCAAAATCGCCTCCCTTCTGTCCCTCCTCTTGCAAGGAAATGGAATTCCCCTTAACTTTGCAAGCGTCAAATGATTCATGGCTCAATGAAAAAGAGCCTGATATTCGAGGAGAATAACTTCAAAAATATAAAGATATGATACAATTAGCTTTATCAATGCTTGCCGCTACATCTTCTATCGTATGTCAAGCCGAAAAGATGGAGGCTCCTTCCGATTCTTTGTCGGCAGCACAGGATTCCATCTACAAGTCACTCACGCTGCAAGAAGTGAAGGTGACAGTGCCTTCCAAAACTCGTATGAATGGCGATGCGATGCTTACCCGAATCGTGGGTACGGCGGTGGCGAATGCGGGTACGGCGGTTGATGCCCTGGCTAAGGTGCCGGGCATGATGACCCGAAATGGAGAATTGCAGGTGATAGGCAAGGGTACGCCCATCTATTATGTCAATGGCAGAAAGGTGACCGACCTGACGGAACTTCAGCGTATCTCCAGTCATGAGATTAAAGATGTGGAGGTGATTTCCACGCCTGGGGCGAGATATGATGCGCAGACATCAGCCGTGGTTCGCATTCGTACCCTTCGCAAACAAGGAGATGGCTTCGGCATCACCCTTGACACTCGTGACGCAAAGGCACTTTCCTGTACCAACAACCAATGGAACTCCAACCTGCGTGTCAACTATCATCATCGTTCGCTCGATGTCTTTGGTGGGTTTACATACGACCAAAACTATCTAGGGCGCTATGCCACTCGTGTGACGCAGAATACCTTCTACAAGCAGCGTTCCGATGAGGCCGGCAATGCGGTGGGAAATTATTTGCCGTTTGCCTATCGTCAGGATGGCACTACCGACTTGAGTCAAAGATACAACAGTGTGAATCTGCAAGTGGGAGCTGATTGGCAGATAGCCGAAAAACATAGCGTGGGCATGAAGGTGGAGCACTATGAGAACTTGAAGGGAGTGGGCGACTTCTTGATGACCAATGACATCTCCAAGTGCGATGCCTTGGGCAATATGGCAAAGAATGACTATCGCCTGATAGATCGACTGCTCTCTAATACCCATACCGATACCGATCATTCTCGCTCATGGCTTGCCAATGCCTATTATCTAGGTAAGTGGGGCAAGTGGGAGATAGACTGGAATGTGGATTATTATCAGACGAATGAGGGCGTGGATACCTATACCTCAGAAGTCTCAGAGATAGAAAATCGGGAAGTCAACTCGTTGACATCTACCGAAAACCGACTCATTGCCACCAAACTCGTCCTCTCCCGTCCTCTTGGGAGAGGCAAGTTGAACTTCGGTACAGAACTCGCCTTTGTCAACCGAAAGAGCGACTATAGCATCAATGCCACCAGCATCAGCGACTCACGGAATGAGGTGGAGGAGAATACTTATGCTGCCTTTGTGGAGTATGGCAAGATGATACCACGATGGGGTATGTGGAGTTTGGGCGTGAGATATGAGCATGTCGATTTCAGTTATGAGGATGCCCTGGCTTCTTCTGCCAACTTGAGTCGCCGTCACGACCATCTCTATCCTTATCTCAGTTGGGCAACTCGTATAGGCGAGGTGCAAGGTTCGGTTTCATATGCCGTGAAGACTCGCCGTCCAAACTATCGCAACTTGCGCAGCAATATCGAATACAACAATCGCTTCACCCTCTCCACTGGCAATCCTACGCTTGCCAATGAGACCAGGCATGAGGTGGGTGTCAATGCCAGATGGCGTTTCATGGCACTCTCGCTTGGCTATCTCTATACGAAAGATGGCATCTACGACTGGATGTATCCATACGATGAAGAAGGGACGGTGCTCGTCAGTTGGGTGAACTTCGACAAACCTATCCATCAGTTGAGTGCCTTTGTCAACTTATCGCCTGTGGTGGGCATTTGGCAACCCAACTATACCCTTGGCGTACAGAAGCAATGGTTGTCGTTCTCGCTCGACGACCCTCGTTCTGCCACGGGCAAGCGAGAGGTGAGTTATGGCAAGCCGATGATGATTTGCAACCTCAACAACGCCTTCCGTCTGCCTACCAAGAATGAGGATGGCAAGGGGGCTTGGCAGTTGGAGTTGAACTCAGAGTTGATGAGTGCTTGCCACTTTGGCAATGCCGAGATCAAGAATTGGAGTTGGAATCTCTCTTGTGCTATCCAGAAATCCTTCTTGCGCCATGATGCCTTGACGCTTCGACTCGTGGTGAGCGACATCTTCCACAAGACTTACAACAATGTGGCGATAGACTTGGGAAATCATATCCTCACGCAGACGCATATCTTGGGTCAGGAGCGAAATTGCTATGATTTCCAACGCCTCACATTGACGGCGCGTTATAGTTTCAATGCGATGGGCAAGACTCGGTATAAGGGCAAGGGAGCCGGCAAGAGCTTCATCGAGAGAATGTAAATGAAGACTGGCTATCATCGAAATACTCAGCGCAACTAGTCACCATATCCTTCAAGTTTGCCTTTTCGATGATTCCTTCGAAATTGCGCCATTGGCTATATCCAAGTACTTTTAGAGTTGTGATAATTCTCGCAAAGTTACGCTTTTTATTTGATTACGACAACTTTCTAACGAGAAAAGTGTCGTAATCTCATAAAAAATCAGAGATTACGACACTTTGATGATATTTGTGGTCTTATCTAAGCCATTACAACCTTATTCCAAACTTGGGTTGTCTTATCCTTTCCACAACCCATGCAGGTTGCAATATTCGCGAGCCGTTACCTCCTTGGCATCCGTCAGGAAGATGGCCTCTGGCTTCTCGCCAGGCTTCAGCTCATGGCGAAGCACATCGGTAGGGGTGAGCAACTCTATCCACTGGATGTAATGCTCTGGTAGCATCGGATGCTCTGCGCTTCCTACCTTTACACGATAGCCGCCCTCGATGGCTTCTATCACGGGCACATGCTTCTCCTTGGCACCATCCGTGGTGTTCTCTTTCATCAGCTTCATCGGCTGACCGCAACAACTCAGCACGGCACCAGGATTTACTACTTCCACTACGTTGCCACATACCGTGCAACGATAGATTTCTCTTGTCTTTGTCATAATCGTTCCTCCTCTAGAAATGTTAAAATGATGATAGCATAAAGCCCGATGAGGCTCTATGGGAATGATGGTGGAGAGATTACTCCTCTACAGGGGAGAACTCGTCCTTGCCAACTCCGCAAAGTGGGCATACCCAATCGTCTGGGATGTCCTCGAAGGCTGTTCCTGGGGCAATGCCGCCATCAGGGTCGCCTACTGCTGGGTCATATACCCAACCACATACGTCACATACATACTTCTTCATAATGTTTCTGTTTTTGAGGTTAATACTGCGTTGATTTCACTTTTATCCATCAAGTCTGACGGACATGTGTCAGAAGAGCGCGTCATGCTTGATAGATGTTGCAAATTTACGATTTTATCCGATAGGTTCAAAGTATTTTTAGGCAAATGATGTTAAAAGGAGCATTTTTCGGGAAAAGCGTGCTTGGAGTATGACGAATATGTTGTATTTTTGCGAGCGATATTCATTTGAAAATGATAAAACTGATGGAAATAAAACTCAAAACTTGCGCCATTGCCCTTGCGATGGCTTGCGCTTGCTCGCCGGCTTGCGCGGAGAATTTTATCGCTGAGACTTCTCTTCGTAATGATCTTTCTTCGGAGAATGATTCCCAGCATTATCAGCCGACCCCTGAGAACCTGGAGTCTCGAAAGGAGTTCCAAGACGATAAGTTTGGTATCTTCTTGCACTGGGGATTGTACAGTATGCTCGCCACGGGCGAATGGACGATGACCAACAAGGACTTGAACTACAAGGAGTACGCCAAGTTGGCGGGTGGCTTCTATCCTTCCCATTTCGATGCGGCGAAGTGGGTGGCAGCCATCAAGGCTTCGGGAGCCAAGTACATCTGCTTCACCACTCGCCATCATGAGGGTTTCTCGATGTTCGAGACGAAGTATTCGGATTACAACATCGTGGATGCCACCCCTTTCCATCGTGACATCCTCAAGGAACTCGCCGATGAATGCCACAAGCAGGGCATCCGACTCCACCTCTACTACTCGCATATCGACTGGTATCGTGAGGATGCCGTGTGGGGTAGAACGGGTCGTGGCACGGGGCGCCCAAACCCTAAGGGCAACTGGAAGAGCTACTATCAATTCATGAACAACCAGCTCACCGAGCTCCTCACCAATTATGGCAAGATAGGGGCGATATGGTTTGACGGTTGGTGGGATCAAGACCAAAATCCCGATTTCGACTGGCAACTGCCGGGGCAATACAGTTTGATTCATCGTCTGCAACCGGCTTGCTTGGTGGGCAACAATCATCACCAGGTGCCTTTCGAGGGCGAGGACATCCAAATCTTCGAGCGTGACCTCCCCGGCGAGAACAAGGCTGGACTTTCGGGACAAGACATCAGTCCTCTGCCGCTCGAAACCTGCGAGACGATGAACGGCATGTGGGGCTACAAGATAACCGACCAGGATTACAAATCGACCAAGACTTTGATTCACTATCTCGTGAATGCGGCGGGCAAGAATGCCAACTTGCTCATGAACATTGGTCCTCAGCCCGATGGCGAACTCCCTGCCGTGGCTTTGGAGCGACTGGCTGAGATGGGCGAGTGGATGAAGACCTATGGCGAGACTATCTATGGCACTCGTGGCGGCATCGTGGCTCCTCACGACTGGGGCGTGACCACCCAGAAAGGCAATCGTCTCTTCGTGCATATCCTCAATCTGAAAGACAAATCGCTCTTCCTTCCTACCGGAAATCGCAAGGTGAAGAAGGCTTTCGACTTCGTAAGCAAGAAGGCGGTGAAGGTAGAGAAGTGTGATGGAGGCGTGGTGATAACGCTCGACAAAGTGCCAACGGATGTGGATAAGGTCGTGGAAATCGGCTTGTGATGGCTGAAAAATGTGTCTTTTGGCTGGATTCCCATGCAGATAGCTCCATCCTATGGGGCGGTATTGAGGATGGGATAGGTCGTCATAGACGACAAAGCTTAGGCGCTATAGGCGACCATGGGTGGTCGCTATAGACGACAGAGTTTCTCGATCGTATTCTTTACTCTTTCGGCAGAGGTGACGAGCGAGTTGGCTTCATCAGCTCCCTTGGCCCCCATATAGACCTCGTGGTTGTAGTGCTTCATGCGGCTAGGCACGTTGACTCTAGCAGAGAAGTGATACTCGTGGATGCCTGTGGCATCGAAAATCTCTCGGATGTTGTCCTCATTCACGCCGCTGCCAGCAAGGAGCTGGATAGCTCTTGTCTTCGGTTTTTTCCTATCAGTATTGCGGATTTTGTCGTCAAGATCATTCATATTTTTGATTTTCTCTTCGAGTTTGGCGAGCAAGCCGATGCCGTCGATAGCTTTCGGCTGTTGCCCGGAGGTGAGGATTCTATCGCAGCCAAGGGCGATGATGTCGTCTAGGGCCTTCATGGGGTTCGCGGTTCGGTCGAAGGCGCGATGGAAAGTGACGGACATCGGACGAAGTGCTTGAATGTCTTCGTGTGCATGGGCAAGGCTTTCGGTTGCATTGATGCAGCCTTTCGCAGCATTGATGAGTCGGCGATTCGCCTCCATATCGACCTCTCCCTCCTCGGTGAGGCATCCGATGACCACGCCGTCCACTCCCAGTTGTCGGCACATGCGGATGTCTTCCTCCATGCGCTCCAGTTCGAGCGGTGTGTAGAGGAAATCACCGCCACGAGGTCGGATGATGACGTGCAACTTGGTGGTGGTAAGCAACTTGCGAGCCATTTTGATCTCGCCATACGATGGGGTCGTGCCTCCCTCAGGTATTCCTGCGCATAGTTCCACACGGTCGGCACCGCCCTCCTGGGCAGCCAAGCAGCTCTCCACGTTGTTGGCGCATATCTCAAATTTGAAGTCTTTTCTGTTCATTGGTTTTGGTTTATTCTGAATATGACGTTAAGTTTGCATTGTCAAGTATTTGATGCAAATTTTCTATTAAATAAAATGGAAGGTTGATAAGGGTGAAGTTTTTTCCCTTTGGAGTCTTTACCTTGTCAATCGAATAGGGTTTCGACCAAACACGAATGGTAATATCTATGTCTGAATTGTCCATGAATGATTGGAGTGAGCGAAGATGGGCATTTGTACCACTTTTCACTTCTATTGGATAAACTTTGGAATTGTGTACAAAGATAAAATCAACCTCTGCCCCATTGTTGGGCCTAGCCCAAAATGAGCGATGCTGACCTACCCTGTCTTCCATCGCCCAAAGTTCTTGGGCGGTAATTTGCTCTGCAATATGTCCTCTCCAACTATCTAACATCTCCACGGAACCAATGATCTCTTTTCTGATGCCAGCTTGGTAATTGACCAATCCCGTATCAAACCAAATGAGCTTAGGCATACGTTTGGTTTCTGGGATGATGGGCATTTGTGTCATGGATGTAGGATATACCAACTCTAGGAGCATTGCTTTCTCTAAGATTCTGAATGCCTCACCTACTTCACGGGATTTGTAACTTGAATTGGCGAAATTTCCGAGAGTGATGGTTTCACCAGAAAATGCCCATCCGTATGATAAGATGAAGCGAACGAACATACCAAATTGTTTAAAATCATGGGCAAAGATACAACTTTTTTGTCTCAAATCATGGGCAATGAGGTTAAAATTTGTTGTAAATCATGGGCAAGTGGGAGAAATTACGTCTCAAATCATGGGCAAAACGCCTCAAAAGTGTCGCAATCTCTGTTTTTTGATGCGATTGCGACACATTTCCTATGGAATAGTGTTACGATGTTACAGCGAAAAACTCTTGTTATCTTTTGGCATTCTGAATAAGATTTCTTATCTTTGCGAAAAATTTCGTTATGAAAAATTTCGATGATGGAAAATCCCTTTAAATTAGGGTCTTTGGTAGATGCCCCAGACAGAAAGTTGCCAACGAGCACCCTTACAAGTGCCACCCTTCGCTTGTCGAAGAAGGGATATATCATTCGCACCGAGCAATACGAAATCGAAGATCCATTCTTCAAGGAGTGGATATTGAAGAATGTGGTGAGGGGGTAGAAAAGACGAGAAACTCATAAATTTGGATAGGAAATAATATGTATCAGAAAAATATGATTCAGAGATTAATGACCTTAGCTCTCTTGCTTTTCGCCTCTTTCCAAGTGGCGATGGCTAGTGAGGCACATTTCATCACGGATGCCAACTATCGCTCGAAGGTAGAGAAAGCCTTCGGAGAGAAGATGGCACTGGTGGGTGAGAGGTTTTTTGACGTGAAAGACCTTAAGGATGGAAAGGCTGATGAAGACGAGAAGGAGGCGCTGCGCTTCCTCTATGCCTACATGCCAGTGGCTGACGTAACCGACTATCCTACAGCGTTTTTCTTGCAGAATGTACGCACCGCTTTTCAGGCAAGAAAGGAGATGAGTTGGGGCAATGAAGTGCCAGAGTTGCTCTTCCGCCATTTCGTGTTGCCGATACGTGTGAACAATGAGAATCTCGATGACTCCCGACAAGTGTTCTATCGAGAGTTGAAGGAGCGGGTGAAGGGTATGAGCATGAAGGATGCCATCCTGGAGGTGAACCACTGGTGCCATGAGAGAGTGACTTATCAGCCTTCGGATGCCCGCACTTCGGCTCCTCTCGCCACCATTCGCTCGGCTTATGGACGATGTGGCGAGGAGAGTACTTTCACGGTGGCTGCCTTGAGGGCGATAGGCATACCGGCTCGACAGGTTTATACCCCTCGTTGGGCGCATACCGACGACAACCATGCTTGGGTGGAAGCTTGGGCTGATGGCAAATGGTATTTCTTGGGAGCTTGCGAGCCAGAGGCGGTGCTCAATCTTGCTTGGTTTAATGCGCCTGCCTCTCGTGCTATGCTGATGCACACCAAGGCTTTCGGCGATTACAATGGTCCGGAGGAAGTGATGCTCCGTACCTCTAACTATACGGAAATCAACTTGATAGATAACTATGGCTCTTCGGCTCGTATCGACTTCTCGATCGTGGATAAGGCGGGAAAACCTATAGATGGAGCAAGGGTGGATTTCAAGATATACAACTATGCAGAATATTGCAGTGTCGTGACGAAATATACGACTTCGGATGGCAAGACTTTCCTTTCGGCTGGTAAAGGCGACATGATGGTTTGGGCATCGAAAGATGGAAAATATGGCTTTGCCAAGGCTTCGTTTGGCAAGGACAAGGCTATCGTAGTGAAGCTGAATCATACTGTTGGCAATATATGCTATCGTGATTCCTTTGACGTCGTTCCTCCTCCAGAGAAAGCCAATGTGCCAGAGGTCTCAGCCGAGATGAGAGCCAAGAACTTGCAGCGATTTGCCTATGAGGATTCCATCCGTCATGCTTATCTTGCTACTTTTTACACCCAAGAGACGGCCCTGAAGGCGTTGGTGGAGAATGGTCTTGTGGAAGAGAAATTCTTGACTAGGAATGGAGTGGGCATTTGGGTTCCTAAGGGAGAAGAACCTACGGTTGCTAATTGGGATTCTTTGATAGGTTCAAGTAAGTTGGTAACGCTTGGTAATTGTGCTAATACGCTTCCTTTGAAAGTAACCCAATCCGTAAGCAATCTAATGAATTTCTTGCAGAAGGCAAGCGGAAACCATGCTGTCATCCTCGATTTCTTAAAGCTACACAAGGAACATTTGGCTCGTGCCATCAAGTTGCTAAGTACATTGAGTGATAAGGATTTGCGAGATATGCAGATGGACATCTTGGAAGATAACTTCAATGCCAAGAGCGACCAATTGTCGCCACGTGTGGAAAATGAGATGATTATCACGCCTTTCAAGCAATTCTTCGAGAAAACTTTCGAGAATGAGAAGTGCTCAAAGGGTGTTTGCAGTCAATTGGGAATGAAATTCGACAAGAAGATGAAGGTGACTTCGATGGCAGATTTGTTCCGTGAGAACCCTCACGCCTTGGTGCTTTGGGTAAAGGAAAACATCCGTTTGAATCCTGACAAGAAGGCCTTGCAAATCGCACAGACGCCTATTGGGGTATGGAATTCTCGCTTGACAGATGAACGCTCGCGCAAGATTTTCTTCGTGGATGTGGCTCGCAGTTTGGGCATAGATGCACGAGTGGATGCCGTGACCAAGAAGACGCAATACAAACAGGGAGGAGGCGAATGGATTGATGTTGATTTCGATTTACAATCCTCTTCGACAGTTTCTCCGAAAGGCTTGCTGAAGCTTGATTATCAGGCAAATAAGGCTGTGGATGATCCGAAGTACTACAGTCATTTCACGCTTACTCGCATCAATCCTGATGGCTCTACCTCGCTCTTGGAATATCCGGAGGAAGGCATCACTTGGAGCAATACTTTCAAGAATGGAGTGGAGCTTGATGAAGGTGATTATGCTTTGGTATCAGGCACTCGCTTAGCGAATGGTGGTGTGTTGTCAGAAATGCAAATGTTTCATGTGAAACATGGCGAAACAACCGAGGTAAACCTGCATTTGCGTACTTCTGAGACGGAAGTGACAGTGATAGGTAACTTCGATTCGGAATCGAAGTTTAATCTCTTGAATGCCAAAAACGTTAGTCTTTTGAGCCAAACGGGACGAGGCTACTTCATCATGGGATTGATAGGAGTGGGACAGGAACCTACCAATCATGCTTTGAAGGACATCGCCAAGGTGGCGAAGGTTTTCGAGGATTGGAATCGACCTATCGTCCTCTTATTTGAGGATGAGGAGTCTGCCCAGAAGTTCAGAATCTCCGAGTTCCCTGGCTTGCCAAACAACATCATATTTGGTATTGACAAGGATGGCTCGATTCGTAAGCAAGTAGTTGATAATATGAAACTTACGAATGCCAATCTCCTCCCGATATTCACCATCTCTGACACCTTCAATCGTGTCGTTTGGATCTCGCAAGGCTATACGATTGGCTTGGGCGAACAATTGGAGGCGGTGATAAAGAAACTGTAGCACCATTCAAGATTCCTTCCATGATGTGTTACCATGTTGCAGTGTTACTGTAAAAAATATGCCTATACTTTTCTTGCAACAGAAAGGTATAGGCATTATTATTATAAATAGTGAGAGAAACCTCTCTTACTTTGGCTTTTAAAATCTAGCTTTAGCTTCTCATTTAATGAGCTTCGAGCCAGTTCTTTCCCCATCCAGCATCTGCCACTAATGGCACACTGAGATGATAGGCATTCTGCATCTCTTCGACCACGATTTTCTCCACTTTCTCCTTCTCCTCTGGATAAACGGAGAAGTTGAGTTCGTCGTGTACCTGGATAATCATCTTGCTCTTGATGCCCTCCGCCTTGAAACGATTGAAGATGCGCACCATCGCCACCTTGATGATGTCCGCCTCCGAACCTTGGATAGGGGCGTTGATGGCATTGCGCTCGGCAAATCCACGTACAGTTCCGTTTCGACTGCTGATGTCTGGCAGGTAGCGGCGGCGATGGAAGATGGTTTCGGCATACCCCTTCTCACGGGCGATTTCCTTCGACTTCTCCATATAAGCCTTCACGCCAGGGAAGGTGCGGAAGTAATCCTCGATAATTTGCTTCGCCTCCTTGTTCTCGATATTCATGCGCTGGGCTAGACCGAAAGTGGTGATGCCATAGATGATTCCGAAGTTGGCTGTTTTTGCCTTCTTACGCTGAGCATCAGTGACTTGCGATATTTCCTCATGCCATATCTTGGCGGCTGTTGCGGCATGGATGTCGCTGCCCTCACGGAAGGCTTCCACCATGTTCTTGTCCTCGCTCAGGTGTGCCATGATGCGCAACTCTATCTGCGAGTAGTCGGCAGAGAAGAACAAGCAGCCTGGCTCTGGAATGAAGCAACGGCGAATCTCCTTGCCATCATCATCCCTTACTGGGATATTCTGCAGGTTAGGGTCGCTGGATGAGAGACGACCAGTGGCGGTGATGGCTTGGTTGAACGAGGCGTGGATATGGCCTGTGCGAGGGTTGATGAGCTTAGGCAGAGCATCCACATAAGTGCTCAATAATTTCTTTAACCCTCTGTAGTTCAGTATCTCATCTATGATCGGACTCTTACTGCGGAGCTGCTGCAACACCTCTTCGCTTGTCACATACTGACCAGTCTTTGTCTTCTTTGGCTTCTCCACAATCTTCATTTTGCCGAATAAGATTTCTCCTACTTGACGAGGGGAGGCGATGTTGAACGACTCACCTGCCAACTCGTAGATGTGATGTTCTATCTCGGCTAACCGATTGCTCAGATTGCTGGATGTTTCCTTGAGTGTATTGGTGTCGATACATACGCCGTTCATCTCCATGCTCGCCAAGACTGGAACAAGCGGCATCTCCACATTCCAGAACAAATCCTCCAGTTCGAGTTCTTTCAATTTAGGTTCGAGAATATTTTTGAGACGCAGTGTGATGTCGGCATCCTCGGCGGCATATTCATACACTTCCGATGGAGCAAGGTCACGCATCGACTTTTGGTTCTTGCCCTTCGGACCTATCAGTTCCTCGATGTGAACAGTTTGGTAGTTGAGATACACCTCAGCCAAATAATCCATGTTGTGATACAACTCTGGTTGGATGAGGTAGTGGGCAATCATCGTGTCGAACATTTTTCCCTTGATTTCCACTCCGTAATTCATCAGTACTTCGTAATCGTACTTGATGTTCTGTCCTACCTTGAGAATTTTTGGGTTCTCATAGAGTGGTTTGAAGATATTTACGAATTTTAAAGCTTCTTCACGATTGGCAGGGATTGCCACGTAGTAAGCCTCTTTTTCTTCGACAGAGAAGCTCAAACCTACCAATTCTGCATCGATTGCGTGGGTAGAAGTGGTCTCTGTGTCTAGGCTGAGAATTTGCTTTGTCATTAAAAAATCACAAAGTTTCTTGGCATCCACTTCTGTTTCAATGAGTTGGTACTTATGGACTACACTTTTAATGGTCTCAAAACTCGTGTTTTTTTGCTCGTCTTGCCCGTCGCCTTGCTCTGCGCCAAATAAATCAAGCTCTCCTGTAGGTTTTGTTTGAACTTTTTGAGGCTTTTTAAGGATTCGTGTGGCGAATGATTTAAATTCCAATTCGGTGAAGATTTCGTCCAACTTCTCCTTGTCTGGCTCGACTACCTTCAAGTCGTCCAAATTTTGGGTGACAGGTACGTCGGTTCGGATGGTAGCCAGGAACTTTGACATCTTGATGTCTTCAGTAGCAGCTTCCACCTTCTCGCGAAGTTTGCCTTTCACTTTAGCTGAGTTGGCAATCAACTCCTCGACACTTCCGAACTCATTGATCAATTTGACAGCTGTCTTCTCACCGACACCTGGACAACCAGGGAAGTTGTCGGCAGAGTCGCCCATCAATGCCAAGAGGTCGATGACCTGGAGTGGGGAAGAGATGCCATACTTCTGTTCGATTTCCTCGACACCCAGTTTCTCATATCCACCTCCATGCTGAGGTCGGTACATATAGACATTCTCTCTCACGAGTTGACCATAGTCCTTGTCGGGAGTGAGCATATAGGTTTCGATACCTTTTTTGCCAGCTTGAGTGGCAACGGTACCGATGATGTCGTCAGCCTCAAATCCATCCACCTGAAGGATGGGGATATGGTAAGCTTCGAGGATGTTTTTGATGATAGGTACCGAGAGTTTGATGTCTTCTGGTGTCTCTTCACGCTGTGCCTTATAAGCAGGGAAAGCTTCATGACGGAAGGTTTTGCCATGGTCGAAAGCCACTCCGATATGGGTAGGTTTCTCCTTGGTCAAGATCTCGTTGAGGGTATTGCAGAAGCCCATGACACATGATGTATTCAAGCCCTTCGAGTTGATTCGAGGGTTTTTCATAAACGCATAATACGACCTGTAAATGAGTGCGTAAGCGTCGAAAAGGAATAATTTATCCATAATATTCATATTTATGGTGTAAAATTACTAAAAAATTGCCACATTTCAAGAAGAATTGATTAATTTTGTATCAAATTTCAGAAATTAAGTAGTTTAACACTCAAATAATGGATTATTTATCACTTATCAAGCAGCCGATAGAGGCGGAATTGACTGACTTTATAGATTTGTTTAATAAGTCATTGATGCATAGCGATGGACTTCTCTCGCATGCTCTCGACCATATTCGTCAGCGTGCGGGTAAGCGTATGCGCCCAATGCTCATCCTCTTGATGGCTCGCAATTTCGGCAAGGTTACCGACGTTACCCAACACTCCGCTGTAGGTTTGGAGTTACTTCATACTGCATCTCTTGTGCATGATGATGTGGTCGATGAGAGTGGTGAGCGTCGTGGTCAGGCTAGCGTCAATGCGACTTATAATAATAAGGTGGCTGTGCTTGTGGGTGATTATATCCTCTCTACCGCATTGCTTCATGTCTCATATTCTCATTCGGAAGAAATTGTACGTTATCTTGCGGAATTGGGACGTATCTTATCCAATGGAGAAATTCTTCAGTTGAATAGTATCAGTAATGAGGAAATCTCGGAAGATATTTATTATCAAGTGATTAAGCAGAAGACAGCAGCTTTGTTTGAGGCTTGTGCTGGTATCGGAGCTATGTCCGCAAATGCAGCTGCACTAGCTATAGAGGAGGCAAAGAAATTTGGACAGAATCTGGGTATTATCTTCCAGATACGTGATGATATCTTCGACTATTACGACTCTAAGGAGATAGGAAAGCCAACGGGCAATGATATGGCTGAGGGAAAGCTGACTTTGCCTGTCATCTATGCCTTGAAATCCACTGGTGACGAGGAGATGATGAAGTTGGCTCGTAAGGTGAAATCACATGAGGTAAATGCTGATGAGATAGCCCGTCTTGTGGCATTCACAAAGGAGAATGGCGGTATTGAATATGCCGATAAACGTATGTGGGACTTCCATGCTGAGGCGATGAGCTTCTTGGATACATACGTGGAGGATAAGGCTATTTATAATGCCTTGAAAGCTTATCTCGATTATGTGATCGAGAGAAAAATGTAATTTCGAATGATAAAGGATCAACTTTTTGGAGTTTTCCTTTTGATCAGATTATCTTTTTGAATAAATATTAAACGGCTGATTCTTAAACAATTAGAATCAGTCGTTTAATATTAAAACCTTTCATCGGGTTACCATTTCATTCCTTTTTGAATGAATTAGTTTTCCATGATGAAATACTCTTTCTTTTCTTTAGAAGTACTTGATTTCCTTGCCCAAAATCTCGCTCAATAGGAGGTTGGTCAGGCGTGAAGTACCGAGGCGGAACCACTGGTTAGTCAACCATTTCTCACCTAAAACTTCCTTTACGATAGTGTAATAAACCACTGCGTCATGTACGGTGTTGATGCCACCAGCTGGCTTCAAGCCAATCTGAATGCCTGTCTTGTCGTAGTAAGCCTTGATGGCGTTACACATCACGTAAACAGCCTCTGGAGTAGCGGAAATCTTCTCTTTACCTGTGGATGTCTTGATGTAATCTGCGCCGGCATACATAGCTAGGATAGAGGCTTTCATGATGTTGCTGCAGGTCTTCAAGTCGCCTGTTTCTAGGATGCACTTCATCTTGTGCTCTCCACAAGTCTCCTTCAGCTCCTGAATATCATCGCATACACCCTCGTAATCCTCGCTGAAGAACTTACCTACTGGCATCACGATATCGACCTCTGTAGCGCCGTCTTTGATGGCCAAGGCAGTCTCGGCTACCTTTACCTCAATAAACGTCTGAGAAGAAGGGAAATTGCCGCTTACGACAGCGATTTCTACGCCATCTACCTCCAAACTCTGGCTGATAAGGCCTGCGAAATTAGGGTAGGTGCATACGGTGGCAACGTGTGGAAGGTCTGGATAATCCTTGGCAAACTGGTTTACTTTCTCGATCATCTTGAGGATGCTTTCTTCTGTATCCTCAGTGTGGAGAGAGGTCAACTCGACGCTTCCGAAGAGGAATTTCTTTACCTCCAAGGTCTCATTTTCAGCCACTTTCTCATCAAGAATCTTCTTGACTTCTGCTGTTACTTCCTCGTCATTGAGGTCTGTCTTATACTGCTTGAGAGCTGCCAAATACTTGTCGTCGCTCTCGTTGTATTGTCCCTGCTGCTGAGCAAGGACTTGTTCCTTAATGCTACTCATAATTACGTATTTTTTTGCTATTATTATTGTTGTTTTTTAGTCTATTTAATGATGCGCTTTTATGTTGGTCAAGGATGCGCTTTTATACTGACTAACAAAGCGCATCCTTGTCTTCGAAGAAGTGCATCCTTTTATGGTGAAGAAGCGCATATCCCAAAATGCCTTATTTATTGCTAAGCTTGGGGTTGTTTTTATGCCTTTCGGCATCCCGTTTTGTCTTCTTGTCAAAGCTCTTTTGTAGCTCTTCTGTAAGGTCGATGCCAGTTTGGTTTGCCAGGCAAATCAAGACCCAAAGGACATCTGCCATCTCCTCTCCAAGATTAGGTTTTTCGCCTTTCTTGAAGCTTTGGTCGCCGTATGTTCGGGCAATGACACGAGCCAATTCACCGACCTCCTCTGTGAGGCAAGCCATATTGGTCAACTCGCTGAAATAGCGAACGCCGTATTCCTTAATCCATTTGTCAACGGCTTCTTGTGCTTCTTTTATTGTCATATTTTATGGTTTTTATTGTCACCAAGCCTAGTTATTTTACTCTTTGTTGTGGGTATCCATCATAATGGTGACAGGACCGTCGTTGAGTAATTCTACCTTCATGTCTGCACCAAATTCCCCCGTTCCTACTGGCTTTCCGAGGGCTTCTGAAAGCCTCTTGCAGAACTCCTCGTAGAGAGGAACTGAGATTTCGTGCTTGGCTGCACGATACCAACTCGGACGGTTGCCCTTCTTGTAGCTGGCGAATAGGGTGAACTGGCTGATGACCAATATCTCGCCATTGATGTCCATGATGGAGCGGTTCATCACGTGGTTCTCATCATCGAAAACACGCAATCCAATTACTTTCTTGACGAGCCAATCTACGTCCTCAGAAGTGTCGCTTTCCTCCACTCCGAAGAGGATAAGATAACCTTGCTGGATGGCAGATTTTACGTCTCCTTCAATGGTGACGGAGGCATGGCTTACACGTTGTATTACGATTCTCATATTACCTTCTTTTCTTTTTCTTGTTTTGTATGAATGGGGAGTCTGCACCTAACGTAATATAGAGCGCTTTTCCTACTGCAAATATACGCTTTTTATTTGATATTCCCACCTTTTAGGGGTTGTTATTTTCCTTCAGACGGATTATTTGCCTCTTTTTGCTGAAAATAGGTGCTCAATAGCTCTGCTTTGTGTGGGCCTAATACCTCTGCGAGAGCTTCCAAACTGGTTTCTTTCATCTTCTTAACGCTCTTGAATTTGTTCAGGAGTGCCTCTTTTGCCTTAGGACCGATGCCCTTGATGTCATCCAATTCCGAGTGCAAGGCATGCTTGGAACGCTTATCTCTATGGAAGGTGATGGCGTATCTATGCACCTCGTCTTGTATCTGCGTAAGCACCTTGAAAAGCTCGCTCTCCGGCGGTAAGGCAATGGTTTGCGGAGGGAAACCATATAGAAGCTCGTTGGTGCGGTGTCGGTCGTCCTTGGCAAGACCGGCAATCGGGATGTCAAGGTGCAATTCACCAACAACTACGTCTCTTACCACGTCCATTTGTCCCTTTCCACCATCGGTGATGATGAGGTCGGGAAGTGGCGTTTCTTCCTCTATCATGCGGCTATATCTGCGTCTTACCACCTCTTTCATGGAGGCGTAATCATCAGGACCAACTACCGTCTTGATATTGTATTTGCGATAATCCTTGCGGGATGGTTTCATTCCTTTATATACGATGCAGCCAGCCACGGCGTCAGCTCCCGAAATATTGGAGTTATCAAAGCATTCTATCTGATATGGAAGCTTTGGAAGCTTTAGTTTTGCCTGTAGCTCCTTCATCAAGCGAGTCTGTTTTTGCTCAGGATTGAGCTTTTCGGCTTGTTTGAGGCGGTCGAATTTATACTGCTTGCCGTTCATCTCTGATAGGTCTAGAAGATGCTTCTTGTCGCCTCTTTGCGGCACGAAGAAAGAGGCATCTTTCAACTTCCATTCCATCTCGAAAGGTACGATAATCTCTTTGGCTGTGGAGTGGAAACGCTCCCGAATCTCTGGAATGGCAGTAATCAGCAGTTCCTCGTCGCTCTCTTCCAACTTGCGCTTATATTCGTAGGTGAAGCTTTGGTTGATAGTTCCGTTTTTCACGTGAATATAGTTGATAAAAGCGTTCTTGTTGGCATCATCGTTGACGATGGTAAAGACATCGACGTCTGTAATGGTATGGCTTACCACCTCGCTTTTAGCCTCAAATTCGTCGAGCAACAAGTACTTCCTTTTATATTCCTCAGCTACCTCAAACTTGAGGATTTCGGCGTTTTTCATCATCATATCATAGAGATATTTGCTCACTTCACGTGTGTTTCCCTTCAAAATCTCGCGGGCTTGACGCATGTTTTCTTGGTACTCCTCGTAGCTTTGCTTGTTGATGCAAGGAGCACCGCAATTATGGATATGATAATCTAGACAAGCCTTGTATTTGCCTTCTGCGATACCTTCTTTTGTGATTGGAAATCGACAAGTACGAGGTTTGTAGAGCTTCTTGATGACCTCCAAAACGGCATACATACTGCCGATGTGAGGGTAAGGGCCAAAGAACGTGCCGAATTTCTTGTTGATGTTTCTGGTCTTGAAAATACGAGGAAAATACTCGTTGGTGACGCAAATGGAAGGGTAAGTTTTGCCGTCTTTCAGCAAAACATTATATCTTGGATTGTACTTCTTGATAAGACTATTTTCCAATAAAAGTGCATCCTCCTCAGTATTTACCACTGTATAGGAGATGTCGTGAATCTTAGATACGAGCACTTTTGTCTTGTATCTATCCACTTCCTTGTGAAAATAAGAAGAAACACGTCTTTTGAGGTTTTTCGCCTTTCCTACATATATAATAGTATGGTTCTCGTCATAGTATTGGTAGCTGCCAGGCTTCTCCGGCATACTCAATACGATGTTCTTTAACTTGGCTATTCTTTCCTCGTTTTCTTTCTTTGTCATACTCGTAACTCCTTTGTTTAAAGGGATTTTATGTTGGCTTGTTTCACGTGAAACTTTGTGCGTGGCAACACCTGGTGTTTCTAAACGAATACTCCTAGGATTGCCAAGGGCGCACCTAGGAGCGTATTTCTGGTTCTTTTTGCCGTTTACAACTGCATCAAGGTAGATACCTCGACATCATCATCAAAGATCTTTCTGCCTTCGAAATTCTCGTTGACAAGTTCAATGATGAAGTTAGCGTAAACCTTCTTTGGATGGAATTTCTTCACCAAATCGCAAGCTGCTTTCATCGTTCCGCCAGTGGCGAGGAGGTCATCGTGAAGTAGTACTACGTCGTTTTCATTGATGGCATCTTCGTGGATTTCGATGGTGTCGATACCATACTCCTTGGCATAACTTTCCTGTACGGTCTTGCATGGAAGTTTGCCTGGCTTTCTGCACAAAACGACTCCTGCGCCGAGGCGAATAGCCAAGGCGGAAGACATGACGAAGCCGCGTGATTCGATGCCTACAATCTTGGTGATTCCTTTGTCTTTGTAAAGTTCATACATCTCGTCGCTGATCTCTTTGAGAGCTGCGGGATTCTTGAATAGGGTGGTGACATCACGGAAGTTGACTCCCTTGATTGGCCAATCTGGTATGCAACGCAGATTGTCTAATAATAGCTGATTGTTCATCTTCTTTTTATGTTATTTATTGTTTGTTTTTTCTTCGTTCTAAACACATTTGTTTCACGATAACTTCAAGTAAAACTTTAACCATAATTTGGTTGATGCAACCTGAGCTAACCGCCTTATAGTCAAAAGTTTTATGATTTGCGTGTTTCACGTGAAACATCGTGCAGCGTTATCTTCCGAGTAGCACGAGCATCACGTTGATGTCGCTAGGCGAAACGCCAGGGATGCGGCTTGCTTGTGCCAAGGTCTCTGGGTCGATTCTTTCGAGCTTTTGGCGACCTTCTGTGGAGATTTCGTGCAGTTCGGAATACTTGAAGCGTCCCTTGATTTTGATATTCTCCAAGCGGTGCATCTTGTCGGCAATCAGTTTCTCTCGCTCGATATATCCCTTGTACTTCATCTTGATTTCCGCTGCTTCTGCGATCTCTTCTTTTCGATTGCTTGGTGCGTCCATCGCAGCTTTTAAGTCGGGGATGATTTCTGAGAGATTCTGTAGGTTCAGATGTGGACGAGCCACAAGGTCGATCAGTTTGCAACCTGCTCGAAGTGGAGTTGTACCGAGTGCCTCAAGTTTTGGATTGATCTCATCTTTCTTGATAGGGTAGTTGGCACAGAAATCGATGATTTTTTCGATACCTTCTTTTTTCTCCATCCACCAATCGTATCGGTCACGTTTGGCAATTCCCAGTTCGTATGCTTTTTCTGTGAGTCGAGCGTCGGCATCGTCTTGACGGAGCAAGATGCGGTATTCGGCTCTGGAAGTGAACATGCGATATGGTTCATCGACTCCCTTAGTGGTGAGGTCATCGATAAGAACGCCAATGTAACTTTCGTCTCTTTGCATCTCAAAGGTCTTGTCGCCTACGCAGTGGAGAGCGGCGTTGATTCCTGCGACGGTGCCTTGGCCGCCTGCTTCCTCGTAACCGGTCGTTCCGTTCACTTGTCCTGCAAAGAACAAACCCTTGATGATTTTCGACTCCAACGAATGTTTGAGTTGGGTAGGGTCGAAGTAATCGTATTCGATAGCATAGCCCGGACGGTATATCTTCGCATCACGAAGAGCAGGTATCTCATGGAGTGCCTTCAACTGGATGTCCATTGGCATGCTAGATGAAAAACCGTTCAGGTACATCTCGTTGGTGTCCTCACCCTCTGGCTCCAAGAAGAGTGGATGCTGATTCTTGTCGGGAAAGGTGACGAGCTTCGTTTCGATACTTGGACAATAGCGAGGGCCTGTGCTTTGAATCTGACCATTATATAAAGGTGAGTCGGCAAGTCCGCTTTTCAAAATCTCGTGTACTTTATTATTAGTATAGCAAGTCCAGCAAGGAAGCTGCTTCAGTACGCGATGCTTGCCCATATAAGAGAACTGGTGGAAGTCGCAGTCTCCGGGTTGCTCCTCCATGTCCTCGAAATGGACGCTGCGTTTGTCGATGCGAACCGGCGTACCTGTCTTCATTCTGGCAGAAGTGATGCCCCATCTGGTGATGCTTTCCGTAAAGTTGTGTACGGCAGGTTCAGCGCATCTTCCACCTTCCACCATCTTTCTGCCCACGTGCATCAAACCATTAAGGAAGGTGCCGGCGGTGACGATGATGCTCTTGGCAAAGAACTCTGCGCCCCAGATGGTGCGCACGCCGATTGCCTCTCCATTCTCCACGAGGAGTTCGTCGGCTTGGTCTTGCCAGATGTCGAGGTTGTCCGTGTGGTCGAGGATGGTCCTCCATTCCCAGATGAATTTGCCACGGTCGCATTGGGCGCGAGGGCTCCATACGGCAGGCCCCTTTCCGATGTTGAGCATGCGGAACTGGATGGCCGTCTTGTCGGTCACGATACCCATCTGTCCGCCGAGGGCGTCAATCTCTCTAACGATCTGCCCCTTGGCGATGCCGCCGACGGCAGGGTTGCAGCTCATCTGTCCGATTTTGTTCATGTCCATCGTTATCAAGCAGGTCTTGGCTCCCATGTTGGCAGCGGCCGCCGCCGCCTCACATCCGGCGTGTCCTCCACCGATAACGAGTACGTCATACTTGAAAATCATAATCTATACTTTTTCTAATTTTCGGCAAAAGTAAGAAATTTAATTGAAATTTTAGCAAAAAACTTTTGATAAATCACGAATTTATAGTAATTTTGCAGCAAACTTGTGGAAATATACCTATAAGTGGGTATTGCAGATTGCGATAATTTGTTTAGAGCAAGTTGGCGACAATAAAAGGAAATAAATTAGTTTCAAACAGTTAAATATTTAAAAATCAATCATTTATGTGGTTAATCAATTCATCTATTGGTAGAAAAGTAGTGATGTCAGTAACTGGTATTGCGCTTATTCTATTCTTGACATTCCACTGCTGCATGAATGTTGCTGCTCTCTTCTCAGGAGATGCTTACAACATGATTTGCGAGTTGTTGGGTGCTAACTGGTACGCCGTAGCTGCAACCTTAGGTTTGGCTGCTTTGGCAGTGATTCACATCGTTTACGCTTTCATCCTGACAGCACAAAACCGTCGTGCTCGTGGTAACCAGCGTTACGAGGTAACAGCTAAGCCAGAGAAGGTAGAGTGGGCTAGCCAGAACATGTTGGTGCTCGGTATCATCATCGTTCTCGGTTTGTTGCTTCACTTGTTCAACTTCTGGTTCAACATGATGTTTGCTGAGTTGACAGGTATGTCAGTTGCTCACAACCCAGCAGATGGTTTCGCTTTCATCCAGGACACCTTCGCTAACCCAGTATTCGTAGTTCTCTACATCATCTGGTTGGTAGCTCTTTGGTTCCACCTCACTCACGGTTTCTGGAGTGCTCTTCAGACACTCGGTTGGAGCGGCAAGATCTGGTTCTGCCGTTGGAAGGTAATCGGCATGGTATATACTACCATCTTGATTCTCCTCTTCATCGTTGTCGTATTGGCATTCGCTATCGGTTGTGCTCCATCTTTGTGCTGCGCAGCTTAATCAATGTAATCATTTAAGTATTAAAAAAGATTATGGCAAAAACATTAAATTCTAGAATACCTGAAGGACCAGTTGCTGAGAAGTGGACCAACTATAAGGCTCATCAGCGCTTGGTTAACCCAAAGAATAAGTTAAAGCTCGACATCATCGTCGTAGGTACAGGTTTGGCAGGTGCTTCTGCAGCCGCTTCTCTTGGCGAGATGGGCTTCAATATCTTGAACTTCTGCATCCAGGACTCTCCACGTCGTGCTCACTCTATCGCAGCACAGGGTGGTATCAACGCAGCTAAGAATTATCAGAACGATGGCGACTCTGTTTATCGTCTTTTCTATGATACAGTAAAGGGTGGTGACTACCGTGCTCGTGAGGCAAACGTTTATCGTTTGGCTGAGGTGAGCAACGACATCATCGACCAGTGTGTAGCTCAGGGCGTACCTTTCGCTCGTGAGTACGGTGGTATGTTGGCTAACCGTTCTTTCGGTGGTGCTCAGGTATCTCGTACATTCTATGCTAAGGGTCAGACTGGTCAGCAGCTCCTCCTCGGTGCTTACTCTTCATTGAGCCGCCAGGTAGAGGCTGGTAAGGTAAAGCTCTATACTCGTTACGAGATGGAGGATGTTGTGATCGTTGACGGTCACGCTCGTGGTATCATCGCCAAGAACTTGATCACTGGTGAGTTGGAGCGCTTCTCTGCCAACGCCGTAGTAATCGCTACTGGTGGTTATGGTAACGCTTACTTCCTCTCTACCAACGCTATGGGTTGTAACTGTACAGCCGCTATCCAGTGCTACCGCAAGGGTGCTGACTTCGCTAACCCATCTTATGTTCAGATTCACCCTACATGTATCCCTGTTCACGGTACAAACCAGAGTAAGTTGACTTTGATGTCAGAGTCACTCCGTAACGATGGTCGTATCTGGGTTCCTAAGAAGATTGAGGATGCCAAGGCATTGCAGGCAGGGACAAAGAAGGGGTCTGATATTCCTGAGGAAGACCGCGACTACTACTTGGAGCGCCGTTACCCAGCATTCGGTAACCTGGTTCCTCGTGACGTGGCTTCTCGTGCAGCTAAGGAGCGTTGCGACAAGGGCTTCGGTGTCAACAACACAGGTCTTGCCGTATTCCTCGACTTCTCTGAGTCTATCAACCGTCTCGGTATCGACGTTATCCTTCAGCGTTATGGCAACCTCTTCGATATGTATGAGGAGATTACTGACGTTAACCCAGGTGAGTTGGCTAACGAGATTAACGGCGTGAAGTACTACAACCCAATGATGATCTTCCCTGCTATCCACTATACAATGGGTGGTATCTGGGTTGACTACGAGTTGATGACCACTATCCCAGGTCTCTTCGCTATTGGTGAGTGTAACTTCTCTGACCACGGTGCTAACCGTCTTGGTGCATCTGCTTTGATGCAGGGTTTGGCTGACGGTTACTTCGTATTGCCATACACCATCCAGAACTACTTGGCCGACCAGGCATTGTGGCCAAAGCTCTCTACCGATCTCCCAGAGTTCGCAGAGGCAGAGGCAGGTGTTCAGAAGGAAATCGACCGCCTGATGGGTATCCAGGGCAAGCGCTCTGTAGATTCTATCCACAAGGAGTTGGGTCACATCCTTTGGGAGCATGTAGGTATGGGTCGTACCAAGGAAGGTCTTGAGGAAGGCTTGAAGAAGATGAAGGCTCTGCGCGAGGAATTCAACAAGAACCTCTTCATCCCTGGTAAGAAGGAAGGCTTGAATGTAGAGTTGGATAAGGCTATCCACTTGCGTGACTTCATCTTGATGGGCGAGTTGATCGCTTACGATGCATTGCACCGCAACGAGAGCTGTGGTGGTCACTTCCGTGAGGAGTACCAGACAGAGGAAGGCGAGGCTAAGCGTGATGACGAGAACTTCTTCTACGTAGGCTGCTGGGAGTATCAGGGCAACGATACAACTGCTCCAGTGCTCAACAAGGAACCTCTCGAGTATGAGGCAATTAAGGTACAGACAAGAAATTACAAGAATTAAAAAGCGAACAAGACAATGGCAAGAAATATAAGTTTCACAGTTAAGTATTGGAAGCAGGACGGTCCTACAGCACAGGGTCACTTCGATACACACGAGATGAAGAACATCCCAGATGATAC
>UMLJ01043754.1_pt1 | contig 33048 bp, 10 predicted proteins | sample 1966521 | NCBI WGS metagenome assembly UMLJ01 (sample SAMEA4836199, study PRJEB28245) | human gut metagenome | biome: gut microbiome; material: fecal sample | place: Denmark | collected 2008
AAACTTTTTTCACCCCGTTTTCCTTCTTTTGCGACAGAAACAAGCCCCAATTATTTACACACATTATTATATATTTAAGAGCAGACATATTTTTATAAACATTCATGGCAAAATATTCTTATAATACGTCAGATTTCCGTAAATTTGTACAAGAATAGAAAAACGAGAACGAATGAACGAGGCTAAACTTAGTCAACTCTACTTGCGCGACACTGCTTTTCAAGATTTGATGCAGCGCCGCATCTACAACGTGCTTCTCATCGCCTCGCCCTACGACGCCTTCATGATGGAGGAAGACGGACGCATCGAAGAGCAGCTGTATTTTGAGTACACATCGCTCAATCTGAGTTCTCCCCCTCGCGTGGCACAGGCAAGCAGCTACGAGGACGCCCACGATCTTTTAAGAAGCAAGTCGTTCGATTTAATCATCGCGATGCCTGGCAACGACATCGGACTCACATTCCGCGAAGCCAAAAACATCAAGTCAAGCTATCCCGACATTCCGTTTATCGTATTGACTCCATTCTCACGCGAAGTGTCGCGGCGTCTTGCCAACGAAGACTTCTCCGGCGTCGACTATGTGTTCAGCTGGCTCGGCAACGTCGACCTGCTTCTTGCCATCATCAAATTGATGGAAGACAAGATGAACAGCGACAACGACATTCTTGAAGTTGGCATCCAAACCATACTGCTTGTGGAAGACTCCGTGCGCTTCTACTCATCAGTGTTGCCCCACCTGTACAAGTTTCTGCTGAAGCAATCGCTAATTTTCTCAACCGAAGCGCTCAATGAGCACGAGCAGATGCTCCGTATGCGCGGACGTCCAAAAGTCATTTTGGCACGCACATACGAGGAGGCGATGACTTTGTACAACAAGTACAAGAACGAGATTCTCGGTGTAATCACCGACGTGTCGTTCAGCAGAGACGGAGAGAAGGACAAGCACGCCGGCATCCGCCTTGCCAAAGAGATAAAGGAAATCGACCCCTATGTCCCCATCATTATGGAATCGTCAGAGACCGAGAATGCAGTCTACGCCAAAGAAATGGGCATCTCGTTTCTCGACAAGAATTCCAAGAAGTTTCCTGTCGACCTTGGGCGCATCATAACCGACAATTTCGGTTTCGGTGATTTCGTGATACGCAACCCCGAGACCGGAGAGGAAGTGATGCGCATAACCGACCTGAAAGAGTTTCAGGACAACCTATTCAAAATTCCAGACGAGTTGCTGTTGTACCACGCCTCACGCAACGACATCTCGCGGTGGCTGTATTCGCGCGCGATGTTTCCCATCGCCGAAATCATTCAAGCCCATCGTTTCCGCGAAATCAGCGAGGCGGCAGAGGTAAAGAAATTTTTCTTCAACCTGATTGTGAAATACCGCAGGATGAAGAACAAAGGAGTCGTTGCCATTTTCAAGAAAAACCGCTTCGACTACTACTCCAATTTCGCCCGCATCGGCCAAGGCTCACTTGGCGGCAAGGGACGCGGCCTGGCTTTCATCGACTCTATCATAAAGAAATATCCGATATGCGACAATTTTGACGGTGTCACAGTGTCAATTCCGCGAACGGTGGTGCTCTGCACCGACATTTTCGACCAATTCATGGAAGAAAACAATCTATATCCCATCGCCCTGTCTGACGCCCCCGACGAGGAGATTCTGCGCTGTTTCATAAACGCAAAACTGCCGTCGCAGCTTAAAGACGACTTTCTTGCCTTGTTTGAGGTTATCGACAAGCCGTTGGCGATACGCAGCTCAAGTCTTCTCGAAGACTCGCATTATCAGCCCTTTGCCGGCATATACTCCACATATATGGTGCCGCGTCTCGACAACAAGGAGGAGATGCTGCATCTGCTCGGCGACGCCATAAAAAGCGTCTATGCGTCAGTGTTCTATGCCGACAGCAAAGCATACATGACCGCCACAAGCAATCTTATCGACCAAGAAAAGATGGCTATAATCATACAAGAGGTGGCTGGCGCGGAGCACGACGGATACTACTACCCATCGTTTGCAGGAGTGGGCCGCTCACTCAACTATTACCCCATCAACGACGAGATGCCCGAGGACGGAGTGGCAGAAATTGCCGTAGGACTCGGTAAATACATCGTTGACGGAGGTCTGGCACTGCGTTTTTCGCCAAGACATCCCGACAAAGTGCTGCAAACAAGCACTCTCGACCTTGCCCTGCGCGACACACAGACCCAACTCTACGCCCTCGACCTTAAAGACGTTGAAGGCGGATTCAAGGTCGACGACGGGTTCAACATAAAGAAAATACGTGTGCAGGACGCGGCAAAAAATGGCTCATTGCGCTATATGGTGTCGACTTTCGACCCCTACGACCAAGTGATTCGCGACAGCGAGTACGGTAACGGACGCCGCGTGGTTACATTCGCCAACGTGCTGCAACACAAAGCATTCCCGCTTGCTGAGATTGTAGACTTCATGCTTTCCGAAGGAGAAAAAGAGATGCGTCGTCCGGTGGAAATCGAATTTGCCGGATGCATCGACAAGCACGGAGAGACAAAAGGCAACGTATATTGGTTGCAGATACGTCCAATTGTCGACCGCAAAGAAATGCTTGATGAGAAAATCATGCATACATCCGACAGCCAGCTGATCATGAAGACATCCAGCGCTCTCGGACACGGTATGATGGACGGTGTCACCGACGTGGTGTATGTCAAGACGCAGAACTTCTCCTCGTTCAACAACCCTATGGTGGCACGCGAGATAGAGAAGCTCAACAAGTCATACGTAGAAGCCGACAAGGGATATATTCTGATAGGTCCCGGACGATGGGGCTCAAGCGACCCCGCACTGGGCATCCCCGTGAAATGGGCGCACATCTCAGCCGCACGCGTGATTGCAGAAACGGCACTGCCGGGATACCGCATAGAGCCAAGCCAGGGCACGCATTTCTTTCAGAATCTCACATCGTTCGGCGTCGGGTATTTCACCATAAACGACAAGAACGGCGACATCTGCGACATTGAATATCTCGACAGCATGCCTGCCGTCTACGAGTCCGACCATTTGCGTTCCGTGCGTTTCAGCCGACCGCTGCAAATCGGAATAAACGGCAAGACGGGATTAGGAATCATTGTAAAACCAACAACAGAAGATAACTGAATATATGTCAATCATAAACAACCTAAAAGCAATGTTGGGTTTTCCCGACAAAGAAGATATGGGCAACGAGAACTCATCGCAGACAAACTCGCCGTCTTACATCAACCCGTTCAAAAAAGAAAACGAAAAGCCATTGCCACCGCCTGTTCCGGAAGTGGCTAAAATCTCACAGAAGGATGTTGAAGACGCCATAAGCGATGAAGTGGTCGACAAGGTAACCTCTGTGCTCAACACGTCATTGCCGGAATACGTGCGCGAATGCATCGACAAAGACGCGCAAGCCAACTACGTGAGAAGCCTCATCGGATCAACGCTCACCGACTTCCTGCAGCAAATCAAGCAGGAGGCGGAGGAAGCCGCTCGCCAGCAATGGCAAAAAGACCGTATGGACCTTGCCAACAAATCGTCGGAGGCTTCAAAGCAGATGAACGAATACAAGACGAAAAACGAAGAGCTGCGAAACCGCATTCTAAGCCTTGACAGGCAGAAAACCACGCTCAACGACCGCATATCGACATTGGAAAACCGCGCTGCCTCAGCGGAGGCTGAACGCGAGCAGTATCAGCTGGAATGCAAAAGTCTGATGAACAAAATCAAAGTGGCGGCTGTCAACGATGAGGCGCTGCAGGCATTGCGACAGGACAACGATGACTTGCGCGCGGCAAACGAGAATCTGCAAAACGAAATTGCCGAAATCAAAGCCGACGCCGAACGCAAGGCCACCGACTCGGCGGCTCAAATCCTTGCCGCCAAAGCAGACGTGGCGAAGAAGGAGGCGCGCATTGCCGAATTGTCATCACAACCCGACGGCGCAAACGAGAAGGAGGCGGAAATCGAGCGTCTAAACGCCGAACTCGAGACCATAAAAAGCAACGCCAAAACCGAAGCAGAAGCGCTGACGGCACGCATTACGGCTCTCTCGCAGGCCACCATAGAGCTGGAAGAGACAAAACGCAAACTCGCCGAAGCCGAAGATGAAAAGTTAGCGCTGAAAAATGCCCCAGCGACAAGCAGCGAGGAACTGGAAAAGCTCCAAAACGAACTTGCCGTGCGCAACAATGAGTTGGCAAGCATGCGGTCCACAATCCAAAGCCAGAACGACGAGCTCTATGCCTTGCACGAGAAACTTAACGAGACCGGCGACACCGCAAAGATGGCTGAAATCGAAGCCACTCGCGCCAAGCTCGAAGACACCGTGGAGAAACTCAACAATGAGCTGTCGCAAAAACAATTGCAAATCGACGACCTCAACAGCACGAAAGACGAGATTTCTTCTGTCTACGAGCAGTTGAAAAAGGAATTGGAACGCAACAAAAAGCACTATGCCGACAAGGAGCAGGAGTTCCGCCAACAGATTGTGGCGCTGAAAGACGAGCTGGAATCAGCAAAAAACGAGATTTCAATCCAAAAGGCAGAAAAGAAAGCCAAGAAAAAGGCTCAACACCATGCGGCTCCGCTGTCGGGAATATCTGCCATCGACTACACAACCGAATATTCCGACTGGCTGATGCCCACACCGCCGACAAACGCAATTCCAATCGTTGCCGAAGAGCCTGAAGAACCCGAAATAGAGAATCATAAAGAACCGGAAAAGAGTCACGCGAACCCCAACATTCCAGAGCAAATGGAACTGTTTTCATAACTATGGACTATACGACCTTATCACCGGAACTTGAAGAGCGCGTGCAGCGCGCTGTCGACAATTTTATGCAAGGCTATGGCTGCTGCCAATCAGTGGTGGCGGCTTTCGCCGACATCTACGGACTCAGCGACGACCTCGCAAAACGCATTGCCGCAGGTTTCGGCGGCGGCGTTGGGAGGCTTCGCATGATGTGCGGCGCCGTGTCGGGCATCGTGTCGCTTGCGGGACTCGACTGCGGTCAGACCGACGGTGCCGACCGCGAAGGCAAATCGGCTTGCTACAAGGTTGTACAACAGCTTCTTGAGAAATCGCGCGAGCAAAACGGCTCGCTCATCTGCGCCGAAATTCTCGGACTGAAAGGCCACGACAAAGCAGTGTCGACCTACGAGGCATCGCCTCGCACAGCCGAATACTACAGGTCGCGTCCTTGCGCTGCCAAGGTGGAGAGCGCAGCCCGCATCTTCGCCGAATATCTCCAAGCCAAAGCTTCGTTAACATAAAATAACAGCATCAACAACAAAAAATATTTAGATTTCCCCCCCCCCCGTATTTGTATTCTTTGTAAATTTGCATCCGCTACTAAAAGCAGGTTAGATTTTAACCAACACATTAACGATTAATATAGGTCTGTCACGACACCATACTTCCCAACTTTAATCAGTGTTTGTGGCATAAAAAGGTTTAAAGGAACAGGTAAAAAAGAGTGAGATATACCAGACTGATAATTACACTAATTATTGGTTTAGCAATGGATATGGCTGCTGAAGGAATAACCGCCGACAGCATCTTTATCCAAAATTCGCGCCCAATAAAATTTGTTGTAAATAGAATCAACATCAGCGACCAAGACAGGGAATGGATTACCGATGTGCTTATCCCAGAGCTTCAAAGGCTGGGAGATAGGGGTATTGTTTTCGGACGTGCCGCCGCTTCTCCAGAAGGTCCATACGACAACAACCGTCGTCTGGCAAACCAACGTCGCGCATCGGTCGACGCTCTGCTTCGAAGCTACGGCATCGGCACCGACCACATCCAATACGACGTTGTGGCTGAAGACTACGACCTGCTCTACACCATGATGATGCTGAAACACGACGCCAAATTCCATGATGTCGACTCCTTAATCACTCTCTACGCCGACGACACCCAACGTCTTAAGGCGGCTATGAAGCGGCACGACGGCGGCAAGCTATGGCGCTACCTGCTGAAAGAATATTTCCCGAAACTGCGCGCAGTGAGAATAATTGTCGTTGACAAAAGGCTTGCCAACATCGACAGCAACGACCTGGCTCCACGACCTATAGCAGCAACCATTCCGACAACTGTCGCCGACTGCCATCTGCGCATCCAAAATGCCGACATCACACCGGCATACATCATCCCAGCGACAACACCCGCCTCGGCTTTGCCGCGCCGCGAGGTGCTGAGCGTGAAGACAAACGTGCTGTTTGACTTTGCCTACATGCCGGGCTACGACCGCTTCTGCCCTATTCCAAACGTTGCATTGGAATATTATCCGCTTCATGGTCATTTTACCTACGGGGCAAGTTTCGACTGCCCGTGGTGGCAGCACTATGATGAGCATAAATATTTTCAGGTCAGAAACTATCAGCTGCACACCCGCTACTATCTGCGCAGCGGCGACATCAGCAAACGCAAACCGGGAGAAGGCGCGGCTTTCAGAGGTTTATACCTCAGTCTATACGCGCACGCGTACCTATACAACATCTGCTTCGATGAGAAACGCGGATGGGAAGGCGAAGGCTGGGGCGCTGGTTTGGGTATAGGCTATGTCGTTCCGTTGGGGCGTTCCGGACATTGGAAGCTGGAGTTCGGACTGCAGGCTGGATACCTCAGCACCAACTACGACCTCTATCAGTGGAAATGCCCCGTAGACCCCGATACCGACAAAGAGCAATATTACTACAAGTGGTACGGCGATGCCAAGGATTTCCAAAAGAGGCAGCACCGCTTCTCGTGGCTTGGTCCTACCAGAGTGGAGATAACGCTCAGCTACGACCTGCTCTACAGACGCAACAACAAGAAAGGCGTAAGTTTCAGAAACCGAGAAACGACAATCAACTATTAGACAAAACATAGCAACAATGCGCAATATAACAAAACTCATATCACGAATCATCCTTGATGCAAGCCGCAAAGCCTGCAACAAGGCTGTCGTCATGTGTTTTGCATTGTTATGCCTTGTCGCAACGGGATGCGTGCGCGAGCCTAAGCTCCATCTCCACCAGGGCGGCGCCGACATCGATATGGAGATACCGACCGTCGACCTCGACCTGAAAGTGATATGGAACTACATTTTCAAGTACGACACCGAATACGACTGGCAAGCGGAGTGGATCTACGGATGGGACAACACCGACGAGGAAATGTTCGGCACTATCGGCTACACAGAGCCTGACGCCTTCGAGGTGCGCCGCTACTTCACAGGCAACGTCCAGTTCGGTGCCCACAATGCCCCTTACAGGCACTCGATTGTAGGCAACCACGTCCAAGCCAAATACGATTTCGGTTTTTGGGACATCCTTGCATGGAACAACATCAACACCCCCGACGGGGTACAGAGTGTGCGTATCGACGAAAACACCACCTACGACCACGTCACAGCTTACACCGGACAGACAATATACCCGGCGCTCTACAACTCGCCGCAGTTCACGCGCTCCTTCTATCAGCCGGAGGAGCTGTTTGCCGGATACCATAGAGGAATTGAGATAAACAAGAATCTTGACGGATTCACGTTCGACGAGAACCGCAACTGCTGGGTACGGCAGCTCGAGATGGAGCTGCAGCCAGTGACCTACATCTATTTGGTACAAGTGATTCTGCGCAACAACGACCACAACGGCAGAAAGGTGACAGCCGTAGAGGGAAACGCCAATCTAAGCGGCATGGCGCGCTCCGTAAACCTCAACACAGGCGTGACGGGGACTGACGCCATCACCGTGAACTTCTTCATGCGGATGAAGCAGGACGTTGCCGACAAGAACGGCGACAAGGTCGACGTGATAGGCGGAAAGGTGCTGACTTTCGGCATCCCGAAACTAAACCCGAGCAAACTTGACGCGCGAGCATATCTGGAATCGCTGCAGAAAGTGAGGGACGCCGACCTTAACAACCGCCACTATATTGACGTGAAAATGCAGTTCTACAACGGCAAAGACTCCACGTTCGTGTTCGATGTCACCGACCAGGCGCGACGGCTGTTCCGGGGAGGGGTAATCACGGTGGAGCTCGACATGGACAAGGTGCCTGTCCCCAACCGGTCCGGAGGCTCCGGCTTCGATGCTGTGGTGGAGGACTACGAAGAGAAAGAATGGATATTCGACATGTAATCAGTAATAAATTTAATATATAATAAACAATACGAACTATTTTAATTTTTTAATTTATGAACAAGTTTTTTATCGCAGCCGCTTCGACATTGGCTCTCGCCAGCTGCTCAAGCGACGATTTCTTGGGAGAAATTCAGGGAAATGAGCAAAATGGAGCCACCACCACAATCAACTTCGGTGGTGACACCGGCAAAATCACACGTGCCTCATCAACCGGCAAAACTGCAGCAGACCTCCTCGAAAACAACTTTGTCGTTGTCGGTTTCAAAGGCAACAAGACAGACGCTGCCAACAATGAAAATTATGCTTTCGACCACTACAACGTGAACTTCAATGAGAGTTCAGCAAACTCTACCTTGTCAAACCTTAAAGGATGGGAGTATGTAAATCAAGACATGACAGTAAATGGTGCTGGCAAATCTCTTGCTCAGAGCGGAGCAACGCAGCAGACCATCAAATATTGGGACCACTCTTGCGCCTCTTACGACTTCCTCGCTTTCTCAATGGGTAAAAAAGGTTCGGCGCCAAAAGAATACGCCACTCCGTCATCCGTTGACAAAGCCAATCTTGCCACTGCCGCCTACACACTCACCGGCGACGTAAACACTCTCAGCGAGTGCTACATTTCCGATATGAAGACCGCTGTGGAGAAAGAGAATGACTACGGCAAACCGGTAGAGTTGAGTTTCCGTCACCTTGCCAGCAAGGTGCGCATGGCGCTCTTCGAGACTATCCCAGGCTATGTGGTCAGCGACGTTAAATTCTATGCAGACGCCACCGGCACCACAAACTCTGAAGAAGGAACGCTCTTCGGAAAATTCAACAATTCCGGAACATTGACAGTGTACTTCCCTACAACAGGTATCGTCAACAAGGATAAGAAAGACTACAACAAGGCTCACGTAAAATTCACTGCAACAACCGCTGCAGGTGAAACTGCCACCTTGTCTTCTAAAGGATTCGGCGCTGTCAAATACGGCAACCAGGACGAAGGCACTATTAGAGAAGGCTCAACATACCTCAGCCAGAATGCAGCGAAACCTTCTTACTGCGGCGACGGCTATCAGAACGTGCTCCCGTCGGAAGGTGCGGCAAGCGCCATCACTCTGCGCATCGACTACAAGCTCACTTCTGTCGACGGTTCTAAAGAGACTATCAACGTGAAAGGCGCCACTGCAACCGTTCCTGCCGAATACACTGAATGGAAGTCTGGTTTCGCCTACACTTACATCTTCAAAATCTCTCAGGACACCAACGGTTCTACCGGCGGCTCATCAACTGGTTTGACAGCCATTTCATTCGACGCCGTTGTTGTTGACGACGAGGCAAACGGATTCCAGGAAACAATCACCACTGTTTCTGACAACAGCATCACTACATACGGCTACAAGGACAACAAAGTTACTACCAACGGCAACGAATATGTCAACGGCACCGACATCTATGCAACAGTATATTCTGCCGGCGCTACTGTAGCTCCTCAGAAATTGTACACCGTAACTCTCGAAACCGGTGCCACTCAGACAATCAACGAGGCAAGCGTTGCCAACGCTCTCGTGAACGGAACCAACAACGCTACTGACAAGACTTGGACTGTCACCGACTACGCAGGCAAGAAGATGGTTGTGACAGAGACTGCTGATGGTTTTGCCACTACCGTAACAGAAGTTCCGGCAGGTCCAGGCTACACTCTCAAAGTAAATGCTCTCAAGTGGAAAGGTGTTGTCACCGACCCGGCTACAGAAACATACTACGCTGTTGAATACGTCAATGGAACCAAAAAGTCATACAAGATTGTCAAAGTTGTCAACGTTGTCAAATAATAATTCTTTTTCCATGGCTCACGCCTTGGATTCTGACTAAAAACATTGTGTCTGAGGTGTGTTTTCACACGCCTCGGACACATTTATATGTCGGACGGGGGTTTCTCCCCCGCCCGTCTTTAAAAAAAACAAGAAGACATGCAGAAACATCGCATCCTAATATTTTCTCTGTTGGGACTTTTCCTATTCTCCTGCTCGCAATCCGAGCCGGACGAACCAATAGTGCCCGAACCGGACAATACACAGACAAGCATCGCCTTCAGCAGCACCAACAACAACTGGCAGGATGCAAAAACAAAAGCAGCGGGCAACGGTCTCGAGACTATCTTCCAGACGTTCCGCACATGGGGATATAAAACCACAACAAACTCCCCGAACCCGTCATCGCCGCAAATTGTGATGGACGGATATAAAATGTCATACAATCAGGGCTCTGCCGGCAGCTCTACGACAAACACTGCCGACTGGGAATATGCTGGCATTGAAAATCCTATAAGTGCCACCCTGCAAACAATAAAATATTGGGACTACTCGGCAACGAGCTACCGCTTTTTCGCATACAGTCCCTTCAATCCAGATGTAAAGACTTCGGTCAGCTCGGGCGACAACGCTACCGCTACCTTGTCTTTTAATTTTGAATATTCTGAAGCAGCAACCGCTACTTCAACACCATACGCAAGCCGCCTTTGGCTTGCCTCCCCTTCATCGACGTCGCCGGCATACGGGTCGTGCGTCACTCTGACTTTCGCGCCGATAATCGCAAAGGTGCGCTTCCGCTTCACCTATCCTGACGGAACGACCAACGTTGCGATAAGCAACATCAAGTTCCGCGACAGCCGTTTCGTCGACACCCCGGCAAATGCCGACACCCCTCTCCGCGGCACCATCGACGCCGCCTATCCGCTCACCGGAATTCCGGTCGGCACATTTCCGACTCTCACGATGTCGAAGTCGGAAGCGGCTGATGCGTCCGGACTCCTGGTTCTCACCACTCCCTACGAGGAGGCTGGCGACCAGATACACATCCTCAAAGACCCTACTCTCTACAATAAATGGTACTACGTGCCGCCGCTCGCCAACATCCCCTACGAACAGGGAGCATACACCATAACCATCAACATTGGCGGAAAAACGGTGTCGGCTACAGTGCCGGCGCAATACATGCAGTGGAAGGCGGGCTGCCAATACACATACATTTTCAAATTGTCCGACACTGGCGACAGCATCTCTTTCAACGATTTGATGGTGGAGCAATGGCTTCCCGGTGCCGACATAAAAAACAACGGCTCAGGCACTGAAGACTGGTAAAAAGAATTGACTACAAGAATGAAACATATCTCAAAAATAACCGCTATCGCGCTTCTCGCAACGCTTTCTGCCTGCGAGGGTTCCGACATGCCCATACAGCAAGCCGACAACCACGGATACATCTCATTCTCGGCGCAACCGCAAAAAACAGCGACACGCGCCAACCCCTACGAGGCTTACGACCCTACGCGCCATCCCGCAACGATGGGCACGTTCGGATACTACGACATGCCGAAACGCTATGCGTCGGCTGCAAACACCATATTCAACAATGAAACTGCCACCTACAACGTAGCGACATACGGCTGGGACACTGCGACAAAGAAGCGCTGGACTGAATACGCCAAGGCTTCGTCGTTCGACTTCTTCGCATATATGCCATATACCGGCGGTGCCACTCTTTTGCGCACCGCCAACAACACATATACCCTCTCGTTTCCGTTCGCCATGAGCGACGGCGGCAACCCTGTGCCGGTAATCTACGACACAAAGGCAGCGCCGATCATCTGCGCCGTCCCAAGCAGCAAAGGAGCCATCTCCGATAGCAACGGAGGCGGAACGGTCAGTCTGAAATTCGACCAGACACTCACCGGCTACAAGCTGCTCTTCATGCTCGGCACCAAGATGAACGCCATCCGCCACTTCCGCATCAAGAGCGTGACGCTTTCAGGCAGCTTCTCCACATCGTGCACAATATCGCGTTCCTACGTCTGGAATACAACATCAAAAAGTTGGTCTGCCTCTGCAATAACATGGAGCGACATCAAACGTCAGTCGTTTGTAGAGACACCATTCCCTATTGCCTACAAAGGCTACGGCTCCGCAGACTACGACGACAGCACCCAGACCGTCATTGTCACATCTACAGGCTACACGCAATGGGGTGCCGACATCTACACCATACCCGATGCCAAATTCCTGCCTGTAATCAACGTCAAATACGACGTGGAATTCATAGCAGAGGACGGTTCCACCATCGTCACCCGAAAGAACGTAACATCCGGAATAACCATCAACAAGGATAATTTCAGTAGCCTCACAACAGGCAAGACTGCGATGATAAACCCAATACGCATCCTCATACAGCCACGCTACCTGTATGTGCTTGCCGACGAGGATGCCTATACGGGTCAATTATTGATAGACTAACAATAGATAACGACAATAAAGTGTTTGGAAAATGAGAAAACATTCAACACATAGCATATCACGAGTTTTTTTCTCTCTGCTCATGCTCATGATTGCCGGAGTCAATCTAACCATGGCTCAAGGATTAAGCAGCAACGACATTAAAGCCTCATGGGATTTCAAAAACGGCACGGTGGCTTATTCCATCGTTTCCGCCGACATCCCTGCCGGAAGCACGTTTGCATGGAACGTGGACTCAAAGAGTGTAACCGACGGAATTTCCAACAGCGGACAGACCATCACGCTGCCGCTGACCAACAAGACCAAGAGCGGAGAAGTGACAATCACGTCTGCCGGCAACACATCGCAGACCATCGCTTTCAGCATCGAGCCGAAAGCCTATGGCGTGAACTACGACGGCAACCATTTCTATGCCGACTCTTACCAGCTATATCCCGACGGCACCGAGGGCGACGGCTCTAAGGAAAAGCCCTACCTCATCAGCAACGATATGGAGCTGGCAAGGCTGGCGCATGAAGTCAACAATGGCGCAGCTCAACAAATGTTTTCTCAGAAATATTTCAAACTCACCAAGGACATCGACCTAAGCAAGGGTCTGTGGACTCCTATCGGCACAGCTCAAGGCATCGCGAAGGCTTCCGACGGACATTTCTTCGCCGGAAAGTTTGACGGCGACGGACACTCCGTCAGCAACTTGCTCATCAAATGGAGCTTCAACACAGCCAAAGAGGCTTCGTGGGGTCTGTTCGCCCGACTCAACGGCAAGGGCAACAACGAGAATGAATATGCGGCTGTCACAAACCTCATCATCGACAACGCCTTGATAGAGAAGCTCGAGGCACACATGCCTCTCAACAACGCCAACTACACGGTAAAGATGGGCATTGTGGTTGCCGACATGACCCAGAACGCGGAACTCAGCAACATCATAATCCGCAACTCAAAAATCACCGACAACAACGAGAGTTTCTCGACAAAGACCAAATTCAGAATTGGAGGTATAGCCGGATATCTGAACAACTTCGTGAGTCTGAGAATATTCAACATCTCCGCAGACACGGAGATTGATATGTTCCGGAACGCTGCACTCAACGGTGTGGAAGGACAAGTGACAATTTCATGCGGTTTCGGTGCGGCAAGCAAACTTGCCAACCAAACAGGCTATGTCGTATGGCCGAGAAACATCTATGTGCACGGTGCCGGCTTGAAGACAAGCGCCAACACCACCCAATGCAAAAAAGCCAGCGTGATGGCGTTTATAGCCGCCGACAACTTTGCAAGCAAGGTGAAGGACACATGGTACTACACTCCTGCCAACAAGGCTGCCGACACCTACGCCTACAACCAATACGGCGTTGAAAAAGACATTTCGGCAACCGACGCAACCACAGGAGAGCCGTTCGGAAAGACGTTTGCCGGGCTCAACAACCTGTACATCAACCAAAACAACCTCGACAAGAGGCCGTGGTTATATTCAAACTCTTCCAAACGGTTCTCTTTCAGCTCGATTGCCCTGAAGGCGGAGCGCGGCACAAGCGATGTGCTCACCGTGACAACAGAAGACGGAGAAATCACTTCCGATGTCTACAACTGGTATGCATCGACCGACAACACTGAGGGTGAACAGGTAAACAGCACTGCCTGCAACCCGTTCACCCTGCCTCGACAAACCTACTCCCAGTATGTCTACGCCATGACCGTCGACGGCAGCCAGCGCACCAACACCGTACTCGTCGAGGCTATCGGCATCACTGCCGAACTCGATTACGACACCAAACCCGGCACATACATCATAAATGTGAAAAACGACACGAAAGAGAATTTCACAAACGACGAACTCGGGCTCGACATCACATACGAATGGCACGACAAAAGAACCTTGCTGCCGGAAACGTCCAACGAGTTTGTACGCCCGGAAACTGCCACCAACAAGGACCAATACAACTGTACGGTTACCGTAAAGAGCGGTGGCAACATCATTTTCCACAAAAACATCAAAGTAACAATCGTGGTGTACCTATGTCCTGAGGCGGTGAGCATCAACGGCACAACCTACGCACAGGGCGAAGACAACGACGACGAGGAGTGGGGCTACTCCCCGACACAGGCAATGAAGACGTGGAAAGGCGCCTACAGCAAGCTCGCCAAGACGGGTACTTGGGATGAAAACATCATCGTGCTGATGGGCACAAGCGGTGCCGACGTGACCAACAATCAATACACGGGCTTCAACATAACCAGCAACAACAGAGGCAAAAATATGCTGAAGCTTGACGAATGGACTAAAGCAAAGGGAGAGTCCCCTCTTTTCCGCAACGCCACCATCACAGGCGAATGGAACGGCACCGACTACAAAGGCACCATCGAGATTTCGGGTGCTGAAAGAGGTCTGCCGATATGGGGCGACACCCGATTTGAGTATATCACATTCAACAACGACCCTGTCACAAACAACGGCGGTGATTTCTACAAAATCATCTACTGCCAATACAATAACCTTGAGATGGGCGAAGGCATACAGATGACCGGTTTCGGGCAGAACTCGCCTAACTACGGAACCATCGACGGCGCTGTGACCACTGCATTCCACATCTTCGGCGGTTTCAACAACGACGGACGTTTCTATCCGTTTGACAGAAAAGAGAGAATCGAGGCTTTCGAGCAGTCGATGCCTCACGGCAAGGAGGGTTTCAAAATATCCATCAAGTCCGGGTTATACTCCGCAATCAGCGCGGGCGGACGTCAGACATCCTCCGAGAAGGACTACAATGGAGTGATGGGAACTCCCAATCAGCCCATAAAGTGCACAATCGAGATGGACATCGACCGCAAATGGAACGACGCCCACAACCCGGAAAGGGAAATCAAGGGAGAGACAAGCAAACGCAAGAGCGACTACGATGCCGGTATCATTCTCGCCGGAAGCCACGAGGGTGCCATGTATGCGGATGTCGACATAATAATCAGAAGCGGAAAGGTGGCGCGTGTCGTAAACGGTTCGCTTGGAGCCCAGCGCGACTTCATCCTCCCCTACAACGGCACTGACTACTACGTGCCAAACAACACCTATATGGGACGTGCAAACATCTTGCTCGACCCGGCGTCTTCAAAATACAACAACGACGAGTGGATTGACAACCGTGTAATTGTCACCGAGCTGTATGGCGGCAGCACCGGTCGTGGACACACCGGCAACGTGATTGTCAACAACCCGTTCTATGGCTACAGCACAATAACCATCAACGGCGGCTTATTCGAAATTCTCCCTACCGGCAACACGAAGACTGACAACATCTTCTGCGGAATCTACGGTGCGGGCGCAGGCGGTATGAACGGCATCGGTGAAGGCGACGACATCGCCGACAGCCACACTCCCGATAAAAGCATTGCCTACTGGAATGCTTCGGGCGACGTTATGCTCTACGGTCCGTATGCCGTTGCAAAGGACCGCCTGGTGACGTATCGATGCTACAACAACGACGATTTCGAGTCGTTCACCTATGTCGACCCAACCAACACAAGCACCAAGATTGTGATCAACGGTGGAGAGTTCGGCTCTACCACCGACCCTATCGACGGTATCTATGGCGGAGGAAGCGGTTTTATGAGCAAAGGCTTATGGTCGAGCACCGCCGCCACTCCAAACAAATGCGGAGGCAATGTCTACGGAAAGGTTGGCGCCACAGTGGCGTCGATCACCATCAACGGCGGTGAGTTTCATTGCACCAACGGCATTTTCGCCGGCGGACGAGGCACTGACTTTTTCTATTCGCAGAACCCCTACGGCGGCAATTCCGGCAACTACAAAGCCCTCGGCAAGACCTATGGCAACGTGGAGCTGAACATCTACGGCGGCATTTTCTACTGCCCGGTGTTCGGCGGCGGATACGGTGTGGCTGACGCCAAGGAGATGGGCACTTCCAACGTCGAGACGCTTTACGACATGGCTCGCCTCTACGGACAGTCGAGCGTGAACATCATGGGCGGCACTTTCTACAAAAACATCTATGGCGGAGGCGACATGGCGATTGTAGAGTTTGACGGCAACGCCACAAACGTCGTGATCGGCGACAGCGCCGACATCCGTGGCTCGGTGTTTGCCGGCGGCAACGGTCGCCGTCTGCGCCCTGCCTCGCAAGCGTTTGCCGCCGGCGACGGCTTCACGCAGCATCCTGAGCTGGTGGGTCTGGTTGCCGGCAACGCCAACGTGTCGTTTGCGGGCAGCACACAGCAGGCTCCTTCCATTTACGGCGACATCTTCGGCGGCGGCAATCTTGCACAGGTTGCCAACGACACGTATGTCAACATTTATGCCGGAAACATCGCTGGAGAGGTGTTCGGAGGCGGAAACGGCGACATCACCGACGGCACAGTCACTTCAGCCGACGTGCTCGGCAACACCAACGTGACCCTGGCACAGGACGAGGGCGGCACACAAAGCGCAGGCCACGGTCCGATTGACGACAGCTTCTCGATTAATGTGATATGGTTCAAGATGTGGGATCCGGTTGAAAACATATTCTACATCTGGGACCCCGACATCGACAACCCCGGCGACGAGCCTGCCACGGAGGACACTGTATACGAAAAATCAAAATTCTATGCCGACGGCAAGTTCCTGAATCCCCACAACATCTATGGCGGCGGCAATCTTGCCTGCAACGTGGGCACATACAAAGACGCCGACGGCAATGTGACAACAACCCCTGCCGACGGCACCGGCCTTGCCACCGTGATGATGCAGAAAGGCATGACGCCTTACGAACTGCTGATAACCGACGAATGGAAACAGTCGTACACCGACAACGAGAATCCTCACTTCAGTGTCTTCGGCGGCGGATACGGACGGCTGACGACCGTTGGCAGCACCGATGTAACCGTCAACGTTGACGGCGACTATGGCAAAAACGGCCCTGGCCACGACGGCAATATTGACCCAAACGATCCTTCGCTCGACAATTCAATGGGAGCGCCCAACTTCACCGTATGGGCTGTGTTGGGCGGCGGATATGCCGGCACTGTGGCTGGCAACACCAAAGTCACTGTCGACGGAAAAACGTTTATCCGCCGTGTGTTTGGCGGCGGCTTCGGCGACATCGCGTCGACCGAGGACAACACCACAGGTCAGATTGGCGGCAACACGGAGGTATATATGCGCGGTGCCTTCACCCACGGCGACGTGTTTGGAGGAAGTGCCGGACTGAAGCCTGAAACAGCCTCTTCAACCCACTTCATAACCGTGGCGCGTGTCATCGGCACAACCATGGTGGAGGTTGCCGACAACGCCAATATCTACGGCAACGTGTACGGCGGCGGCGACAATGCCAATGTGGGCATTTTCCAAGAGGTGAAACCTTCCGACTACTACTCGCCCGATTTGCTGACAAGCGCTTCGACGCTCAACCAAGACGACGGCTCATTCATCAGCTACAAAGCCGAGGGCTACCGGTCGTTTGTCAACATCCGCGGCGGCAACATTTTTGGAAACGTGTATGGCGGAGGTGTGGGCTGCAAAAAGGCTGAGGCAAACCAATACTACAACATCGGCCGCATCAACGGCAACACGCTTGTACACGTGGTCAACAGCAATCCGGGCGTTGACAGCGGCATCGACAATGTGGTGCCATGCGTTTGGGGCGACATCTACGGCGGTTGCGAATACGGAACGGTCGACGGCAACACGCTTGTGCACATCGAGGGCGGAATGCTGGGCAAGAACGTGTATGGCGGAGGATATGGCGACATTGACATCGACAGCGAGCTGACTGCAGTCGACGAGGTGCTCGGCAAGAAGGACGTAGCCGACACCGGCACTTATGCCAATATTCTTGGCAACACGAAGGTGCAATTTGACGGAGGTTCATGGATATGGAACCGCAAAGCCGACATCAACGGCAACATTACCACATGGCTGGACGCCGAGTCTGACAGCAGCCCTATCTGCAACGACAATAACGAATTCCGACGGATTGCCTATGCTATCAACGAAGCACCGTCGCTCGACAACATCGGCGACCCGCTTGCGCAGGAGGCCATCAATCGAATCAGAAACAATGAGAATACCAAGAAATTCTTCGATCTGGACAGATTCACCTTCTCCACCACCTACAACATCTTCGGCGGAGGAAACCGGGCTTGCCATGTCGGCTCAGCCTCTGTTGCCAACACCGGCAAGACTGTCGTTATAATCAACCACTCCCCCCTCGACGACATAAAGGACTCAAAGGGGAAAACCATAAGTATGTTTGAAAACACCACTGTACAGGGGCTCTGCTGGTTCCTGAACAGCATTCACGTTGAACACCCCTCGTTCTCGTTGTTCGGCGCGGGGTATGGTGTCAACACATCCGTTGGAAAAACCGAAGTCTATGCGCAGCCTGGAGCAAAACTTGACGACGACGGCTTATTAACAATCAACGGCATAAAATACCGCTATCTCTATCAAAACAAAGACTTTAAAACATATCTCGACCTTGAAGATGACATCTACAACGACTATCTCAAGTTGTCGAAGGAAGACAAGAAACTCTATTTCGGCAGCTATGATGGCGGCGAGAACGATCCAGGCGTATTCCGCCGCTATCATATCAGCCGCTTTGCATGGAAAATCGGTGTGCCCGGACTCGTGCTGCTTCAGATTCATGGCGGCGGATATGCCGGATATGTAACGGGCGACACTTATGTGGAAACCGACTGTCAACTTGGCTGCCACGACATCTTTGGTGCTGGTTTGGGAGCGCTGCCCTACGGCGACTTCTCCAGCGGCAGCGGCTACGACTTCGGTTCGGTGAAAGGCAAGTCGATGGTTTTCATCAAAGGAGGCGATGTCAACCATAGTGTCTACGGTGGAGGTTCCGGTGTGGAGTCTGTAAAAAAGAACGGCGGATTCATCGATTTCCCGGACATGGCGCATGTAGAGAAAACCGAAGTGCACATCTATGGCAAAATGTTCAAATACCGTAATGGCCTCGGACTGATTGAACGCACATTGATATTCGGCAGAGTCTACGGCGGCGGTGACTTGGCGAATGTAGGCAGCAAAAAAGCCGACGCTGCGGTGTTCACCCGCGACAACTATCTATCCCCGACAAACCGCACCACTCTCGTAAACATCCGTGGCGGATCCTTGATGTCGCAGGTGTTTGCAGGCGGCAGAGGACGTTCTGTCAGGGAGTGTGCCGACAGCAAGAGTCTCGGAGGCGTTTACGGCAACTCGTGCCTCATCCTCGACCGCCCGGTGATGCACTACCCCTATTGGGACGATGCAACGAAAGAATATCTCTCTCCAAACGATGACGCCAACATGGTGCATCCCGTTGACATCGACAACTACCCCACTCTCATGGAACGCTTCTATGGCGGCTGCCAGAACGGCACAGTGTATGGCAACACCCTGCTGACAATCTACGACGGATGGTTTGGACAAAGCGCTCACGGAGGTGGTCTGGGAAGCGTCGAAACCATTACTGAGAATGGCAGCGAAAGCGTGGCGGTGACATCTGCCGACGTAACCGGCAACACCAACCTGCTGATTCTTGGAGGCAATGTGCAGGCACATGCATTATGGGATGTGCAGGCACGCACATGGAGCCCTGCCAGCATCGTAGACGGAACGATTTACTCTCCGCAGTACGACCCTAAAGCACGTAAGTTCAAAGTGGACCACAATATTTACGGTGGCGGAAACATAGCATGCGTTGTGGGCAACAACTCCTATCTCACCATGACAAAGGGACTCCTTTACAACAGCACAGAGATGGTGGCTGGACGTGACACCGGCAAGAATTTCTTTGAAAGCATTGAGTGGAAAGAAATCTACGAAAAAATCGGCACACCGCAATTCAGCGTGTTCGGCGGAGGATTCGGCGAAAATGCCATCGTGATGGGCGACACGTATGTGAACGTGGAAATGGAAGGACGAGGAAGCATCCTCGAAGGCATCGACATCGTGAAAGGCGAGGAATACAAGCACTTTTTCAACGGCTACTCGGTGATGGACATCATCGGTGGCGGATATTCCGGCAAAGTGGTCGGCGACACGCACATCGTGGGCTCCGGTGGCGTATTCTGCCGTCGTGTGTTCGGAGGAGGCACCTACAGTTCCGTCAACTCAACCGACGTGGAGCTGAAGGCCATCGACTGCCACGACATTTTCGGAGGCGGATTTATGGGCGATGTGCTTAAGAGCACGACTGTGAGAATTGGCGACAACAAGCCGGCTACAAGTCCCCATACCTACAGCAATGCCGACATTTTCATTCATGGCAACGTGTATGGCGGCAACGACGTGTCGGGATATGTCAACGTGGGACTGAACAAGAATGGCTACTTCATGGACAACGGCGGCACAGGAACCACCATCAACATCTACGGCGGCCATCTGTTTGGCGACGTGTATGGCGCAGGCAACGGAAACTACCTGTATGCCACCGACCGAAACGGAAACAAGAATGTGACGGTCAACGAGTATTATCCCATCAATCCCAACGACCCCGACTCCGAGACGGTGCCGTTGGTCTACACCGTGCCTATGCGCGAGAACATGACGCAGTCCAGAGCCACAAGCGATGCGGTGAAGATGGTGAACATCAACTCATGGCGTCCGCTGACCAACAAAGTGAGCATCAACATCCAGGGTGTGTCGACATCAGACACGGTACGCATCGACGGAAATCTGTATGGCGGCGGCAACTCAGCAACCGTGCAGAAGCTGCTTGCCTACGGGGCGTCGGAAGATACCGACAAGTCTGTCGGCGACATCAGCGTCAACATCGGGAACCACGTACGTATCGGCGGCGTGTTTATGGGATGCAACGGCGAGGAGCTGTTTGTGAAGTCGGAGGACAACGACTTCATGAATATGTTCCAGAAACTGAACGGCGACATCAACGACTACACTCAGGAGCTGGATTTTGCTGAGCCTATCGACTGGATCAACGACTCCGAAAACGCAAACATCAGCACAGTGTATCTCCCTACGGAAAAAAGCAAACGTCCGATTGTGTATCCGTACCTACTCGACCTCTACTTCCAACCGGTGGAGACCAACATACAAGGCTCGCTCAAATGGAACGGCAGCGAGACCGGAGAGGGGCTGACCGACTGTGTAATCGGCACGTTCTGCTGCGGCGGAAACCGCGGTAATATGAACGTGTTGCCGAAGACAAGCGGAAAAATCGGAAATGTGCTTGAATACACATTCCCTGAGGGACTGACCATAACCGACAAGATTGTGGGCGGTTGCAACAACACCAACTACGACTACAAAGGCAAGGCCAAGCACATGGGCGGATATCTGCTCGGCGATGCCGACTCTGAATATCCGTTCATCAAACTCAACATCCGCAACAAGTTTATGCCTAAAGAGAAAAACGGCGCATACGTCGGCGGAAATGTGTATGGCGGATGCTTCAAGAGCGGAACAATCGTTGGCGACGTCCTCATCAACCTGCAGAGCGACATGCTGGCTGGAAAGGACAAGGACAAACTGGAGAAGTCGAACGAACTGCTGGTCAAGTCTGCCGAATATTCAGCACTCAACGTTTACGGTGCCGGATACGGTATGGAAAGCTACATCTACGGAATCGCAAACGTGACAATCGGCGAATCGGTGAAATGCTCCGAGCCAAAAATGGAGGGCAACAAGTTTCTGCCTTGCGGCGTGGTCGACCCCGACAGCAATCCGGAAGGTCTGGGCGTCTCTGCCAACTTCGTCTACGGCGGAGGCCAGCAGGGCAACGTGGTGGGCTACTCGACTATCAAGATACTCAACGGCCACATATTCCGCGCCGTCACAGGCGGCTCGTATTCGGGCTATGTGTATGGCTCCACTCAGGTGATTGTGGGATATCCAACTTACTACTCGACCAACCGCCAAAACCATGTCCGAGGCAGATATGAGCTTAAACGCGCCGACCGGAAGAATCTTGGAGTCGAGAACGACAACGGAAAGGAAAAGACACCTGCCATCAAGCAGCACATATATCTGCTTAATGACGAGTGGATATCGCAGGGCGTCTACGAAGACATCGTGGCTATCGACAACGGCAACGGCATGCGCGACACGATTACCGACGCAAACCGCGCCCACTACTTCAAGAAGATAGTTTCCGCCGCGCCGTCGGTGGGCTGGGAAAACGTCAACATCACCATTGACGAGGCTGTCTATGGCGGCGGATATTCGGTGGCTCAAGGCTCGGTATTAGCCAACAACACAACCGTGCTGAAACTAACCGACAAATACAATCTCGACTATGCCATAATCGCCAACGGCAACGGCGATGATCTTAACTTGTTGCCCGGCGGCTCTACGGCTGGATTCTGCGGCAACACGCTTGTACTTGTCGGCGACAACAAGGACAGTGAACATATCACCATCTCCCACCAGGACATCAGACCGGTGCAACTGCCCGACGGCACCGACCTATACGGCTATTACTACAAGCACTATGCCAGCGACGACGATGCCGCCAACGGCATATACACATACCGCTACATCTCGCTGCAGGACAAATATTTCTTCAAATCGGGCGCAACGCCGCCGTCGGGACTTGAGGGAATCAGAGAAAATGAGTTCTACGAATACGACAGCGAGGGAGGCATCTTCGGCGACGGACACCTGTCGTATGCCCAGGGTTTCCGCAGCGCCGACCTGACAGGATATGGATTTGCCGGACACACCATCGACAATCCGAAGATTCTGAACACATTCCAGCGGCTCGACATCATCCGTCTGGAAGACAATTGCTTCTCTCTGCTCGGCGCCCGCGACTATACGGTTAACAATGTCGACAAGACGCCCTACTCCATCGCCCGTGTCGGAGAAATCAAGATGGTGGCAAACGACATCCGATTTGACAGCAATGGAAATCTGGAAGCGAAGCCCGACAACAACACGGACTTCAGATACAGCACGAAAGCCCGCAATTACATGGGATTCTCAAACAATATCCTCTATGTAAGCGCAATCACGTCGAATGTGGATTTCAACAGCGGGATGTGGCGCAACCGCAACGGTCAGCTTGCCGCCGCCTCAACCGACAACACTGCCTTTGCCGGAATGTCGTACCAGGGCGTCAAGCAGCACTACATCGACGACTATAACGCCAACAAGGACAAGGAAGACGCCGAGGATCCGTTCGGAGAGTTCCAGAAACGAAACGACGGAACGGCGATGAACATGATCGGCATCGCTTCGGGATACGCAATGAAGATTCAACTTTGTCATGAAACATACGACTCCGACCGTAAAAAAGTGGTGGAAAACAAACTGTACGGCCCAATCTACGGCGTTGTGGAAATGAACCTTATCAACGTCCGCGAGGATGAGGGCGGAGGCTATGTGTATGCCGACAACAATCACAAGCGGCATGACGGCGACTCCCACGAGGAGGACTTCCTCGAGACCACCGGCAACTTTGTGTTCCCATACCACAAGGGCCGATACATCGTCGACGACTGTTTCCCGACAGGATACCACGCCATCACCGCACCCGGATCGGACAAGACGGTCGACGACGTGAAGGTTCACTATTGGTATGTCACCGGATTCCATTATTACTACAATGTCAACATCTCCGGATACACGTTCAAGTCGTCGAAAGTGAATCCACTCGAATTCGACAGCGACAACAAGGACGGACTCACCGTTCTCGCCGGATTGAAGAGCACCCAGCCTATAAGCATCTTCAACTGGAAGATGCGCAGCGGCCATCCCGACGACAAGAGCCAATACTCAAGCGACCTGGAATATCGAAACTATCTCACAGGAACCGAGACCAACGAAACCGACAAGACATACTATTCCGACGCGGTTGCCGGAGGCTACAAACTATATGTCGGCGGCGCGGAGAGCAACAACTTCTCAGGCGCAACCTCCATCGACGATCCCGACAAGGCGTCGAAAGGCTTTGCCGCACTGCTGTCGATGAGAGAAAAGGGCGACGACGAAGCCACCCTTTTCAACAACTCGCTGCCCGCAGGGCTGAAGGAGGATGCCAAGATTTCGTTCCGTCTGGTGGACATGGTCGACAACACAAACTACGTTGAGCCCGACTACTTCGACAAGCACCTCGGCAGAAAGAGTATGGCAACGCTCGTGCTGAAGGCGCCAGCCTACGAGGAATATGTCAGTGAGACCGACAACAAGCCGATATACACCAACACGGGTAAATTCTACAAGAAGACCGAAACAGGCTACGAGCTGGTGGAATCGGGCAACCTCGACGCCGACAACACCTACTACCAGCCTCAGACCGAAGAGTTTGTGAAGATTGACAACCTCTTCACATACAACACCGTCAACAAAAAGTATGAAAAGGTTGAAAACATCTCCGATGTAATAATCGACGAGAGCAACCCTACGATATACTACGTTCAGCGCGAATACACCTACACAATCTATCTGACAATCGAATATGTGCAGGGGCCAACCGTCAGCGGACAAATCACTATCGGAAACTGCGCGTTGCCAGGCGAGATGGTGCGCGTAACCAAAGACAACATCGTGGTCAGCGCAGACCAGTCGTTTGCGGTCAACGGCTACTACTGGCGCATCGGAAAGCGGCAAATGGGAGCCGACGGCAAGTGGAAGTTTAAAGACACCACGCCGTGGACTAAAGAAAATATCAGCAACAACGTGGCAACAGGCTACGACACTTTCAACCAAGCCGATGAAAATGGCAAAGGTCTGTTTGCGGGCTGTCACTACGACAAGACCGACGACCTTCTCGACGTCCCTGTTTATTACTATATGAACGGCTACGGCATTCAACTCGGTGTCTCGATAACGGGACTCAACGACATCCTGGAGGTGGGCATGCACGACGCCGACAAGTTTGTCGTGCACAACTACCACCGCATGGATCCCCACAAGGCTGGTATAAACCTGCATCTTGCCGAGGCGATAACCCGCGTCAATGAGGAAAGCCTTGACACTACGGAATCAGACCCGTTGCCGGAACCGCGAATCTACATTTCCGACAAGAGCGACCTCTCTGCATTTGTCGCTTTCGTCGACTCTATCGGAACTGACAGCAACGCTCCGCGCTATGGCGCAAAAGCTCAGTTCTTCCTGCAGAACGACATTGCTCTGGAAGCAACCGACAAGGGCGGATACTACATTTCCGACTTCGCGGGAATACTGCATGGCGACGGTCACGTGATCAGCGGCATCCCTTCGGGAAAATCTCTTTTCAACAACATCGAAAGCTCTGGCAATATCTATAACCTCGGACTTGCTTCCGGAAAAATATCCAACTTGACTGCCGACGGCAAAATCGGAAACTACCACTGCTGCTTCGAGTATGCGCCGGCATCGGGCAAAAGCGGATCGACGCCTGTTGTCTATCGCTGGGACGGCTCTCCCTACAAGGGCTACACCACGGAGGATTTCCGACTTGGACTGGTGGCATACGACCTCAACGAGTATTATCTACGCGCTCGCCACCGCGACGCGGCGACAACATCAAGCACTGAGGCTGACGCCGACAACGAGATTCTGAAATACGTGTCAGCCTACTATGCCAACGGCGACTATCAGTATGCGTGCCGCACGGATGCCATCACCGGCAAAAACACCGGCATCACATATCTGCGTATCGGAAAGGGTGGCGACACCCCCAACTACGAACAGGTGGAGACCCGTCACGACAAGACGCACCCGCTCGACGCGCCGCGCGTAAAATACAACGCCGACGGCAGCATCCCGACACCTGTTGTCTACACGCCTCTGTTCAACGCCAACAACAGCGGCACTGAACTTATGAACGACTTCCTCTTCTGGGGACAGTCGCTTCAGCACAACCCCGACAACTACCCACGCGATATCGCTTCGCACCAGAACAGCTATATGAGCAACCGCGTGTACCGCACCGCCGCCTACTACGGCGATACGTCGCTCGACGCGTTCCACTACAACGCCTACAACAATGGCTCAATCACTATGAGCACCTACGTGCTCGATTCCGCGACCACGGCTGTCGACTTCACTTGCCTGCACGACCTTCCTGCAGCGACGGAAACAGTCGGTGGCATCTTCTACCCTCCTATGGACGACAACGCCAGCCGTTTCAACGACTTCGTTGTGAAAGAAGACGCCGGCATAACGCAGAATCTACTTGTCTACACCGCCGATAATGACGAGGCAACAGGCAACGAGGCCTACGACGTGGTGGAAAAAGCTCTCAACTACAACGAGACTACAAGAGAGGCTTTGATAAACGGACACCATATAACCAAAGGCATCGACGGCTACAGCACCACTCTGTTACACCTCGTGGAGCGCACTCCCGACAACGAGAACGGAGATGGAGAGACTTGCAACAGCAACAATCTCTGCGTGCCCATCGCCTTCAACGTCAACGACCGCGCATGGTATGTGCGCCGGCCATTGCACTATGCCGAGGACAGCAAAGGCGCATGGGAAGGCATCTGCCTGCCGTTCACCGTCGACAAGGCCGCCGCGTCGCTCAACGGCGAGATAACGCATTTCTACGGCTCGCCGTCGGACACGGAAACCGACAACCCAAGTCAGAACATCCACTCGCTACACCATGAATATTGGCTACGCGGACTGACGTCGATTGCCACCGAGGGAAATGTGCCGTCGGCAGTGTTCCAACGTCCTGGTGCAGCCTTGTTCTCCCCTACCGACGCTTCGGGCAATGCCTTGACAAATGGTGTTTCCTACACTTTCGCAAATACGTTCTTCGTCGACAACTACGCCGACAAACTCTACAACCAGTATGCCAACCCATACTATGCGACAGCCCACAATTACCCCGACTACCTGCGTCTTGCAGGCGAAGTGCCCTACATCGTGCGCTTCCCTGGTGCGCGCTACTATGAGTTCGACCTCTCAAGTGCGTTCTACAACGATATTTTCGGGGCTTGGGAAGACGCTCAGACCGTGACATTCAACGCCTACGGCGACAACCACACCGGCGACACGTCGTACGGCGCAATAACAATCCCAATCACAAAAGGCATGGCAACTATGGTAGGCGGAAAATACTCTCATCTCGGCACTTTCTCCGCCATCAATGTGAGCAACGGCAATGTATATGGAATGAACGACAGCGGCACGGCTTTCGACGATGCTCCATCGCTGTCGACAGTGACGCCGTTCCGCACATATATGTCGCCGACGGCAACGAGGTCAAACGCCCGTTACGACTACACTTCGGTGATCAACATCGCCGAACAGAATGCCGACAACATTATGCCCGACATGGAAGAGAACGAGGATGACACACAGACAGAAGACCATATAACCGTCCGCGCAATCGGCAACCAGCGCGTGCGCATCGAGAGCACGATGGCAACAAGACTGAATGTGGTAACGGTAGCGGGTCAACTCTACCGCATCCTTGACGTGCAGCCCGGCATTGCCACATACAGCGACTTCCAGCCCGGGCTCTACATCTTCGGCACCACCAAAGTCATCGTCAGATAACCCCGTGCGCCCAGGAGATAGCACTGCTTATACGGCCTTGATGAATTGCGGCAACGCTGGCTGTTCCAACTGCCAGCGTATGTTCATCGGGAAATCGCCATATGAGTCAAGATAGTTGAGCATGCCCATACAGTAATACGGAGAAGTGTTGCCGAAACCGTCGCGCTTGTTCTCCCTTACAAACAGCATAAAGCGCCGTCCGTTGTTGTGGACATAACGGTCGCCTCTGTTCCCATGTGAATCCCGATTCTGCGACTGCCAATGGAATCTATCAGCACTGATAAAGTAGTCGTCATACTGTGTCGTTGGCGAGAAATCTTTATCTGATTTGTTGAGCGTGACAAAAAACAACTCCGTATCGCAGTCCTCCACATATTGCAATCCTGCCACATGACCTTTCCTCTGCTTGTTTTCATCCTGCAGGCCAAATATAATGAATATCTCCTCACGGCTGTAGCAACCATGCAATTCAAGAGCTGATGGATAAGCTTCGCTGAGCACAGATGTCCGGAATTCAAGGTTTTCCATAATATAGTCGGTCAGCTCCCTTATTTCTTGAACGAACAACGGATAATTTCTTATCGTCTCAAGCGCCTCCTGCATATTTCCGAATCCAAGATTCTTGACAGGTTCTTGAAACAACGCATAATAAAGCATCGTGGCGAAACAGCGTTCTCTATCCGACATCTGCCAGCTGCAGCCGTCGTTCAAGAACCTACGGATAAATCGGATTTGGGAAGCAGAGTTAATATGCGTCAATCGCCCTATCCCCTTTTCAAACAATTTGGTCAGACGGTCTTCGTCATAAGTACATTTTCCCGCCTCCTTTTTAATTTTTGTCCAGCAATTCTTATTATACAGCACTCGGACATCAAAGCTATTGTCCTTCAGAAACTCAGATATAGTCGGTGTGCCATCACACTTTCTCAACATATCAATCAATATGTTTTTACGGAACGTTGCCTTCTGAATATTTTGCAAGACGTATTCCCGAGCTTTGCGCTCCATAAAAATAGCACAGCCATGCGGTAAATCCGGGAAGTTTTCCTGAATCTGCTTTTTAACGTCAGCCTTTTTTTGAAGCGACAGAGCTCTGAATTTTTCAGAGAAATCATAACGCCTGTTCATTTGAGCGACAAAGTCGAACACCGTCAGACAGTCCTTGCTCTCACACAAGCGCAAGCCTCGTCCCAATTGCTGTAGAAACACCGTCAAACTGTCGGTTGGACGCAGAAACAGCACAGTGTCGATTTCCGGGATATCAACACCCTCATTAAATATGTCGACCACAAACAGATAGTTGATTTCACCTTTTTGTATGGCATAATTGAGCCTTACCCGCTCTTCCGCACTTACATCCGATGTCAGGCATCCCGACCGCAGCCCATTTTCCGCGAATCGCTCCGCCATGAATTGTGCATGCCTCTTGTCGGAGCAGAAACACAATGCCCGGCAATTATGTTCGTCGGGCAGATATCGTCCCAGTGTCTTAACTATCAAGTTTACACGCTCCCCGTCACACAGTTTGTCGCTAAGCTTATCGACAATCAGCTTGTCGCCACGCATCAATCCATCTTCTCTCAAATCTACAGTGTCCGAAATACAGAAATATTGGAACGGTGTCAGCAAACCCTCGTCAAGAGCCTGTGGCAAACGGATTTCAGCACTTATCCTGCCTCCGAAATCCGGCAACAAACTTTGACCATCCATTCTCTCCGGTGTAGCCGTAAGTCCGAGAAGAATTTTCGGTTTAAAGAACGAGATAATATTCTTATAACTGTCGGCCGCGGCATGATGCACCTCGTCAATAACTATATAGTCATAATAATCGGCGCCTAATTCTTTGAACGTGTCGTCCATCCGGTTATTCAGCATTGTTATCGAAATAAACAAATGATCCAGACCTGCGACGGGTTTAGACTCCCCATCCCATCGTTCTCCGAAGTTCTGGTCACACATCACGCTCCGGAATGTACGTTCCGACTGTTTCAAAATCTCTTTACGATGAGCCACAAACAACAATCGGCTTCTATTGCGGTTGTGTTCGTGGAAACGCTTATAGTCGAATGCCGCAACTACAGTCTTTCCTGTTCCCGTAGCCGCAACAACCAGATTGCGCCAAATATCGTTCTCCTCACGTTCCACCTGCAGTCGGTCAAGTATTTGTTTCTGATGCGGAAGCACTTGATAACGATTAAACATCTCAAACTGCTTTTGCGGATCTTTGGCATCACGTTGTCTCTTCAACTCTCTGTTGAATTTCTCAATTCCTCCAATTCCGAAATCCTCAAAATTTTCACTGTTCCAATACATATCAAATGTGGCAAGAGCAGATTTGATGATATGCGGATTTTCTACATTCGTCACCCTTAGATTCCACTCCAAGCCATCTGTCTGAGCCGACTTGGAGAGATTTGATGACCCTATATAAGCCGTGCTCAAGCCTGAATTTCTGACAAAAATATAAGCCTTGGCATGCAACCGCTCTATCTCGGTGTTATAGGAAATCCTTATCTCCGTATTTGGCAATGACGCCAGTTGCTCCACCGCCTTTGCCTCTGTTATCCCACAATAAGTAGTCGTTATTATCTGCAGTCTATGTCCATCAACCTCACAAAACCGCCTTAAATCTTCAAGCAGCATCCTTATACCCGACAATCTAAGAAACGACACAATAATGCATATTCTATCGGCGGATGCAATGTCTCTGACAATCTCATGTCCAAGTTGCACAGCCGATTGCCCTCCCGTGAAAAGATTGCTGACACGGAAACCCGTGCGCGGCCGAAGCGCCTCCCTCTTGACAGCTTTACGCTCTGCCGCTTCCCGCCTGTCCATGACTTCCGTAAGAAGATTGGTCTCGACAATCGCAGATTTGTCGCCAGCAAAGATTTCCGTATCAAGGATTGCATTAACCAAATCTTTTTTATCCTCCAACGACTTTTCGCTGTCATCCAATTTTCTTCTGACTGCCTCCGCAAGATATTCTGCAAGCATCCTTGACGATTCCGCAGCATCCATCGCATCTTTGCTGCAAATCAGTCCATTCTCTTCACTAACTTTTATGTCGGCAGCCAATTTGCTGTCTATCAAATTTTCATATATCCCTTTTTCAAGCTTCATAGCATTATATTTAATCCATTTACAATCAACTTTTTTCTTCAAGAACCTCACTCCACCACCGACGTTCGCTCGCCGTCGGCAAAGCGGGTGACGAGACTGTCGCCGGCACGGAGCGACAAGGCAGAGGTGACCACATGTCCGTCGCGAAGCGTCAGCGAATAGCCACGGCGCAACACGCGGTCGGGCGACAGCAGCTCGACCTGCTTCTCAAGCCCCGTCACGCGCTGCCGCTCGTTAGCCACACACTGCCGTGCCGCCATCGCCAACCGTTGTGAGGCAAACGCCAAATCCTTGCCCGCGCCGTCGATGCGCCGTGCCGCCACAACAGGTATCGTCGCGGCAATCTGCTGAAGACGTGCGCGGTGGCGCACCACGATGTTGTCGGCCATCAACGGAATGCCGCTTGTGAAATATGCCAGCTGCTGACGCGCGCCCGAAAGCATCTGCGTGGCAGAGTCGACCACCATATCTGTGAGTGCGTTGACATGGTCGAGAGCCGACTGCGCGCGGTCGAGCAGCCATTCTGCGGCAGCCGTGGGCGTCTTCACCCTCACCGACGCCACCGAGTCGACCACCGTATTGTCGCGGTCGTGCCCGATGCCGCATATCACCGGCAACGGAAACTGCGCTACGTTGGCAGCAAGGTCATAGTTGTCGAACGAATTCAAATCGCTCGTCGAGCCGCCACCACGGATTATCACCACACAGTCGAAAAGATCGGCATAGTCATTGATGCGCTCCAAAGCGGCGATGACCGACGTCACCGTGTTCTGCCCCTGCATCACCGCCGGGAAAAGACACGTGTAGAACTTGATGCCCGACGGGTTGTTGTGAAGCTGATTCATAAAATCGCCATATCCGGCAGCGCCAGCGGCAGAAATCACAGCGACACGCTGAGCGACGTCGGCCCACGGCAACTGCTTGTTCATATCAATTATGCCCTCGCGCCTCAGCCGGTTGAGTATCTCCAGTCGCTGACGGGCCATGTCGCCGAGCGTATAAGTGGGATTGATGCCGGTTATCACCACCGACAGCCCGTACTGCTCATGGAAATTGGCACTGACCTCAACCATCACATTCATTCCCGACGCAAACGGCTGCCCCGTGGCTCTCTCAAACTCACAACGCAGACGGGCATACACACTCGCCCAGACAATGCCACGCATACGGGCAAGCGTCTGCCCCGTCTGTGCATCCTTCTGCACCAACTCAAGATAGCAGTGACCGCCGCTCTGACGCACGTCGCTTGTCTCAGCCACAACCCAGCACCGCTGCACCGACGCATCGTGCAGCAAGCCGCCGATGCGCCGATTGAACTCCACCAATGATATCGCAGTTTCTCCCATATCCTTATTTTTCACCATAAGACAGTGCAAATCGAGCGCAAAGCATCCATACTTGATTGGGCCTGCTCTGCCGAGATGCATATGCAAACATACTTAAAATTTGCCGCATTGCAAAACTCCGCAACCACAACGTTCCGCAACCACCGCTGACAGACAACGACTTGCATATATTGTGAAAAATAACTGCAAAAAAACATTCCAAAAAATTTGGCAGACTGAAATATCTGATATATCTTTGCACTCGCAAAAGCGAACCACTGGAGAGGTGGGTGAGTGGCTGAAACCAACAGTTTGCTAAACTGTCGTAGGGGTTATTCTCTACCACGAGTTCGAATCTCGTCCTCTCCGCGGAAGAAATACAGAAAATCGTCCGACTAAAGCCGGACGGATTTTCGGAGAGATGGCAGAGTGGTCGATTGCGGCGGTCTTGAAAACCGTTGAGGGTCAAACCTCCGGGGGTTCGAATCCCTCTCTCTCCGCAATAAACATTGAAAATCAATGTTTTATAAAATAAACACCCGATTTTACACCCAAGAATGTAAAGTCGGGTGTTTTCTTATTTAAAGGGTTATGGGCTAATCCCCCTGCTTTTATACATTTCGTCTATTTTGTCTAATAATGAAGTGTTTGCCTTTCGTTGCTCCATTTTGCTTCTCAACGATTTTGCCTTTTTCGCTTTTCCTGTCGCAAGGCACAACATATACAAGCCGA
>UMLJ01062364.1_pt1 | contig 32729 bp, 24 predicted proteins | sample 1966521 | NCBI WGS metagenome assembly UMLJ01 (sample SAMEA4836199, study PRJEB28245) | human gut metagenome | biome: gut microbiome; material: fecal sample | place: Denmark | collected 2008
ATGGCGCTGGTGTTATCCAGGGCATGCACAATACCGACAAGAGCATCCGTAGCTTCGCTCATAGCTGCTTCAAGTTTGCCATCGACACCAAGCAAGACCTTTGGTTTGCTACCAAGGACACTATCTCCAAGACTTACGACGCTCAGTTCCGTAAGATTTTCGAGGAGGTATATGAGAGTGATTATAAGGAGAAATTCGCCGAGTTGGGCATCGAGTACTTCTATACATTGATCGATGATGCCGTGGCTCGTGTTATCCGCAGCAAGGGTGGGTTCATCTGGGCTTGCAAGAACTATGATGGTGATGTGATGAGCGATATGCTCAGTACCGCCTTTGGCTCCTTGGCGATGATGACCTCTGTCTTGGTATCTCCTGATGGCAAGTATGAGTATGAGGCTGCCCATGGCACTGTCACTCGTCATTATTATCGCTACTTGAAGGGTGAGGATACCTCTACCAACCCAATGGCTACCATCTTCGCATGGAGTGGAGCATTGAGAAAGCGTGGCGAGCTAGATGGCATTCAAGCTTTGCAAGACTTCGGCGACCAGTTGGAGGCTGCTTGCTTCGATACCTTGAATGATGGTATCGCCACCAAGGACCTCGTCAACTTGATGGAAGGCGTAGAGGCGAAGGCAGTTAACTCGGCTGGTTTCATCGCCGCCATCCGTGAACGCTTGGAAAAACGTTTGGGCTAATATATAATAAGGTGGCTACTGCTTCTTGCAAGCTGTAGCCACCTTATTATATATAGTTATAGAAAACCTATACTCTAGTCCTATCCCGTCTCTATCGCACAATGATTATGCGTTAGGGTTTTTCTCGTACTCGTCGGATAACAACTTGAAGAAGTTGTAACCCAAGATTCTACTGATATGCAAAAGCATTCCAGTGTCGATGGATGACTTTGCATAAACCTTGTAAATGTTAGTGCGATGGCATCCTAATTGTTTAGCGAGCCATACTGATGTTTTACCTTGTCTTTTGAGTTCCTGTTTTATACGTTCACCAATGACCAAGGTGCTGTTACCATAATGTGTCATTTCCTTAATCCTTTTGTAAATACTAATAATTTATATAACAGATGCAAAATTACGAAATAAGGTAGCACAATAAAGAATTTTTTGGTAGCTAATGTAACGACACGTTATTAAAATATGTAAATGTACGGGTGAATGATGGTTCTATGTCCATATTATGTCTATGTCCAATTTGTGTTTCTATTGTATTTGTATTGTCATGTATGCGTAGCAAAGTTTGCCTAAATGTTAGGTTGTCATGGTTAAATCTCGTTAAATTACCAGTTTTTGGTGTATAATTTGATAATTAGGACAAAAATCAAAGTACAACTTATTATTATTTATTGTACCTTTGCACCATCAAAAGTAAAAGTGCTGATTATATCAGTTGTAGAAGAAAAAGTAAAAGAAACATTACACAGCTACATAAGTTTTCAGAGACTAAGTATTGTATAAGTAAAAGATGATTTAAGTTTTAGCTGGTGATGAAGATGATAGTATAAGTATATTGTATATAAGTAAAAGATAAGTTTAAAATGAAAAAAAATCTACTTTCAGAGAGCGCAAAGGCTTTGGTCTTGGCTTTCGCAATCCTCGTTTCCTATGCAGGAAACGTCATGGCACAGGCAACTGTATCTGAGCCAGACGCTAATGGCGTGGTTACTATTACTACGACAGAGGCTGGTCAGATTGGGCAGTTGAATGGTTGGGATGCTAGCTATGTTATTAATGTGCCTTATACAAATAAGTTTAAGGTAGTTGGTCCAATTAATGATGGTGACGTAAATGCGTTATTAGCAAATAATCGGCAAAAGAATTTGGAAGTTTTGGATTTGGGCGAAGCTGAAATAGATCATCTTTCACAAGCAGATGCTGATGAGGTAGGCAATTGGGCAAATCCAAAAGGTACTTTTCTTGTTGCAGCAAATAGCCAACCATATTCAAGCTTAAAAACTCTTGTTTTGCCAAAGGTTACTTCTACGACACAAACAGAGGTTCCTACTAGACTTTTTACTTTTGCAAATGATCAAGCTCCAAGAGTTATCTTCCAAAACTTGGAAACTCTTGTAATTCCTGAAGGATATACAGCTATTGGTGATGGCGTTTTTGTACAGCATGAAAAATTGTCAGTTTTGGAGTTGCCATCTACATTGAAAAGCATTGGAAAGAACGCTTTCAAATTGTGCCGCAGTTTGAGATCTTTGAATATGCCAGAAGGTTTGAAGCGTGTTGACGATGGTGCTTTCGAACAAAATGGATTTACTAAATTGGCATTTCCTTCTTCTGTTGAGTATTTAGGTCATTTGGCTTTTTTACCTTATGATAATTTGCTTTCTGATGTCTATTTCCAGGGATTGGAAGCTCCTGAGTGTGATGAGGATGTATTTGGAACAGGTCCTTACACTGGATGGGGCGGCTTTATGGCCCCAACAAGCAGCAAGGCTACTCGTAATAACTATGTAAACAATGGCATTTGGTTTACAGTGTTGCATTACAGAGCAGATTTGTCTGAGGCTCAAAAGGCAACTTATACAGACTTGACTCGTTCATATTCTATTCCAGATTTGTATTTGGGTGAGAACCGTATGTGGCCTTCACAGGATGATTTCAATAGAGCACATGGTAATAATGATACTCATGCAAATTATGGTATTGTTAATAACAAAAATTTTGAAGGCCAGCCTCTGTCAGAAGAGCAGATGAAGCATAAAGGTATTTTGCGTTTTGTTTTGTCTGTTGCAGATGCGCCTAAGCCATCTAAGACTTCTGATGTCATTCTTCCTGTAAGAGATGATGACTGGTGGACATTATGTGTTCCATTTGATATGGATGCAGAAGAAGTAGCTGAAACATTTGGTGAGAATGCAAAGGTTTACACTTTGGGTGAGGTAGTTCGTAATGAGTCAAAGAGATTGATTACTTTGAAGTTCAACAAGAAGTTCGATACCATCAAGGCTCACATGCCATATTTGATCAAGCCTTCTAAGAAATTTGGTGAGGGCGAGAATCCTAAGTTTGCTATGGTTGCAAAGTATAAGATTCAAGGTGGCTCAGAACAAGAGGTAAATGTGACTGCTATTGACCAGTATGGTAGTGAAACTGATTATGTCTATACATTTGTCGGTAACTATGGTGGTGATCAAAACTGGATTCAGAATACTTCTGAGGCAAAAGAGTGTAAGGCAACTAGTGCTGATGGGAAAATCGTCTATAAGCGTCCTAGCAACTGCTACTACTTGAGCTTTACAAACGGAAAGGTTACCTTCAAGTATCAAGGTTCAAACAAGAGTGGTCGTTGGACTCCATACTCTGCTATTGTTACAGTATCAAAGGCAAATGATAAGTTTGATTTGATTGATGATTCATTCCGAACAGAGACTGGTACTCAGAATATGGCAAAATACTCAGCTACTTCTATTGGCGAATGGGATGAGACAACTGGAGTAGATCAGATTGAAATTGAGACTCCAAACGAGACTACTGACAATAATGTATATAGTATGAATGGTCAGATTGTTAGAAAGAATTCTACAAGCTTGGCTGGACTAGCAAAAGGAGTATATCTTGTGAACGGAAAAAAACATATAGTAAAATAATTGATGAGAAAGAAAAAGTATATAGTACCAAGATTGGACTGTTTGCTGGTTACAGAAGTTTCATCTATTCTTGCAGGCTCGCCAACAGACAGAGAAACAGGTCCGGAAAGTCCAGATGTTGAAGGTCCTGGAGGACCAGAAGATGGTCGTGCCAAGCAGAACGCCTTCTCCACTTGGGAAGACTGGGATGAGTATTAGTCCCGAAAGTAAGAAAAAGTAGAAGCTTATATATAGCGGAGAGCACTTGCCTAATGACAAGTTGCTCTCCGCTCTTTTGGGTTAAACTATTTGGAAGATTCAATTTTATTGTTTATCTTTGCCACGTGATAATATTGTCACAAAGATTAAATATAGAAGATTATGGTTTCGTCTGATGTTAAAAATGCACTCGCAAAGTAAGAACTCCTTATAGAGGATAGTTCAAGATTAAAATAAAATCACAAAAGCGGAGAGTGCTAGTCCTTGGGACTGATGCCTCTCCGCTTCTTGTGTCTTGCATAATTGGGTATCTAGGTCTTTTAGGTTATCGCATATTTAAGTATAAGTAAAAGATGATTCTGACACAAAGATAGGGAAAACAATCCGCAATAGCAAGTTTTCTAACGTTTATTAACGCCTTGAACTGCACTTTTCTACGCTTTTTCTGATGTGTGCGAAAACACAGGAAAATGAAATGAAATTGTAATCATATGAAATGCGTGTTACAAAATAAAAGTCGTATCTTTGCACCCGAGGAAAGACCTCAGTGAGATGAAGCTTTCATAGGAAAGCTATACCTTATTATATATATAGATTTCAATCGTAAACGATGGAAGAGAACAATTACAAGATTCTCGTGGTAGATGACGAGCAAGACCTTTGCGAGATTCTCAAGTTCAATCTTGAGACTGAAGGGTATGTAGTAGAAACAGCCAACTCGGCAGAGGAGGCTTTGGAGAAAGATGTCGCAGGCTTCAATCTCCTGTTGCTCGATGTGATGATGGGAGGTATGAGTGGCTTCCAAATGGCTAAGCAACTCAAGGCAAACCCGATGACGGCGCAAATCCCTATCATCTTCCTCACGGCTCGTGATACGGAGAACGATACCGTGACAGGATTCAACCTGGGTGCCGATGACTATATCTCCAAACCTTTCTCCATCCGTGAGGTGCTGGTTCGCATTCGTGCTGTGCTTCGCCGTACCGCTGAGAAGAATGGCAAGGCTACCGAACCTACCACCATCTCTTATCAAGGCTTGGTGCTCAACCTCGACAAGAAGACCGTGAGCATCGACGGCGAAAATGTGCCTTTCACCAAGACCGAGTTTGAACTCCTTCTCCTCTTGCTCGAAGAGAAGGGAAGGGTGTTCTCTCGCCAGGAACTCATCGACCGAGTATGGCCTAAGGATGTGTTGGTGCTCGACCGTACGGTGGATGTCAACATCACCCGAATGAGAAAGAAGATTGGTCCGTTTGCCAAGTGTATCGTCACTCGACTCGGCTTCGGATATTACTTCGATGCCTAATCTTTTCGCTATGATCAATATTCAGAATACAAAATCAAGAGTAGGTAGAAAGTTGTATTTCACGGTGCTGGCGGTGTTCCTCGTGTTCGCCGTCAGTTTCATCGTCTTCCAACAAATGCGTGAGAAACAGTATAAGATCAGTACGCTCACGATGAAGTTGGAGGGATACAATGCCCTGCTGGAGGAGGACTTGGCGTTCCACCATGATAAGGATATCATCTCCACCTTCGTTAGAGACCACGAGAGCAAGGACTTGCGTGTCACTTTGGTGCGCCCCGATGGAAAGGTGGTGTATGACAATATGCGCAAGGACTACGACCATTTCGCCAACCACATCAACCGAAAGGAGATACAGGAGGCGCTGAAGAGCGGACAAGGTTCGAGTGTCGATCGCCAGTCGAAGACGATGAAGCAGGACTACTTCTATGTGGCATCCTATTTCCCTGCCGACTCCATCATCATCCGCAGTGCCTTGCCATACAACAACGACCTCTCGAAGTCGTTGCAAGCTGACCAGCACTACATCTGGTTTGCCATCGGCGCCATCATCCTCTTGACCATCGTGCTCTATCGCTTCACCAACCGACTGGGCAAGAACATCGCCAAGCTTCGCATCTTCGCCTACAAGGCTGACCACAACGAGAGTTTGGAGATAGAAGACTTGGCTTCGTTCCCTAACGATGAGTTGGGCGAGATAGCCGAGCGTATCATCAAGATGTATAAGCGTATCCAGACCACCCGAAAGGAACAGGACATCTTGAAACGACAGCTTACCCAGAACATCGCCCATGAGTTGAAGACCCCAGTGGCAAGCATCCAGGGTTATCTGGAGACCATCCTCGACAATCCGCATATCAATGACGAGATGAAGGCACAGTTCTTGCAGCGTTGTTATGCTCAGAGCGAGCGACTCACCTCCTTGCTCCGTGACATTTCCACATTGAACCGCTTGGATGACGGATCCGACATGATAGACTTTGAGGCGGTGGACATCACCAAGATGGTGGCAGACATTGCCAGGGAGACTACCTTGGAACGAGAGGAGCGCAAGATGACCTTCATCAACCAGTTGCCTGAGCGCATCGTGGTGAAGGGCAATCGCAGCTTGCTCTATAGCGTGTTCCGCAATCTCACCGACAATGCCATCGCTTATGCCGGTGAGGGAACGACGATGACCTTGGAGGGTAGGGAGCAAGGCAACAAGTGGCATTTCATCTTCCGTGACAATGGACAGGGCGTGCCTCAAGAACATCTCCCTCGTCTCTTCGAACGCTTCTATCGTGTGGATAAGGGCAGAAGTCGTAAGATGGGAGGCACCGGCTTAGGTCTCGCTATCGTCAAGAATGCCGTCCTCCTGCATGGAGGTACCATCCGCGTCAGCAATCTGCCCGAAGGTGGCTTGAAATTTGAATTTACCATTAAGAAATAAATTAAACTCAGCCACGAACGCTATTTTTGATGTTTCGTGGCTGAGTTTACTTTGTTTGTATATAAGTGGATGAAAATCATATTATTACATGGTACTTTCGATGTTAAATTTAGGAATAATCAGCCACGAACGCACAAAAAGCCGTTTCGTGGCTGATTATTCTTTGCTTTTTTCTTGCTTTTTTCAATAAAAAAGCTTAAATTTGCACGCAAAACATAAAAGATGTGCATTATGGCAAAAATAGTAGGAAGAAAGAACAACAGCAGTTGGAACATCTCCTAGATTCAAAGGAGGGTGAGTTGCTTCAAGCTCAATTACTGAATTTCACTTCATCATTACGACGGAGTGGAATGGAAATTGATGCTGCACCCCAAAGTTGGTTTGAGGCATTTGATTTACTGATTGACTTTTTGAGTGGTAAGCCCCAAACGGAGAAAATTATCGTTTTCATTGATGAAATGCCATGGTTGGATACGCCGAAATCTGGATTTGTAACAGCTTTTGAGCATTTTTGGAATGGCTGGGCTGTAGGACAAGACAATTTGCTCTTAGTGGCATGTGGATCTGCGACTACCTGGATAGTAGATAGACTGTTGTCTAACAAAGGAGGATTGTACAATCGAGTGACTCAAGAAATGCATTTAACGCCATTTACCTTGAAGGAGTGTGGGGAATATTATCGAGAGCATGGAGTGGTGATGGATCGTTACGACCAAGTGCAATGTTATGAAGATGTTTGTATGGTGCATGTTCAACAAATTCGACAGGCGTTGGGTATATTGGGCGTTCAGTCTGAAGCTTCTCCTTGGCATTATGTATCCGTTGACAAGAAAATGGGAGCACAAATTGATTTGCTAATCAATCGTTCTGATCGTATTGTCGATATTTGCGAAATGAAGTTTTGCGTGAATACTTATCGGATGGATAAGAAGGCAGATGAAAGCATCCGTAATAAGATACAAGTGGTAATGGATACCGTTCGTGGAAGAAAGGCGATTCATCCCGTGATAGTTACAACTTATGGACTGGCAAAAAATGAATATAGTTCTAGAATCCAAAGAGTCATAACGATGGATGACTTATTTTGTTGATGTCGATATCTTGTCAGCTTGCTATTAATCTATTATCAAAAAGTGGTAAAATTGCCACTTTTTGATAATACGTACTGCTATGAAGATAAATAGAAAACAGTAGTTGGAGGTGTTTATTCTTCCTCCACCTTCCAGTCGGTGATGGTATGCTTCTCCATGTCGAAGTTTACACCCACCTTTACGACAGGCAAACCGCAGAGGGCGAAGCGCTTCGGATATTCCTTTAGGTTGATTTGCTTCATCGCCACATTAGCACTCTTGTTTAGCTTCAGCTCAAAGAGGTAGAGATGAGTTTTGGAGCGGAGCACCATATCCACACGACCCTTTGGAGTGCGAACCTCGACATCCGCCATGTAGGCTGAGAGCAGGGAGAAGATGACAAACAGCATCTGCTGGTAATGCCCCTCGTAATCTGTGTTGTCGCAATAAGGTACAGTACCAAGGAATGTTTGGAGATGCTGCAAAGCCAAATCCAAGTCCTCCTTGTTCAAGGCACGAGCCATGTTGCGAATGGTGTTATTGGTGGCAACGGTGTTGGAAGTCACATAATAAGGTATGAGGGCCTTGGTCAGCCCGAGGCGCACTTCCTTGTTGGGTATTCCCAAGAAATAGGAGTCGTATTCCTTGTCATACCCCTTGATGGTGATGTATCCGCTCTGATAGAGGAGTGGAGTGAGGGTAGTCATCAAATCGGCATCCGTTGGCGCATCAAAGTCGGAAGCGTCAGCCTCCATACCTTCAGCAAAGTCGGTATATGCCGTATCAAACTTCTTCATCATGTTGATGAGGTAAGTTGGTGTGCCAGAGGTAAACCAATAGTAGTCCAACTTCCCTTTTGACATGGCATTGAGAAGACTGAATGGGTTGAAAATGTCAGGAGATTCTCCTGAAAAATGGTAGCCGTCATAATAATCTTTCAAGGCAGTAATGGTTTCCTCCCTTGTTTTGCCTATTTTCTCGCCAAGAGCATCAATGTCTTCAGACATCTGTGTCAACAGTTCTTCCTTGGTGATGCCACAAATACCAGCATATTCATCATCCATGCTAATATTTGTGATGTTGTTCAACTCGCTGAAGATGCTCAGTTGTGAGAACTTGGTGATACCGGTCAAGAAGACGAAACGGAGGTATGGCTCGTAATCTTTAAGTGGGCTATAGAAATTGCGCATGACATTGCGAAGTGCTTCTAGCGAACTATTCTCGTGAACGACATCCAGTAAAGGTGCGTCATATTCGTCTATGAGCACGACAACTTGTTTGCCAGTTTTCTGATAAACAGTCGCAATCAGATTCGCCAAGCGGAGGTTGGGAGCTTGAAGGTCACTTTGGATGCCAAAGACACGCTCGTTCTTCTCCAAAATGAAAAGGAGATATTTTTGCAGTTCATTCTTCTCTAGGTGCTTTCCACTTGCCATACTGAAGTGTAGCACTGGATACTCCGTCCATTCTTTCTCCAATTTCTCAATGGCAAGTCCCTTGAAAAGCTCCTTCTTTCCCTCGAAATAACTTTGGAAGGTGGAAGTCAATAGTGACTTGCCGAAACGGCGAGGTCGGCTCAAGAAGAAATGCTTTCCACCGCTATGAGTCATGCGATAGATGTATTCCGTCTTGTCAACATACAGAAGATTATGAATGATAATCTCCGAGAATGTTTGGATTCCCACTGGATATAGTTTCAATGCTGCCATCTTACAATTTGCTTGAATTTAATACTTTGGCACAAAAGTAATACAATTTTCTGATATTCCAAAAGATTTGGTTACTTTTTCTCATTTTGTACTAGAAAGCAGATGTAAATGGAAAAGTTGCTGCGCCGTTTTTGCCTTCACCTAGTTTTCTCCCAATTCCTATTTCTGCTTTATATTCGTCCTAGTGACAAAAAGTGGTAATTTTACCACTTTTTGATAATAGGGTATGAGCTGATTTTCGGTAGCGTCACAGTTCTTTCGTCATAAAATCATAGATGCTCATGAAGAGGATGCCATTGTCATCGTGGTTGCAACTCATGTGGTCACCTACGATGACGATTCTCTCGAAACCATCGTCCAGGCGACGGAGAGAGTTGGTCTCTTGGTCTATCTTTTCTTGTGAAGGCAAACTGAGGGCGGATTGGATGTAGCAACGGCGACTGCCTTTGTTGCATACGAAATCCACTTCTAGTTGCTTGCGATAGCTGGAACCATTTTCATCTTTTCCATTTATGGTGACAACGCCAACATCCACGTTGAATCCTTGTCTTCTCAGCTCGCAATATATGGCGTTTTCCATGAGGTGAGTTTTCTCTACCTGGCGGAAATTGAGCAAAGCATTGCGCAATCCCAAGTCGGAGAAGTAATACTTCATAGGGGTTCCGATGTATTTTCGTCCTTTGACATCATATCTGTTCGCTTCCTCTATCAGAAATGCGTCCGAGCAATAGCTGATGTATGATTTCAGGGTCGCAGGACTAATGGACACATTCTTGTTGGTCTTGAAGGTGTTGGATAGCTTTTGGGGATTGATGAGTCCGCCAATGCCTGAGGCCAACATACAGAGAAGTTCTTCTAGCTCAGCGTTGTTCTTGATGTGATTTCTGTTGAGTATGTCGATGAGGTAAGTTTCTTGCCAGAGATCTTTCAGAAACTTAATCTTTTCTTCATCGTTCGGTTGGAGAACGACAGGTGGAAGGCCGCCGTATTGGAGATATTCGATCCATCCGTCTTCTTTGCTGCCATTGTAGGTCGTCATGAACTCAGAGAAACTGAGGGGTGAAACGTGTATTTGGTAACCACGCCCTCTGAATTCTGTGATGATGTCCTTGGATAGGAACTTGGCGTTGCTGCCGGTGACATATTTTTGCGTAAATACGCATTTTTCTTCTGCAAAGATACGTAAAATAGTTGATTCTGCGAAAGATTTTTGCGTATTTACGCAAAAATCTTTCGCAGAATGGCTTTTGCTGGATAAAATGATAATGGTTATGTATGGTAAATGGAGGAGATTTTTACTCCGTCCCCTCTTTCAGAAGCCAGTCTATGGCAGAGTAAATGTGGATGCACTTGCCGCCTATCTCGATGTCCCTTGTCGGTGAGAAGGCTATCAGGGATAGATGGTCGCATTTGAGGGCGGCGGATGCTTTCAGCAAGGCATTTACCTCCCTGTCGAACGTCTTCTTGTTGTCGATGTCGTATGACACTTGGATCAACTCCACCGCCTTGTTTTGGTTGCAAATGACGAAATCCACTTCCTTGGAACGGGGCGTGTCCTTATAATAATAGATGTCTAAGTACTCATTGGCACATCTTCGAAGCAGTTCGATATACACCACGTTCTCTAGTCGCCAACCGATGTTCTCGCCTGCAAAGGAGTTGTCCCTGTTGTTTTGAAGACCTGGGTCGATGATGTACGCTTTGGCATTGCTTTTTCGTCCTTGATTCTGTTTGATGGTGCAAATATATGAAAAATACTTGATATATAACGTGTTAGAATAGCTAAAATTCGCTAAAATGCAGATTTTCATCTTTCTTAGGAACGCAAGCCTATATAAGGAGTTCTTTCTCGCACACGTAAATGTTTTCTTCAAAAAAGTATCATTGTATCATTATTCAGCATTGCTTTCCTTGCTATGCTCTGATAATCAACACGTTTGCTGTAGTGATACATTGCCATATACCCCTTGTAATGTATCATCAATGTATCACGATTTTGAAGTAAAGTATCACGATTTCGGTCTTCCTATCGTAAAAAGTATGCTTTTCTTCTCTAACGTTCGTACCTTTGCAAATCGGCTCGCATCCTAGCGTTCGAATGGAGTCCACTGGATGGGCAACCAATGCCCAAAGCTAGGGCACTCATTGCCCATAGTCTGGGCACTCATTGCCCTTAGGTCGGGCACTCGGGTAAACTCCCCAATGGCGACAATCACGCTCGGAGAGAATATTCTCAAACTAAGAGTTGTAAGCGCGACGTTTGAAGTTAGAAGAAAACTATACGAAAATGCAAATCCGATTGCGAAAAAATGGGTGGAAAATTTGCCTCATATGCCAAAATGATGATACTTTAGTCCGAAATCGTGATACGTTGATGATACTTTTCAAGGGGTATCTGACAATGTATCACTATGGCGAATGCTCTGATTATCAGAATGTAGTAAGGAAAGTGAGGTGGAATAATGATACAATGATACTTTTCTCGAAGAAAAAACTTTTCGTGCGTAAATTCGAGAAGACTCTTTGCAGAGCCTTCTCGTTACCTAGTTTCAATTCATATTGCCATTCTTCTATCATATTCTCATTTATTGCTTCGACAGCCAGTCCTTGTCCTTCTCGTCATCCTTGAAGTCATCATCCGTAAAGAGGTTGGTCTGACCGGTCAACTCGTCGATGACCTGCTGCTCGCTCTTGCCTGCATCTGGGTCGAGATTCTCCTCTGGCTCGTTTGTATTCTGCGAAGAGGTATTCTGCGAAGAGAGCTTTTGTGAAGAGGCGCTCTGTGAAGAGGTATTCTCTGAAGCGGTGTCTTTCGAAGCGGATGAAGCATCGCCATCGGCTTGCAGCTCAGCATCCTCGTCACCTTCTCCTTCGGCAGGTTCCGGCTCAGGGAAGCGGGTAGGCTCCAACTCCTCGATGGTGTCTATCTTCCAAGTAGTCAATCTCTTGCCCTTTGCCTTGAAACTCTTCTGACCGATAAACTGCTCGGCATCAATCTCCTCAGCAGGACGGACGGCATCCACACCACCGTAGGTTACCTTGATGCGAGGATATACCGTGTCGGTGAGCATGACCAACTTGCTGTTTGGATTCTCGCCCAAGAAGTTCTGGTGACGCTTCGTGGCATCCATCGTGAATCGCTTGATGTATGGATAACCATCGTTGTCTGCATCGTAGAGGATGGTGGTCCAAATCTTGTGCTCATCCCACTTCTCCAAACGAAGGATGTTGTCCTCATAATGGTTGTTCACGTCAAAGTTGGTGATGTAGAACTCGCCGTTGTCGAGTACCACCAAGATGCTATCGTCATCGAAGAACTCGCCGAGCAAGCGACCGTTCTCATCATAGTTGATACGGTTGACATCTGGGTCGAACCAAACCTTTCTGCCACCCAAGGTGCTGTGTCCGTGGCTCTTCAAACCGATGCGGCGGATGGTGCGCTTGGTGAGGAGGTTGCCCTTGGCGGCACGTCCCTTGATGAGGATGTCGGAGAAGTCCTTCTCAAGGAAAATGCTCTGACGCTTCTTCGTCAAGTCTGGCTCCATTGTCACCTTGATGACCTCAGCCTCGCCGTTTGGATTGGCGGTGAAGTAGATGATGCGACTGCCCGGTGTGCCCTGGGTGATGTCGTACACCTTGTCACGGGTCATGGCGGTCACGTTGAAACGCTTGATGAAATACTCACCTTGCTTGCCGTTACGATAAACACAGTTGTAGATGGTGCGCTTGTCGTTCTTCTTGAATACCTGGACATGAAGGATGTTCTTGCCCACGAATATCTTGTCTGCCACCTTGGTGACCTTGAACTTTCCATCCTTATAGAAGATGATGATGTCGTCGAGGTCGGAGCAGTTGCATACGAACTCGTCCTTCTTCAAGCCTGTTCCCACGAAACCTTCCTGTCGGTTGATGTAGAGCTTTTGGTTGGCTTCCACCACCTTGGTTACCTCGATGGTGTCGAAGTTGCGAATCTCGGTCTTGCGAGGATGCAACTTGCCATATTTGCCCTTGAGATACTCAAACCAGTTGATGGTGACATCGGTCATGTGGGCGAGGTCGTTCTCTATCTCGGCAAGCTCTGCCTTGATCTTCATCAGCAGCTCGTCTGCCTTATCCTTATTATATTTAAGGATGCGCTGCATCTTGATTTCGAGCAACTTGAGGATGTCTTCACGGGTGATCTCACGATGGAAGGCATATTCCACCATGCCCTTGCCATCCACCTCGGCGGTGAAGAGCTTGTCCTTGAATGGCTCCAACTTGGAGTCGATGAAGGCTACCACCTCGTCTTGGGTCTTGCTCTGCTCAAACTTGCGCTCCTTGTAGATGCGTTCCTCGATGAAGATGCGCTCCAAGGAAGAGAAGAAGAGTTGTTCCTCCAGTTCGCCCTTGCGAATCATCAACTCTTTGCGGAGCAGTCCCATGGTACGATCTACACTGTGGCGGAGCACATCGCTGATGGTGAGGAACTTAGGCTTGTTGTCCTCGATGACGCAGCAGTTGGGCGAGATGTTGATTTCGCAATCACTGAAGGCATAGAGGGCATCCATCGTCTTGTCGGAGGAAGTGCCTGGAGTGAGGTGTACGAGAATCTCCACGTTGGCGGAGGTGACATCCTCTATCTTGCGAGCCTTGATCTTGCCTTTCTCCACCGCCTTGGTGATGCTCTCGATGAGGCTTCCCGTGGTCTTGCTATATGGTATCTCGGTGATGATGAGCGTCTTGTTGTCGAGCTTGTCTATCTTGGCACGAACCTTCAATACACCGCCACGCTGACCATCGTTGTACTTGCTCACATCGATGGCACCGCCGGTAGGAAAGTCGGGATAGATGGCGAACGGCTCTCCTTTTAAATAATGTATAGCGGCATCGCAAAGGTCGTTGAAGTTGTGCGGCAATACCTTGCTGCTCAGTCCCACGGCGATACCCTCAGCACCTTGGGCGAGGAGCAACGGGAACTTGGCAGGGAGCGTGATAGGCTCCTTGTTACGACCATCGTAAGAGAGTTGCCAGTCGGTGGTCTTCGGGTTGAAGACCACGTCGAGTGCGAATTTGGAAAGACGAGCCTCGATATAACGAGGGGCAGCGGCACGGTCGCCGGTGAGGATGTTTCCCCAGTTGCCCTGTGTGTCGATGAGGAGGTCTTTCTGTCCCATCTGCACCAAGGCGTCACCGATGGAAGCATCACCGTGAGGGTGAAACTGCATGGTGTGTCCCACGATGTTCGCCACCTTGTTGTATCTTCCATCGTCCATTCGTTTCATGGAGTGGAGGATACGTCGTTGCACAGGTTTGAGACCATCCTCGATGTGAGGAACGGCACGCTCCAGGATGACATACGAAGCATAGTCGAGGAACCAGTTTTGGTACATGCCGCTGAGATGGTGTACAGCGGAGGCGTCAAATCGGTTCACCGGCTTGTAGTCTGAATGTTGAGTGGATGTGTCGTCGTTCTGCTCGTTTTCCTTAGAATCAGCAGAAATTTCCTCTTCAAGTCCGTCTTTGTCTTTAATTTCGTCGCTCATAGATAGCTTTTAATACTAATTTTGATAATTTATGGCAAAAATACAAAGAAAATTCGAGAAAAAGGCGTATCTTTGCCGAAAATTTGAAAAAAATAAGATTAATCATGGCACAGGAAGATGTTTTTAAGAAAATTGTAAGCCATTGCAAGGAATATGGCTTCGTGTTCCCTAGTAGTGAAATTTATGATGGCTTGGCTGCCGTTTACGACTATGGTCAGAATGGTGTTGAGCTGAAAAATAATATCAAGCAGTATTGGTGGCAGAGCATGGTATTGTTGCACGAGAATATCGTTGGTCTTGATGCAGCCATCTTCATGCACCCTACTGTATGGAAGGCCTCTGGTCACGTAGATGCCTTCAACGATCCATTGATTGACAACCGTGATTCCAAGAAACGTTATCGTGCCGATGTGCTCATCGAGGATCACATGGCTAAGTATGAGGAGAAGATCGCCAAGGAGATCGCCAAGGCTAAGAAGCGCTTCGGTGATAGCTTCGACGAGGCTCAGTTCCGTGCTACCAACCCTCGTGTGTTGGAGAACCAGAAGAAGCATGATGAGCTTCATGCTCGCTATACCGAGGCTATGCAGGGGCCAGACTTGGAGATGTTGAAGCAGATTATCCTTGATGAGGGCATCGTTTGTCCTATCAGCGGTACCAAGAACTGGACTGACGTTCGTCAGTTCAACTTGATGTTCTCTACCCAGATGGGTGCTGCCAGTGATGCTACCAGCAAGGTATATCTCCGTCCTGAGACAGCCCAGGGTATCTTCGTAGATTACTTGAGCGTTCAGAAGACCGGTCGTATGAAGTTGCCATTCGGTATCTGCCAGATAGGTAAGGCATTCCGTAACGAGGTGGTAGCTCGCCAGTTCGTCTTCCGTATGAGAGAGTTCGAGCAGATGGAGATGCAGTTCTTCTGCCAGCCAGGCACAGAGATGAAGTGGTTTGAGTACTGGAAGAAGGTTCGTTTGGCATGGCACGAGGCTCTCGGCATGGGTAACGAGAACTATCGTTACCACGACCACGAGAAGTTGGCTCACTATGCTAACGCCGCTACCGACATCGAGTTCAAGATGCCATTCGGCTTCAAGGAGGTGGAGGGTATCCACAGCCGTACCAACTTCGACCTTTCTCAGCATGAGAAGTTCAGCGGTCGCTCTATCAAGTACTTCGACCCTGAGAAGAACGAGAGCTATGTACCTTATGATGTGGAGACCTCTATCGGTGTTGACCGTATGTTCCTCAGCGTGATGTGCCACTCTTACTGCGAGGAGAAGCTGGAGAATGGTGAGACACGTGTTGTCTTGAAGTTGCCAGAGGCATTGGCACCAGTGAAGTGCGCCGTGTTCCCATTGGATAAGAAAGATGGTCTGCCAGAGTTGGCTCGCGAAATTGTGGATGAGTTGAAGTTCCACTTCAATACTCACTATGGCGATCCTAAGGACTCTATCGGTAAGCGTTATCGCCGTCAGGATGCCATCGGTACTCCATTCTGTATCACCGTTGACCACGAGACTCCTAACGACCACAAGGTAACTCTCCGTTACCGTGATACGATGGAGCAGGAGCGTGTTGCCATCAGCGACCTCCGCAGCATCATCGAGGATCGTGTCAGCATCACAAGCGTATTGAAGAAACTTGGTAAGGAAATCAAGAATTTCTAATCGTATATCTATCTATATATATAAATAGGTATATTAATATCAGTAATCAAATACATCTAGATGAATTTGAAGAATTTGAAATATATGTTCTTTCTGCTGATGACGGCGTTGGTGCTGTCATCATGCAGCGAGACGGACGATGATTCGCAGGCTGAGTTTGCCAACTGGCAGGCACGCAACGACCAGGCTTTCGCCGACACCTTGGCTTTTGCCAGGCAGCAGATGAATGCCGGTAGCACGGAGTGGAAGGTGATACGCAACTGGTCGCTCAATAATCAGACGGGCAACAAGGACCAGGCTGGCAACCAGTTCACTCCTTCCTACAAGGATGATGAATACATCGTAGTGCATGTCTTGGGCACAGGTAACAGCGAGGTATCTCCTCTCTATACCGACTCTATCCAGATGAGTTGTCGTGGAAGATTGATTCCTACCACCTCTTACAAGGATGGATATGTATATGACCAGACTTTCTCTGGAACATACGATGCTACCAAGGCTCTTCCTACCAAGGGAGTGGCAAGCAGTTGGATAGATGGCTTCACCACAGCCTTGCAGAATATGCACGTTGGCGACCATTGGCAGGTGTTCATCCCTCAGAATTTGGGTTACGGCTCAGAGGCGAAGACGGGTATTCCTGCTTACTCCATGCTCCGCTTCGAGTTGATACTGAACGGTGTCAAGCATGGTAATGGTGCTTGGGTAATGAAATAATACATCAAATCGCCCTGTCGGCTGGAAAGGCTGGCAGGGCGATTTTGTTTGTATATGATGGGGGAACGGCTAGGGTGAGAAAGCAAATCTAAAAATATGTTGCAAAGGATAAACAAGTGTTTGTGTTCGCACACATTTGGTTGACGTACATCAAAAAAATGTTAGAAACTTGCAAATTTATTCATAAAATCATTGCAGTTTCAAGGAATAGTTGTACCTTTGCATCAGAAAATATAAGTTTTAGGTTTTTAGTTAGGTAATAGATTGTTCTAGGTTATTAGTTTGAAGGTAAAAATTAAGATTGTTATTCAAGGACGACAGGTATTAGGTTTAGAAAGGTAAATAAAAGATTGTTTATTCAAGGACGACAAATAGGTTTGGTTATCTTATAGAGGTAATTAGTGAGTATTTTGGGAATAATGATTGAAGAGAAAGTAATTATTTTATGTTTATAAAAAATGGCGATTCCTCAAATTGGGGTCGCCATTTTCTGTTATTTGGCGTTCGTTTTGCTGGATAATGGAATATCATTCGATTGATAAAAGTTATGCTATATAGTAAAAAGACTGATTATTTGATGGAGTCCATCCGCTTGGGGCGTGACATGGCTCGCCGGGAGAAACTCAACCTGATTGTGGGGCTGAGCATCCCTTCTATGTTGGCGCAGATTTCCACGGTGATGATGTTCTTCATCGACGCTTCTATGGTGGGGCATCTCGGTGCTGAGGCTTCGGCTAGCATCGGACTGATAGAATCTACCACTTGGTTGATAGGCAGCTTGCTCAGTGCGGCAGCCACGGGGTTCTCGGTGCAAGTGGCGCATTTCATCGGTGCCAACGATTTTGTCAAGGCTCGACAGGTTTTTCGTCATGCCTTGATTTGTGGCTTGCTTTTTAGTGTCTGTCTTGCCCTGATAGGAGTGGCGATCCATCTGCCCTTGCCTTATTGGTTGGGTGGCGGCAGCGACATCGCAGACAATTCCTCTCGCTATTTCTTGATTTATGCGCTGGCTTTGCCTTTCATCTTCCTCTATCATACTTCGGAGATGATGCTCAAGTCGGCTGGCAATATGCACACACCGAGCGTCATGGCGATATTGGTGTGCATCTGTGACGTGGTCTTCAATTACCTGTTTATATATATATTCAAGATGGGAGTGGTCGGGGCAGCTTATGGCACAGCCTTGGCATACATCTGCATCTCCTTGCCTAACCTCTGGTTGGCGGCGTGCCAAAACAAGATTTTGAATCTTCGCCAGGATGCCGCTCGTTTCCATTGGGTGAAGGAGTATGTTCGCAATGCCTGCAAGATTAGCATTCCTATTGCCATCCAAAACATCTTGATGAGTGGTGCGCAGATTGTGAGCACCATGATTGTGGCTCCGCTAGGCAACATCGCCATCGCCGCCCATTCCTTTGCCATTACTGCGGAGAGTCTCTGCTATATGCCGGGGTATGGTATCGGTGATGCCGCTACCACCTTGGTGGGACAGACGCATGGAGCCAACCGAATGGACTTGTGCAAGAATTTCGCTTATATGACGGTGGGCTTGGGCATGGCAGTGATGGCTCTGATGGGAGTCGTGATGTATGTCTTCGCTCCAGAGATGATAGGTCTGTTGTCGCCAGTGGAATCTATCCAGGAGTTGGGTACCACCTGTTTGCGCATCGAGGCTTTCGCCGAACCGTTCTTTGCGGCAAGCATCGTCACCTATAGTGTCTGTGTGGGAGCAGGAGATACCTTCAAGCCTGCTGCCATCAACCTCAGTACGATGTGGTTTGTGCGCCTCACCTTGGCATACGGCTTGTCGAAGAGTTACGGCTTGGAGGGAGTCTGGATAGCCATGGCGGTGGAGCTGACGTTCCGAGGCATCCTCTTCTTGGTGCGACTCTTCCGTGGGTCTTGGACGAAGAGTTTCAACGTGAGCCGATAAGGTGGGCTTTCAGGGGAGCCGAGGAAGGTGTGTTAACGCAATGTTAGGGCACGTCTGGGCAAATGTTAGTTTAATGTTAAGAATGGAGGCATTTTGGAAGTTTTCACTCTAAATACTTGCAACGTCTCTTTAATTATGTTATTTTTGCACCCTGAAAGCTACCTAAAATGAAGGGTATTACGTATCTTTAGTATAGAGGAGGAACATGGCAAACAACTCGAAAGACGAGGAAAATATTTAATTTACAACTATAACAATGAAGTTAAAGCAAATTTTCGTAGCAGCGATGATGCTGCTTGCTACAGGTAGTATGATGGCACAGCAGATGCCACAGATACCTGTTGACAAGAATGTGAGAATCGGTCACCTCGACAATGGCTTGACCTATTACATTCGTCACAACAATTTCCCTGAGCATGTAGCTAGTTTCTACATTGCACAGAAGGTGGGTTCCATCAATGAGAATGACGACCAGCGTGGTTTGGCTCACCTCTTGGAGCACTTGGCTTTCAATGGCTCCGAACATTTCCAGGGAAACAGTCTCCAGAACTATCTCCAGAGCATCGGCGTGGAGTATGGCAAGAACTTGAATGCCTACACTAGCATCGACAAGACGGTATATTATTTCACGGATGTTCCTACTACCCGTGCCACTGCTGTCGATTCCTGCATGTTGATTCTCAAGGATTGGAGTAATGGTATCTCTCTGACGAAGGAGGCGATAGAGGGTGAGCGTGATGTCGTTCACAATGAGTATCGTATGAGAATGGTAGGTCAGCAGCGTATGTTGGAGCGTTCTCTCCCTGCTCTCTATCCTGGCAGCAAGTACGGTTATCGTATGCCAATCGGTCTGATGAGTATCATTGATGGTTGCGATCCTGAAACTCTCCGTGCTTACTATCGCAAGTGGTATCGTCCAGACAACCAGGCTATCATCATCGTAGGTGATGTGGATGTGGATCATATCGAGGCTCAGATCAAGAAACTCTTCAGCGGCATCAAGGTTCCTGCTAATGCAGCAAAGGTGATCCCTGAGTTGGTTCCTGACAATGATACAGCTATCTATGTAGTTGACAAGGACAAGGAGCAGAACTACGATGTGGCTATGATCAGCATGAAGCACGATGCTACACCTGACTCTTTGAAGGGTAATCTCAATTACTTCGCTACTTCTTATGTTCAGAGTGCAATTGCCAGCATGCTTAGCTCTCGTTTGGGCGAAAAGTCATTGGAGGCTGACTGTCCATATCTCCAGGCTGGTTGTGATAATGGCAGCTACTTGGTTTCCCGCACAAAGGATGCTTTCAGTCTTTCTGCAGTTGCCAAGCCTGGCAAGATGCTTGAGGCTTATGCAGCTGTTCTCCGTGAGGCTAAGCGTGCTAAGGACTTCGGTTTCACGGCTACTGAGTACGTTCGCTATAAAGAGGATTTCATGAGCGGTTTGGATAAGATGTATTCTAACCGTGATAAGATGAAGAATGAGCAGTTTACTTCTCAGTATGTAGATCATTTCATCTCTAATGAGCCAATCCCTTCTGTAGAGGATGAATATCAGATCTATAAGATGATGGTGCCAAACCTCCCTGTGGATGTCGTGAATGCTTATGCCAAGAAGTTGATTTGCGAGACTGATACCAACTTTGTTACTCTCGTGATGATGCGTGATGCTGAGGGTGCTGTTTATCCAACACAGCAGCAGTTGGCTGACGTCGTAAAGCAGGTGCGTGGTGAAAAGCTCGAAGCTTACGTTGATAATGTAAAGCAGGAACCATTGATGACAGAGCTTCCTAAGGCTGGTAAAATCAAGAAGACTACAGAGAATAAGCTCTTCGGTTACAAGATGCTTACCCTCTCTAATGGTGCCAAAGTAGTGCTCAAGAAGACTGACTTCAAGAACGACGAGGTACAGTTTGCTGCTACAGCAAATGGTGGTACTTCTGCTTTCGGAACAAAGGATCTCAACGAGGTGAAGATGATGGGTGCCTTGATGAACTCAAGTGGTTTGCGTGGCTTTACCAATAATGACCTTGAGAAGATTTTGGCTGGTAAGATTGCTTCTTGCGGATTCAGTGTCTCAAGATACCGTCATGGTTTGGCTGGTGGCTCAACTCCAAAGGATTTGGAGACTTTGATGCAGCTCATCTATTTGAAGCTCACTAATCTGACTAAGGACGAAAAGGCTGTCAACAACCTGATCAACAATCAGGTAACAGCACTCGCTAATCGTAGCAACAATCCTCAGGCTGTATTCCAGGATTCATTGACCAGTACTCTCTATCCTGGTAATCCAGTATTCCGCACAATGACAGTGGATGAGGTGAAGAGTGTAAACTACGATCGCGCACTTGAACTCGGTAAGCAGCTTTTCGGTAATGCGAAGGATTATACTTTCTTCTTTGTCGGCAACTTCGATGAGGCTAAGATTCTTCCTCTTATCGAGCAGTATATCGCTTCTTTGCCAAGCAACGGAAAGAAATTTAAGAACGTAGAGACATTGCCAGTGAAGGGTGAAGTTGTCAACAAGTTTACCAAGGCAATGGAGAATCCACAGGATGTAGCAGTTGAGATCTGGTGCTCAGAGGCTCCTTATACATTGCGTAACTCAGTTCTTGCTGATATCGCAGCCCGTGTTATCAATATGGATTACAACCGTAATATCCGTGAGAAGTTGAGTGCTGCTTATTATGCAGGTGCTGATGCTATGGAAAGTGTAAAACTTGATGGCAAGACCATGCGTGTAGGCTTTACTGGTAATGCAATGATGAACCCAGACAAGTCTAAGGATGCTATTCCTTACTTCTATTCTGGCTTGAAGGATGCGATGGAGCAGCCTAATCTGGATGACCTCCAGAAGGTGAAGGAAATCCTTCTGAAGCAGGCTGATGTAAACTGTAAGCAAAATGGCTATTGGATGGGTGTTATCTCTGAGTATCTGCTTTATGGTATTGATACTCATACCAATTACAAGAAGGAGGTAAGCTCTGTAGATGCAAAGGCAGTGAGCGATTTCCTCAAGAATGTAGTGATGAAGGATGGCAACCACGTAGAGGTTATCATGCATGCAACAAAGGCTGGTGAGGCTAAGTAACAAGAAAAATGTCACATAAATATATGAAATCCCGATACAATTGTTGCTGTATCGGGATTTTTTTGTTCCTTTGTCCACAAATTAGAGAGTTTTGTGAAAGGTAAGTTTTATGTTTTAATTTTAAAGTAAATGAATTTAAAGCAAATGATTTTCAAGATAATGAATTTCAATTCGATGAAGCGAATTGTTTTAGCGCTTATGCTGGTAAGCGTAGGCATGGTGAGTGTGCAGGCACAGCTTCTTTACAAGATTAGTAAAGATAGTACCGACCAGAAGCCTTCCTATATCATGGCTTCCAACCGGCTCATGAATCCTATGGGTGTTGTTAGTCTGAGTGGTGAGTTGAAGGAAGCACTTACTAATACCGATCAGATGTATTTCGAGGTAAACAAGGCGGCTTATCAAGAAACCATCAATGACGCTAAGAAACTGGCTGACGGCAAGAGTCTCCTCAGTTTGCTTACTCCGGCTCAGCAGACAAAGCTTAATGCTTTCCTCAAGAAATACATGGAGGTGGATTTCCGTAGTTCCTATGTGCAGAAAAAGTATGGTAACCTGACTCCTGCTGCCTTGATGGAAGATATGGAGCAGTTGCTCTTTGTGGCCAACCACATGGGTATGTATGATCCTACTCATACTTTCGACCAGTATTTTGAAGCACAGGCAAAGGCAAACAATGAGACTGTAGGTGGTTTAAGTGATGTGGATGCTTATATCAACGATACTTATAAGAGTGACCTGAAGCAGCAGGTGGCACGCTTGGTAGAGTTTCTGGAGAATGAGCCTACTGAGTTGGCCAAGTTGAATAAAGCTGTAGGTGCTTTCAAGGCACAGGACGTAGATGCTGCAGCCAAGGCTACTGGCGCTCATGTTTCTCAAGCAACTCTTGAGGCTTGGGCTGCAAAGGTGCAGACTGTGATGGCAGAGAAGCCAACCTTCTTTGTTGTTGATGCCGCCAATTTAGGTGGTGAGAATGGTCTTCTCCAGTTGCTCCGCAATGCCGGCTGCAAAGTAGAAAAGTAATAAACTGAGCCCCTTTTTTAAGTGGGCTCAGTGAATAATTATATAGAACTATATTTTCTGTGATAACAAACTACAACAAAAAAGAATCGGTATGGTGGATTTTCGAATAGAAATTGGTGGAAATACACGAAAGGAGAAGAAAAAATGTAGTTTATGAATCGGATTCGAATATACTTTCATTATTGTCCACTATAAAATTTCAATATTGCACCTTTATTAAAGGTGAAAAAAGTAATTTTGCAATATAATAATAAAATATAATAATAAAATGAACTTGTCAAACCGTATCTGAAAAACATTTGAGTGCAATACAGAGATTCATTCTTTGTTTTGATAAATCACATTCAATAGATATAGGCAACAAGAAAGCGATGATTAAATAAAACAAAAAACATTATAAATATAAATGAAAGTAAAATGAAAAGATTGATTGACTTTTGCTTGCTTCTCCTGATGGTATTCTGGGGAAGCAATGCTTGGGCGGACAAGACGATGACATTCGGTGCCGGATCACCGACAAACGATTGTAACCTAACCCAACTGAACGTTTCCGGAGGAGAATCCCAATCGTTTGTAAATGGAGGCATTACTTTGACAATCACTGCAGCAAGCGGTGCCGGTGCCAGTTGGAACGCCAAACCTGGTTCTAAACATGAACAAACGATTGGGCTAATGACAAATGCCAAAATCACGATTTCAAGCTCATCAGCAGAAACGAAGATTACAAAAATTGTATTTAATTTTGAAAAGGATATAAATAAAGGGTACTTTGCTGAAAGTCCAACTATAGGCGGCACTTTAGACAATTCCCCAAGTGATGTCAACGCACAAGGTGTCAACACACAAACCTGGTCATTGAAGGAAGGTGCAAATTCTGTATCCCTTACCAATAATAGTGAACATAAAGCCTACATCAAATCCATTGATATCATTTATCAAACAGGTGGCTTGGACAATACGGTACAGAATTACCCTTACACATGGAATTTCACAGACGATAAGCTATGGGAAAAATCAGAAAGCCAATTCGTATCTGAAATTTGGACACATAGCACTAATGGAGTCGATGAATGGCGAAACACTGGTCACGAACCTACTACTGTTGCCACAGGTTATGATGTGGACTTACTTCGTGGTCTTCGCTTCACAGGTCACGTATGCGCAGATAGAAGAGGAAAATGCGTTTCCCTTCCAAGAAATGCCACCATCACCATTCCTTCTCTTCATAAAGGACAGAAGGTAAAGATTTCTTATACGGGTGTAGGCATTCTTCCGAAGACCAACCTGAAAGTTTCTCTAGAAAGAAAGGACAATATAGAAATATACAAAGTGACTCAAGATGGTAATGCCATCCTAACCATTGACGACCCGAACTACAACGAAGTTTGGGGAGTATGGATTTCGCAAATCTCTGTACTTGATGCCGCACCTGTTCTTACCATGACAACACCTGCGAACAACGCAACAGGAGTCGATCCTAACCTCAGATCCATCAAGGTGACTTCTGAAAAAGCATTGTGGGCTTACAATGTCGATGGAACCAAGACTCCTACGGCGCAAACCATCAAGGCCACATTGACCTCTGACGACGAAGCCAACAACATGGAAGTAACTGCCACTTTGAAAGCAGGTGAAACTGTACTCAACTTTACACTACCCCAAGACAAGCAGTTGGAGTCAGCTACCACATATACCTTGAATATTCCTGCAAATGTGATCATGGAGACTTCGGGTACGGGCAACAAGAACTGCAGCTTCACATTCTCAACCAAGGGATTGAACTATTTGGGAGCATACAATGGAAATACAAAAATTGTAGCTAATCCAGATTCAGTTTCCACACTCGACAACAACCGAGTGGCGTTTGCTTTCAATGAAAAAATTGAGAAAACAGACGACTTCAAAGTTACCGTATCCGACGGTACGACAGTAAATACATATACCAAGGATTCTAAAGAATGCGTCATTAGCGATGATTACAGGGCACTTTACGTGCCAGTTAAATTAAAAGCAGGTAAGTATTACTCTATCAAGGTTACTGCCGGTAGCTTGAAAGAGGCTAAAGCAGGTTCTACCTTGAAGAACAATCAGATTGTATTGCACTTGATTAGTTCCGTGAAGGGTATAAACCTGAGTATGACCACCCCATACAATCAGGACGAGGCTCCTCTAACCACACGTATCATCTTGTCTGCCAAAGACAATGATGGAAAAGATACAGATATCAAGAATAGTGTAACAGCGACTCTCGTGGGAAAAAGCGCAGACGGAAGCCAGACCCACGACATAGGAACAGTGACGGGTATCGCAAATGGCAGCAAACTTGTATTTACGCCCAAAGAAGGTCAGCAGCTTCGTCCCAACTATACCTATACTTTAAAATTGAACGAAAAGGCAGAACTTCAAAATGTAGAAGGCGGAAAGTTTGAAGATGACACCTTTGTATTTACAACAGCCAAAGTGATAGGTAACGCACCAATAGTAGAATCTACGACCCCTGCAGCAGAATCTACCATAAAAGTGGAAGATGTTCAGCCGACTACATCCAAGCAGATAGAAATAAAATTCAATGAAGACATCCAACTTTTGGATGGTGCCTTGATTTTCTGTCGCCCTATGGGTGGTAGCGAAAGCTATCAATCTCTAGAATACTACAGCGCAAGAAGCGGCATTTACGATGAGTACAATAAGATTTATGCCGACGGAAACAAATTGTGGTTTAAGTACTCTGGCCAGCACTTATTCTATGGCATGCGCTATGAGGTGACAATTCCTACATACGCCATTGTAGGAAAAGGCGGGCAGCCAATGGAGACAAACTTCAAGTTCTATTTCGAGACCCCTAAGTCTGCAAAGGCCTCAGACTCTCGTAAAATAAAAGATGTTTATACCTGGGATTTCACAAATATCTCAGACGACACTTTCAAGGAAATCGATGAAAGCGTAACGGCGGGAAATACCTATTGGAATAAGAAAGTAGAAGGCAATGATCTTGAATACGGAAGTATCAATGCAAAAAAGAGCAGCTTTGCACAAGGACAAGAGATAAAAGCAGGCGCAAGCAATACCCCTCTGCGAGAACTAAAAGGCTTGCTGTTCAACTTAGTGAAAAACTATAGCGACAGATTCCGAATAGTATGTAAAAATGGGTCAGAAGCCAAAGGTAATACCTATCTGTACCTCAATGGTGGAACACATTACGTCACCCTTCAATCGGTTCCTGCCAAGGCAATGGTTTACATAGAACACAATGGCAAAAATGAGATGTTCAATCTGAACACATTAGGCGTCGATTGCATCAAAACAATTACAAACAGTAATAATAATCGCGTTTCTGTCTATCGACTCGGGGATACGACCAAGGACTTAACTTTCTGTGTACAGAACTGCAAACTATACCGCATAGCCATCGTCAAGGACAACAAGACTATAGGAAGTGCCACCCAAAATTACATCAAGTATGCCACATATAGCCAGAGCTACCCTGTAGATTACAGCTTGAACGAGAGGCTCAACGGAACGGCAGTCACTGCCTACAGTGTCTCTGCCGACTATCAGTCGAATGCCACCTTTGTGAATTTCACGGAATTACCGAACAACCAATCCGCTTCTGACGAAGGTGTCATCTTGAAGACTTCCGGCAACTTAGGCGAGAGCCATCCTATCTTCACAACGGATGTCAACACTACTCCCCAAAAGCTCACAAGTAATGCCTTGGTAGGAACAACAGGTGACAAAGCGACTACTGAATTTGAAAAAGCGAAGAAAGATGGCTACCAGAACTACATCTTGACCACCAAGTATTTCCACTTGGACAAGAATGAGAATCAGTCGGGCGAGGTGATAGATGGCAACCAACAGTGTTTCTATAAATGGGTAAAAGGCGATGCCAAGAGCAACTTCGCATACTTGCAGCTGAAGAATCCAAGCAATGCCAATGCAGCCAAGACCGTCATTTATTTGGACTGGTTTGGTGATACCACGGGTATCCATGGCGTGACTGCTCCATCACAGGTCATCAGTGGCAAAACCTATTACACCTTGGATGGAAGAAAAGTAACAAGTCCTACCCAGAAAGGTATCTACATCATCAATGGTAAGAAGATAATAATCAAATAAAAAAGTAAAAAAATGAAAAGAATATATATAGCACCCATGGCTGAGACCATCAAGCTCAACCTTTCCTCTTCTGTCCTGGAAGAAGGCGTAGGAGTCGGACCTGCTTCTCTAGGTGCTGATGCCTCCCAGGGTATGCAAGCCAAGCAATTTGACACTTGGAACTTTGACGACGAGGAAGAGGAAGAAAAGCAAAGCAATATTGGGGAATAATTGCCAAAAGCTACCATCAAGGAAATTGGCAAATTTCTCGCTAATGTAAACTTGCCTTCAGGAACCAAAAAAGTCCCGCTGTTAGGATGAAATTCCTTACAGCGGGACTTTTTTCGTGATGTCCTCGACTCTCTATCGAGCGGGGGATAAAGATCATAATCTTACAGCATAACCTTCTTCCTTATCAATGGAATTTACCACATACGAGTGCCTTCCCTCTGGAAGAAAAACAAAGCTGCACACGAGAATCTCTCTTAAAAGATAATCTCTTTAATTTCTGCTTTTAGCCTTAGAGGCAAGAGCCTCGCGGCGATCACGAAGAATGCTCTGGCATCTGCTGATAGCCTGATTCTGATTCTCTTCGTTAACCTTTACTAAACAATCGTTCATAACCTTTTGTGTTTTGATAAACCTATTGTGATTTGAATACGTTGCAAAGATAGAGCATTCTCAGAGAAAATGAAAGAAAAACCGATAAAAATGCAAGGTCGTTGCCCTATTTTTTGATATACATCAAACAATTGGCAAATCTTCATCCCGATTTAACCGAATATTCACACTCTTAACTCTCTTTATAGGGATTTTCCACAAGAAAAAGGGAAAAAACTTTCTCTATTTGCTATTTTTTTGCGAAATTTGCACTCGAATTTTAAATAATATATAAGATAGGTATGAAAAAAGTTTTTTTAATGGCTGCCCTTGTGCTCGCTGGTGCAATAGGCAGTTTTGCAACTGAGATGAATGAGACTTCTTTGTCTGAGATGACAAGTTGCCCTGTGAAGAAGACAACCAAGAAGTCAACTAAAAAGACAACAACCAAGAAGTCAACTAAAAAGACAACAACCAAGAAGACAACTAGTTCTAAGACAACCAAGTCTAGCACGACCACAGCTGCTACGACGGCTGCATCTACTAGCACTTCTACAACATCCACAACTCCTTCCACCGCTTCTTCAGCCACCTCTACCGGTTCTACGATAGCAGGCGTATTGGGTGGTTTGCTTGGTGGTGGCAGTAGTAGTAGCAGTACTGCTGGAAGCATCATCAATGGCATCTTGGACAATGTCATTGGCTCTTCTACCTTCAAGCAGGCAGACCTCTGTGCTTCTACTTGGAAATACAATAAGCCAGGTTGCGCTTTTACATCCGAGAATCTCTTGGCTAAGGCAGGTGGTGATATCGCAGCCAACAAGATAGAGAGTGAATTGAGCACTTATTATACCAAGGCTGGTTTCACTAGCTCCAATACTTATTTCAAGTTTAATACAGACGGCACTTTCGAGTCAAAGATTCTTGGCAAGTCTTGGAAGGGTACTTATACCTTCGATGAGGAGACCCACGCCATCACGATGAAGGGCTTGTTGCTCAGCATCTCTGGCTTCGCAACCAAGAAGACGAGTGGTGTGAACCTCTTGTTTGAGTCGAAGAAACTCTTGACCTTGGTTCAGACCTTGACAGCATTGAGTGGCAACTCTACCCTCAGCACCATCGGCAATATCACCAAGAACTACGATGGTGTACGTGTCGGTTTCGACTTGGCAAAGTAAGACATCGTTTTTTATTTGGCAAGATATAACAGAAAGCCCTGCGCCTTTAGAAAGAGACGCAAGGCTTTATATTTTTAGTTATTAAATGAATGTTGAGTTTCTTCTGAATGGGGGGTGTCAATTATAGTTTTGCTTGATATGGAGTCCTTTTCAACTATAGCTTGACTTGAAGTGGAGTCTTCAATGCCTCCAAGAATTCCTTGATGCGGATTTGCCACTCGGTGTAACTGCGAACGTCATACTTGCTCCAGGCTGCACCGAAGTAGTAGCTGTACTTCTCGGCATTCTTCAGACCACGCTTCAACCCGAGGGCATGGCCTGTCGCTCCATCGTGCTTCTTGTCGAAGAGCTGGTAGTAGGTGTTGTCGATACCGTTAGGGAAGAGAACGCCTACAAAGACTTGGGAATTGTTGACCTCGATGTTGTCGGTTGGGTCGGCATAGCTCACGTAGTCCTTGGCAAAAGTCTTGGTCTCGGTGTCTTCCTCGTGGATAGGGAAACCAGTGGCGAAGTCGGTAGGGTGGGTGAGGCCATCATACCAGACTGTCATCTTGTTGAAGTTGCTGCCTTTGTCGAGCGAGATGATGCGATGCTCCACCACGTTTTGCATATCTCCTATGGTGGAAGGATTGTAAGTGAGCTCTACGGTGAAGCGAAGCGGACCATTGTCCAAAATCTTGTAAGTCTTGTAGCAGTAAGGCAAGAATTGTTGATTTCCAATCATGAGGCTAGGTGCGCCAAGCCCGAGGGTGGCTCCCACACGGTAAGGGTCGAGACCATTGCCGTGGTCGAGGTGGAAGGAGGTGGTGACATCTATCTCGTACGACTCTGCCTTCAAAGCCTTGATCTTTGCTTTCTGTGCTTCGAGGGCTGCACCTGAGAGATTCTTCATTCTTCGTTCTTCACTCTTCACTTTCTCATCGACCTTGTCGCCATCGACATTGCCTTGCTTGTCCATTACATATCGTTCATATACCACGGTGTCAGGTGTGTTCTTCGCCCAGATGTCGGTGCCGAAGGAACGCTCTCCAGTACGTTGGAGGGCAGGGCCATAGACACGATAGGCGCATCGGTCGTTCTCCCAAGCGATGTCATCCTTTCGCATCTTGTAGAGTGCTCCAGTAGTCCACACCTTCTGTGGATATGGCTTGCCGATGCTGATATAGTAGGTGGCAGAGCCATGAGGACGGATGCTGGCATCGATGAGGAGTTTGCCATCGTGGGTAATCTGTGAACCAATCTGCTGCCCTCGCTTGTTTTTGACGATGTAAGCCTCGCCCTTTTTGGGAGCGATGCCTGCCAATTTGGCTTTCACGTCACTTATGTTGACTTCCACCAATTCTTGGCGTTGGGCGTCGGTGGGGTTGTTGACCACAACGGTGGCTTGTTGGGCATAGCTGTAGTTAGAACCAGCCAATGCCAAGAGCATTATGATGCCCTTTGAGATGTAGTTGCTTTTCATCTTTAGTTTTGATTTGTTTTTATATTTAATACGAATGAATAGTCTAGGCTACTTAATGAGGTACTCTATATAATAATGTATATGAAGCTGGGAATTGGGTAGTCGGGGTTATTCCTCGACTACTTGAATCCCCATACTGATGTCTTCCTTTGGGCGATCGCCACGCAAGGTCTCGCAGTTTTGAATCTTCTCCACTACGTCCAAACCTTCCTCTACCTCGCCGAATACGGTGTATTGGTTGTCGAGGAAAGGAGTACCACCAGTCTCGGTATAAGCTTTCACTTGTTCTTCGGTGAACCTAGGATAACCTTGCTCCTTGCACTTCGCCTTGGTCTCGTCGATGAGTTGGTCTTGTAGCTTCATCAATCCCTCACGGTCACGGTTGCGGCGGAAGTTCATGATTTCATCATGATGCTCCTTGGCAAGTTGGTAGAAGACGGTTTGCTCCATTTGCATCCCCATCTGTTTCTCCATCTGCTTGAGCTCGTTCTGTTTGTAGGTCTTGCCCCAAACGATATAGAACTGGCTGCCGCTGCTCTCACGGTTAGGGTTGACTTCATCGCCCAATCGGGCTGCACTCAAAGCACCACGTTTGTGGAAAAGTTGCGGATAAACGAACTCGGCAGGGATGGTATAGTCTGGGCCGCCTGTGCCGAGCATCTTGCCCTTGGGAGCACCCTTGCTGTCTGGGTCACCGCCCTGAATCATGAAATCCTTGATGACACGGTGGAAGAGTGTGCCATCGAAATATCCCTCCTTCGCCAACTTGATGAAATTGTCACGATGCAGGGGAGTCTCGTCGTAGAGGCGCACCTTGATGTCGCCTTTTGTCGTCTTAATGATAATCTTAGCCATAATGATTTAGTGTATAATTTATAATGTACAATGTATAATTATTCATTATAATACTCGTTCCATTCCTTCATCGCCTCCTTCCAGTCGGTCTGCTCACCGCTGGCTACGGCTTCCTTCTGTCTTTCAGCCTCGTCACGAGCCTTGTCTCTGGCACGTTTAGCTTTCATTGCCTCGATGGTGGCATCATCGAGTATCTGGATGGCACCACGTTTCACTGCAGCTTGCAGTTCTTCCTCTCCGAAAGCCTTGCCCGGCTCATTGAAGTCGGAGATGTTGAACTCATATTTCACACGAAGGTCGTGACGTATCAGTTTCTGCTGCAATCTATTGCCAGCATTCTTTAGTCGGAGCAACTTGCCGATTTCCTTGATTTCTCCTGCTGAGTATTTGTTTCTTCCCATTCAATAAATGTTTGACTGTATTTTTGTCTATGTCGGATAACGCTTTATATATAATTGGATAACTCTTTATATATATAATAAGGTGTCATCTCTATATCGGCTGCAAAATTAATGATAATCCTTGACAATACCAAGATTTCAAGAGAGAAAATCGTTTCTGACGTTATATAATAATAGGTATAGAAGGCTAATCTTGTCACAAAAATCAGAAAAGTCTGCCAAACTGTCATATCCCTTTCCCTTGGCACACGCTTTGTTAAATGGGACATCAGATAAATCACATTATTAACAACGATAAAAATAAAAAAAAGATATAATTATGGGAAAAGTAATTGGAATTGACTTAGGTACCACAAACAGTTGTGTTGCCGTTTTCGAAGGTAGCGAACCAGTTGTAATCGCTAACAGTGAAGGTAAGCGTACTACTCCATCAGTAGTAGGTTTCGTTAAGGATGGTGACCGCAAGGTAGGTGATCCTGCTAAGCGTCAGGCCATCACAAACCCTAAGAACACTGTATATTCTATCAAGCGTTTCATGGGTGAGACATACGCTCAGAGCCAGAAGGAGGCAGAGGCAATGCCTTATACTGTAGTAAACGAGGGTGGTTATCCACGTGTTGAGATTGAGGGTCGTAAATATACTCCTCAGGAGATTTCTGCAATGGTTCTCCAGAAGATGAAGAAGACCGCTGAGGATTACCTCGGTCAGGAGGTTACAGATGCTGTCATCACAGTACCTGCTTACTTCTCAGACTCACAGCGTCAGGCTACTAAGGAGGCTGGTCAGATTGCTGGTCTTAACGTACAGCGTATTGTAAATGAGCCTACAGCCGCAGCTTTGGCTTACGGTGTTGACA
>UMLJ01011541.1_pt1 | contig 31638 bp, 33 predicted proteins | sample 1966521 | NCBI WGS metagenome assembly UMLJ01 (sample SAMEA4836199, study PRJEB28245) | human gut metagenome | biome: gut microbiome; material: fecal sample | place: Denmark | collected 2008
TATCAAGAAAGAGAACCAAACTTTGTCTGAGGTTTGGGGCTTGGATGCCTTCAAGTTGTTCAAGACCAAGGAGATGGCGATGTTCTTCATCTTCTCTTGTCTCTTGGGTATGTCTTTGCAGGTAACCAATGGTTATGCCACACCTTTTATCACGAGTTTCAAGGGCGACCCAGCGATGGTGGATACATTTGCTGCCAACAACGCAACCTTGTTGGTATCTATCTCACAGGTGGCTGAGGCTCTCTGCATTCTCTTGATTCCTTTCTTCTTGAAGCGTTACGGTATCAAGATTGTGATGATTATCGCCATGTTGGCTTGGGTTTTAAGATTTGGATTCTTTGGCTTGGGTAATCCAGCCTTCCCTGGTGTCATCCTGTTTGTACTTTCTTGCATCGTATATGGCGTGGCATTCGATTTCTTCAATGTTTCGGGAGGCTTGTTTGTTGACCAAAAGTGTGATGCCAAGATTAGGGCTTCGGCTCAAGGCTTGTTCATGCTGATGACCAATGGCTTGGGCGCAACGGTCGGTACCTTGTTGGCTGGTGAGGTCATCAATCACTATTGCCAATTTAATGCAGATGGTTACTTGATGGGTGACTGGACGAGCTGCTGGTTGATATTTGCTGGCTATGCCTTGGTGGTTGCCATCTTGTTTGCCTTGCTTTTCCAGCCAAAGAAGAATTGAGTTAGAAAATAGACAATCATCGATATGCCGCTCAGCCAACGACACCGAAGGGATGTCGGTAGCTAAGCGGCATGTTATGGTATAAATGAATCAGTATATTTATAGGAGAAATAGAGATGGAAAAGGTAAAATTGAAGTTATTCGGTATATCTGAGATTGTGGGTGTAGATGATGTCGCATTGTTAGGACTTTTGGACGAGCGACAGGAACGCCAACTGATTGTGACATGTGATGTGGAGATGCGCAAAATCATTCAAATGCACATGATGAAAAAGCCTGAGACGGCTAAGCTATATCCTCAGGTGATGGCTAACATCCTTCACAGTCACCCTTTCTCTGAGTTGGAAGTACGAATCAACGATGTCGAAAACGGTGAGTATAAGACAGAGATTTATGATTCTGTATCTGATGAGCATTATCCTATTCGTTGTAGCGATGGTATCCTTTTCTCTATCGTGTCTGATGTGCCAATCTATGCTACGATGGACTTGATGTTGCGTCAGTCGGTACCTTTCAAGATGGGAGAGTCGAGAGTGGGCTTGCCATTGTCCGTATTGAGTGAGGAATTGCTCAAGACTTCTTTGGAGAAAGCCATCGAGACTGAAAATTATGAGATGGCATCCAACTTGCGTGATGAATTGAACAAGCGTCACACCAAATAGAATTGTACCTCTATTTCCAAAAGTGTTTATCTTAATGCAAACATGACATGAAAGAGACTAGATTTTTTTACGTTCCCAATGCTGGACAGGAGAACGAGATGCCTACCGAGGAAGCTTTGCATGCCTTGAGAGTCTTGCGTATCAAGAGTGGTGATGAAATCAACTTGATGGATGGCGTGGGCAACTTCTATCGTGCTGAAGTTACCTTGGCTGCTACCAAGCGTTGCCTCTATGAGGTCAAGGAGGTCTTGCCACAGCAACCAGCGTGGCATGGACACGTGCATTTGGCTATTGCACCTACCAAGGTGATGGATCGTATCGAATGGATGGCGGAGAAGGCGACGGAGATTGGCTTCGACGAACTCTCTTTTCTCAACTGCAAGTTTTCTGAACGTAAAACTATGCGGACGGTGAGACTCGACAAGATTGTGATTTCTGCCGTCAAACAGAGTCACAAGGCTTGGAAACCTATCGTCAATCAAATGGTTTCTTTCAAGGAATTTATAGCTCAACCTCGTAAGGGACGCAAGTTTATCTGCCACTGTTACGAGGAATTTGAGAAGGTCGATTTGATGACGGAGTTGCAGAAGCCTTATGACGAGGATGCTGACGTGACGGTTCTCGTAGGTCCAGAGGGAGACTTCTCCGTGGATGAAGTGAAGTTGGCAATAGCCAATGGATATGAGTCTGCTAGTCTGGGTACCAGTCGATTGCGTACCGAGACTGCAGGTTTGATGTCTGTGGCTATGGCGAATTTGACACGACGTATATAGTAGTATGGTTTATGAAAAAGATAGTATTTAGAGTATTTGTATTTTGCATGGCAGCTTTTGCCATGCTTTTGAGTTCTTGCTCAGGTTCTGATTATATCAATGCGATACCAAAAAGCAGTACTGCGCTCATTTCCATTGATATGCAGAAAATGGCAGAAAGGAATCATCTTTCCGACAAGGCTTCCGTCTTGAAATCCCTGCTTCATGTGGATGATGTCGCTGATTGCGGTATCGATGCCACCGAAAAATTGTATCTTTTCGAGACTGCCGATGGAACTTTGGGACTTTGTGCCAAGGTCTCTAGCGAGGATGATTTGGAGAACTGGCTTTCCCAATTGGCGAAAGAACAGAAAGTTTGCCAACCAGTATCTGAGCGCAAGGGCTTTCATTTCAGTGTCTTGAAAGACAACTGGTTGATTGGATTCTCAGACAAGTCTCTCTTGGTGATGGGTCCTGTTGTCGCCGACGCTCAGTCGGAGTTGCAAAGACAGATGGTGAAGTATCTGAAGGCAGATGAGGAACAAGGTATTCAAAGTTCCCGTTTATTTGACTCGCTTGACTCCATCACTTCTCCGATGGCAATGGTGGCGCAGGCACAGGCTCTGCCAGAGAAGTTTATCGCTCCTTTCACCTTGGGTGCTCCTAAGGGAACGGATGCCTCTCAAATTGTCATTGCAGCTGAAATGAACATCAATAATGGCTTGCTTCGTATCAAGGGCAAGACCTTCTCTTTCAATTCGGAAGTCAATGCTTCCTTGGAGAAAGCCAATCAAAACTATCGTCCTATCAAGGGCAAGTATGTGATGTCGATGCCTGATGATGCCATGGCAGGTATCTTCATGAATGTCAATGGCACACAGTTCTTGCCGATGATGCAGAGCAACAAGGGTATTCAACAGCTCTTGCTCGGTATCAATGCAGCGGTAGATATGGATAATATCATCAGAAGTGTGGATGGAGATATGACGATTGTGATGCCTTCCTTCTCTGATTCCAACTTGAAGATGACGATGGCGGCTCAACTCGCTCATTCTAAGTGGCTTGCTGATGTTGGCTATTGGAAAGAATCATGTCCGAAGGGAAGTTCTATAGCCGATTGGGGCAAGAACGCCTATTATTATACGGATGGAAAAACTTCTTTCTATTTCGGTGTGACCGATGACTCACAGTTCTATAGTGGAAGTGACGAACTCCTTGCCACTTATGCCGTGAAGGAGTCCAATCATCCATTGCCAGCTGAGATTAGAAAGGAAATCGTGGGACAGAAATTGGCGATGGTCATCAACTTGGGCAAGTCGGTGAGCAGTAATGCCGCCATGTCGGCAGTTACCTCACTCTTGACGCCTATCTTCGGCAACTTGAGTTCTGTAGTATATACATTAAAGTAATTATAAAGCATTAAAGAAGTGGAAACAATTCAGTTTCATTCGGTTCTCCCTCAAGTCTTCTCGCAACGCACAGACTTGGAGTCGGAAATTTGGAATCAAGATGTCTCTTTCGAGAAGGGACATCTTTATTTAGTTGAGGCAGACAGTGGAAAGGGAAAGAGCACTTTCTGCAGCTATATCCTAGGTTATCGTCACGACTATAGTGGAAGCGTGATGTTTGATAATGAGGTGACTGCTCAATATCAGGTGAAGGATTGGGTGGAAATGCGCAAGCGCCATATCAGCCATCTCTTCCAGGAGTTGCGCCTCTTTCCTGAACTGACCGCGATGGAGAATGTGGAAATCAAGAACAAGATAACGGATTTCCAAAGCAAGGAACAAATCCTGAAATGGTTTGATATGCTGGGCATTGCCGATAAGGTGGATGCCAAGATTGGTCGTATGTCCTTCGGGCAACAGCAGCGTGTGGCGATGATTCGTTCCCTTTGTCAGCCTTTCGACTTCATCCTTGCCGATGAGCCTATCAGTCACTTGGACGACAATAACTCTCGTATCATGGGTGACATCATGATGACGGAGGCGAAGCGCCAAGGAGCGGGTGTTATCGTAACAAGTATCGGCAAGCACATGGATTTGCCATACGAAAAGGTCGTAAGACTGTAAGAGTCTGCTTAATTCTTAATTATTAATTTTTAATTATCAAAGGAATCAAGGATGAATTTAGTTTGGAAATTACTTCGACAACATATTAGCATACCTCAGTTTGCAGGCTTTGCTTTTGCCAATCTCTTCGGTATGCTCATCGTCCTCTTCGGATTTCAGTTCTATCAGGACGTGCTTCCTGTCTTTACCCAGCAGGACAGTTTTATGAAAGCCGACTACTTGATTATGAGCAAGAAGATCGGTATGGGAAATACCATCAGTGGGCGTACCAATACCTTCAGTGGGAGTGAGATAGACGATGTTTCTTCCCAAAAGTTTGTGAAGAAGGTAGGTAAGTTTACCTCTACTGAGTATAAGGTGGATGCCTCTATGGGTGTCAATGGTGTCAACGTGCTCAATTCGGAATTGTTTTTCGAGAGTGTACCAGATGGTTTCGTGGATGTCCCTTTGAAGGATTGGAAATATGAGCCAGGTTCTAAGGAGGTTCCTATCATCTTGCCTCGTACCTATATTAATATGTATAACTTCGGCTTTGCCCAAAGTCACTCCTTGCCTAAGATTAGCGATGGCTTGGTCGGAATGATCGATTTTGAGATTTTCATTCAGGCTGGAGGCAAGAAAGAGCAGTTCAAGGGCAAGGTGATCGGCTTCTCTTCTCGACTGAATACCATCCTCGTGCCACAGGCATTTATGGACTGGAGTAACCACGAGTTTGCACCAGAAGGCCATAGTGATCCTACTCGCCTGATTGTGGAAGTGGGCAATCCTGCGGATGAAAATATCAGCCAGTATCTCGATGAGAATGGGTATGAGGTAGAAACAGACAAGCTTGATGCAGAGAAGACCACTTACTTCCTTCGTATGATGGTAACCATGGTGATGGTGGTAGGATTGGTGATCTCCATCTTGAGTTTCTATATCTTGATGCTCAGTATCTATCTCTTGGTGCAGAAGAACTCATCCAAGTTGGAGAATCTTTTGCTGATAGGTTATAGTCCTGCCAATGTATCCAAGCCTTATCAACTGTTGACGATGGGATTGAACATCGTGGTGTTGATTGTCGCTTGGGTCGTTTTGTTCTTCTTGCGTTCTTATTACATGGACTTCATCGAGACGCTCTTCCCTGATATTGACGAGGGCAGCATGCTGCCAGCCATCCTCTTGGGATTAGTACTTTTCTTCATCGTTTCGGTATTGAATATCATTGCCATCCGAAGAAAAGTAATGAAGATTTGGAACCGTAAGGAATAAGAAACAAAAATGGGTCAAATTAGCAAGTAAACTTCGTTTTCATGTACAATATAACGCCCCCAAAAGTCGATGAAAGACTTTTGGGGGCGTTTCCTTTTTTATAGGAACAGATCCCTCTTCGGCATATTTGCCATATATTTCTTTCTCAGCTTTTCGAAGAAAGCCATCGAATCGTTGGAGAAACCATGTCCTTTCCAAGTAGAAGTATTGGTGATGAGAATCCAACATTGACCATCAGGATATTTCAGAACCAAGGCTGACGTTCCGGAGAGTGAACCCGTACGAATCCAAGGCTTTCCCTTTGCCGTATAGTTCCAACCGAGGGAGAAATGATGGTCGGGTTGCTCACGTGTCATGTATTCCACGCTCTTCTTGCTGAGGATGTCTTTGACATGAGGCATGCCATCGATGGAGGCGATGAGACGTGACAGTTCGGCGGCAGAACCGCACCATGCACCCGCTCCTTCCAGTCTAGGCACGTCATTCTCTCCATAACAGCGAGGTACCATCCTGCCACTGTTGTTGTACTCATATACATTTACCGAACCTTGGTGCATATAGTATTTTACCTCGTTAGGTCGTCTGTCCTTGTAGTAGGTGCCAGCGATGTGCATATCGAAGCAACCTGCGGGGTGGAGCACATATTTTTGCATGAAGTCTTGGTATTTCATGCCCGACTTCTTGGCGATGATTTCAGAGAGTATCATGTAGCCCAGGTTGGAATAGCACTTGCTTTCACCTGGCGTGAAACCTAGATTTCTTTTCAGAAGAATGCGCAATAAGGTCTTGTGGTCGGGTGGTGTCTTGAGATGATTCTGCATGATGATGTATCGGGTGGAGAACATCGGGTCGCCAGCCCTATTGGTGAAACCTGCTTGATGGCGCATCAGTTGCTCTACTGTGATGTCGTAGTATCTTTTGTCCTTGATACTGTTGCAGTAGGTAGTATCATTGAGGATGCCCTTCGGACCAAATGCCTTGTCGCTCAAGCGGAGTTTCTTCATCTCGTATAGTTTCATGATTCCCACTGCGGTAATCAACTTAGATACCGAGGCAAATCGCATCACCATGTTCGGTTCCATCTGGATGCCTTTCTCTTTGTCTGCGAAACCAAAACCACGGGCATAGAGTAGGGAGTCGTTGCGCGTGATGACGAGTTGGGCACCATTGATTTCCCAGCGTTTCAAGTATCGCTCGATGAGTGAGTCCATCTCGTGGTATGCCGGTCCTTCCGTCAGTGCATTGCTCAATGAATCATTGAGATGGATGGTCGGGATGGTGTCCTTTGATTCGGTATTGGGTGACGTGCAACGCTGGAAGCATCCTCTAAAGGAGAACCCAACGATCACTATGATGATGACACATAAGATGGCGATGCGATCTTTTTTCAGTCTTGTCTTCTTATTCATATTATTTTTTTTCTAATTTCTTGATTCTTCTCTTTGCCTCAGGGTGATATGGACAGAGTTCCAAGGCTTTCTTGTAATTGTTGATGGCGGCTTCGTCCATGTGTTCTTTCTCGCATTCCTTGCCGAGCATCACATATTCTGTGGCGAGTCGCTTGAGAAATTCCTCTTGCTTTTTCTTTTCCTCGTTTTTCTTTGCGATGACTTTCTTCAGATGTTCGTTCTCTGCTCTCAACTCATTCACAACGTTCAGTTTCTTGCGCAGGAATCGCTTGGCGATAGGCTTCTCAATATCATAACGACTGTGGATGGCGAGGAAGAAGTTATCCAAGGCTCCTTGCATGTCGCCCTTGTCGAAGGCTACCGAGGCATCGTGATATTGTCGGTCTGCCTTGCTTTGTTGCAGTGCGTTGTTGATGATGTTGTGGTCATTGTACTGTCGGGCAAACTGCTTGACCTCTTTTCTCACAAACACCTCGTTGTGTCGAATCGGTTCTTGCAGACTGATACCCTCCAGGCTTGTGCAGCGAGACAGTGCCACGTAGGTCTGTCCTCCGGCAAAGACACCGCCAGTAAAGTCTATCTTCACTTGGTTGAAGGTGAGGCCTTGGCTCTTGTGTACGGTGATAGCCCATGCCAGTCGGATAGGGTATTGCAGATACCTACCGATTTCTTCTTCCTCAATCTTTTTCTCCGTCTCATTGAAGTGATAGCGCATATTGCTCCACGAGGCAGGCTCTACCATCACGTCTTCGCCATTTTCCGTTCTGACATAGATGCGACTGTCCTGGTCGTCGTCGAATCCGATGATGGTTCCCAGCGTGCCGTTCACCCATTGGTGGTCGATGTCATTCTTGATGAAGATGACTTGCGCTCCCGTCTTGAGATAGAGTTCGATAGGAGTCGGAAGACTGCTCTCCGGGAAGTCTCCCTCGATGGTGCCACGGAATAAGGTGGGTTCTCCGGGTAGCTCCCTCAACTTGTTTTCGTTGATGAAGTCAACGGTGTCTCGTCGTGTCGATAGGGTGATGGCGAGTTTGGAATCTCCTTCATCCAACTCAGCACCCACTCTTTGGTTCAGTCGCATGAGGTCGTTGGCCGCCACCTGACTGGTTCGGATATGGTCGAGAATGTTGATGAAAACCGGGTCGCTCTGCCTATACACCTTTTTGAGTTCGATGCTCACCAACTGGAATTGTGAGAATATCTTCGCATCGAAGAAGAAACTGCTAGGGTAGTAGGGGCTCAATAGTTTCCTGTCATCTTCCTTCACCACAGGTTCCAACTGATAGATGTCGCCCACGAGAAGCAGTTGCTTGCCCCCGAAAGGTTCCCTCATGTTGCGGTTATAGACGCGGAGCACCTTGTCGATGAAGTCGATGATGTCGGCACGCACCATACTGATCTCGTCAATGATGATGAGTTCTACCTCTCTGAGAAGTTTGATCTTCTCGGAGTTGTATTTCAGCGTGTTGCGTAGGTTGCGTACACTATACTTGCTATCATTGGGGAGCAGGGGATAAAAGGGGAGTTTGAAAAAACTATGCAATGTCGAACCGCCTGCGTTGATGGCTGCGATGCCCGTAGGAGCCAGCACCACGTGTTTCTTCTTGGTGTTGGCGGCAATATATCTCAGGAATGTAGATTTACCAGTACCTGCCTTTCCTGTCAAGAAAAGGGAACGACGGGTATATTGTATGATTTGCAATGCGTTTTGCAACTCTTCGTTTTCTAAATCTATATTCTCTGCCATAAGTTCTCGGTAAAATAAAAGAATCGACAGCTTCTGTCTTCTGAGAGGGAAGTCGCCGATTCTCTGTTTGTTATTGTTATGGGGGTGATGGTTTTAATCACACCCGATTTCTTTCTTTTTCCTTGGAGGAGCTTAGAGATCATCGAAGTTGATGACTTGCTCAGAAGGTTTAGCTTTCTTCTTTTCCTTCTTTTCCTTCTTTTCTCCAGTCTCTTCACCCTTCTTCTCTTGAGCATTGCTTTCGCCTGTAGGAACCTCACGGATGATTGGGTTGCCGTTCTCGTCCAGGATGATTTCCTCTTCTACGGCGGAGCTATCTACACGAGTAGTGTCAACCCTTGCCTTAGGTACATAACTTGCACACTCATACATATCTCGTGTGATGTCTGCGTCCTTCGGCTTATCAAACTTGCCATGATATTCCTTGAAGGCTGGGTCCTTGAAGAGGGCTTGCAGGAAGTAGCCACATACCGGCAATGCCGTTCGAGAACCTTGTCCCAATGCTCCCGTTCGGAAGTGGATGCAACGATACTCGCCTCCTACCCACGCTCCGACCACGAGTTTCGGACTGACGCCCATAAACCAAGCATCGGAGTGATTGTTGGTAGTACCGGTTTTACCTCCAAACTCAGTGTCTCTGTAGTCACCCACATAGCCCCAAAGACTCTGTGACGTACCACCTGGCTCACGCATACCACCTTGTAGGAGTTGTTGCATCAAGAAGGCACTCTTGTATGGGATGACTTGTTCGGCGGTAGAAGGACCCGAATAGACCTCCTTGCCATCACGGTCCACGATTCGTGTTACCAAAACTGGGTCGTGGTGCATACCATTGTTGGCGATCGTGCTATAGGCACATGCCATTTCCAAGAGGTTGACATCGCTAGAACCTAGTGCCAAGGATGGTTGGTCATCCAATGGACTCTGAATACCCATCTTATGGGCGGTTTCGATGATTCGCTTGATGCCCATCTCCTGACCGAGGCGTACTGCCACAGAGTTGATACTCTTGGCAAAGGCACTCTTCAGAGGGATGGAGTCTCCAGAGAAGGAACCATTGGCATTGGATGGAGTCCATTTCACCATCTCGTGCTTCTTCTGGTCATACACATCCATGGAGATATATTCGTCACGACGCTTGTCGCATGGAGTCAAACCTTGATTCATCGCCTCGGTATAGACGAAGAGCTTGAAGGTTGAACCAGGTTGGCGCTCTGCGGTCACCTTGTCATATTTCCAAGCGTCGAAGTCGATGTCACCCACCCAAGCCTTCACGGCTCCAGTCTGTGGTTCCATAGCTACGAAAGCACAGTGCATGAAGGTGGTCATGTACTTGATGGAGTCCTCTGATGTCATCATCTTAGTCACCGAACCCTTGTCATAGTCGAAGACCTTGACTGGATGAACCCATTCCTTGTAATAGTAGTTGACAGAGTCTGGGTTGTTAGGGAATTTCGCTAACAGACTCTTATAGAATGGTTGTCTCTCAGCGATGCCTTGGATGAAGTTAGGAATTTCCTTGTGATTCTCATCCTGCCAAGGATTCTCACCGAGCCATTTTCCCTTGCCAGCCTGGGTACGATGGATGCTCCAGTGATTGTTGAAGTTCTGCTGTACTTGCTTCATCTGTTTGCGAGCAGCATCCTCGGCATATTTCTGCATACGGGTGTCGATGGTGGTGTAAATCTTCAAACCACTGGCATAGAGGTCGTAACCTTCCTCCTTGCACCAGTCTTTCAGATAGTTGGCAACAGCCTCACGGAAGTATTTCGCCTGTCCGTCGTAGTTCTCCTCTACCTTGAAGTCGAGCTTGATAGGCATCTCCTTCAGTTGGTTGTAACGATCCTTGGTGAGGTCGCCGTGTGTCATCATATTATATAATACGGTGTTGCGTCGAGCCAAACTGTTCTCAGGATTGGTGCGAGGATTGTAATAGGTCGTTGCTTTCAACATACCCACTAAGACAGCACCTTGTTCGGTAGTCATCTTGGCTGGTGTCGTATTGAAGTAAGTCTTGGCAGCTGTTTTGATACCGTATGAATTGGAACCGAAATCCACCGTATTGGCATACATGGTGATGATTTCCTTCTTGCTGAAGACGGTCTCCAACTTCACGGCGATGATCCACTCCTTACTCTTCACGATGAGGATGCGGAGCAATGGAATCTTGCCGAGCAGACCAGTGGAGTATTGAGAGCGAACACGGAACATGTTCTTCGCTAACTGCTGTGTGATGGTGGAAGCTCCACGAGCGTCATGATGCAAGAAAGCATCCTTTGCCGCACCAAACACGCCAATAGGGTCGATACCGATATGCTTGTAGAAACGCTCGTCCTCCGTGTCAATCAAAGCCTTGAAGAAATCAGGGTTAACTTCCTCATACTTAACAGGAGTACGGTTTTCGTTGAAGTATTTTCCAATCAACTTTCCATCTGCGCTATAGATCATGGAAGCTTCGCTGGTCTGTGGATTCAAGATACCAGAGAAATAGCCCGGTGACTTACCGAATAACCACAGGAAGTTGATATCGACAGCACCCAGATAGAGGATGAAGGCGACAATGCTGCTGGCTATTGCTACCAATGTTTTCGTGTACCATGCTCTTCCTTGGTATAAACTCTTATACCATGGCCAGAAAGAACGGATTTTATGCCACAACCAGGCAAAAAAGGTCTTGAGTTTGTTCATATTGTTTCTTGTTGTTGCTTTCGCGAGGGTTTCGATATACGTAACCCCGTTGCGAATGGCAGTTTTTATTTGCAAAAATAGCAAAATTATTTATTATGCAAGCAAGGAATCTATATAATTTATGATTTCTTTAATGTTATCGGGATGAAACCATGTGATTTCTTCATCTCTCTTAAACCATGTCAACTGTTTGCGCATATATTCCCTGCTGTGCGATTGTATCTGTCGGATGGCTTCTGCTTGGTCTATCTCCCCATCGAAATAGGCAAACATCTCCTTGTAACCTACGGTTCTGAGTGCAGTCAATCCCTTCTTCGGATATACTTTGCGAGCTTCCTCTTCCAGTCCTTCTTCCATCATCATGAGTACTCGCTGGTTGATGCGGTCATAGAGTTCGGCTCGGTCTCTGTTGAGTCCGATTTTGATGATGCGGAAAGGACGCTGTTTCTTTTCGGCGGTGCGGAAAGACGTGTAGGTCTTGCCTGTCTGATGGCAAATCTCCAAGGCGTGTACCACTCTTCGTGGATTCTTCTGATCGACGATAGCCCAGTGCTCAGGGTCGAGTTGGTGCAACTCTTCAACGAGTGCTTCGAGTCCTTCCTTTTCGAGTCGTTCCTTCATCCAGGTTCGGATGTCGTCACGTACAGTCGGTATGTCATCGATGCCCTTGCAGACTGCGTCGATGTACATCATGCTGCCACCTGTCAGGAGGGCAGTATCGTGCTGGGTGAAAATGTCGTTTTGCAGGAGTTTCATCACGTCAGCCTCATACATGGCTGCACTGTAATAATCCTCGATGTGATGGTTGCCTACGAAATAATGCGGCACTCTTCTTTGCTGTTCTAGGGTAGGAGCAGCTGTTCCAATGGGTAATTCTTGGAATATCTGACGGGAGTCTGCATTGACAATCGGGGTTCCCAAATGTTCTGCCAACGTGAGGCATAGTTCAGTCTTCCCGACACCTGTAGGTCCGAGAACAACAACGAGAGTCTTCATTTTTAATTAAGAATTAATAATTAAGAATTAATAATGAGCATTCTTGTTTGCGTCAATGCTATTTCTTATTTTTGCGAAAACAATATGCGGAACCTTGGGCTATGTGATGATAGTCCAAGATTCCGCATGTTATGTGATTTCTGTTTATCTGATGATACCACGCTTAGATGATTCCACGAAATCAATGATGTATTGAATCTCTGGAGTTATCTGAAGGTTGTTCTTGATTTCCTGGATACCTTCCTTCAACACGCCTTTGGAGTAGAGCAAGCGATATGCCTCGTGGATGTGCTGAATCAACTCATTGCTGAATCCACGACGGCGCAAGCCTACGAGGTTCAAGCCAGCATAGCGTGTAGGCTCCTTGCCTGCGATAACGTATGGAGGAATGTCGAGTGAGAAACGGCATCCACCCTGAATCATCACGTATCCACCGATGCGGCAGAACTGGTGACAGAGTACGGCTGCACTCACGATGGCATTGTCATCTACCACAACCTCACCAGCAAACTTGGTGGAGTTGCCGATAATCAAGCCACTACCCAACTCACAGTCGTGAGCCACGTGCATGTTCTCCATCAAGAGGTTGTTGCTGCCTACCACGGTCTTACCCTTGGAAGCAGTACCACGAGAGATGGTCACGTTCTCACGGATGCTGTTGTTGTCGCCCACCTCACAGGTCGTAACCTCGCCACGGAACTTCAAGTCTTGTGGCTTGGTGGAGATGCTGGCACCTGGGAAAATCTCGTTGCCGTTTCCGATGCGGGCACCTACGTTGATGGTGACACTGTTCTGCAGAACATTGTTGTCGCCCAATACTGTGTCCTTGTCAATATAGCAGAAAGGACCGATGATATTGTTGTCTCCGAGCTTTGCCTCAGGATGAACGTATGCTAAAGGACTGATCTGATTCATTTTCTATCAATTAATAATTTATAATTAAGAATGAATAATATATCCCCCTCACTACTTGTTCTTTACGATTTGTGCAGTGAAGGTTGCCTCTGCCACTACTTGGTCGCCAACGAACATGTAGCCCTTCATCGAACTAATGCCGTGGCGTACTGGAGCGAGCAATTCTACACGGAAGAGGAGGGTGTCTCCTGGCACTACCTTCTGACGGAACTTCACTTCGTCGAGCTTCATGAAGTAAGTGCTCCAACGCTCTGGCTCCTCCAACTGGTTGAGCACGAGCAAGCCACCACACTGTGCCATTGCCTCAACCTGCAATACACCTGGCATCACTGGCTCCTCTGGGAAGTGACCTGTGAAGAATGGTTCGTTGCTAGTCACGTTTTTCACGCCTACGATACTGGTTGGTCCCATAGCTATCACCTTGTCCACCAACTGCATAGGGTAGCGGTGTGGAAGCAACTGTCGAATGCGGATGTTGTCCATGATAGGTGCCTCGTTAGGATTGTAGATAGGAGCCTGCACCTCATGTTTGCGAATCTCCTTGCGCATCAAGCGAGCGAACTTGTTGTTGATGGTATGGCCTGGACGAGTAGCGATGATGCGTCCCTTGATAGGCTTGCCAATCAATGCCATGTCACCGATGATGTCGAGCAACTTGTGGCGGGTACATTCGTTCTCCCACTTCAATGGCTTGTGCTGGATATAACCAAGTTTGGTGGCATCCATGTGAGGCACCTTGAGGTGGTCGGCGAGCTGGTCGAGCTGAGCCTGCTCTACCTGGCGCTCGTAGATGACGATGGCATTGTCGAGGTCACCACCTTTGATGAGGTTTGCCTGGAGCAATGGCATGATGTCACGTACGAATACGAAGGTGCGGGCATCTGCAATCTCCTCGGCATAAGTCTCCATCTTGTCGAGGGTGGCAAACTGGCTGTTGATAAACTTGCTTTCGAAGGAGCACATCGCAGTGATACTGAACTCCTCGTCTGGCAGGATGGTGATGACAGAACCATTGTCATCCTTCACCTCTATCTTATGACGGATGATGTAATAGTCTTTCTCTGCATTCTGCTCCTGGATGCCTACGCTCTTGATCTTCTCCACGTACATGGCAGCGGAGCCGTCGAGGATAGGGAACTCAGGACCATTCACCTGAATCAAGCAGTTGTCGATGCCGAGGGCATAGAGTGCTGACATACCATGTTCGATGGTAGAGATGCGTACGTCGCCTTTTCCTACGACAGTACCACGTTGTGTCTCCACCACATTCTCTGCGATGGCCTGGATGATAGGCTCACCTTCGAGATCAATACGCTGTATCTTATAACCGGTGTTCTCTGGTGCAGGATTGAAAGTCACGGTGAGGCTCAAGCCTGTGTGCAAACCCTTGCCGCACAAGGAGAAACTACCCTTTAATGTTTTCTGTTTTGACATAGTGCTATTTATTCTTTTTCAATTCTTCAATTTCCTTCTTCAACTCATTCAGTTCCTTGTACATCTCAGGCAAGCGACGGAAGATGGCTTGCGACTTGAAGTAAGAACGCTGGTCCATAGGAGGAGTTCCGATGAGTTGCTGTCCATCCTTGATGCTGCCTGGCACACCGCTCTGTGCTCCGAGGAACACCTTGTTGCCGATGTTGATGTGACCAGCAATACCTACCTGACCGCCAAACATACACCATTGCCCCACCTTGGTAGAACCGGCGATGCCGACTTGTGAAGACATCACGGTATTCTCGCCGATGTCGGTATTGTGGGCAATCTGAACCAAGTTGTCGAGCTTCACACCCTTGCGTACATAGGTGCTACCCATGGTAGAGCGATCGACGCAAGTATTGGCACCGATCTCCACATTGTCTTCGATGGTGACGATACCAATCTGTGGAATCTTGTCGTAACCATCAGGACCTGGAGCGAATCCGAATCCATCGGCACCGATGACACATCCAGAATGCAAGGTGACATTATCGCCGAGACGGCAACCATGGTAGATACTTACGTTAGGGTAGATGAGAGCATTCTTGCCAATCTTGACACCTTCTCCTACATAAGCGTGAGGATAAATCTGGCTTCCTTCACCCACCTCGGCACCATCGGCGATGTATGCGAAGGCACCCACATAGACATTCTCAGCTACCTTTGCCTTAGGAGAAACAAAGGCGAGCGAGTCGATGCCCGTCTTCTTCGGTTTCATAGACTCGTACATCTGGAGCAACTTAGCCACGCACTCGTAGGCGTTCTTCACACGAATCAAAGTGGTGCTTACTGGCTTCTCCAACTCTACGGTCTCGTCGATCAAGACCACACTCGACTTAGTGTCGTAAACATAATGGGTGTATTTCGGGTTAGAAAGGAAAGAAATTGCCCCTTCCTTACCTTCTTCAATCTTAGCGAAGGTGTTGACTTTAGCGTTCTCATCACCTTCCACTTTGCCCTGAACGAATTGGGCAATCTGTTGAGCGGTAAATTCCATATCTATCTATTCTTTTTGATTCTTAGCTAGCAAAATCGCAACTCGGAATCTGCATGCTATTTCGTTTATTTGGTGCAAATATAGCAAAAAAGATTCAAATACTTGTCATTCATTTGTAATATTTTACTTTTTTCGCTCACAAACCGTTCTTTTTTAGGATAAAAAGGCATTTTTCTTGTATGATAAAGGCGCAAAGCCACTTTCTACGGTGAAGCTTTGCGCCTTCTTGATTCATTCATTTTTATGGGGATGAATGTCTGATATTATCTTTCGATTTTTGCCAATTCCTCAGCCATCTGCTCCTGCAGTTCCTTGGCTTTCTGACCAGCCACCTCGGCGAAGTCCTCGTCATGGCTAGCATAGATGATGCCACGGGATGAGTTGACTAGCAAACCGCAGTCCTTGATCATGCCGTACTTGCATACCTCTTGCAAGCTACCGCCCTGGGCGCCTACGCCTGGAACGAGCAAGAAGTGGGTAGGGGCTACCTTGCGGATGTCCTCAAACATCTGTCCTTGTGTGGCACCTACTACGTACATCATGTTCTCGTCGTTGCCCCATTCCTGACTCTTCTTCAGTACCTTCTCGAAGAGGCGAACGCCGTCCTTGTCCTCGGTGAGCTGGAAGTCGTGACTTCCCTTGTTGCTGGTGAGGGCGAGCAGGATAACCCACTTGCCTTCGTACTCCAGGAATGGCTTCACGGAATCCTCGCCCATGTATGGAGCCACGGTGAGAGAATCGAGGTCGTACTCCTTGAAGAAGGTCTGGGCGTACATCTTGGAGGTGTTGCCGATGTCACCACGCTTGGCATCTGCGATGATGAAGTGGTGAGGATAGTGAGCCTTCAGATACTTGATGGTGTTCTCGAAGGCGATCATACCCTCTACACCACGGCTCTCGTAGAAAGCCAAGTTAGGCTTGTATGCCACACAGTAAGGGGCTGTGGCATCGATGATAGCCTTGTTGAATCGGAACATCAACTCAGGCTCTGCACCCTGGATTTTCTCACTCTCGATGATGCACTTAGGCAACTTGTCAATATCTGTATCGAGACCTACGCACAAGAAGCTCTTCTTGGCGAAGATTTGCTCTACTAGTTCTTTTCTGTTCATATTTTTACAATTCTGTTTCTTTTAGTTTTTCAGCATTCTCTGCCACGGTCAAGGCATCGATCATAGCCTGGATGTCGCCACCGAGGAATCCACTCAAGTCGTGAGTGGTATAGCCGATGCGGTGGTCGGTGACACGACCTTGTGGGAAGTTGTAGGTACGGATCTTGGCACTGCGGTCACCGGTAGAGACGAGGCTCTTACGGCGGCTGGCGATGTCATCTACGTACTTCTGATGCTCACGGTCGTGGATGAAGGTATAGAGTCGGCTCAAGGCACGCTCCTTGTTCTTTGGCTGGTCACGGGTCTCGGTACACTCGATGAGGATTTCTTCCACCTCGCCTGTGTTAGGGTTCTTCCAAGGGTAGCGGAGTCGAACTCCAGACTCTACCTTGTTCACGTTCTGACCACCTGCACCTGAGCTTCGGAAGGTATCCCACTTGATGTCGCCCTCGTTGATGTTGACCTCAAACTTGTCTGCCTCTGGCAATACAGCCACGGTAGCTGCTGAAGTGTGCATACGTCCCTGGGTCTCGGTGGCTGGCACACGCTGTACACGGTGTACGCCCGACTCATATTTCAAGGTACCATATACGTCGGTACCGCTTACGGCAAAGTCGATTTCCTTGTAACCGCCAACGGCTCCTTCTGAAACGGATGTCACGCTCACGGTCCAACCCTTTGACTCACAGTACTTCTTGTACATGTTGAAGAGGTCGCCAGCGAAGAGGGCAGCCTCATCGCCACCTGCGCCGCCACGGATTTCCATCTGTACGTTCTTGGCATCCTCAGGGTCCTTAGGTACGAGGGCAATCTTGATTTCCTCTTCCAACTTTGGTTGGAGCGCCTCGTTCTCGTTCAGTTCCTCACGAGCCATCTCCTTCATCTCAGGGTCGCTCTCATTGGCAAGGATGTCCTTGGCTTCCTTGATAGCGTTGAGACAGTTGATGTATCGCTTGCGAGCATCCATGATGTCGCCGAGGTCTTTCCATTCCTTGGTGAGCTTCACGTATCTGCTCTGGTCTGCGATGACGTCTGGGTCGGTGATGAGGGTGCTTACTTCCTCATATCGGCTCTCTAAGCCGTCTAGTTTCTGTAATATGTTGTTATTATCCATTTTAGTATTTTAGTAATTGAATTCTCCAAATTCGCTCTTGATGGTCAAGCTGCGCTTGCCTTCCTCGATGTGTCCTACTACCTGGGCATCGATGTTGAAGCTCTTGCTGATGGCGATGACCTTTTCGGCAATCTCTGGACGAACATAGATTTCCATGCGATGACCCATGTTGAATACCTGGTACATCTCCTTCCAGTCGGTGCCAGAGCAGTCGTGGATTGCCTTGAAGAGAGGAGGTACTGGGAACATGTTGTCCTTCACTACCTTGCAGTTCTCGCCTACGAAGTGGAGCACCTTGGTCTGTGCACCGCCTGTGCAGTGTACCATACCATGAATCTCTGGGCGCAACTCATCGAGCAACTTCTTGATGACAGGAGCGTAAGTACGGGTAGGAGAGAGTACCAACTCACCTGCATTGATAGGGGAACCTTCCACCTCATCGGTCAACTTATACTTGCCGCTATATACCAACTCGTCTGGTACGGCGTGGTCGAAGCTCTCTGGGTATTTCTCAGCCAAGTACTTGGCGAAGACATCGTGGCGAGCACTGGTCAAGCCATTGCTACCCATACCACCATTGTACTTCTTCTCGTAAGTAGCCTGACCGGTAGAGGACAGACCCACGATGACATCACCCGGACGGATGTTGGCATTGTTGATGACATCGCTGCGCTTCATGCGGCAAGTTACGGTAGAGTCAACGATGATGGTGCGTACAAGGTCGCCCACGTCTGCGGTCTCACCACCAGTAGGGTAGATGCCGATGCCCATCTCACGCATCTCGTGGAGGAGCTCATCGGTACCATTGATGATGGCGGAGATTACCTCGCCCGGTACGAGCATCTTGTTGCGTCCGATGGTAGAAGAGACGAGGATGTTGTCAACGGCACCTACACAGAGCAGGTCGTCGGTGTTCATCACCACGGCATCCTGTGCGATTCCCTTCCAGACGGAGAGGTCGCCTGTTTCCTTCCAATACATGTAAGCCAAGCTAGACTTGGTACCTGCACCATCGGCGTGCATGATGTTACAATACTCAGGGTCGCCGCCCAGGATGTCTGGTATAATCTTGCAGAAAGCCTGTGGGAAGATACCCTTGTCAATGTTCTTGATGGCGTTGTGCACATCTTCTTTTGCTGCGCTCACACCGCGCATCATATATCTATTGTTGCTCATTTTCTTAATTTACTTAAAGTTGTTCTTTGCCTCCCCAGAAATCCCATGATGCGAATGCTTGGAGGAGCAGCATTTCTAGACCATTCTTGACGGTAGCACCATGCTCCTTTCCCTTCTTCATGAAGAGGGTCTCGTCAGGATTGTAGATAAGATCATATAATAAGGTGTGACTGTCCATTGCCTCGTAAGGCAATTCTGGACACTCATCCACGTGAGGATACATACCTACAGGCGTGCAGTTGACGATGACATTGTACTCCTTGATGACCTCAGGGGTAATCTTGTTGTACTGGATGGTACCAGGACGTTCGTATCGGCTCACGAAGACGGTCTCAAGACCGAGCGACTTCAGACCATAGTTCACAGCCTTCGACGCACCGCCCGTGCCGAGAATCAAAGCCTTCTTGTGGAACGACTCGATGAAAGGCTCGATGCTCTGGGTGAATCCTATGACATCACTGTTGTAACCTCTCAGCACAATGTCCTTGCCCTTGTGGATGACTCTGATCACGTTGACGGCACCGATGGCATTTGCCTCGGGACTGACATAGTCTAGATAACTGATTACCTTCTCCTTGTAAGGGATGGTGACGTTGAGACCTTTCAACTCTGGGTTGGAGTCGAGTACCTCGGTGAGGTCTTCTATGCTAGGTATCTCGAAGTTGATGTACTTGGCATTGATGCCTTCGTTCTCAAACTTCTCGTTGAAGTAATTCTTGGAGAACGAATGCCCCAAGGGATAACCTATGAGTCCATACTTGTCCATAATATTTTTGTTTTTAATGATTATTTCGTTGCGAAATACAGGGTGCAGATGCCGAAGGTGAGACGCTTGAACTCCGCCTTCTCAAATCCAGCCTTCTTGAGTACCTCCATCATCACCTCGCCCTGTGGAAAGGCGGCGATGGTCTTGTTGAGATAGTCGTAGGCACTCTGGTCTTTCGAAATCAACTTGCCGTAGATGGGGAGCACGGTACCGGAGTAGATGCGGAAGAGCTGCTTCATCGGGAAACTGACCGGCGTGGTAAGTTCTACAATGCAGAGATGGCCTCCCTTCTTCAGCACTCGGCACATCTCGGAGAGACCTTGGTCGAGGTTCTGGAAGTTGCGTATGCCAAAGGCGGCAGTGACGGCATCGAAGGTCTCGTCTTCATAGCCCAGGTGCAGACAGTCTTGCTTCTCGAAACTGATCACCTTGTCCAGTCCCATGCGCTTCACCTTCTGCCTTCCTATCTCCATCATGCCCTCGGAGATGTCAGCACCCACGAGTTGTTCGGGATGGAGCATCTGAGCGGCGAGAATGGCGAAGTCGCCCGTGCCGGTAGCGATGTCGAGCATCTTCTTGGGAGCGTAGGGGAGGAGGCGCTTGATGGCTTTCTTGCGCCAGCCCTTGTCGATGTCCCAAGAGAGACGATGGTTGAGGGTGTCGTAGGTAGGGGCGATGTTGTCAAACATCTCCTCTACCAACTTTCCCTTATCTCCTGTGCCCTCATAGGGCTTGATTTGTTCTTGCTTATACATTATTTTCTTGTTGCAAGCCACTCACTTACGTTCTTCTCGATGCGAGCGGCGATGTCACCTTCCTCAGTAGCCTTGTCGAACTTCTCGCCAGTGATGTGCTCGAAGAGTTCGATGTAGCGATCTGATACGCTCTCAGCGTACTCGTCTGTAATCTCAGGCATGGTCTGACCAGGCTCGTTCATGAAGTTGTGCTCGATGAGCCACTGGCGAACGAACTCCTTGGAGAGCTGACGCTGAGGCTCGCCCTTCTCAAACTTCTCCTCGTAGCCATCAGCGTAGAAGTAGCGGCTAGAGTCTGGAGTATGAATCTCATCGATGAGATATACCTTGCCGTCACGCTTGCCAAACTCGTACTTGGTATCGACGAGAATCAAGCCCTGCTTAGCGGCAATCTCCTGACCACGCTTGAAGATGCGGCGGGTGTAGTCCTCCATGATGGCGTAGTCTTCAGCACTAACGATGCCCTGTGCGATGATCTCCTCCTTGGAGATGTTCATGTCGTGACCCTCGTCTGCCTTGGTGGTAGGGGTGATGATAGGCTCTGGGAAACGCTCGTTCTCACGCATACCGTCAGGCAACTTCACGCCGCAAAGCTCACGGCATCCCTTCTGATACTCTCTCCAGGCACTACCGGTGAGGATGGAGCGGATGATCATCTCCACACGGAAGCCCTCGCACTTCAAACCTACGGTTACCATTGGGTCTGGGGTAGCCAACTTCCAGTTAGGACAGATGTCGGTTGTGGTATCCAGAAACTTGGCTGCAATCTGGTTGAGCACCTGTCCCTTGAAAGGAATACCCTTAGGCAGTACAACGTCGAACGCTGAGATTCTGTCGGTAGCGACCATCACCATGAGGTCGTCGTTAATGTTATACACATCACGTACTTTACCGTGGTAAACACTCTTCTGTCCATCGAAATGGAAATCTGTCTTTGTTAATGCTTTCATTGTTTATTTTGATTTTTGAGTTCTTTTTCTTTGTCGTAAGCATCGTAGGCATTGACGATGCGGGTGACGAGCTTGTGCCTTACGATGTCCTTCTGTGCCAGGTGAACCACACCGATGCCTTCCACGCCATCGAGTATCTTGAGCGCCTCCTTCAGTCCGCTGCGCTGCTCACGAGGCAAGTCGATCTGCGTGAGGTCGCCTGTGATGACCATCTTGGTGTTCATTCCCATACGGGTGAGGAACATGCGAATCTGTTGGGAGGTGGTGTTCTGTGCCTCGTCGAGGATGACGACGGCATCGCTGAGGGTGCGTCCACGCATGAAGGCGAGAGGCGCTATCTGGATGATGTGCTTCTCCATCATGTCCTGTAGCTTGACGGCAGGAATCATGTCTTCGAGCGCATCGTAGAGAGGTTGCAAATAAGGGTCTATCTTGTCTTTCATATCACCCGGCAGGAAGCCGAGCTTTTCGCCAGCTTCGACGGCAGGACGAGAGAGGATGATTTTCTTGGCGGTCTTTTCCTTGAGTGCCTTCACGGCGAGAGCGATGCTGAGGTAGGTCTTGCCCGTTCCGGCAGGTCCCACGGCAAACACCATGTCGTTCTTCTCGTAGGCGTCGATGAGCCTCTGCTGGTTCTCGCTTCGGCTCTTGATAGGCTTTCCGCTGATGTTATACACCAGCACTCCCTTCACCGAGTCCGCCTTGGTTTGCTTGCCCTTCACAATGTCGAGGATGTCTTCCTCCGAGAGCATGTTATATTTGGCCAGGTGCTTGCGCATCTGCTCAATGTCTTCCTCCGCTTTCGCCATTTCCTCCTCGTCGCCAAGCACACGAAGCACGTTGTCACGTGCCACGATACGCAACTTCGGATACAGTGACTTGATCATCTGCAGGTGAGCGTTGTTCACTCCGTAGAACATCACTGGGTCTATGTCTTCGAGTACAATATGCTTCTCTATCAAAACTTAAAATATCAAATAGTTTAAACTCAATTATTATATAACGCTTGCAAAAGTACTACTTTTCCGTGAAATGAGCAAATTTAAGTTCTCAAAATCATACTTTTGTTGGCAAAATTTGGCTTTTAAAATGATAAATAATATAAAAAAGTGGGCAGATGGCTACTTTTTGCTTTCTTCTTTTGCCATTTTTCGTTCCTTTTTATTACCTTTGCGTTTGCAAAACCCAAGGACTGCGTGCCTTGTGATCAGTTGCTTGTAAAATGAGTGTCTTCATGTTTAGACTTTGATAAAATGAAATCGAAATATACTCTTCAGGAGATTATACATATTATAATAAATAGGCTTAGGGTGATGTCGGGCAAGAACCGATTCCTCTTGGGCTTCATCGTCGTAACGTTGTTGCTGGCGATGGTGAGACTCTGTTGCCCTCGTGTGGCTGAATCTCGTGTGGCTACACTTCCTGCCAAGGACAGCGTGGCAGTCGATTCTTCTGTCTCGGCTGGTAAGTGTTCTGCCTCGGATGAATCTGTCAACGAGATGGAGTCGCCCGCCTTGGCGGATACTGCCCGACAGGATGGCTCCTCCATCTTCTTCGACAAGGAAGGCAAGGAGGTGAAGCATCGCATCTTCTCCGTGCCTCACTTCGGCAATACCTTCCCAGACCAACAGGATGTGCAGATTCTGGCAGCCAACCAGCATGGTGTGTCGCCCGTCCAAAATCGTGATGAGGCTGAGCACAGCAAGGGTAGGTTGGTGTATGTGGGGAGCAATCCTTTCTTCTACGTCGATAAGTTGAAGAACAGCATTCCGTATCTCGTGCCCCGTGCCTCAGTCTTGTTGCAAGACATCGGTCGTGCTTACTTCGATTCCTTGCAAATCAAGGGCATCCCACTGCACAAGATTATCGTGACGAGCATCCTCCGTACCAAGGACGATGTGGCGAAGCTCCGTACTCGCAATGGCAATGCCACCGAGAACTCCTGTCACCTCTATGGCACCACCTTTGATATATGTTATAATAGGTATAAGACGGTGCAGACGGCTGAGCAACCTCGCCGACAAGTGCGCAACGACTCCTTGAAGTGGGTGCTGAGTGAGGTGCTCCGCGACTTCCGTGAGCAAAACCGTTGCTATATTAAATATGAGGTGAAGCAAGGTTGCTTCCATATCACGGTGAGATAGTGACGGAGGATAATTATAAATTATAAATTATACATTATAAAAGGGCTGACGCCTTTGAGATATTTTCGATATGATGAAAAGATTATTTCTAGGTTTTCTGCTGAGCCTTTCTTTCGGCTCGGCGATGGCGCAAGACGTGATGAACGCAGACAAGGTGACGGTGCTGAAGGGCATCGCAATCGAGGGTGTAGATACAGCTGGGGTGCATCAGGACAAGACTTGTACGGAAGTACTCCTCGAAACGACGATGGGCAATATCCGTGTCGCTCTCTACAACGATACGCCCCTGCATCGTGACAACTTCCTGAAATGGGTGAAGGAGGGGTATTATAATGGTTGTATCTTCCACCGTGTTATCAAGAACTTTATGATTCAGGCTGGCGACCCTACCACCCGAAAGGTGACGCCGGGCAAGGAAGAGAAGTTTGATACCGCCTATACCGTACCTGCTGAGATACGCTATCCAAAGTACTATCACAAGCGTGGTCAGCTCTGTGCGGCTCGTGAGGGTGACGACGAGAATCCGAAGTTTGCCTCAGCTCCATGCGACTTCTATATCACTTGGGGACGTAACTTCTCGCCACGTCAGATGGAATATACCGTGGAGAAGGAGAAGCGAGAGGGCAAGGCATACGTGTTGCCCAACAAACAGGTGATAGATGGCTATATTAAATATGGTGGAGTGCCTCATCTGGATGGAGGGTACACCGTCTTTGGCGAGGTCTTGGAGGGAATGGATGTAGTCGATAAGATACAAAACGTTGCCACCGACAAGGGCAACAACGACCGCCCATTGGAGGACATCGTCATCACGAAAGCGGAAATAGTAAAGGAATAATTATACATTCTAAATTGTTAATTATCAATTAAATACACGATGGTAATAGATTTTGAGAAAATTGCGGAAGCCCACTTAGAGGGTTTCAAGGGTGGACAAGGCAAGCTCGACACCCGTAACTATGTGGATGACAAGGTGAAAATCATGTATTCCACTCTTCGTCCGGGTGCATCCACTGGTCTTCATGTGCATGAAGGCAACTGCGAAATTATCTATGTGGTGAGCGGCACAGCCACTTTCCATTATGATGATGCAGTGGAGGAAGTACGTCAGGGACAGGTGCATTACTGTCCGATGAACCATTCTCATTACATGGAGAATCTCACCGATCACGACTTGGTGTATTTGGCGATTGTTCCAGAGCACCACTAAGAATTACTTTAGCCTTTGTAGGAAAATGCCCATACCTATGGGCAATGGATTCCCAGCCTGCGGGCATTGACTGCCCAGCCTATGGGCGGCGATTGCCCATAGGCTGGGATTTTTGTATGCCTGCCTTTGTAGATTTTCATCCTAAGCACCGCCTTTTTTAAAAGAAAATGAGTGTTTTGGATAGCAAATAGCACTAAAAACGCTCGATTTGACGATTGAAAATGCCAAATCGTGATACTTTTCGCCAATTTCTGGCACATTTCATGATACATTTCTCTCATTTCTCTTCTAATATCATCGCTTCTATCTCTTTCATTTATAGGTAGTTATGCTATTTCTCCTCCTTAAAAATGATACATTGACACTTTTTCTTGATAAAAAACTTTTGTGATGGATCGTATGAGATATGCCTATGATGGGTATCATTTCTCTTATAATATGGTGGATGTCTATAATCCGTTCAGTGTCGTTGCGAGCAAAAAGAAAGTGACCTGCCTGGCCTTGGAGTACTCCAAGGAGAGTAGGGGATTGAAAGACTGGGAGGTAGTGGAATAATAGCAAATATTTTCCTCAGTTTCTCTTGATTTATCAGCAAAAACAAACAAAAAAGGTCGAAACCTTTGGCGTTCTCGCAGAAAATTCTTATTTTTGCAGCGCTAACAGAAAGTTTTTTAATCAATTATGATGATACAAATAGCAAATCCTATTTATGATTCAGTCTTCAAATACTTGATGGAAGACGAGCGAATCGCGAAAACATTGCTTTCTGCATTGTTGAAGAAAGAGGTTGTGGCAGTAGAAATGCGCCGCAACGAGTACACAAATGGTGTGCGAGACAACATCTCCATGTTTCGTATAGACTTCGGTGCACATGTTAAGGAACCTGATGGAACCATCCGCTTGGTTCTCATTGAACTTCAGAAGACGTGGTTGGAGACGGAGACCTTGCGTTTCCGACAATATCTAGGTGCGCAGTACAGCAACCCAGAGAATGTGCCGAGCGAGAACAACAAGGATGGCTATGCCATTCCGATGGTAGCCATCTACTTGCTGGGACATCGTGTCGGTGACATCAATGTGCCAGTGCTCTATGTCAAACATAAAGCGTACGATTATGACGGCAATGTAGTGACCGATGGCATTCCCGACCCATTTGTGGAGAGTCTAATCCATGACAGCATCATCGTACAGATACCTCTCCTTCATGGTCAAGTAAATAATCGATTGGAGAAAGTATTAAGTGTGTTTGACCAGTCACAGAAGAATGGCTCGGACCGTCATGTCTTGAATGTCAACGACACACCGTTTGATGATGACGATGACATGCAGTATTTGCTTCGTCGTCTCTTGATGGCTGCCGCCAATGCTCAGTTGCGTCAAGAAATGAATGTGGAGGATGAGTACTTCAAGGCTCTGGAGGATCGTGACACAGCTTTGATGATGAAAGACAAAAAGTTGGCGGAGCAGGCAGAACAGTTGGAGCAGAATAAGGCTGAGTTGGAGCAGAATAAGGCTGAGTTGGAGCAGAATAAGGCTCAGTTGAGAACAATGGCTCTTTTGTTGTCAAATTCTGGAATGAGTGTTGAGGAGATAGCCAAGTCGGTAGGTATGTCTCAAGATCAAGTCAAGCTCTTGCTGAATAAGTAAAATAAGAGGACTTAAATGGTAATAAGATAGCCGCTAGGAAGGGATGCATCCTCTTCCTGGCGGCTATTCTTTTTCTGCCAAATTTCTCAGAACTTCTTTCCAAACACGATGTTGATGAAGGTCTTGACGAGAATCTTCGTATCAAACCACCATGACCGATGCTCCAGATAGTAGATGTTTAAAGTTTGATGACACAAAGATATGCCTTTCTTTTGAATCATGCAAATATTTTCCGTTGTTTCTCTTGATATATCAGCAAAAACAAACAAAAAAGGTCGAAACCTTTGGCGTTCTCGCAGAAAATGCTTAATTTTGCCAATGATTTTTGCATTAAAAAGAAAGGTTATGGATACATTAGCAATAAATAATTTTACAGTTACTCCTTTGGAAGCTCTTTGGGCATTGTTTAAAAGCCAGCCAAAACCAGTTAGGAAGGCCTTTGCGAAAAAGCTAATAGAAGAGGATGTCGAGTCTGCGACTTTACGTCAACAGTTAGAAGTAAAGCAAAGCTTAACACAGGCATTTCGTGAACTGAAAGCTGCTGAAAAGTCGAATTCCGAACTTCCCAATGCTAGAGATTTATTCAGATGAAAGCCAATATGATAGTTGATATTAAATATTTGCCTGAGTTTGAGCGTCGAGCCAAAAAAATGGCAAAAAAGTATCGGTCTTTTATTGAAGATTATGATAAGTTCTTGGGTTCTTTAGAGGAGAATCCATTTCAGGGAACCTCTTTAGGTATGGGCGTATATAAAACTCGTATGGCAGTCTTGTCAAAAGGAAAAAGTGGTGGTGTACGAGTGCTGACTTACACAGTTCAAAAAGTAAATCCAGAAAAGATAGTCATTACTCTTTTGTCGATTTTTGATAAAAGTGACATAGAAAATGTAAGTGATGGCTATATTAAAAGTTTGGTGAAAGAGGTAAAAAATCAATATGAGGATTGATAGCAGCTATCTGTATTTTAGATACTTGTGCTAATAAATATTAGCCGCCAGGAAGGGATGCATCATCATCCTCTTCCTGGCGGCTATTCTCTTTCTGCCAAATTTCTTAGAATTTCTTTCCAAACACGATGTTGATGAAGGTCTTGACGAGAATCTTCGTATCAAACCACCATGACCGATGCTCCAGATAGTAAAGGTCAAGCTCCAGTCGGCGCAGCATCTTCTCCATGGTGTCGGTGTATCCGTTGTAGAGCGTGGCGTAGGATGTCACCCCCGGACGAATCTGGTAGAGATACGGATAGCGGGCATCACGCTCCATAATTTGGTCGATGTAGAACTTGCGCTCCGGACGAGGACCGATGAACGCCATGTCTCCGATGAAGACATTCCAAAGCTGGGGCAACTCATCGAGGTGATGTGCTCGCAAAAACTTCCCCACCTTGGTGAGGCGAGGGTCGCCACTTACCTCCAACAGGTCGGGACCATCCTTCTCGGCATCCACCCTCATGCTACGAAACTTGTAGATGAAGAAAGGCTTGCCATGCAGTCCGATGCGCTCCTGCTTGTAGATGACAGGCAAGCCATCCTCCATGCGGATGGCAAGAGCTATCACCAGGCATACAGGCGAGAATATCACCAAACATAGTGCAGCTATGATGCAATCAATAATTCTTTTCATGCCTTATTTCTCATTGGTGATTTCGCCAGAAGCAATGGTGCACTGTTGGATGCGTTTCGTCAGTACTATATGGAATATCGTGTAAATCACAACGTCTATAATAAACATATAAGTGATGTTGCAATTCAGATAATCAAAACTAACTAAGTTGATGCACACAAATAATAGTTCAAGGCAAAGAATGCCAACGAGAGCTTGGTGCTGGTTGAGCCCCGCTGCCATCATCTTGTGATGGATATGGCTCTTGTCTGCATCGAAGATAGGCTTGTGTGCTCTCAAACGATGGATAATCACTCTTACCACATCAAAGGTTGGAACGATGAGGAAACTATAAGCCAATACGATTCTCTCAGGTGAGAATGGCATGACACGTGGGTCGTTTCTCAGTGCCTTGACGAAAAGAAAACCCAAGATGAATCCCAAGGTCAGACTTCCAGAGTCTCCCATGAAAATCTTTCTGTTTTTGTTTGGGTCACCCCATATATTAAAGTATAGATATGTCACAAGAATGCCAATCAGTCCAGCGATAAGGATGGCATAGACAATCAGACCATTGTGGATGAAGCAATAAGCGAAGCCAGCCAATGCGATGATGGACAAGCTAGCAGATAGACCATCGATACCATCGATGAGGTTCATGGCATTGTCGATGAATACGATGGTGAGAATGGTGAGAGGAAACCCTATATAATAAGGTATAGCATGAATGCCGAATAGACCATACAGATTGTTGATGTACAGACCGCAAAAGGGGAGGATGCAAGCAGCGATAATCTGCGTGGCAAACTTCACCTTGGCATCTAGACCGATCAAGTCGTCCACGATTCCTGTGGAATAGATGATGAGGAGGCTGATGAGCAGCCCTAAAGTCCAAGCACTGATGGTGATTTTGGCATCCACGCTTTGCGTACCCATGATGATGGTGACGATAAAAAACGAAAGCAACATACTAGGCATGAAGGAAATACCGCCTAGTCTAGGAACCAAACATTTATGTACCTTCCTTTGGTTTGGCATATCGTATAAGTTCTTTCTCTTGCAGAAGTTGAGTAAAGCAGGTATAAAGAAAAAACCACAAATGGAGCTAAGTAGAAATGCTCCTATGATGGCTATAGTATATTCTAACATATTCCTTAATATATTGAGTTTTAATGTTGTTTTATTTTCTTTTATATTAATAACTATGAAATGTCATTAATATTGCATCGAAAGCGTGGAAAATGAAAACGCCAGAGAGAAACTCATTTCTTTCTGGCGGATATTATATATTTAATGTTCTGGTTTTGAATTAAGTAGATTCACGGTATTCATAAATTCTGTGACCAAGTCTCTAAATTGTGGGTTGTCTTTACGAATGATTAATGCTGCATAATTGTCATTCCCTTCTTCGTCATAGACAGTTTGCGGTAAGAACAAATATTCCTCTCGGTCTTTGTAGATGCCAAACCAAAAGCGGAAGAGACGATTTCGCATTTCTTGAAGCCCATCACCAGTTTCACATATGTAAAGAAAGGCAGCTTGGTTCTTTGCAAAGAATTCTTCGATTATTGCAAGAATGGTAGCTCTTACTTTAGGGTCTCTAGGTGAACGTACTTTTTTCGGATTGGAAATATGGTAGCTAATGAGAGTTTTTCTATTACCATACTTCAATACCGACAGGCTCCTTTCCTGTTCTTTCTAAACAACTCTCTCGTACCAAACGTTCTAGTCTTTCGACCATTTTTCGCTTGGTCTCTTTTGATGCATTCCAACGTCTAAGAGCTTCTTCTCTTGTTAATTTTGTTGTATTCATATATCAATATTTTTAGTTTACGTTGCAAAGATATGCTTTTCTTTTGAATCTTGCAAATGATTTGAGAAGTTTCTTATGTTTTGGGGAGAAAAAATGAAAATAGCCGTCAGGATGAATGCTGTGGCATTGTCTTCGCCAAGCCAAAAACCAATTTCGACGCCAGGGTCGTTTTCGTCTCTTTTGATTATAAGACAATGTCCATTACCATCAGAATTTGTAGAATCATGTAACTTAGGCCAATTCTTCTTGAGGTTATTGTACCAATTTGTCATCATTTGATGATGTTGACTTAAATCCGAAATCGTAGATGTAAATTCACATCGATGTCTTTTAATTTGGCAGTGAGAATCTTGACTTTTTCGACTGGCGTTAAATCTGTTTGTTCGAGTACTTGACTCAAAAAAACTTTTAATTTTCATATCTAAAATGGAAAATGAAAACCGCAGAAAGAAATGCGATTCTCTCTGGCAGATATGTGATATTTAATTTATTAGGGCTTATTCTGAAATAATCCTATTGTTAAGTTGAATTCTTCAATAATGTCTTCTTTTCTAGGATTATCCTTTCTGAGAATTACAGAAGCAATGTTTTCGATTCCGTACTCATCCATTACAGAAGATGTCCGCATAATGAACAAGTCATTACAGGAAGATGTCTTAAACCAATGTTCAAACAATCTACATCGTGCTCTTTGCTTGTTGTCATCTGTAGAATACAGAATTAAGATGGTGGAATTGTTGTTGGCAAAAAACTCTTCTATAATAGCAATGACAGTATCTTTAAGATGCTTGTCACGAGGCGATTTCTTGTGATTCACATTCGCTATCACAAATTGGTATGCCTTGTCACTTTTGACTAAATTGTCTAATGTGAAATCTACTAAGTAGTCTATATTAGAGTCACTTGTGAAAAGGTATGCCCCTGTTTCTGGCTCAAACTTCACTTTGTAAGGAGCTTTCGCATTAATGGATTCGATAGATAATTTATTCATTACAATGCGCAGAATTTTGTGGCCTCCTTACCAGTTCTAAGTTTGTACTCATTACGTAGCACCTGCTCCAATACGGCAAGGCGTTCTTTTTTTCGCTGTTGAGAAGCTCTAAATCTTTTGATGAAGTCTTCTCTCTTTGTTTTAAGATCTTCCATAAACAATATTTTAATATTAAACGATGCAAATATAAGGCATTCTTTTGAAATAAGCAAATTTTTGTGATGGTTTTATCACTTTCCACAAGAAAAAACTTGTATTTCTTTTGTTTTCGAGTAAGGAATTGGAAAACTTTTGAGTTTTAAAAGAATTGCATTATCTTTGTACTCAGTTGCATGATACTGATAACTGCGGCTTAGTTGGCATGTTTTCATGTCTAACCTTGAAGGTTAAAAGGATGGATTGGTAATGAAGATAACGTGAATGGGTATTAGCGGGAATGTGCAAGATGTGTGCCATTGTTGTGCTTTTCTGTTGGTGCCCATTCTTTCTTTCGTTTAAAATTTGTGGCAATTTGCAATATATGCAGCGATTTTTAGTTATACTATAAAAGTATTGGTTCATTTAGAAAACTGCGCTCATAATGAAAATATCAATTATAACAGCCACTTTCAATAGTGGCAAAACTATTGTAGATACGATGGAGTCTGTATTGCGTCAAACCTATACAGACCTTGAGTATTTAGTGATAGATGGCGGCTCTTC